>Ga0208279_1000604_pt1 | contig 26355 bp, 22 predicted proteins | sample AntAceMetag02UKM_FD_184766 | JGI IMG/M metagenome (GOLD analysis project Ga0208279, IMG submission 184766) | Saline lake microbial communities from Ace Lake, Antarctica - Antarctic Ace Lake Metagenome 02UKM (SPAdes) (version 2) | ecosystem: Environmental > Aquatic > Non-marine Saline and... | reverse complement strand
CTACATAAATGGGGTTGGATTCGGAAACGGATCCCCTGTACCTTTTTTAATCCAGTCGATTTCATCGTATTTGCTACCGAGATCATTGCCACATTGCGATTTTTGTCTTAACCGATGACCAATGAATCTCTTTCATCAAAGCTAATGGTTGCATATCGTTATGGCGAAAGATGGGGAGGTACATCCATTCTATCCGTCCCAAACGCTCATGATCGACGTCACCAGAGAATTGAATGGCTTTAAATATTTCAACAATTTCATATCCATCTAAACGTACAAGTTCGTGATCTGTTGGTTCGATTGCAGCCAACTCAAGAACTCTCGCTAAGAGATCGTCACTAAAGGTCGTCTTTCCTATAATTAAATAATGTGCAGATGCATGAATAGCCGCAACAGGTCTTCTGTGTTCCATTAGTTGTTCAATAACCCAATTAGCGTATTCTTCATCATCTTTCTGAAGATAATACCCAGTTTTCTTCCAGTAGTGGCTTGCTACGTCGCTTGGCAGTGTTTCTAGGAAGTCGAACACAGCTTTGTTGAACGGCAGACCTAAACAAAAAGCCGCCCAAATCTCATCAGTCCAACGCTCGCTATATTGCTCTCTTATGATCTCAAGCCAATCGTTGTTCTGTCTGTATCTAGCAAAGAGATATGCTTTGGCGGTTTGATCTAGTGAATTATTATCGCCACCTAACCAACTTAACACAAATTCTTCTATTTCACATGTAAAACTTGAACTGCCGAGAGTGGTCCCCAGCACCGCGGGATATTTCGCACTCAACGCCAGCTGCACTATTCCTAGAGCTTGTTGAGCATCCCATATTTCTTCTAAAGCATTTTTGCGTATTTGTCTAACCAATTTCTCTCGCTGTTTACAGTCCCGCGGAAGTATCGGTTCGGTCAAATTTGGCAAATAGTCGTCAAATAAGGATTGATGCTTTTTTATCAAATCATCTGGAGTAAACCGACTAAGAATCTCATCCAACTGATCAACCGCATCCTTTGGAAGCGCCCCATTTGCATCTGCAAACTTGCGATGGTGACTAACTATTTGTCTCAATATGTTGCCCATTTCAGTAACTGCATCTTCGGAGAAGTCGTCGATATTCTTCTCTTTAAGTTGGGATACTGCAGCATCAAAAAATTCGTTCGGTATTTGTGGAATTTTCTCCAAAAGTTCGGGCCAACGTGTGTCAGGACTTCCGTCAACATGCAGCAAGACTCTTTCTACAATTTCTACTATATGTTGATAATATTCGTCTTGCGTTACATCAGGCGTCCACTCATCAGCCCAGTCACGAAACTTTGGTCGGTGTATCCGCGTTGAAATATCGCGCCTCTCCGGGAGAAGATCTAACAATAGTTTCCATCCTGCCTCAGGTTCTGAACGCATCAAGAAATCAATAATCTTAAGCCTGTCATCTAAAGAGGCTCTCGTTTGAGGTAACCAGCCCTGAAAAATTCGCACAAGGCTTTCAGAAGGATGATTAGGATAGCTACTACGATAATCTAAGCGAGATAACTTCGCCAAAATGTGGACTACACGTGTCAAATGCTCCAGATTCCAAGATATACCTTCAAGCGCCCATAATAGATTAGCATGTGGACAACCCCCCATAACGCCTTCATCAACGAAAAGCGCCATAAGTGGTGGATCCTCACCTTGAAGGCCTGTTTCCACTGCCTCTAAAAACGTGTCAGGAGCGGCTTCACCTAAATATGCTAAAACACTATTGAGCGAATACCAATGGTGTCCAGACATATTTTCTATTAACAGCTGCCTTACCCACCAAGAGACCCAATCTTGTAGTGAAGGTTCACCTATAATCTGGCAATCTCTATCTCCGTAACTGGCCAACATCGCCAACATTTCTGCAAGTCCTTGGCGCAGATAGCCTGAATGCTTGACCACTTTACTATGTACATTTGCCATCCATATTTCTTCAGGTGATAACTCAAAACGTGGGTCAAGCTCTTGAAACACGTTGGTTATCACCTGGCCAAATCGCTCCAAGACGCTTGCATTGATAAACGGGCTTAATAGCGACCAAGCGTCTTGGCGAGATGCGATTTGCCAAACATTTCCCACAAGACGGACGGGATGGTCGTCTATCATTGCCCACATATGTAACTGTTTTTCAAGTTCCTCATAAGGAACACCCGCTAGCTGGGCCACACTATCACAATCGTTCGTATTGTCAGAAACCCAAGCCCCTGCAAGCAGCGCAGCTAACAATGGTTCAGAATTTTTAGGACTTGCCCAATCAGGCTTTCGATAGTCAACTGGAACAAGTGCAGGATGCCTGCGAATAGGGTTCAAAGATCCTCGGCATGAGTGCACAACATCTTCAGCGGTTTCCTTCTCTAAGCCCATGGCAACTAATGCTTTGATTTGCGGATCTCGGTCCGCCTTATCGAGAGTAATTCCCACTTCTTGACCACTAAGGGCCCGTAGCGAAATAACTTGCGCATATACGTGTACACCCATTACACGAAACCAACATGAATCGGATTCAGTATAATAATTACGCAGTACTCATATGACAAGGTTATTTCTTCACGGGTCCTAAGTTGCTTTGAGGATGCGGGTAAAATTACCCAATGACCACGTTTTGTCGCTAAACCCAATCCAGTACCTGTAAAATTATCAAATCGAGGAATGAGAATAAGTGGTTGTTGGCTATCAAGCAAAATATCCCAATCATTTGATTTTTTGACTTCCAAAAAACGAGCTGAAAATTCTAAATGTTGATTTACCACTGCAAGCGCAAAAGCATATGCTTCGTCTTCCGATTCACCCCAAACGCGGATGACAGAAGGTTCCACTTCCGCGTTTAGCTTATTGGCTAACTCTTTTGCTTGATCCTCTCGAGTAGCAAGTACCAAATCTGCACTACATTCTGGTTGGGTGGCGCAACTCCAACTTCCCCATGCCTGTTCTATATCCCTGGCTCCATCTGACCGACTACCGGTAAGCCTAGCAAACCAACGATGAACCGCCGGACATTGTTCAAGCCAAGCTTCTAAATCGTCAGCATTAAGACCTCTGACCAGTCCCCATTGTCCCTCAGCATCTTTTTCTTGTACCCAACTATCTCGCTTGATCCAGGCGCGTGATGTTACAAATATGAATGTGGTGCTTTTTTTATCAATTCCCAGTGAATTTTTTGTACGTTTTTCGTAATCATCATCTGCTTTTGTATTGACACGTTCCCCAGTACCAAATTCCCATGCAGAAGAACCTTCGGGGACAAAGGCATTTTCCTCCTCAGATATTAGGTGACCATCCCACCCTCCAGATGAAACACTATCTCCCGCAGGAAAACTGAGCAAAGAAGGTTTTAGGCTTGCAAGTATGAGCTTTCTGACTAAAAGTGGCAGTGTATCTTGAGCTTGACGGCGATTACCCTCGGTCCATTCCTTAATTTTTTGTGCAGTTACGCACCAGCCATTAGCCATGATATTTTTACTTCCTTTGGTAGTTGTTGGTGATCGGCTTTGCGTGGACCGCCACCCGACAAGTTCACTTGCAGATCGTCGCACTCATCTCCTCCACAACCCTCACTTCGATCAAGACGGAAAGAGCGCCACATGTCGTGAGGGATCTGCCAAACTTATCCAACGACTTTGAACCTCTGATTCTTATAAGTTTCTTTGATCGTTTTTATTTTGAGGGTGGCATCCCATTCAAGCGCCGTTTGGAGGGTGCCTCTTAGTCCTGAGACTAAACGGCAAGGGTGCGCTCAAGTTTCCCTAGCTCCCTTCCCCATCTACCCAAATGAAGTCGCTAACCTGACCCGAAAGTCCCTTGCCAGGATTGTGACGCGATAAACATCATCTTCCAGCCGCTGGGCTTACCCGCTCGGCTCTAGCTCTCTTTCGGCCTTGTTATAGTTAAGTATGAAATTTTTCATAATATCACTTAAAATCGACATAAATCATCCAACTTTTATACCAAACGATCCTGCCCGGACCGACACGTTAAAATCCCCGTCCTGAATTCGCATGTCCTCATCAATAACCTCAACAGTTTCGGAGTTGAAATTGAATAATGGACTTGAGCAAACATGTGAGCCTCAATATCAACGTGAGAGGTGTTGAGCCCTCTGCAACTTTGGCCATCAACGAGCGATGCAAACGGCTCCAATGCGAGGGACGACGGATCTACAACATGGGACTGGGCCAGTCACCATTTCCGGTGCCAACCCCCGTCGTCAACGCCCTCAAGCTCTACGCCCACGAGAAAGACTACCTACCAGTAAAGGGCCTTCCAGCACTCAGAGAAGCCGTGGCTGAATTTCACCAGCGCAAAGACAACGTAGACGCAAACCCCGACCTCACCCTCGTCGGCCCCGGATCTAAAGAGCTTATGTTCATTCTCCAGCTCGTCTACTACGGCGAGATCGTGGTGCCAACACCTGCCTGGGTCTCTTACGTCCCCCAGGCCCAGATCCTGGGAAAAAAAGTCAGGCTCCTTCACACCAGTTACGATGAGAAATGGCACATAACCCCCGAACGGCTCGAACGATTCCTCGAAAGCGAACACGACATTTACAGGCCCCGAATCCTGGTGCTCAACTACCCCGGAAACCCCGACGGCTTGACCTACCAACCAGAAGAGCTAAAAAAGATCGCAAAGGTCGCGAGGGACTACGAAGTGATCCTCTTGTCTGACGAGATCTACGGCCAGATCCACCACAAAGGCGAACACGTCTCAGTGGCTCGGTTCTACCCCGAAGGGACGATCATAAGTTCGGGCCTTTCCAAATGGTGCGGTGCAGGCGGCTGGCGGCTTGGAACCTTCACATTCCCGCCAGATCTCGACTGGCTCCTCGACGCCATGACCACTGTTGCCAGCGAAACCTATACCGCAGTCAGCGCTCCAATCCAATACGCTGCAGTCCGCGCATTCCAGGGCGGCGTCACCATCGAGCGATACCTCTGGCACGCAAGAAAAATCCTCGACGCCCTCGGAAAAGAATATTACAGAATACTCATCGAAGCTGGAATCAGACTCCACCAACCAGAGGGCGGATTCTACCTATTCCCGGACTTTTCGCTGCTTGGAAATCGGCTCGCAAAACAAGGGATAAGTGACAGCGTCGAACTTTGCGAAAGACTTCTTCAAGATACAGGAGTTGCGATCCTCCCTGGAACTTCTTTTGGCAGGTCTCCTCACGAGCTTACTGCCAGAATCGCCTACGTGAACTTCGACGGGTCAAATGCCCTCGCCTCCAGCGAAACCATCCCGCTGTACCAAGATCTTCCTCGAGACTTCATAATCCAAAACTGTGGTGAGACCATTGAAGCAGCTTGGAAGATCAGAGACTGGGTCAGCAAAATGGGCGAAAATGTACGGTCAAGCACTATTCTAGCCGAGAACCAATCGAATGAAACTACTCGGATCTCGCAAGAATAGTGCTTAACAAAATATGGATAGAAACCCGATAAAATAATTCGAGATAGACGTCGATCCCACAGATCGCACTTGACCTGCGGGATCAAATCGTCACTCTCTTTTTTCGTTTTATAGTGGTTAACGATACATTTCTGGCCAAATCTCTAACTCGCAAGAGTTCAACATTTTGGCCTATTCATATCGTTAAGCACTAATGTGAATTTCCTCTCTATTCGCTCCTCATTATGTAACCGATGATCCTGCCGTAAGCGGGCCTGGCTATGAACACGCCTATGAGAACACCTGTTATGGTGATCAAGGCAAAGCTCTTGAAAGTACCAAAGCCCATCCCAAAGAGCGGCAACATGGCAACGATCGTAGTGAGGGCTGCAGCCATGATTATACCAAACGCGCTGGAGAGCCTGGCAAGATATACCTTCCCGCTTGGAACCCTGCCCTCGTACAAAACCTCGTCTGTTATGATGACGAGATGGTCAACGCCAGTACCTATCACGGCAATTATCCCAGCTATGCTGGCAAGGTTAAGCTGCCACCCCAGAAGTGCCGCAACTCCCAGCATCATGAGAACCTCGCTGAAAGATGTGCCCACCATCGGCAACACAATCTTTGGCTCGCGGTACCTAAAGAAGATGACAAATCCCACTGCAAGTATCGCCAAAAATCCGGCCGCAAAGACCTGTTTCTTGAACTGCTCGCCCAAGGAGGCGGTCACCTGGCCAGACCCAATGATCTCGACGTTAACGGGCAAAGCGCCCTCGCGAAGGTGGATGTAAAGCTCATGAGCCTTTCTGGAGGCCGCCTCTTCGCCACCAACCTGGGCCACCATGTTCCTGAGTGGTGCAACCTCAAGGCTCGCCGCGAGATCTTGGGCCAAAGGCGCGCTGAAGATCTCTTCTTCGTCCAGGTGCATCGAGATGTAATGAGCCTCTCTATTCCTCGTGGCACCGGTCTCCATTGCAGCCTCCTGGAAGATCAGGGCACCTTCTTCAGACAGGCTAAAGGGAACGCCCCAACCGCCGCCTTGTTGGCCTGAGGGCAACTCTACATTGACTATTTCAGATCCGTAAAGGACGTGCACCGTCTCGTTGCCCGTGGTCTGAATCCTAATCTCGAAGACGCCGGGCTTTCCCACGATCTCTTGGGCTGTGGCCACATCGACTCCGGCGAGGTCTATGAGGATGAAACTGTTATCGACAACTCTGACCTTTATGTCCTTTAACCCGAGCCGGTTAAGCTTCCTGTCTAAGACCTCTTTTGTCTCGTCAACGGTCTCTTCGGTCACGCCCTCGATGAAACCTTCCTTGGCAGGAGCGACCCTGCCACCGACCGGGGCCAAGATCTCGTTTAACGACTCGCGTGTCACATCTGCCCGGATCTCATACATCAGACGCTCTTCTACTCTCACAGTCTTCACATCTGCGTCCAACGAAGACTGAAGATAGTTCACAATAACCGCAATGGGGATGTCTGTGATGGTGATCCGGGTGACGTTCCCACGAGGCGTAATCTTGGCTTGAGGATAACCAAGGTCCTCGGTTAGATCTTTGGGCACCCGACCGTCAACGGTGACCCAGAAGCGGTCAGCATCTTGGCGCCGTTCTACATCGACAGATCCGCCCAAAGCGTCCTCAAACTGCTTCTCGATAATTTGGACGGGATCTGCCTCGATCTCGGCGATGGCGCCCAGGAGCTTTAGCTGAAGCCAGGATCCACCCTCGAGGTCGAGACCGTACTTGAGCCTTGACTGAAGGCCGTCGTCCGAAGGAAGTGGTGCCAGAATCACCAAGGCCGCCGCGATTGCAACGAAGTATATCAAAATTCTGGGATCTTTTGTAAGCTCGCTCACCGTCTTGGCCTCCTCGATTTGTTGGAACGACCTAGATACCATCTCAAGGCGTTGGCGTTCATAACCCAAGTGTTCATCACGTCTGCAACCAGGCCGAAGATGAGCACTATCGATATGTCAAACAGTATGTTGATCCTGGAGAATGTGTCCGAGACGAGATAAGAGAAGGTCGCCACGATGAACAGCACCAATATCGCCGAAAGGGTGGTGCTGGTCATGGCAATCCCCGTCCTCAAAGCTCCTGCTACCTTCTCATCTACTTTGCCCTTTCTTTTCAGAACCCTGTTGTTCAGCAGGATGTTGCTGTCCACAGAATAACCGATCAACATTAGCAACGCAGCCACCGTTCCAAGAGATAACTGGACACCAGTTAGGTTCATGCAGGCAGCGGCGATCACGATGTCGGAAAAGGCTGAAAGAATGATCAAAAGAGAGACGATAGGCTTTCTGAATAGGCCAAATACCACTATCGCCATGAAGAGGAAGGACATCGGTATGTAGGTCCGGGCCTGCTCTTGGAGCCTCTTGCTGTAGACGGGCCCAAGATATCGAACCTCTGCATCTTTGTATTGAGACTCTATCAAGCTCGTGAGGCTCCGGGCGTCATCGCTATCCATAACGTCCATCTGGACCATGTACCTGTTGCCCACGTCTCTGATCTGCATCACAGGATAATCAGCCAACTTCGCTGCGATCTGATCTTCAGTTTCGATTATGGGGACTGTAACGATCGTCCCCCCCGTAAACTCGACCCCGAGGTCGATTGGCGAGCCCGTGCTCTGATAAGTTATGCCCAAGATGATTAGAGCCAAAGCCAAAACCACGAGTGGAATGGCCACCATCTTCTTGGGTTCGTATTTGGAAATCAATAACTCTGGGTCCATGTAACCCTCCTTACAAACGCTATAACTAATCCTTGCAGATATATTTACACACCGTTACATAAACAGGAATTTTAGGCAAATCAAACTTATTTTATCGTCGGCAAAGCAGGCTTATTTCTTCTCCCATTTCTCGAGGTTTGCCACCTGAGAGAGTGTCTTTCCCCGTTTGATCTCTTCGTAGAGCCTGCTTTCGGTCTTCTCAACTTCTTTGGCCCGGCGAGCGATCTCGTAGCCCCGCTCCCTTGGTATTACGACAACGCCACAGTCGTCACCCACGATGAAGTCGCCAGGCTTTACAGATCGTCCGCCACAGGTGATCTCGGCGTTGATTTCGCCCATCCCTTTTGGCTCGCCTGCGTTGGGTGTGATGGCACTGGCAAACATTGGGTACCCGATGTCTCTTATCTCGTCCACATCTCTTACGGCACCGTCGATCACTACGCCTTCGATCCCCTTCATCTTGGAACTCAAAGTAGCAAGTCCGCCCCAACAGGATATGTATCTGCTCCCATTGTAGATCACGATCACGTTTCCAGGTCCCGCGAGGTCGATGGCCTCAACGCTCTTTGCCCAGTCGCCTTCAAAAGTCTGGACAGTTATCGCCGTTCCGACGATTTTGGTCCCGGGATTTATTGGGAATATGTCCTGCATCGCCCCTTTTCTGTGCATGGCATCTGAGATGTTAGGGGTGGAAACTTCCCTGAGAAGTTCGATCATCTCCTCGTCCATGCTCTTTCTCTTGTAAACTTTGGGGCTGTCGAGGGCCTTGTCCATGGCCGCTCTGATCTTCTGAGCAGAACCCGTCACGTCCGCACTCCGAGCGATGTTTCCGCCCACAATCACGATTGAGGCCCCTGAAGTCACTGCTTCTGCGGCCGCATCGACATCGATACCACCAGCCACCGCTACCGGGACATTCACCTCGGTCACGATCCTTTTCAGGAAATCAATTGTATTGTGGCCGGTCATCTGTTGGTCTATGCCCACATGAACGCAAATGTAATGCACCCCTAAAGCTTCCAGCTCCTTGGATCTGGCAACGGGATCTGGCGTGCCCAAAAGGTCTGTCATTATCTCGACGCCGTATTGCTTTGCTGCTCTCAGAGCGTCTTCTATCGTGGCATCGTCTGATGCTGCAAGTATCGCGACCACGTTGGCACCGGCCTTTGCCGCCATCTCGACTTCCATAGAGCCAGTATCTACGGTCTTCATGTCGGCCACAATCGTATTTTTGGGAAGTGCCTTTTTCAGTTCGCGGACTACATTCATACCCTCGCTCTTGATTAAGGGCGTTCCGGCCTCGATCCAGTCTGCACCGCCCTCGGCCGCTTCTTGACCTATCTGGACCGCCCGATCCATCTCAAGCAGATCTAAGGCAACCTGTAGAATGGGTTTAATAAGATCACCACCATAACGTCGACGGATAGAGAACAAACCATGGTATATAAAATAGAAGCGGGGGGGATTTATGATGACAAAATCGAGTAAGGCCCCGTCTTGGAACTTGGCCTTCACAAAACTTCACGGCAATGGAAACGATTTTATCCTGATAGACGAGTACGAAGGCGAACTGATTTTGGGGGCTCTCAAAAGCGAGTTTGCGATGTTAGCGTGTCACCGCAACTTTGGGATAGGTGGCGACGGCGTCATTTATCTATCGAAATCCGACCGGGCCGACGTGAAGATGAGGCTGTTTCAGCCCGACGGATCAGAGGCCGAGATGTGTGGAAACGGCATCCGATGTCTTGCAAAATATGCCCATGAAGCTGGCTATGTAGAATCTCTTTTTCAGGTCGAGACGCTCGCAGGGATCATGCCCACAAAAGTGAGGACGATCGGAGAGGATTTCTGGGCGCAGGTTGATATGGGCGTGCCCCGTTTTTCCCGAGTTGATATACCTGCAAAGGGCGAAGGCGAGCTGTTGAGAGATCTCGTTGAAGGTCTAGAAGTGTCTGCGGTGAACACTGGCGTTCCACACGCCGTGATCTTCGTTGAAGAGCTAGAGAGGCTTGCAATTGGTGATATCGCGCCTATTGTAAGGCATAGCTCAGTTTTTCTAGAGGGTGCTAACGTCAACTTCGTCAAGTTGGAAGATAAACTCCAGGTCAGGACCTTCGAGAGAGGGATCGAGGGTGAGACGCTCTCTTGCGGGACTGGGTCGGTTGCAAGCGCTGCCGTAGCCCGAAGGCTGGGGATGGTGGAAGATGAGGTTTTCGTGGAGACGAGGGGCGGACCTCTCGTGATTTCATTTGAAGGGGATCGGGCTTATATGGACGGGCCCGCAATAACTGTATATCGAGGCGAGTTGAGTGAAGAGCTTCAATGGGATCTTTCGGCGGGGCTTTAAAGCTTCGGCAAGATCGATCGCATTCATCGCATTCGTGATTCTGGTGCTGATCTGGGCGGCGGCTATCGCTCAACCAGATACGATCTTGATAGGGAGCAAGAGCAATCCTGAAGCGCATCTGTTCTATTACGATCAAAAGTTTCAAGAATCCACCGACCTTAAAAACTACGACATATGGGTCTCTGCTGCCAAGGAATTTGACGAATGTACCCGTCTTTCTTCTAACATGTATCTCAAGAGCAACCCCAACTGGGTTGACATCGCGGTAGGTGCCAACTTCTCAGGGATCGGAAAGATGGGTTATGTCGTCTTGAACCAAAAGACTCTCGACCGCAAAGACGAGATGGCTCGGGTGTCTCACGACTTTGTCGGCAACTTTACTATAGACGAGAATATCTTGGTGGTCAAAGACCAGATGAACGAGACAGGATATTTCGGATCGGGGATGTGTGCAGGTCAGTGCGGCTGATCCTTTTCCATTCGATCTTGATCCTTTTCCATTTGGAGCCCCACCATCTGATCCATCAATTCCAGGAACTCATCTCTGGATTCAGATGGAATAGTTGCGCCTGCTGCGACGTTGTGGCCGCCGCCCACGCCCGAAACTTTTTCGGCTGATATCGATAAGGCTTCGGCCAGGTTGAGCCCGGACCTTACCAGGTCTTGAGTCCCCCGGGCCGAGACTTTCAGGTTTCCGTCTTTGGCACTGGCGAAGGCCAGTATCGGCTTTTTTCGATCTGCCATCTGAAAGCTCATGCCGGCGACGATTCCAACGATCGTGTCAATAATCCTATCTTTGGCGTCGAAATACTGTATGTTGTCAAGGATGGTTAGGCCCTCATCTTTCACCAATTTTAGCCCGTTGACCAGGTTCTTTCGATGTTCGATCAAAAGCAATTTTGCCTCTTCTAAGGCGCGATCTCTGTCGCCCAGACAGACTTTAAGGCCCACATCAGAGTATCCATATCGGGCCGTCGCGTTGAGAAGCGTGGAAAACTCGCTGGCGTCTCTAAGTTCGGTGCCTTCTCTTTCGCGTAGCAGAGTGTAAACTTCACCAATAAGTCGCTGCAGTTGTTCGCTGGACAGGCCAGACCTGAGGCCGCGTCTGATAAGGCCCGAGACGATCCTGGCCTTCTCGTCCTGGTTCATATCGACCCATCGGCGCCACCTCTCTCCTCTGAGCCTGATCCCCAGATCTTTAAGAAAGGCGATGCAAGCGTCTTCGTCGCCTGAAAGGCCCTTTATGTAGGGATCTTGGGAAAACTGCAACATCTTGAAGACCTGGCGCGTCTGTTTTCCAAAGAGCTTTAGGTCTCTTTTCCAGGATATGACCCCAGCTTGTCTTCCGATCTCGAGTATCTCGCGATTGATTCCAAGGAGCCTCCCGTTTGCCATGTCCTGAAGGTCACCAACCGCGCCCACTATGGCTATGTCTGCCAGGTCGTCGTTTCCCTTTGCCTGGTCCGAACATGATGCAAGAGCCCTTGCGAGCAGGAAGGTAGCTCCACTCCCACTCAACTGGGTTGCTCCATCCAGGCCCACAAGATGAGGGTTGACGTGGTATTCGATACCTGAGCCTGCGGGCCGGTGGTGGTCTGCAATCACGGCGTTGAGGCCAAAACTTCTGATCTCGTCTTGCATCCCGCTGCCAAGATCTGTGAAGAGCACGAGGTCTGGATCCTGGTTTGCGATCTCTTCTAAAGCTTGGGCGTCAAGCTGCTTGAAGAACAGGGCGCGATATTCGATCCCTGCTCGTTTTAGCGCTTTGCAGGCGATTCCTGCTGAGGTGAGGCCATCGGCATCGACATGAGATGCCACCAACACCTTTCGGTGGCGTAATATCTCCCTTGCAGCTTTCTCGCACATCTTAGTAAGGGCGGCCAGTTCTTTTGAGGTGGAAACGTCTCCCATCACCGTTCGGTTCGATCTGATCTCATATATCGTTTCGGATCTGGTGCAATAGCCATGCCTTCCGTCAAAGATGAATGGAGAGCAATCCGTGCTTTGTAGTCAAAAAAAGGGGGGGTAACGCGGCCTATTTCATCGAGATCGATGAAATCTGGCGTCACCTTGTTTACGTCGAGAAGGTAGCTTTGAAGAGGATGATGAAAAAGTGGTCAGAAGAGAGTCTGTAGAGGTGCGGCTAAAGCTGAGACAAAGCCGGTCAAAGGCCGCAAGTATCGCCTCGCCCGCTTATCGGCGCCACATGCCCTCCTGCGCCCAAAGGCGCAGGAGGGCACCATCGTCTTCCTGGCGCGGGTAAACTCAAATTTCTTGATCGGCATCCTTCCGCTTGCGGCTCTGGTCACGCTCCCGATCCAGAAGGGTCGATGCTAGCGTTGGAGGATTATTTTTAATTATATTGTAATAAAACATATCCGGATCATATGGATCGATGCAGCTATATTCCTTCGAAGTTTATTGAGGTATATGAAACGGCTGAGTTGGGAGGCGTGTTTAGGCATAGCTCTAGTGTGCACATCCCTTTCCATTTTCTTTGCAAAACACCTCCTTTTTGGCGACCCTCAGAACACTTTTTATTACCTCTTCAACGCCCTTGGATTTCTTCCCATCAACGTGCTTTTGGTAACTCTGGTAATTAACCAGCTCTTCACCGTGCGAGCCAAACGAGATAAACTTGAGAAACTAGACATGGTCATCGGTACTTTCTTCAGTGAGGTTGGAACCTGGCTTTTAGCCACCTTCTCGGATTGCGACCCCAAATCCGGCTTGTTGATGGCCAACAACTGGTCCGATGATCAGTTTGAAAGTTTCCAGAAGAATCTCAAGAACTACGAATGCGGCGTTGACATTCAGAAGGTCGATTTAGATGAACTTCGCACATTTCTCAATGACGGGAGAAACCTCCTCTTACGCTTGCTGGAAAATCCCATACTCCTTGAACACGAGTCCTTCACCGAGCTGCTCAGGGCGACATTCCATCTGACTGAAGAACTGGATCTACGAGGAGATGCCCTGGGATCTTTGCCTCCAACCGATTACGACCACCTTTCTGGAGACATTAAAAGAGTTTACAGCCTGCTGATCCTCGCCTGGCTAGAATACATGACATACTTGAAGAAGAATTATCCTTATCTCTTCTCCCTGGCCATGAGACGCAACCCATTTGACGAGAATGCTTCCCCTATTGTGATGTGATTAGAGGCCCGAACGATAGCTAAGACAAAGTTGCAGGCTCGAAGATATTCGGCAATCCGAGACTTGTGGTGACCGGATCCCTGGATTCTTGACCTGCCGGTTTCGCCCACACAAAAACTGCGATGATCCTTATTTTCTTATTTTTCATCACACTTCTGGGCTCTGATTATCAACGCCCCGTCTCTTTCTTCTGTTTCAGCCCTGAACCTGGCGTCTTCGACGATTCGTTCCCAGTCGTCTCCAGAATAGTTCGGGCCGTGATGGTGTCCGACCGGTTCCACTGCCGTGAATCGCCCTTCTTTTTGGAGCACGCGCCGGATTTCCCGCAAACCTCTTGGAATCTCGTCAAGGTGGTGGAGCATGAAAAAAGAGGCGACAGTTTCAAAAGAACCGTCTTCAAAGGGGAGGTCGTAGGCGCTTGCGGTCTTGAACTCGACGTTTTTTATGCCCAGAACTTCGGCGTTCATCCTGGCCTGTCCTGTAAGGGAATCGAAGAGATCAACCCCGAAAACCTTGGATTCTGGGTTCTGCTTTGCGATATCGATGGTCAGTTTCCCAAAACCGCATCCGACATCGAGGATATTTTTGCCTTCTATCCCCAAAAGGACTGTGGGCCACACCCGATTTCTCGTGGCCACGGGCCGGGATTCTGGGTAGCTTGCACCTTTTGAGGCGGCTGCATCGATGTGGGTGTAAGGAAGAACTGCATAAACTTTTGACCCGTTCCGGGCCATGAGCCCCTTGACGTAAACTGCACCACCCTCTGCTTCTATCATTTCAACGATCGAAACCCCTGCGCCACCGCAAAAGCGCCTGGTCCATTCGTTCCCGTGTTCTGAATACTCCATGTCGAGCGGGGTGTGGACGACGATGTAATGAGAATGTTCAGGGCCAAAATATGCGGAGGAATCTTCGCTTTGATTGAGCTGGATTTCGCTTATGCTGTCTTTGAAAAGGGCGAGAAGTTGCAGGGCATCGGTGTCTGCATGATTTCGGACAGTTCCGATCTCTTCAAACATAATTATGATTCGGGGCTTTCCTGAATAAATAGCCACCTATCGGATGTGGAATATATTTTTCCAATCGTCACCCATCTTCTGGCGCTTCCATCCTGACCGTCCCGTCTCCTTGCACTATCCGAAGATATGAGGCGCCTGAATCCCACGTCACCTCAGTGCAGGGCTCGGGGCGAATCGAGGCAGATGGATCGCCCCGCCTGCTTATCGGCGCCACATGCACTCTAGCGCTGGTCGGAACAGGTCCGTAGCCTATTGCGCCCCCAGATGCGGGCGCCTCGGTGAACCTTGGCGACGTCGTTTGCGATTCGTGGCCTCGGGCTCGTCAAGGGCGCAGGGGCGGTATGTGGACCACGGGATGACTTTTTATTACAGGAAAAATTCGTCACCAGTCTTGAACTCAAGCGCGAGGGTGCCGATCGAATCGGACAACGCCCACAAAGCCTTGTCCCCCACCACCTCGGCGACCTTGCCAACACCGATCTGGCCAAAACCGGCGCTATAGTTCAATGGCAGTCACGCCTTGGCTTGCCAGATCTCGAGCCACCTGGGCCGCTTGCTCGTAGTCTTTGACGCCCAATACCACAAGATCCAAAGCTTCCAGCGTGGATATGTTCGTCCTGTGTATTTCTGGATTGGAGTCCGGCGTTATGAACATGAATGCTGCTTTTATACGTCCCATCTTTGTCCCCTCCGGGTTTGTCGAGGACCCGAATATTCACGCGCGATTGCATATAAATTTATGCAGAAGTTAGAGCTCTGGCGGCGTGTTCAATCGAGCTGCAAACGCACCCGCCTGGTCGGCGCCTGTGCATGGGTGCAGATCAAGACCGGCCGTTCGTCTGCGCCCTGGGGTGGCGAAGGGATGTTCTCTGATGCCTGTGGCCCTGAAGAAGTACGGGATGCTGGGCAAGAATTGTCGTGGGCGGGTAATGGTGCCGGTTTCCCATCGCCCTGAGATGAGTTGGCGCTTTTCTTGCGCTGCCAGAAGAGGGCGCCTTCTGTCCCTACGTCTGTGATTTGGTGAAGAGCCCGTGGGATATTGGATAACCAGCGAGGGCAGATGGATCCAGGTGCTGAGGCAGTGCGGTAGAAGACGGAACTTTGGTTTAGATTTTACGGGTCAGTTTTTCAAAAATATCGGAAAATATAAGTATGCATCAAGATGATGAATGATCGTGTGTGCAGGGATAAGATTATGCAGGTTACATCCATCTTGAGTTGGTAGGTGGCTAATAAGGTAGGGATGTTAAGTGAGAAGCGAATTACTGAGAGATTTGTTACAGGCCCATGTCCAAAATAATGATGAGGAATTCATTAAAACAGCTAATGAGATCATTAGAGATGAAGAGCGGAAAAAACATAATTTATTAGCTAAAGATTTAAAGGAAATTATATCAGGTGTGCCCCAAAACACTTTCAAATCAGTTGCCTTCTCTAAGCGTTATAAGACAAATATTCCCATTCCAAGAGACACAGAGAAAGGGTTTCCTCTTCTTGAAATTAAAGAGCAATATTTTGAATTTAATGATTTAATTTTAAATGCTGAACTTGAAGAAAGTTTAAAACATTTGGTTGATGAAGTAAAGTCTGCAGAAATTCTTAATGCATATGGGTTAAGGCCCAAACAAAAAATTCTTTTTTGTGGCCCTCCTGGAACCGGAAAAACGCTAAGTTCAAGAGTTATAAGCTCCGTTATTGGTTACCCTCTAGTTTATGTTAGATTCGACTCTATTGTATCTTCTTATTTAGGCGAAACGGCTACAAATTTAAGAAAGATTTTTGACTTTATTAATAATGGTGAGTGGGTCGTTTTATTTGATGAATTCGACATAATTGGGAAAAAACGTGACGACCCTTATGAACATGGTGAAATAAAACGTGTTGTGAATAATTTTATGCAAATGTTAGACAACTATACTGGGAAGAGTCTGCTTATTGCTGCAACGAACCACCAACATTTATTGGATTCAGCAATATGGAGACGATTTGATGACATATTGTATTTTGATTTACCAGATGTTAGTCGAAGGGAGAAATTATTTAATAAATATTTAAAGGTTTTGAAGCGGTCACCTGATGTAGATGTACTCGAATTCGCTAAAAATACTACGAACTTTTCACCCGCAGATATCGCTCAGATATGTGAAGGGGCGCTCAGAAGAGCTATTGTGAATAATAAAGAATATATTAATAAGGACGGTGTCGATTGGTCAATTAATCAACAAAAACGTAAGAAAGACATAATTATAGAGATGTGAACATGGCCGAAAAATATGAACATTTGCTATTACCATTTGTGTCGAGTGACCATCGCAAAAGACCACGGGCCATAATAAGGCAGGGGGAACGGAGTGATAAACGTAAATTTTATAGTGATGAGTTAAATGACTTAAATAAAATTCAACAAAAACATAGTGAACGGAAACGCAAATATCAAAAATATCTAGATCCAAAATTAATATTTAAATTAGAAGTTAATCAAAATGTACACGAAGAAACATTTCGGCGCTCACTCGGAGGCATAGATTTTGATGTGATTTCAGCATCTCCTGATAACAAAGGCTATTGGATTGTATTTGCAGATGATGAAAATTTTATTAAATTTAAAGATAAATTACAGCAATATAGTTCACCCGATAATCGATATAAATTCTTTGATGCCGTCGGTAAACTCAAGGATATACCTCCAAGTGAGAAGATAGGTGAGAACCTACAAAAGGAGCCTTTCAAAGATGATGAATTATCATCTTTACTCTACTTTCCAAGTTTTCTCTCGGTCGCGCCCAGCTTATAAACTACCTTTGCGTCTCGCATAATGTGAGAACCATACGGAATTAAATACGCCTCATATATTCCGATAAAAATAGCATTAATTCAGCTTACAATCTGGCAAATGTATGCAAAAATCAAAACTTGGAAAGTAGAGATCTTTAGATGTAGGAATATGGAGGATGAAAGATAGTAAATTATGGGATTTCTTACCTAAATTCTGTAAATATATAGATAGTAACGGCGGCAAATACCTTGACAAGTTGGTTACCAAATCATTTTGCCGCTTGAGATTCATAGCCAATAAACAAATATATTCAGATATTCTAGAATTATCTGAGGTTGCCTTCGTTGATAGGCCTCCAAAAATAAAATTAAAATTAGGGGCAGAGTTAGATCCAGATATTGAAGAGTTTGACTTTGGGGTACCCCCTAGTGAAAACGCTGCTGGTATATTAGTGGTAGATTCAGGGATACTGGCGAGACACCCAATGTTAGAAAATGCAGTAGGAGATGAAAACTCAATAGCTACAAAATATAGTCAGCTTGTTTCAGAAGATAAACCGTTCGATGACGTAGGCCATGGTACAAAAGTTGCAGGATTCGCTCTTTATGGTGATATCCAAACGTGTAAAGATCGTAGAATCTTTGATCCAGAGGTGTGGATATTTTCTGCAAAGGTAATGTATAAAAATGAATACGGCGATGCTGAGTATGATGAAAAGGAATTACTTGAACATCAATTAGACCGTGCAGTTAGATGGGTTGCGGAAAACTATCCAAATTGTAAAGTTGTAAATCTATCCCTTGGAAATTGTGCAAATAAGATGACCAAAGGAATGCGACAATTTGATCTATCGGCGCTTATTGACGACTTATCTAACGAACTCAATTTAATCTTTGTTGTTTCATGTGGAAATATAGATGATGGTGATATTGGAGAATTTGAAAACTATCCGGATTATTTACTAACGTCAGATGAAATTAAAATTATTGATCCGGCCCCTTCTGCACTTGCTTTAACAGTAGGTGCATTGTGTAAAAGCAATTCTGGGAAATATTATCCATCGCCAATAACAAGAACAGGACCTGGGTATAAAGGAATGATTAAACCTGAACTTGTGGAGGATGGTGGCGGATTTGGATCTAAGGTGTTGACGATCAACCCCAATTGGATTACAGACGGCCGTCTTTTTACATTAGATTTTGGGACAAGCTTTAGTACACCCAAAGTCGCGCATTATATAGCAAGATTGGCCAATAAATTTCCCGAATACTCCAACAATATGCTTAAAGCATTATTAATCTCTTCCGCTGAAATTCCCCGGAATAGGCCACAACCACTTTCAGAAATAAATATGTACAATTGAGGGGTGAATGAGGGCAACATTATGGACCTTTTAAATGTATACGGTTATGGAAAACCAAATCTTGAAAAAGCCCTTAATTCAAGTAAAAATCAAGTTATATTAATGAGTGATAATCGTATTAAGCTAAATGATTTCCATATATATTCATTCTATTTACCAAAAGACTTTGTAGAAGTGAGCGGTAATAAACGCCTTTCTGTTACACTTGTATTTAATCCACTCGTAAATCAAAATAGATCGGACTATCTGGGCGTGATTATGGAGACTCATCTTTTTAAAGAGGCAAATATTAATTCAATTAGAGAGAAATATGGCAATATAAATATAGGTGACATTGCCGAAGATATTGTTCCTGGAAGTATTAAAAGAAATGAAATAAAAACATTCCGTCCCGGCATTACTACAAGGAAACGGGGCGTACATCAGAAAGGAGTTATTGAATACAAAAGAAGGCCTAGAATAGATCTAGATGTATGTGTTTAGCCCCCCCAAATCAATTGCTTGATGTTGGTTTTAGTCAATGAACGCACGTCGACCAACAACTTGCGCCAGATTGGAAAACAATATCAATAGCCGAAGTTGCTTGGAATCAGCTCTTTGGAACCGGTCGCACGAGCCATCACGAAATGGGTTTACTGATGCTGATTGAAGGGAGCTAAACACATACATCTAGATCAACCAATGGCCTTAGTCGTAATTTGTAAAAATCGTTGGGTTAAAGATCGTAAAAACAGAGATAATGAAACCTACTTACAGGACTATGCAGTGGTAGTATCCGTTGAACATTCTGAGGAAATCGACTTGTATAATCAGATTCGCCTTAGAAACAGAGAACGATTAGACATTTCATGGAAAGCTTGATGATCTCTTGATCGGCAGCGGGCGCCCCTCCCTTTCGGCGCCACGCGCCTCCCAGGGCCGCCGGGGATCGACCTCGTTTTCCCAGCTCCAGCAAGCCTCGCATTCGAGGTCCCCGATGACGCGGATTTATATCTCAAGCGACCCATTACTGTGTCGATATGTTCTGCGAGTACATCCAGGCGGCAATGTCCAAGGCGATATATGAGGTCATCGATGACGAGCAGCCCTATTACGGCGAAGTGCCCGAGCTGAAGGGCGTTTGGGCGATCGGCAAGACCCCCGAAGAGTGCCGCGAGAACCTGAAGATGGCCATAGAGGACTGGATAGCTCTAAGCTTGCGATTTGATCTGCCTATACCGTCAATTGAAGGCCACAAGATAAAAGCTCCAGAGGCACCAATCGAGGCTTAAGTCCATGTCCCGGATCTCACCAGTCTCCTGGAACAAGCTGGTCAAACGGTATGCATACCCTTTGATTTGAGGGGCCTTACACAAGTAGAGGTCCACACCCCATCATGCAGTGAGGCGCACGAAAGAGAAAGTCAGGGGTTGGAGGATAGCAACCCTTGATGTTGATTTATTCAAGTTTTACATGAGAATGTAGGCTCATGCCCGAAAATATGAAAATCGATATGCTTCGACGGCATGTGTAGACCATTTTCATGAGAATGTGAGTTGGATGATATCGTTTTTTTGTTTTGGTACGATACCGTAATCAGATTATCTTGAGCACCTAAAACCAGCGCCTTCCGATTGATTTTGGGGGCATCTAGAGTAGTTACAAAAAAGGAATGGTAGGCTATTTTCGATCAAAAAATAGCCCAGATTGGAACGTTCTATCAGCTAACGACGCCTGGCATGATTATGTGACTTTTGAGGACCAGACCGGCGCACGTTTTCCTGTCTTGCATTTCTCGGCACGCGCCCCGATCTCTTTGGGGCTGGCTTTGCCGCCGCACCCACTGCGTTTTTTGCCTGTTCTGAATGATATCGGTGATCCATCAGCTCTATCCTCATCCGGATGAGCTTCTCGACCTCGCGAAGGAAGTTGCGCTCGTCGGCCGCGCAGAATGAATAGGCCGTGCCGTTTGCCCCTGCACGTCCCGTCCGACCGATTCGATGAACGTAACTTTCAGCTTCGTTGGGCATGTCGTAGTTTATGACGTGGGAGATGTCCTCAACATCGATTCCGCGAGCGGCGATGTCAGTTGCCACCAGCACCTGCAATCGGCCTGACTTGAAACGGTTCAGGGCCTGAGTGCGCTGGTTCTGTGACTTGTCGCCATGGATGGAATCGGCCCGGATCCTGTTTTTGTATAGCATCGATGCGACCTTATCCGCGCGCCGCTTCGTTCGGGTGAAGACCAAAACTCGCTTAAAGTTGTCCTGTTTGAGAAGTCCCTGCAGTAGCGCATCCTTGTTGTTCTGATCCACGAACAAAATGCGCTGTTCCACACTCTCTACCAGCGTTGCCTGGGGTGCTACCTCGATTCGAACGGGATTGGTGAGGAACCTGCCAGCAAGTTTGCCGACCTCTTGCGACATGGTGGCCGCAAAAAATAGCGAATGACGTTTCTTTGGCAGCGTCGAGACGATCTTGCGCACGTCGTTAGCGAAACCCATGTCCAACATCCGGTCCGCTTCGTCAAGAATGAAGTACTCAACGTCTTTCAACTTTATGTACCCCTGATCCATCAGGTCGAGCAGCCGACCTGGCGTGGCGACGAGGGTATCGACGCCTCTGGATAGTGCCCTGACCTGCGGCCCTTGTTTGACACCACCATATACAGCAGTGTGTCTGAACCGGAGAAATTGACCGTATGTTGCAAAGCTCTGGTCTATCTGTGCCGCCAGCTCTCGGGTGGGCGCGAGCACCAACACGCGCGGCGCACCGGGAACTGAAACCTTTTTCTCTTCGACCATCCTCTGGAGGACGGGCAACACGAATGCTGCGGTCTTGCCCGTGCCAGTCTGGGCGATGCCCATCAGGTCCTTGCCCTTCAAAAGATGTGGTATCGCCTGCGCCTGTATTGGCGTTGGCGTAGTATATCCTTCTTTGATCAGCGCCCGCTGGAGCGGATCTATAACATTTAGATTTTCAAACTGCATTCTACCTCTTTAGGGCTACGCAGTCGGACGCCGTCATATGAATTTGGGTCAGAATAGTTGCCATTAATTAGTTCTGATCTAATTTATGAACCTTATTTTGACAATTTGATCAAGAACATACGAGTCTTGACGATCCAATTGTGTAACTCTTGTACTTAATGATCACTGCACCTTTGACAAGTGATCGTACCACATCTAGAGATCGCCACCCCTATTTAAAGCTGTAGTCTCTCTGGCCAGAATCAGGGCTTGATCCTACAACTCTCGACCTCTGGGCCGAACCAATCGAGATGAGGGCATTATACCCCAAAATTGGTAATCTTAAATCAAGTATGATCAAGAACTGATTAGGTGAGACTAACTGGTTCTCACCAGAATAGAGCTTAACGATACGAATAGGCCAAAATGTCGAACTCTCACGAGCTCAACATTTGTCCGAAAAGTATCGTTAAACACTATGTTTTGCAGGCAGTTTAACACAGTGATGTTAGATACTGAGGCCTACCGATTATAATTGTTGTCGTGCCCAACGGACCTACTTGAGCGCCTATTCTGCCTCAGTGCTTTTATCCCAACCGCGCAATCATCTCCTTTGCGTCAGTGGTGGGACGCTGGCAGACCTGGCCAGAACAGACATATGCCGTGGCCTTTCCCTCCTGCATTTGAAAGTCCTTCGTGAAGGGGGCGATTTCGGCGATTTCAGATGAATCCTCTGACCTCAGCAAGACTACGTTGTTGGGAAGGAAGCGGGACCTTAAGGCCTTCAGCATCTTTTGAGTATCTTCTGATCGGAGCGATCCTGCAATCACCACTTCTGAAGATGGACCAATGGCAAAATCAAGAGCCATCATGAAACTAAGATGGGCTGCTGGAAGCCCTTTAACTTGGGCTGAAAAGAACTCCATGGTTTTTGATGCCAGCTCTTCGAGTTTGGGGTTCGCTGACAGATTGGCAAGCCTGAGAATGTTGAGCAAAGCAATCGAGTTTCCTGAAGGTACAGCACTGTCGTGTGCCTCTTTTTTTCGGAGTATCAGCTCTTCGCCATCGTCTGGCGTGAAATAAAAGCCCCCTTTGTCGCTCCAGAAATGTTCGACCAAGTGGCCGTTGAGATTGAGTGCAGCCTCGAAATATACTGCCCGAAACGAAGCCTCGTAAAGTTCAATAAGACCCCATATGAAGAAAGCATAGTCATCCCGATTGGCTCTGATCCCAGCCTCGCCGTCTCTGTATCTATGCAACAGCCGGCCATCTTTATCACTCATCTTAGACAATATGAAATCGGCAGCGTTTCTCGCAACCTCTTCATATAGCGGTTCCTCCAAGACCTGAGCACCCCGAGCAAAGGCCGCAATCATCAGGCCGTTCCAGTCAGCAAGGATCTTATCGTCTTTGTGAGGATGAACTCGCCCCTCTCTCGCCTCAAAGATCTTCTTGCAAGCCTTCTCTAGCCTATTCGAAAGGTCAAACTCACTTAGCCCCATCTCGAGAGCCACATCAGAGAGGGTGCGCGCCATATGGAGGACGTTTCTTCCTGACTGCGTTCCTGTGGACTCTTCGGCGAAGTTTCCTTCCTTCGAGATGCCAAAGATCTTCACGACGAGATCTGCCTCTTTTGGGTCTAGAAGTTCTCTGATCTCGTCTTCGGTCCAGAGATAAATCTTGCCTTCAACGCCTTCAGAATCTGCATCTTCTGCCGAGAAAAATCCACCTTCTTCAGACGTCATGTCTCGAAGTACGTAGGTGAATATCTCTTTTGCGACGGTGGCATATTCTTCCTTTCCTGTGGCCTGGAACGTATCGAGATAAGCAAGAGCGGTCATGGCCTGGTCGTAAAGCATCTTTTCAAAGTGCGGAAGACGCCATTCTGAGTCTGTTGAGTAGCGATGGAACCCAAACCCCACTTGATCATAGATTCCACCTCGACGCATCGCTTTGAGGGTGATTTCGGCCATCTGGAGGGCACCTTCGTCTTGGCTTCGTTTCCAGTACCTGAGAAGAGATAGGTAAGTGTGTGGGCTTGGAAACTTGGGCGCCCCGCCGAATCCTCCATGGACCGGATCGAATCGAGTCATAAGCTGTTGGTAAGCTCCTTTCAGGACTGATTTGTCCAGCTTTGGGCCTTGGGCCGAGCTTGGAGCTTCCTTCAGAGCCGAGGTTATCTGGTCTGCAGAGTCTAGGATTTCTCCTTTTTGGGCCTTCCAAATAGTCTTGATTTTAGGGACTAAGTCGAGCATCCCGATCCGTCCAAATTGGCCCTCTTTGGGGATGTAAGTGGCTGCAAAGAAAGGCTTTTTATCAGGAGTTATTATCACGTTGAGGGGCCAGCCACCACTCCCTGTGAGTGCCTGGGCCACGGCCATGTAAGTTTGATCTATGTCTGGCCGCTCTTCTCGGTCAACCTTGATGCAAACAAAGGCATCGTTCATCAGCCTTGCCACCATATCGTCTTCGAAGGATTCGTGCGCCATCACATGGCACCAATGGCAGGTTGAGTAACCTATAGAAAGAAAGATTGGCTTGTCTTCACGTTGCGCCTTCTGGAATGCCTCATCACCCCATGGATACCAGTCAACGGGGTTTTCGGCATGTTGCAGAAGGTAAGGGCTCTTCTCGAAGGTCAGGCGGTTACGACGTTTTGTCATTTGAACTAACTCCAAAATTTGATTTATTTTAATAGTGCATGAGTTGTTAGTAGGTGTGGTAAGTTTCGCCCGAAAAACAAAAGTGAGTCACAATTTTTGAATGCACCGCAAAGATGCTTTCCAGTAACGAATCGAACATCAGATAGGACGTTGATACACGAAAAAAGGATGCGAGAATACTGAATTCCCGCGGGTTTATTCGATCATCACCTTCACACCTTTATCAAAGAATGCTTTCTTGTAGGGAACGTTCACGAAAAGCTGACCGTTTGAGTATTTGGCCAAAGCTTTTTCAGGTATGACGGGAGTTGCAAAGGCGTAAGATGCCATATATTTCAGCCCTTTCTTCTTTGCGATCAAGTAAAACCCGTTCTCATATATGTTGAAATTGATGTTCTCTTTGTCCATCCCAGGAAGCTCGACTTCGATGCTCATGTTCGCTTCTGCTTCGTCCGGATAGACACATACGTTCGGAGTTACTATTACCTCTTCCATATACGTAGACCTCCTGCTTACAATATGGTGGTACGTATATTTAAAAGTTTTCCGAAGACAAATTCCTTTAACAGCAGGATCTGATTTATGATCGTGATCTTTCGCCCATATATTCTAAGATCTATGTCAGAATTCGATCTATAATGGCCAAAAAAATGATATTTATCACCTTTGTTATTGTACGAATTATTTTCCGAAATATCGACGCAAAAACTGCAAAAGCGGATCTGCATCCATATAGGTAGCATAAAACCTTGCATCCTGCATCAAACCAAGGCCTAATTTGGATCATCTTTTCTCAGTAGCTAACATCTCTGTGCTAAACCGCCTGCAAAAATACGTGAACTATTTCGCCCTAAAGGGCAAAGCTTCCTGATTCACCTCTTTGGCAGCGCGGAGGCCCCCTCCTTTAGGGGCTCCAGATCTCGCGATCTGGAGCTCTTCAGCGTAAGTTGAAGGGTGGGGAGGAGCGCGTGCTTGTCAATTGGCATACTTATATACATTGAAACGCCATTTCAACGTAATGCTTCAAACTCTGATGGTCAGACTTGACCCGTCCGATGATCAATATCAAATGCTCTTGGAGACCATGCAACGTTTCAACGAGGCATGTAACGACACCTCCAAGACGGCGTTTGATCTCCATATGGCTAACAAAATTGATCTTCAGAAGGTCGTATATTACGACATCAGAGAACGGTACGGCCTTCCGGCTCAGATGACTGTCAGAGCCATCGCAAAGGTTGTCGAAGCCTACAAGAGAGACAAGTCCATCAAACCCAGAGTTTCGGCTTGATGGTACTGTGGTCTACGACCAGAGGATTCTGTCTTGGAAAGGTTTCGAAGCAATCTCCATTTTGACCCTGGAAGGCCATCAAAAAATCCCGATCAGAATTGGAGATTATCAGAAGGCTCGGATGGACAGGGGCAAGGGTCAGGCAGACCTGATCCTCGTCAAAGGCACATTCTACCTTTGCGTTGTGGTTGACGCGTCTGAAGAATCTCCCTTTGACCCAAAAGGAGTTCTCGGTGCCGATCTTAGCATCAAGTACCTTGCCGTTGATTCCGATGGAGAGATCCATTCTAGAGACCAAGTCAACCAAACCAGAGACCGACTTGATTCTCTGAAATCCCGACTTCAGAGCAAAGGCACTAAGTCCGCAAAACGCCATCTTAAGAAGCTTTCTGGTCGGATGGCCCGATTCTCCAAAGACGTGAATCATTGCACCTCCAAGAAGCTGGTTGCGAAAGCCAAAGACACCAAAAGAGCGATTGCACTTGAAGATATTTCGGGCATTCGAAACAGGGTAACGGTTCGCAAGGCTCAGCGTCGCAACCTGTACACGTGGGGATTCTATCAGCTCAGAACGTTCGTCGAGTACAAAGCCAAGGTCGTCGGTGTGCCTGTGATCTTCGTCGATCCTCGTAACACATCC
>Ga0208279_1000603_pt1 | contig 26386 bp, 14 predicted proteins | sample AntAceMetag02UKM_FD_184766 | JGI IMG/M metagenome (GOLD analysis project Ga0208279, IMG submission 184766) | Saline lake microbial communities from Ace Lake, Antarctica - Antarctic Ace Lake Metagenome 02UKM (SPAdes) (version 2) | ecosystem: Environmental > Aquatic > Non-marine Saline and... | reverse complement strand
GCGTCCCGTCGCTCGCCTGGCTGTCCTTCAGTTGCGTGACCATCCCCCGGGTGTCGAAGTACTTGTCGTCCGACGACCAATCGGTGCGGGTCGGCTCCACCACCAGCATGTCGTAGTGAGAGGCGACCAGGGCATCCACAGCACCCGATGCGCTGATGTCCTGTATCTGGTAAGCCCAGTAGGTGACTTCATCGAGTGACATAGGTCCAGCCGAGTTGGGCGGGGTCGAAGCCGTGAAGCCTCTGAGGGCGAGTGGCAGGTAGACCGATGTGGTCGTGCGCGTGGCGGGTGCGACCACCTCGAAATTTGAGGTCGTGATCGTCGCCGTCGCCGGGTCCTGGCCTCCCGTCCACGGCCCGTAGGCAAACGGAATCTGCTCCAACTCTTCGTTGAGCTTCTCGATCACAGTCTGCCACTTGGTCTTGCCCGCCGGGAGCGGGGTGCCTGACGATTGGCCAATCAGCGTATTAACCTGGTCGTCGGTCAGGTGGAGAACGGCGGTATGAATATCCTCGGCGTAGAAAGTGAATCCGCCAGCGTTGTCCACCAGGTAAGCGCCGTAGGTACGCAGCGCCGTGAGGAACACGTGGGTGATGGGTGCCAACTGGTTCTCGTCAAGCGGATCGCCTTCGTCGTCCACGAGTGTCTGCTTCAGACGGATGCGCTGGCCTGCGGCCAGGGCGTGGGGATTGGTGTTGTAATAGTCGGTCTCGGTCGTTGACGCCGGATAAGAATAGTCGGATGGAAGCGGCTCAGACGGGTCGGCGCTCAGGTTGCGCAGTCCGGGAATTGCAAACGCCAAGGCGTGGGCAATCGCCCCGCTCTCGACATCTTCGGGCAGGATCAGGCCGGCGAGGAGCGGGGTCCCCGTGGCGCGAGCGCTGGAGTACGTGTCAGGATTGGCCCCAGATCCATGCACGTCGAAAAAATCAATTGCCCCCGCCTCAAGAATCGTGATTCCCGTCAGTCCGCCTCCCCGGCTCTGGCACTCTGCATCGCGGACGGTCGTCGCTTGCCAGAAATCGTAGGCCATGAATGTCTCGGGGTGATAAAGGACAAGATGTCCATCCGCGTCTGTGTTCTGCGGCCCGGCGGGACGCACTGTGCCAGCGGGAGCGGGGACGGTCACAGGCCCGCCTTCTTGTTGATTGTCTGGGAATTTGGGACTGGGCCACGACTTGTTGCCCTCGTAGTCGCAAATCAGCACGCTCTGCTGGCCCGCGCCCATGCGGAACACGGGGATGGTGTAATCGTCGTGGTTCACGTACATGAACGGCCAGGTGGTAGGCGGTGGCCCAGGTGGATGGAGATCAGTGGTATCGCCGCGCAGCACGCGATAGGTGACGAGGATTTGCTGGTCGCTTGTGGACAAGACCGCTACCTGGGTGGCGGTCTGGTTCCAGGCGCTGCCACGGGCGAACAGCAGGGCAGGGAGCGTAAAGTCGCGCGGCAGCGCCGGGCCGTCAGTATCATTGTCCAGGCCCGTGCTGTGCGTCTCCCAGGCTGTGGCGGGCGAGATTTTATCGTCTGGATGGGGCAGGCCGAGGCCGCAGGCCAGGAGCAATCCGGTCAGGACGGTTGGTATCAAATAGGTTATTGCAGGCGCACATCTACGATTCATCTTTCGTTTCCTTTCGCGCGAACTCATTGACCACCGCCAGTATCTGCTCAAAAAGTGGGGGCAAGAGTCGCGCCTTGCTCCGGCTGGATCTGGCGATCCAGCCGCCGGGCGACGGATTTGACAGTCCGTCGCGAGCGTAACAGGCACAAGGCTCCCCCTACCCCAAGATATTGAGAAGATACCACCGCCTGGCCATGTGGCGAAACGGTGAAGCCTCTGAGGATAAGGGGCAGGCAGATCGACGATGGAACCGCGATACGCCAAAGACTGGCCGGCGTGTCTTCGTCCTGGCCCGGATGGGATTCAAAGGCAATCCACTTTCCATCGGGCGACCAGGAAGGTGCGCCATCTTCGTGTGTATCGTCGCGGGTCACGCGGATGGGTGTGCCGCCCTCAGCCGGAACGATGAAGATATTCGGCACGGGCAGCCCCCCGTAGTCGGACGAATACACAGTCCAGCGGCCATCGGGCGACCAACTGGCGTCGGTGTCGCTGGAGGAGGTGGTTGTCACCGGCCGGATGTCGGTCCCGTCGGGCGCTATTGTGTATAGGTCCCAATCGTCGCTGCCGGGCGCGCGGCGCTGGAAGAGCACCCGGTCGCCGCTGGGTGACCAATTGGGCTGGCGGTCATCGGTGCCGCCACCAGGGCCGTCGGTCAGTTGCGTCAGCTCGGTGCCGTCAGCGCGCACTTTCCAGATACTGCCCTGCTGCTCGTCTTCAGGCGCGTCGGTATTGGCCTCAAAGGCAATCCACTGGCCGTCGGGTGAAAAACTCGGTTCGATGGAGTAGCCTGCCGCGGTGTGGTGGGTGACGCGGAACAAGTCACTCCCACTGGCGTCCATCGTCCACACCTCGTCGGTATCCTGGCGATCGGAGGCGCAGGTGATCCGGTTGGTTGCAGCGCTCCAACTGGAGCCAGGCAGGTTGACGCTGTCTTGATCGTCTTCGTCGAGCAGAGCAACGGGGACGGCGCCAGCGAAGGGGAGCAAATACAGCCCGGCCGGACCGTTGTTGTAGCCTTCATGGAACAGAGTGAACAGGAGAGTCTGGCCGTCGGGCGAGAAAGCCGGATTCTGTGCGCTGGCCGGCGGGTTGGGCGCGTAGAGGAGTTCGGCCCCGTCCACTCGATCGCCCTTCGGAGTGACTGGCGCGGCGGTCGGGTGAGAGGGAAGCGGAACTGGCCCGACACAGGCCAGCCCGATGGATAAAAGGGTGATAAGCAAAAACCATCGTTTCATTGGTTTCTCCACACCTGGCCCGAATCGGGATCCATCATCAGCGACGATACGTCCACCGCTTCAAAATCTGAACCGTGAACCTGGTGCAGTTCGTGGAGCACATCGTTGTCCCAACGCTCGTCGGGCACGCCAGAGATGAACCAGGCCGATCCGTTGTCGGCCAGTATCATGCCGTATCTCTTGAGTGCCTGGAGGATGATCTGCACCTCGGGCGAGAAGCCCGAAATGTCAAAGTCGGCCCGCAGGCGAAAGCGCTGGCCCATGGGTGGGTATTGCGTCCCCGTGAGGTTCGATGCGTAGTGACGCGCGGGCCAGATGTACGCCCTGCGGGTCTGCGGCGCGGTGAAACGCAGCGCGTGCCGGATCTCCCCCTCGGCTACTTCGTCATAGCGGGCCAACCCCGGCAGGATGGGCAGGCCGGCCGCGTCGGCCGAGGTCCAGGTTTCTGGCCGGAGCGCGTGGGAGTTCAGGTCAAAGATGGCACCGGAGCCAGCGTGCCAACCACTCCCACCGTTCTGCGGCCAGGCATAGAACAGTTCGTACAGGATGCAGTTGTCGCGCTCCACTACCAGGATGTGCCGGTCGCCGTCGCTGTCCGGGCCGCCCTCGATAGGCGCGTCGGCAGGGATGGGGTAGGGGCCGGGGTCACTTTCGTCGTCGTAATCAAAAGTGACAGTCACCTTCGGCTGGGTGCCTGGCACGTCCACGTAGGGGATGCCGATGGGAGCGCCGGAGCCCGGCGGCCACTCGCCGGAGCCAAAGTCGGCGTGAACGTACCTGTCGGCACCGATGGTACCGATGTAAGCGTCCGAGTTGGTGTCCACAGGCAGCGTATCCACGGGCGTGTTCCACACATTGTCGGCGGGAAAAACGGCACACCCCGCTACTTTGGGGGGCGGTTGAGACCCGAGGATCAACGGCAGGTAGACCAGGGGGTCGTCGACTGTGGGCGGGGTCCCGTCGCTCGCAGCGGGCGGGATGTTGGTATGGGCCATAATCAGGCCGATAAGAAGTGCCAGCGCTAGAGCGACTGCCAGATGCCGGCGATAACAATTCATTGCAACCCTCCTGGTGACTACTCAAGATCTTCCCAAAACAGGCACAAATAGCACACGGATACACACGAATGAAACGGGTTCTCACAGGTTTTATATCTTCATCTGCGTACATCCGTATGATCCGTGTTGATCCGTGTTCTATTTATGACTGGCTGAGCAGTTACGATTCGCCTATCAATCTGGTTCGTGGCCGGGGTTGACGGTCAATTGGTCCAGATCGCGCACGGTGCAAAAGGGCACGTAACCCTTGGCCTGCGATTTGGCGTAGGCGTCGTCCACGTGGGCCTGCGTGGTGGCGTAGTCCACCGTCAGCACCAGTTTACCAGCGGTCTTGAACAGGTCGAGGTAGCCTTCTAGTTCGGCGGTCACCGCTGGCACCGTCATCACGTCGTCGTCCTCGTAACCGTAGTAGATGTCCTCCTGGCCGATGCCGTCCACGCTGTTCAGATAGGCGGGCACCAGGCTCGCCAGTTCGGGCGCGTTCTGTGGAAAGATGTAGAAATCGGGGTCGCGGTTGTGGGCGTAAGCGCGGATGGCGGCTACGAGGTCGGCCATCTCCTGGGCGGTCGTAGCGCGCCCCTGGCCTGTGGTGAGCCCTGCCGAACCATCGGCGTAGTACTCGTAGGCGTCAATGATGTCCAGGTACGCGCCGTCGAAACCGGCGTCCAGCAGCCGGTCGGTGTAACTGAACACGATGGTCTGCCACGCCGAATCCCAGTAGTGCACCTTGTAGTTGCCTTCCCAGTCGGGATTCTCGGCGTCCAGCCAGGCGGGATGCCCCGGTGTCCAATCATCCTGCCAATAGAAGCGGTAATCCTCGGCCTCGCCGATGCTCATGTAGGCCAGCACGATCTTCTCGCCGCCGGGGCTGTGCTTTAGGGCGGCGATCTGCGCAGCGGCGAAGGCGGTCCCGTCGTCCCCCTCGGCCGAATAGTCCATCACCACCAGGTCGTAGGCTGTGCCGCCGATGGTGGTCAGGTTGAGTTCCTGGAGTTGGTATAGAAAGTCGTTCACTGCCGGCAGGCCGGACGGTGACGAACCGGCGAAACCTTCGAGAGCGACCGGCAGGTAGATACGGGCACTGGCTGCCCCATACTCGTAGGGACCCAGGTCTGGTGCGCTCCCCACCGGACGCGTATACCCCTCCAGGTCGTCGGGGGGCGCCCAGGCGGCTGTGCCAGCATCCAGGGCGGGGCTGCCAGCCGTCAGGTGAAAATCCTTGCCAAGACCATCCAGGAACAACGGATCGTCGTAGGCGCTGTGCTCCCCTTGACCGGATTGGGCGAACCAGGTACCGTCGTTGATCTGATCGCTGTTGAAGCACCCGTTTTCGCCCAGGAAGGAGGCGCAGATGACGTCCTCCTCCCGGTAGGGGTTGTAGTAGAGATTGTGGTTGGCCTGAAGTTGCGTCCCGGATGAGAAATGGACCGTCGTCCCTCCCATCTCCGGGTCGTCGTTGTAAAAGATGGTGTTGTACAGGCGGACCGGGGTCACGGCGGCATCGTCATCCTCGCCGAACACGGCCAGGTAGCCGTAACTCTGCCGGTTGGCGATCAGGCTGTTGGTGACCGTGTAACTGCCGCCGCCGGAGAGCACCAGGCCAACCAGGCCGGCGTCCACCGACAGTCCGTTGATCAGGCTGCTGCGCTCGCCCCAAAACTTGATGTTGTCGCGGTCATTGCCACGGGCGACGACGCGGCGCAGCGTGGTGCCGGTGGACTTGAAGTCGAAGCCGTCGCCCGCGTTGCCCGAGGCCTCGCAATCTTCCACCAGGATGTCGTCGCCGTCCTCGACGGCGAAACCGTCGGCGGCGGTGTTGCCGCTCTCCGAGCCGTTGTTGATGGCGCGCACGTGGCGCAGCACCCAGTGGGCGCACGGCCCCGTTCCACAGTCCATTCCGACGAGCGTGTTGTCGTGAATGTAGACGTTCTCCACGGTGATGTAGTCGCTGTCCTGGAAGAAGGAGATAGCGCCGTGGCCGCAATGGTGGAACTCTCCGTCCTGGATAGTGACGTGGTCGCTATCGCGCCACGAGATGATGCAAGCGCCGTCACCGGTCTCGTCGTGCCAGTGGCGCATGTTCAGCCCGACGATGTCTATGTAGGAGACGCCTGGGTCGCCCAGGTTGAAGGCGTATTTCGAAGCCACGCCCTGGCCGTCCAGCCACACTGTTTCGCCGGGGCAGGCGGCGTAGGTGATGGGCTGGCCCGGCGCGCCTGAACGGGTCAGCGTGACGTACTGTTGGTAGACGCCGCCGCGCACGTGGACGGTGTCGCCGGGTTGCAGCGTGTCGGCGGCGTGTTGGAGCGTAGTCCAGGGGTGGTCTTGCGTGCCGGGGTCGTCGTCGTCCCCGTCCGGGGCGACGTAATACGTGGTCGCCAGCAGCCCGGCCGGGCGCGCGGGGGCCGGAGCGGACAAACCGCCCACCTGCGCCGCAGGGACACATGCGCCCCACACCAGGACCGAAGTGAATACAAGAGACAGGGCTATTCTTGTTCGCATGGTTCGCTCCTTCAATCGAACTAGAAATCCGTCCTCTGCCGCCTGTCACCAGCAATCCGCGCGTCATGGGAGTACAGCCGTCCACGCTACGCACTGCACCCGCCTGACCGAGCGGGGCCGGGAAGAGATCCCCTACCCGCAGCCATAGGGAGACCGAGGCTGATCCCATGAAGACAGGATCGGCCCCGGCCCATCCGTCGCTGTCCTGCCATCCGCTATTCTAGAAATTGCGCAGCGCGCAGGGCAGGTAGACGTGGTAGGCCATCACGAGCCGCCCGCGGATCTCGTAGTCTGCACCCGGCCAGTTATCCTCTTCGACCACCAGGCAGTCCCCGGAGAGGTCGCAGGCCAGAGCCGGGGATTTCTGCGACTCCGCGCCGTCGTCTATGGCAAACTCGCTGCCCCAGGCCGAGTTCTGGCCCGGCTTCACATATCGGCCATACACGTCCCAGACCCCTGTGGAAGGGATATAGCGCCAGGCGACCAGGTAGCCGTAGACTGGCCCATACGCCACGTCCGGCTCAACGCACGCTTGCCCGGAGTGATCGGCGATGGGGATATAGGGATGCAATGTGCCTGTCCCAGTCACCCGCCGGCCGTAGATGGTACGGTGGGTGGCGCTGGGGCCATCTTCCCAGACGGCCAGGTATTCGTTCGGGCCGGCGGCCAGGGCAACGCCATCCTGGTCGCTGGTGTTAGGGACGATGTAGATCTCGCTGCTGAGCGTCCCCATGTTGTGCGAAGCCACTTTGCCCCAGATGTCACCGTCGGTGGCGTGCTGGTAGGTGTACGCGATCAAGTATTCGTTGCTCGTCGCGTTATGGGCCACATCGGGCAGCCGGCGCACCTGGTTCGTGCCGCCGGCGATGTTGCGCCAACTCAGTAACGACCAGTCGCTGGCCTTCACCCGCTGGGCTTCGATATCACGTCGAGTCCCTGAGATGTACTTCTCGTAGACTACCAGGAACTCGTCGTTGGTGCTGTTGTAGGCCACGGCGGGATACCAGTCCTTGTCCCCATCGTTGTCGATGACGAACTCGGTTCCAGGCACACCATTCCAGCTGACGGGCCTGGCATAGATATCGTAATCGGTCGAACTGTGCTCGTAGGCGTAGACGACCAGATACTTGTCTTGCGTGGGGCTGTAGGCCACGTCAGGGAGCCATCTCAACTTGTTTGTGTTGTGTATCACTGTAATCGTGCCGCCCTTCAGTGATCCATCACCACCCACCCGCTGGCCAAAGATGGCCACTTCGCCTCCGTGTATGTGCTGCTCCCACACGACGAGGTACTCATCATGCTTGCTGTTGTAGGCCACCGCGGGGTTGAAGTTGTCAACAGTATCGACCTGGATATGGATGAACGGGCCAAGCGGCGGGGCCTGCATTGTCGCCGGGCTCCTCCCCGCCCTCACGGGTTGGGCCAGCCCTCCCGCCGGGACGGCTAAGAGGGGCATCAGCAGCCCCAGTGCCAGGATCAACGTGGTGAACCAGCGTGCTTTTCTCATCTCTCACCCTCCTTACTCACATAGTGATTATCTGACTCTCGTACCGTCAGCAGGTTACTTCACGACACGTCTGGGGAGACGCGGGACGTGAAGCGTGAGACGTCGCATGCACATCACCTCCTTTCCGGTGGCGAAAACGGTGCTGGGCCGGGGCCAGCACCGGGACAGAGAACTGCCTCCGGCCCATCCGTTGCTGTCCTGGAATCCGCCGTTCTACTTGTAGTTGCGCAGCAGCAGTGGCAGGTAGACCTGATGTTTCCACATGCGGAAGATGACGCCGTAAGTGTCGCCGCTGGCGGCGTAGATAGCGCCGCCAGGCGTGAGCAACAAGTCGTGGGCAGCATCGGCCATGAACAGGAACCCAGCATCCTGCCAGGTGTCTCCGCCGTCCTCCGACACGTACACGTAACTGGTGAACTGACCGGGTCCCGCGTCCAGACCAGCGTAGAGCCTTCCTGCCGGACCTTCGAGCAAAGCGCGCACAGCCTGGCTATCTCCAAGGGGTTCCGATGGTTCCCAACTCTGCCCGCCGTCAAGGGATCGGAAAACTCGTCCGGTGTCGTCTGTAGAAGTGGCACCGACATAGAGCACCTGGCTGGAGTCCTCCAACAGTGCGTACACACTGGCAGCGTTGTCCAGCGCTGCCGTCTCCTCCCAGGCCCCACCGGTGAAACGGTAGACGACGCCGCTGCCATCAGTTCGCTCGCCGCCGGCGTACAGTGTCCCATCAGCCGTCTCTGCGAGCGCGTACACGTGCTCGGCGTTCGGGGGAGTGGCCAGCAGCGGTTGCCAGTTTTCCCCGTCGTCAGAAGAGAGCAGGATGATGCCACCTGGCCCCGCCCCGGCCACGACGTCGCCGTTCGACCGCTGTAGCAGGGTGTGTACGATGGCCGTGTCCGTCCGTTCGACAGCCACCGACCAGTTCTCGCCCCCGTCGGTGGAGCGATAGATGACCCCCTGGGCTCCCGCGCCTGGATCGCCCGGGTCATACTTCATACCGCCCACCAGCAGCGTCCCAGCATCAGTTATCAGGATGCTATCCAGCCACCAGGCCAGCGGAAGAGCGGGGACCGGTTCCCAGGTCTCGCCGTCGTCGGAGCGAAAAACAGTCCCGGTGTTGGCCTCATTCACCTCGCTGGTGGTGGTGGCGGCGTAAAGGGCCCCACTTGCGCTCCGGGCCAGACCGGCGACGCGAAATGCCTCACCCGCCTGGCCGGTGAAAGCCCAGGCGGGCAGTTCCGCCTGAGTCACAGCCTGAGGGCGTATGGGCGTCGCCAGATCGCCAACCTGCGACAGGACTTTGGGCTCTGTCGGGTCACTGAGAGTAATCTGAGGAGACGCCATCCCGCTTCCCGCCGAGGGAAGCCAGGGTGCGGCAAAGTAGAGGTTGGTCACCGGAGAACCGTCGCCGGGGTAGACCACACCGCTGCCGGGCCCCGCGTCGGGAGAGTAGATCACTTGCGGGCCCATTGCTGGATGTGTGTCGTTGTCGTTAACCGGCCGGGGTGCCCACCAGTTGTCCGGGTGCGAGCCGCTGACCCAGCGCCACGTGACGTTGGTGCGGGCGGATTGACTGTGATGGTAAGCGATGTTCATCCAACGGCTGGCGCCGGCGCGATACCCCACCATGTCGGGCATGAGCTCATCAAACCCCTCCTCGGCGCTGAGAACCCGGTTCTTGGTCCAACTGCTCCCGCCGTCTTTGCTGTAGGCCAGGCGCAGATCGGCACCCCCATAAGTGACGGTTTCGTAGTAGTTGTAGGCCACCCAGACGGTAGGACGCGCAGCATCGGTCGAGGCAGCCACGACGGGGGCGCCGTGATAATCGGCGCTGTCCCCGGAAGTGAGGTTCGTCCAGCCATCCCAGTTCGCCCCGCGGTTGGTGCTGCGATTGACGTGCACGTGGTTTGGAAAAGCGTCCGCCACGGCCACCAGATAGACGTGATTGCCGGGGCCGGCGTCTATGTGTGGCTGCTGGTAGTTCTCGTACGCAAACTGGTTGGTCCAGGTGGTACCATTGACCGTCGAGAGGGCTCCCTTTACCTGATGGGAGGTTCCCGAGTCCACCTCCCAGGTCACGTAGAGATTGAAGGCTGAAGGCATTGGCGTAGTAGGATAGTCGCGGGCCGCCGAGATGAACGGGAGATTCGCACCGCCGCCCTCGCTGGCGATGAGCACATCATCCCGGCTGGCCGGGTTGGCCAGGTTTATGCGGGCGACTCTCACGTTGCCCTCGGTGTCGGTGAAAAAGACATGCACGCGGTCGTCGCTGAGTTCTTCTCCTGATTTCCACTGTCCCACCACCACGTCAACGGCGAGGATAGGCTCGCCGTGGCCGACCGTTTGCCACAGGTTCCAGGTCTCGCCGTGGTCCGTGGACTTGTAGACCTTGATCTCGCCGTCTGTGTCCGAGTCTCGCGTGCTCACGGCCACGTACATGTCGCCGTTGTCAGCGTTGTCGGTGCCGTAGGCGTAGACAGAACTGGTGTGGATCGTTCTGTTGGTGCCTTGGGCAGAGTCGTCGTATCCCTCCAGCACCATCGAAGGGTCACCGAAGAGGTGGAAGGACCAGTGAAACGGCTGGTAGTTGTTGTTCCAGAACTTGTTCGTGTAGCGAATCTTGGCCTCGTAGAGCGACTGGCCGACCGTGTGGTGATTCTGGATCAGATTCTCGACGAAGTAGTAGCCGACGGTGTTGTAGTTGCCGTGGTCTGGCTGGCTCCAGCCAGACGACGAGCAAGGACCGGGGCTAGAGAAGCCAACCACGCCGGCGGCCGCGCCATGAGCGAGCAGTTCGCCACCGGTGTTCTCGGTGTAGCCGCCAGGATCCGCCATCGTCTGGTCCGGGATTGGCCAGGGGGGCGTGACCAGCATGAGTGTGTTGCAACCCAGGAGTTCGACGATGGAAGGATGTGTAGTCGTCAGCGCAGCGACGTCTGTGAACCGGAACAGATCGCTCCATACCCACTCACCTGGATCTACCTGGCCAGTGACCGTCAGGGTGTCGTGGCTCCACACGTGGCCGGATAGCCCGCTGGGGCCTCCATGGTCGGAAAGGATCGCCAGCCCATGACTTGTATCGTTCCAGGCGGTCACCACGTTGGCCGGACTGGTGTCATAGTCGACCGTTCCCGTGTAGGTGCTGGTGCCCACCCCACTCTGCTCGTAGATGCGAGTGTGGGACCACCCGTTGGGCTCCAACAAGTGCTCGCGGATGTACTCTGTCATAACAGCGCCGTCCCGTTTGCTGGTAGCGCTATGAATGGTGGCATAACCGGCCGCCATCAGGGCGCTGTGCTTCCAGCCGCCGTCATCCTGCTCAAAGGTGATCATCGCCTGGACGGCGGTCCCCACCTCCGTGGCGTCGTTGAGGGGGATGCGCCCGACCAGCACGTCGGGCTCGACGGTCATCTCGTCGTCGTCCAGTTCGCCCCAGCGCACGTCGCCGTCGCTGTTCCACACCTGTTCACCGGTGTCGCCGCCCGATAGTTTGGCGAAGAAGTGGTCGGAGCGCAGCCCCCACCCCGTGTCGGCATAGTAAACGCGGCGCGTGGGAATGATTTGCAGGTCGCCGACCAGCATGACGTAGCGGATGCCCCACTCGCTGGACGGGTACTTGTCGTGCAGGAAGTTCCACACCTCCTCGGCCACGTCAACTCCGGAGTAGTTGGCGTTGATCCACTCCAGCGTGACGAGTTTGACGGTGTGGCCCAGGCTCTCCTTCCAGGTCTTGAAGGGGGCGATGGCCGTGGCCGTTGTTTCATTCTGCACGACAATGACGTAGTCGTACAGGCTGTTGGTCGTCGCCCGAGGTGTGACATCAAGGCCGTCGTACCAGGCCCGGGCCTGGTCAAAGTTGACCAGGTGACGGGCGATGACGTCATCCAGCACGTGGTCGTCGCGTAGCCGCTCGCACTCGTGCCACGCTGGGCTGCCGGGCTCGGGCAGTCGGTATTCGATGGTCACGAGCAGCGTAGGGTGGAAGCGAAGCACACCGGACAGCGGCCGGTACGAGAAGGGCTGGAAGGCCACCCGGGCGTAGGTGTAGCGCCGCCACTGGCCTTGGCCCAGGTACTCTCCCACCTGGCCGGGATAGGACTCGTCGGTCGCGTAGGCTCGCTCACGTTTCGCTTCCCAGCGGGCTGTGGCCCGGTCAGCATCTTCCGGGTCGAACACGGCCGGCCCGACTGGCGCGACCCGAAGCGAGCCTGGCAGCGTGATGGATTCCGGTGTCTCGAAGTGAACGTTGGTCACCTGAACTCCCGGCGGCAGGGCGATGAGAAAGGCGCGACCGGGGAGTTCTGGCTCTCCCGGAGCGCCGAAGGTACCAAAGTCCTCGGTCATCTGGATGTGCGTCTGGCTGTCGCTCCCCTCGTGCAGCGTATAGTCGCCCGCCTCCAGCGTGATCGTGAGCGTGCCGGCGGCCGGATTAACCGGAGCGACCGAACTGGCCCTTGCGCCACCGATGCATAGCATGGCCAAGATCAGGCCGGTGATTAGGAACTTTGCGCTCTTGAATCGTTTCCTCTGCTTCATTTCTTTTTCCTCCCGTCAAAAGCCTTTCTCGGAGAAATGTTACTACTCTCTGTGGTTCTCTGTGTCTTCTCCGTGTAACTCTGTGTAACGACTGCTGGTCTGAGTAGTACCATCTCATCAACCCCAAAAAACTAGTTTCTGATCTGGGCCGGGGCTATCTCTCCATCCCTCCCCCTGGAGGGAAGGGGGGCAAGCAGCCCCAGCCCATCCGTTGCTGTCCCGGAATCCGCCGTTCTATTAGTAGTTGCGCAGCGCGCAGGGCAGGTAGGTACAACAGCAGCCGTTGCCTGTGAGCGTAGGGCTGGTCGGGCCCAGCAGGCGATAGCCTGCACCGCTGGCGATGCCGCTCGCGCGCCAGGCCAGACTGGTCATGTAGTAGCCCCCGCCGGAGGCCGTCCCTTGCTCGACGGTGTACCACGTGGGCGGGCCGGGCCCGCCGGACTGGGCCAGCACGACGCCGGCCAGCAACAGCGCACAGACCAGAGCAGCGATGGCGATGGAAAAGGTGTGCTTTCTCATCATTCGCCCTCCTGCCAGGTCGTCTCCTCCAGGCGCACGTCTTCGTAGCCCAGCCGTTTGGCGGCGATGCGGTAGTCGAAGGAGCACTGCGCAGGCTTGCCGTCCAGCGTCACCCCTCGCACCGTGAAGGCCGTGGCACTCTTATCTGTGACGAACAGCAGCACCGGCTCTTCCCCGAGCGGCGTCACGAAGACGTGGTAGTCCACCTCCAGGTTGACCGTCTCGGCGAAGATGGGGTCGAAGGCGACCATAGCCTCTCCGTCCACCAGCGATGCCGTGCCAAAGTCCTCGAACCAGACCTCGGGGCTTTCCACGGCGTAGAGCTTGCGCGTGCCATAGTCAGTCGTCTCGACGACGGCGTTCTTGGCACCAGTGCAGGCCAAGTCGCCGCCATCGTTAATGCTACAGGCGAGGTGTCCTCTGCTTCTTATGTACAAAACATTGGCCCCGCCCCCTCCGCTATCATTGTCCAGTTTTATTGTGACGTCGCCGTTACTGGAGAGGTAGAGGTCGCTTCCTAGGTCATTGGGATCAGTGTTGATCCGTCCCACGCCGCCGCCGAGGATCAAATCTTGATGATCGTCATAGCCAGCGAAGTAGCCGCCGTAGCCGCCAGTGCCGACGACACCGTAGCTATCGCCGATGCCATACAGGCCGTTCATGCCGGAGGGCATCGCGACCGCCGCACTGGTGCTGATACCAAGCACACCGATGTTGCCGCTACTCCACGCCTCCAGCCCGTATCCTCCCGCGGTGCTGAGGTACAGACCCTTGGTCCCTCCAGTTGCGCTCCACATCTCCCCCTCGTGTGTGTGGGCGCAGGTCGTTCCAGTAAGGGCCGGGGCGCCCAGGCTGGCCGGTGACGCAAGCGAGGCGGCGCTCAAGCGCTGGCGCGGGGTCAGGGCGGTGAATTCCGCCTCCCCCGGTCCGCGCACCCCCACTGCCAGCCAGCGCTCGCCGCCGGTCAGCAGCGCAGCGGGGATGGGCTCCGCATCGCCCAGCATAACGGCAAAGGCGCCGCCCTCCACCGGTACTCCCTCCTGCACCTCCGACCACAGCGGCTTCCCGCCGGTCTCAGCGTCGTACAGTGCGAAGGTAAAGTCGTAGGGTCCGTCGGCCACCGGCTGTCCTCCCTCGTCGCTCAGGCGACCGGGGTAGGGGATGGTCACGCCCGTAGGGTCGGGCTCCTGGGCCGCTGGCAGCGCGCGGGCGGTATTGGCAAACCGGGGACCGACTCCCACTGCCAGCACTACGGCGCTGGCGATCAGAACAACGAGTAACACTCTCTTGACAGACATTTCTCTCTCTCCTTGAATGTTGATTGGGCTGACGATCATATCATCAGCAGGCCGTTTCGCGGCATGTCCAGCGAGACGTGAAGGGTGAAACGTGAAACGTCACATCCACATCACCTCCTCTCCGTTGGAATGCATTGGAAAACCAGGGGCTCACAGGGTGTCCAGTGGCTTATAATAGGGTCTACGACGGTTCCTGTCAAGTTTCACTACACTGAATGTCTGCTTGGCCACCTGGCGAAAACGGGTGCTGAGCCGGGAATAGCCCCAGCGGAGAGAACCGCCCCTGGTCCATCCGTCACTGTCCTGCAATCCGCCGTTCTAATTGCGCACCACCAGCCCTTCGACCCTTCGACTGGGCTCAAGGCAGGCTCACCTCAGGACAAGCGGCATGAATACCCAGTAGGCAGGCGGCACCTGTGCACTCACCGTCACCTGGTGGGTCGTGGCGTTGGTCAGGCCGCCACTATCCATAACCTCCAGCCGTATGGTGTGGGTGCCAGCGGTGTTGAAGGTGTGGGTAGCGGTCTTGGCGGTGTCCCAGTTGGTCTCGAAGGTACCATCGTTCTCCCAGTCCCAGCGCACCTGGAGCGCGGACGTTGGGTCTTCGGCGTCGCTGCTGCCGGAGACATCGAACTGGAAGACGGTACTGGTGTCTCCGCTGGTTGGATTAGCGGTGAAAGACGCATTCGGGGGGGTGTTGGCGCTCGGTGCTTGCACTGTCACCTGGCGGGTAGCGCTGCGGGTCAACCCGCCCGTGTCGCGCACCTGCAGGCGGATGGTGTAGGTTCCGGGAGCGGGGTAGCCGACGCTGGCGGTCTTGGTTGTGCTCCAGGCGGTGTCGTAGGTGCCGTCGTTCTCGTAGTCCCAGCGCACCTGGAGGGCGGTGAGGGGGTCTTCGAGGTCGCTGCTAGAGGAGGCGTCGAGTTGGAAGGTGGTGTTGGTGTCCCCGGTAGTGGGGTTGACGGTGAAGGCGGCCGTGGGGGCGGTGTTGACGACTTGCACCTGGCGAGTCGTGGAATCGGTGAGGCTGGGGAGACCCTCCCGCACCTGCAGCCGGACGGTGTAGGTGCCCAAGGCGCCGTACGTGTGGCTGACGATCTGCCAGCACATGAGCCAGCCCGTATCCCAGGTGCCGTCGTCCTCCCAGTCCCATCGCGCGTGGAGCGATTGATAGTGCACGTCGGGGTCGCTGCTAGAGGAGGGGTCGAACTGGAAAACGGTGTTGACGTTCCCGCTGGTGGGGTTGACGGTGAAGGCGGCGGTGGGTGCGTGGTCGATCATGACGCCGTGAGTTGTGCTGTCGGTCAGGCCGGGCGTGTCGCTCACCTCAAGCCGGGTGGTCTGCCAACCGTAGCCAGCGGCACCGAACGTCACTCCGGCGGTCTTGGTCGTGCTCCAGGGAGTGTCCCAGGTGCCGTCGTCCTCCCAGTCCCAACGCACCTGCAGGTTGGAGGTCGCGCACTCGGCATCGCTGCTCCCAGAGGCATCAAACTGGAAATAGGTGCTGTTGTCGCCGACCGTGGGGGTGACGCTGAAGGCGGCTGTGGGCTTGGTGTTCCCGACACTCACCAACTGGGTAGTGGAGTCTGTCAGGCCGTAGGTGTCCTTCACCTGCAACCGAACAGTGAGCATGACCATGGAAGCCCAGCAGGAGATCATGTATTGGTGGGTGGCAGTCTTGGTCGTGCTCCAGGCGGTGTCGTAGACGCCGTCGTCTTCCCAGTCCCAGCGTACTTGCAGGGCGGAGGTCGGGTCCTCGAGGTCGCCGCTGGAGGAAGCGTCGAATTGGAAGACGGTGCTGGTGTCGCCGCCGGCGGGGCTGACGGTGAAGGCGGCCTTGGGCTTGGTCTCGCCGACGATGCGGCCGTAGATCTCGGCGTAGCCCGAGGCGTCCCGGTGTTCCCAGGCCACCAGACAGTTGGGAGCGCTGCAGGCCACGGCCGGGCTTTCGCGGTGGGGAGAATAAGGAGCCGCAATCTCAAAGGACGAGTCCATCGACTCATCGGAGTATGCCACACGTCCCGATATGCCCACCAACGAGCCGCCGCCGTACCTTTCCCACGCTACGAGGTACTGGGTCCCCCACTTGCAGGCCACGGCGGCCGGGACGTACGGCCAGCCGGTTGTTGAATCATCAATCTGGTGCACACCCTGCAGCGTGCCGTCGCCGTCAACGAAGCGCGCGTAGACTCTGTCGCCGCCCGATTGCACCGATGTCCAGGTCACCAGGTACTGGTCGGCCCCGTCGCAAGCGCCCACGGCAGGGACCACCTCATCGTCGGACCACGTGGCTATCCCCAGTTCTCCGCCCAGCACAGTACCATCACCCGCCAGACGCTTCCCGTAGATGTTCTCGTTGTTAGTGCCACCGAAGTCACAGTTGTCATAGGTCACCAGGTACTCGTTGTGCGCCAGGTTGTAGGCCACGTGAGGGTTGCGCCGATTCTCCGACGCATGACTGGCGATGTCAAACTTGGCGGGCCAGCCACCCCCATTGGCGTACACGCGGCGACCTGTGATCGTATACTCCAGGCCGCTATAGTAATCCTCCCACACGACCAGGAACTCCCCCTGGGCCAGGGCATAGGCGACTTTGGGGATCCGTGAATCCATAGCCGACGAGTCTATGGCGAACTCGCCGGCGGTGGGATTGCCGTCCCAGGGGATGAAGCGTCCGTAGATGTCCCGGTTGCTTGACGAGATCTCGCGTGCCCACACCGCCAGGTAGCGGTCGTTGACGGGGTCGTAGGCCACCGACGGGCCGGTCTCCGAGGCAGAAGCAGTCGCAATGGCGAATTCGCCCCCCAACAACTCGCCCCGGCTACTGACGCGCCGAGCATAGATGTCGTAGGGCGTGCCCCACACGGCCAGATACTCGTCGCGCTGGGAATTGTAAGCCAGCGCTGGGTCGAACCCGTGGCCGTAAGAGTCTGAGATGAGGAACGCGGGGGGCATGGGGGGAGCGGCGGGCGCGGCAACAGCCGGAGGGCGTGCGCCGCCCCCCACTGCCAGCATTACACCGCTGGCGACCAGAACGATGAGTAGTACTCTCTTGGGAGACATTCTTTCCTCCTCGAATGTGAATGATGCAGCATACGTATTGCGTGGCGTGTGTTGCGTGATCTGTCTTCAGGACACACGCCTCACCTCCTCTTCGTGCCGGGCCGCTACGCCAAGTCGCGCATCACGGCTCGACTGAGCCCGCCAAAGCCGGCAACCGCTCGGGCCAGTCCGACGGCAGCACGATCATGAACATCTCTACCTCGCCTGTGCCCGACCGGCCCCAGTTGGTGGTAAAGACGACCCGCGTGAAATCATGGTTGACGCTGGCGTGCGGTTCGGCCCAGTAGTCGAGTTCTAGATTGTCGTCCACCAGCGAGTGCGTGTGCGCCAATCGCACCACGCGCCCGCCCGGCTTGAGTTCGACGGCGAAGACCTGGTCGTCCATCCAGGTATGCGTGGTCAGGTTGTCGTCGTGGGTGGAGACCAGCGCCCAGCCAGGCCGGTCGTAGGCGAGCCCCGAAAAGTGAAAGCCAATCGTCGTGTGGCTGAAATCAATCTCCCACAGCGGGGTCACCGTGCCGGTCTCCAGGTCGAGCATGGAGATATAGTCGGTGTCAATGTCCTGGTAGATGATCACTTCGCGCCCCTGGGCGTCCAAGGCCGGGTCATAGTGTCCGATGATGCGCAGCAGACCCCGCCCGTTGGTCAGGTCGCGGTCGTAGACCATCAGGCCACATGGGTTCGCGTCGTCGCCCAGGTGTCCATACTGGCAATAGCGGTCGAAGGAGGCGAGGAAGTAGGTTCCCAGAGGGCTGATGGTGACGTGGTCAATGCCCTCATTCACACCCGGCACGCCACGCATGTCGCGGATGGTAACCTGATCTGTCTGCCGGTCGTACACCACAAAGGCAACGGTGTCCCATTGTGTGTCCTGCGCCATCAGGCCCCAGTAGCGGCGATCGCGGGAGGGGCGGCCCTCATGGCGCGTCCACACGGCGACCAGATTCTGACCGGGGAAGTCATCGTCAAAGTCGTGCACCTCGGTCTGCACTGCGGTCTGCACGTTGTAGGACATCAACCGTTTTTCGTCAGAATCTAAGTAGTAGATCAGGTTGGGATCGCCCGAGTCCCAGCGCGGTTCCACGGCGAGGGGCAGTTCAGCAAGCGGTGGCCCAAGTGTCTGTGCGTCGTACAGGTACCACGTCAGGTCCGTGCCGCGTACCAAGACACGGCTTCCGTCCGCGTTGAAAGATTGTACGCGCGCGTACTCGTTCAGCAGGCCGGTCGAGGTATCGCCCGGCGATAGGTCGTTCGCCCGGTCGGTGATGCGCACCAGGCAGGTGCCGAAGGTGGGGTCGGTGAACCATTGGCGTGGAGCGGGCTCGGCCAGGCTAGGCACGGGATAGACCTGCGTGCCGGTGACCGGGGTGAAGTCCGGCGGGTAGGCCGGACAGTCACCGCTGGGAGGCGTGGTAGATGGGACATAGTCCCTCAGGATAAGCGGCAGGTAGATCCAGTGGGTAGGGGTGAACGTCCCCCCGCCCGCCCAGCGGTGGTAGAAGATGTTGAGGAGGGGGAGGAACTCGGTGGTGGCCTTCTCGCTGCCGGCCTGGGAGGGGTGACTGTCGTTGCCGCCGTCGGGGTAGGCGGCGGTGTTGCTTCCCTGGTCGGTGATGTACTCGATGGCGCCGTTACGGTAGCGGTGATGGTTGCCCGTGTCCGAGCCCAGATCGTTGATGTCCCAGTTCCCCCCATTGGAGGTGAGCACGTTGTAGAAGTCGAAGACGGCCACGTTGTTGTGGAAATAGCCATCCAGCCAGTCTTCGACCAGCCAGGTGTTGAAAGCGCGGGCATTGGCTGCGTGTGCGGCGTCGGTGTCGCCCGCCACCAGCAGAGGTGCGGTGATGACGACGAACAGTTTGTCCTGGCGGGTCTCAAAGTACTCCAGGATGTCGTTGTAGATCCCCTTGGCGTTGCCGACGGCATGGTGCTCGGAGGTGTAGTCCTCCCCACGCAGAGGGTTGGGGCCGGTCGGGGGCGGGCCGTCCGGGTTCCCCCCCAGGTGGGAGTTGGGGTAGCAGGACTTGAACATAATGATCTGGTTCTCGCCGCCGGGGTCTGCCATAGGACGAGTGTAGATGGCGTGCCGGTTCGTGGTGTTGTAGACAGCCTGAGTGTAGGTATCGCGGTTGGGGCCCCGGAACCAGTCCCACCAGTTACCGATGTCTGTGTACGAACCGATGTCGTCCGGTCCCCAATCGTAGTAGGTATCGCTGACGTGGTAATTGCTGGCGCCCAACTGGTTACCCAGATTGCCGCTGTCAGTATCCAGCCAGGAGTCGCCGACGGAATGGTGAATGAAGACCAGTTTTACGGTGGAGGTGGGCGGGTTGGGGTTGTCGGCCAGCGGCCCGGCATCGTCGCGCATGCGGCCGGGATAGGGGATGGTCACATCGGGTGGGTCAGGGTCATGGGGCAGCGCGTGGGTGCTACCGACAACCCAGAGTCCGGTTCCCACTGCCAGCATTACACCGCTGGCGACCAGAACAACGAGTAGCACTCTCCTGGTAGACATTTTGCCCTGCTCTTCTTTGAATGTTGATTGGCTGGCAATCGTATCGTCAACAGGCTATTTCACGACGCGTCCAGGGATACGCGAGACGTGGAATGTGAGGCATGAATCGTGAAACGTCAGATGTCACATGCACATCGCCTTCTTTACCGAGCGAAGGCAGTGCTGCGCCGGGGCCGCTACCGGAAGTTCCGCACCACCAGCCCTTCGAATTACTTCAGGACGAGCGGCAAGTACACCCAGTGCAACACACTCACCACCACCTGGCGGGTTGCGGTGTCTTTCAGCCCGAACGTGTCCATCACCTCCAGCCGAACAGTGTAGGTACCGACCGAGGTGTAGCTGTAATCGGCGGTCTTGATCGTGCTCCAGCCGGTATCGTAGACGCCGTTGTTCTCCCAGTCCCAGCGCACCTGCAGGGCGGAAGCCGCGTCTTCGGCGTCGCTGCAGCCGGAGGCGTCGAATGAGAAGACCGTGCTCGTGTATCCGCTGGCGGGATTGACGCTGAAGGCAGCCGTGGGCGCGGTGTTGCAGGAGCCGACGTCGAAGGACGCGGAGAAGGGGGAGGTGTCCTTCGAACCGCCCGGACCTATCGCCGTGGCGGTGACCTTGGGACCGTTGAGCGTGCCGCTCCAGGTGATAGCACCGCTCGGGGGCGTGGTGAAGTATCCCTCGTAAACCCGCCCCTCATCATCGCTGTCGGAGAAAATCTCGATCCAGCAGTTCGCGCAGGCGCTCCCTGTCACCGACCCGCAATGGGCGCTGGTGATGACCGGCGCAGACAGGCCATTGTTGCCGCCGTTAGCCAGTTCGATGCCCGGCCCGTCGTTGTCGTGGATACTGTTCCCGCTGATCATGTTATTGGTGGCACTCGCCCCGTACACGCGTATGCCAGCCTCCCCGCCGTCGGTGCCGTTGTGCGTGCCGTTATGGGCGATCTCGTTGGATTTGATAGAGTTGCCCGATCCGTTTACCACGCTTACTCCGTAAAAAGCGTTGCCCCAGTTGACGCCGGCCCCGTTGGTACCGATGTAGTTAGCCAGCACCGCGTTGTCGTCGCTGTCGACGATGGCCACCCCGCTCCATCCGCTGGACAGGATGGTGTTGCCCCACGTGGCTGCGCTGGTCCAGCCGATCCAGTTGTCGTGCGCCCCACCGTAGATGCCGACGCCGTGCCAACCGTTGGTTGCCTCCCAGCCCCAGTTGATGGGCGCACCGAGCACGTTGCCCAGGATGTAGTTGTCCTGGGTGCTGCTTCCGTCCATACGGATGCCATCCTGGTGGTTGTAGGCGATCCAGTTTCCCTCGCCCACGCCACCGCCACCGATGATGACGCCGGTCGAGCCGTTATCAATCAACACCCCGTGGCCCTGGTTGCCGTGATCGTAGACGCCGTAAGTCCCCAGCCCGATGTAGTTTCCGGTCACGGTGACGGTTCCTGTCCCATCCAGGTGCACGCCGTCGTCTCCATTGTCACTGATGACATTGCGTTGGTTGCTGCCACTGCCACCAATCTGGCCACTGCTGCTCGTGAGATACACGCCATCCTGGCCGTTGTCGGTGATGGTATTGTTTTCAATCGTAAGGCCGGAGGAACCAATCGTTCCAACGCCGTTCCCGCTATTGTTGCTGATCACATTGACACTGGTGGTCGTGCCGATCTGAGTGTTAAGCGAGGCGTCGACGTAAATCCCATCATCTCCATTCCCGATACCCGCTGTGGAGTAGCCAATCCAGTTGCCATAAATGATGTTGTCGTCGGCGAGAAAGAGGTGCATACCGTAGGACGTGTTGCCTGCAATCACATTGTCGGGGCCGACGCTGTTTCCATCTGACCAAAGTTCTATACCGACCCCATTCGGCAAAGCGACATTCTTGGAATCGTTGATCCCAATGAGATTGTCTGAAATCGTGTTTCCATTGGACCACATGACGATGCCAGCATCGCTCTGTCCAACGATCAGGTTGCCTGAAACAGTGCTATAGGTATCACCAGCGTGCACAAAGACCCCCCGCGTCCCCATACCGCCACCGGGCAGCGTCTCTCCGTCCACAGTGCCAAAGTAGTTGTTGATGACGTAGTTGTAGGTGCCAGTGGATTGTATCCACACCCCGTACAAGCCGACGAGGAATACATTGCGCTGTCCCTCGCCGTGGCCGCCAATGCAGTTGAGACTTCCCCCAGTGATGTGTACACCAGTACTGCTGCTGCCTCCAAAGAAGAGCCCCAGCACGGTGTTGTTACTGGATTGGATGGTAAGCAAGTCGCAGGATGAGCCGCTGATCTCGACGCCGGGGCGATCGTCCGCTACATCCCATCTGCTGCTACCGTCTATGGTGGTGTTGTCCGCGGTGAGGGCAGGCAGCACGCAACCACTGATAGCGTTGAGCCCCTGGAACTGGGAAGCAAAGTTGATGGTTGAGTACGTGCCGTCCGCGTTGGCCTCCTCAATGGCGGCGCGCAGGGTGCAGTTACCGCCGGCCGTGGCGCAGACGCCGTCGCCGGGGTTGGCGTCGGCGGTGCTGGTACCCGAGTTTACGGTGTAGGTGTTGGCCTGCGGCGCTGCTGAAGTGGGTGGCGTCGCCGGAAGCCCCAGCAGTGTTGTCAGCATCAGCAGTGTTATGATTCGCTTGCAAGTCATCTCATCTCCACCTTGTCTACCAATACGCTACCGGAGTACCACCCGGCTCGGTGGACTCAGCATCAGTATAGTTCGGAACCGACATTCTCAGGGTTTCACTTGCGTTACAGTAGCGTTTCGGGTTTGGGGCGTCCACGGGTTGGTCTGTACTACACCGCCAGGGATGATGACCTGGCTCACAGAAGCGCGAAGAGGGTCGGGCCAAGATGGGCATGGACATCGGCCCGTTCCTCCGGTGGTAGGCGTGTCCAGGTGAAGGGCGGCCATTGGTGAACCGGTAAAGCATGGCTGGCCATACGCCGCCCGGTTCGATGGTTGGGACGATCAGGCCGAAGGCGGTGGTTGCTGTGTGCCGGTCTCAAGTATGACAGCAGTGGCTCGAATTGTCAAGTCCAAACCTGCCGAACTTGGCGGTTGTCACTCCCGAACTTAGCGGGTACAATACCTGAAGGGAGTGATCACGATGACCAGATCCCAAATCAAACACTGGACATTGGACGCTGGACGTTGGACATTGTTCATTGTTCATTTCTCATTGTTCATTGTCCTGGCCGCCTGCGCCCGTCCCGACGACATCTGGGAACGCGTGCGCGAGACCGGCATCCTACGCGTGGGGATGGACGCCAGTTTCCCGCCCTTCGAGGCCATCACTGCCGATGGGACGCTGGTCGGGTTCGACGTGGATCTGGCGCGGGAGTTGGGCCGGCGGATGGGGCCTGCCCTGAGCGAACCTGTCCTGAGCGAAGTCGAAGGAGCCGAAGGGGTCGAGGTGCAGTTCGTCGCCAACCTCCCCTACGACGGTCTCTACGACGCGCTGGCGGTGGGCCGTGTTGACGTCGTCATCTCTGCGCTCGTCGTCAATCCCGCTCGTGCGGCCGATTTTGCCTATTCGACTCCCTACTTCGACGCCGGGCAGGTGCTGGTCGTGCGCCCCCCCTCTGTCCCCCCCAACTTTGGGGGGGAAGAAAGGGGGGGGGGCATCGAAGGAGCCTGCCCTGAGCCTGTCGAAGGGATGGCCGGCCTGAGCGGGTGCACGCTGGCGGTGGAATTCGGCAGTCAGGGGGACCTGGAGGCGCGCAAGTGGGCGCGAAGATTGCCCGATCTCACCATCGTGCCCTGCCAGACGGCGGCTGGGACCCTGGCGACGGTCGCGGCGGGAGAAGCCGACGGCGCGCTGGTGGACCGCGTCTCTGCACTGGCGGCGGGGTTGGTAATCGTGGGGGAACCGGTCGTCGAGGAGCCCTATGCCGTAGCCGTGCAGCGGGGAAGCCAGCACCTCCTGCGCGCGATCAACGGTGTGCTGGCGGAGATGGAGGCGGACGGAACGCTGGAGATGTTGGTAGTCCGTTGGCTACGTTAGGACGTGGCTCAGGAACTCCCTCGTCCGTTCCTCCTTCGGTGAGGAGAAAATTTCCTCCGGTGTGCCTGACTCTACCACCCGTCCCGCTTCCAGGAGGACCATTCGGTCAGCGGCGGCACGGGCAAAGCCCATCTCGTGGGAGACGACCACCATCGTTATTCCCTCGCGGGCCAGGTCCAGCATCACGTCCAGCACCTCTTTGATCATCTCCGGGTCGAGAGCGGAGGTCGGCTCATCGAAGAGCATAATCTTGGGATTCATCGCCAGCGCCCGGGCCATGGCCACGCGCTGCTTCTGCCCGCCGGAGAGTTGGTTGGGATAGACGTCTGCCTTCTCCGGCAGCCCCACCCGCTTGAGCAACTGGAGCGCGGTCTCCGTCGCCTCCTCCCGCGACCGCTTGCGGACCTTTTCCTGGGCCAGCGTGATGTTCTGCAAGGCAGTCAGGTGGGGGAACAGGTTGAACAACTGGAACACCATCCCCACCTCCGCGCGCAGCGCGTCCAGGTCTGCATGGGGGTCGGTGACCAGGATGCCGTCTACGATGATATCCCCCCGGTCCACCTTCTCCAACTGGTTGATGCAGCGCAGGAGCGTGGATTTCCCACCGCCGCTGGGGCCGAAGACGAAGAGAACTTCTCCTCGCCATACATCCAGGCTCACGTCCACGACCGCCTGGACGTGCTTGAAACTCTTGTAGACGTGGCGGATTTCGATGATGTTATCTTTCACCGGTCCTAAACTTCCTTTCCAGCCACTTGACACCCATCGAACCCAGGAGGGTAATCGAGAGGTAGAGGTAGGTGACCGTGTTCCAGGTCTCGAAGGTGCGAAAGGTGCGCGAGCGATTCAACTTCCCCAATTGGGTCAGGTCCCGCACAGCCAACACGGAGATCAGAGATGAGTCTTTCAACATAGCGATGAAGTCATTGCCCAGAGGGGGGAGGATCACACGGATGGCCTGGGGCAGGATGACGTGGCGCATGGCCTGGAAGTAACTCATGCCCAATGAGCGGGCTGCCTCCATCTGTCCGTGCTCGATGGACTGAATACCTGCACGAAAGACCTCTGCTTCGTAGGCTCCGAAGCCGAAGGCCAGGCCGGCGGTGGCGCGGACCTCCGTGTTGATGTTGCGGATGTCCAACGCGGCCAACGACTGACCCAGGTCGGCGAGGAAAGAGAGCCAACTCGTTTGAAGGATCAACGTCCCAAGGCCGTTGGCCGCAGAGACGAAGATAGGGACCAGGACATAGGCGACATAGATGATGATGACGATCATTGGGATGCCGCGCACCACCTCCACATAGAAGGTGGTGATGTTGTAAGCGATGGGGTTGGAAGAGATACGCCCCAGTCCGAAAACCAAGCCGGTCACCAGGGCGATGGCAAATGCCGTGACACTGACCAGGATCGTGATCTTGAGGCCGGGCACGATGAAGAAAAAAGCGTCGGTATAGTTGGGAATGGTGACAATGGCGTAGACGAGAGCAACGCCCAGCAGAAGCAGGAAGAGCGCCCACCAGGGAAGTTGTTTCAGCCCTGTTGTCCAGGGGATCATACCTGGTTCTTTGCGCGCCACGCTCCCAACAGCGGTTTGTGCTCCGGGTTCTGGCACGGTCTACCTCCTGAGTGTGATATAGGGGGGCCGCGGTAGAAATCTGCGGCCCCCCTTGCCGGGTGCGTACTTACTCCTCACCCCAATACTTCTGGTAGAGAGCATCCAGCGTGCCATCGGCCTCAAGCACCCCGATGGCGTAGTTGATCGGCTCGACCAGGTCGCTGCCGGACGGGAAGACGAAGCCCAGTTGCTCCTCGCCGGTCAGCGGATCACCCACGATCATGACATCGTCCGGGTTCTGTTCTATGAACCCCTTAGCCGCTTCCTCGTCGATGATCACTGCGTCCACGTCCCCGGCTATGAGGGCCTGGACGGGCAGGTCGAAGGTGTCGAAGCTCTGAACCCGGTCTTCGCCGACCAGGTCAATCGCCACCGCCTCGTTGGTGGTGCCGATCTGGGTGCCGACGGGGGCGCCGCTGGCGACCAGGCTGGCCTCGTCCACGATCTCTGTCTCGCCCACACGGGCGAGGATCACCTGGCGGATGACCATGTAGGGGATCGAGAAGTCCACGATCTCGTCCCGCTCCGCCGTGATGGTGACGCCGTCCGCGACCATGTCGTACTCACCGGCAGCGGTGGCCTCGAAGATGCCATCCCAGGCCGCTTCGACGAAGACGGGGGTGCAGTTGAGTATCTCGCAGATGGCGCGGCAGGCGTCGTAGTCCCACCCCATTGGCTCACTGGTCGCCTCGTCTATGTAGTTGAAGGGCGGGTAGGCGTTCTCGACGGCGATGTTCACCTCGGCGCCTCCCAGGTCGTACTCCGCTGCCTCCGCCTCCTCACCCCAGTACTTCTGGTAGAGAGCATCCAGCGTGCCATCGGCCTCAAGCACCCCGATGGCGTAGTTGATCGGCTCGACCAGGTCGCTGCCGGACGGGAAGACGAAGCCCAGTTGCTCCTCGCCGGTCAGCGGAT
>Ga0208279_1000601_pt1 | contig 26402 bp, 14 predicted proteins | sample AntAceMetag02UKM_FD_184766 | JGI IMG/M metagenome (GOLD analysis project Ga0208279, IMG submission 184766) | Saline lake microbial communities from Ace Lake, Antarctica - Antarctic Ace Lake Metagenome 02UKM (SPAdes) (version 2) | ecosystem: Environmental > Aquatic > Non-marine Saline and... | reverse complement strand
CCCTTCCTCAAGAGATGGTGATGCACGGCTGAAACAGCTAGAAGAGAGGGAATGGCCGCCTGGGCCTCCGAGATCCCTCGGTCATTGAGAATCACCAGCGATGCACCGTCCACCACGGCCTTCTCCGCCGCCTCGATCAGAGCGGTGACACCACGGCGCAGCGCCTCACCCGGCTGATGGGGATCGGCGTCAAATAGCATCGGTACGCTTACGACCTTGAAATCCGCCCGCTGGACGGAACGAAGGCGAACGAGATCGGCACTGGTCAAAATCGGATGGGGCAGCTTCAGTTGCCGGCAATGTTGCGGCGACTCGTCCAGCATATTGGGCTTCTTGCCGGCAAACGACATCAGGCTCATGACAAGCCCTTCCCGCAACGGATCGACCGCCGGGTTGGTCACTTGAGCGAACAACTGCCGGAAGTAGTTGAACATGAGCTTCGGGCGATCGCTCAGCACCGCCAGGGGTGTGTCGTTGCCCATGGAACCGATCGGCTCCTGGCCATTGACCGCCATGGGCGCCAGGATCATGCGTTTTTCCTCGGCCGTATAGCCGAAAGCGCGCATTCGCTTGATTGTATCGGTGCGATCCGTTTTCACGATATCGGGTGCATCGAACAAGCCACGCAATTCGATCCGATTCTCTTCCAGCCAGCGGCGATAGGGCGTCTGGCGCGCGATCCTGCTCTTGGTCTCGTTGTCCGAGATGGTGCGTCCTTCGACGGTGTCGATCAGGAACAAATGTCCCGGGCGCAAGCGCCCCTTGGCCCGAATCTTCTCGGCCGGGAACTCCACCACACCGGCCTCACTGCCAATGATCGCCAGCCCATCGGTCGTCACCAGGTAGCGACAGGGCCGCAGACCGTTCCGATCCAGAGTGCCTCCAAGAATACGTCCATCGGTGAAGACCATGGCCGCCGGACCATCCCACGGCTCCATGATCGAAGCGTGATACTCGTAGAAGGCTCGCTTGTCGGTGCTGATGTGGTACTTCGCGCCGAACGCCTCCGGAATCATCATCATCATCGCGTGGGGCATGCTCCGCCCGGCACGCACCAACAACTCCAACCCGCCGTCGAAACACGCCGAATCACTCGCCTCCGGGGCCAGAATCGGCTGCATGTCCGCGATGTCGTCGCCAAAGACCGGGCTGGCCATCTGCGTCTCGCGCGCCCGCATCCAATTGCGGTTGCCGCTGAGCGTGTTGATCTCGCCGTTGTGCGCGATGCACCGGAAGGGTTGCGCGAGTCGCCAGCTCGGAAACGTATTCGTGCTGTAGCGCTGATGGACGATGGCCAAAGCCGACGTGACTCGTTCATCCTTGAGATCGGGATAGTACTCGAAAAGCTGCCAGGCCATGAACATGCCTTTGTAGCAGATCGTTCTGCACGACAAGCTGATCACGTAGAAATCCTCAGCCGCGTCACCGAACCGCTCCCTGGCCAGGCGTTCGGCCCGCTTGCGGGCCAGATAGAGCCGGCCTTCGAGCGCCTCACCGGCAAGTCCCGCGCCGTCGACAAAAACCTGCTTCGTCACCGGCTCGGCCTCCAGGGCAATCTTGCCCAGACACTCCGGCGCGGTGGGAACCTCACGCCAGGCAAGGACCTTCATCTGGTAATGGGCCAGGGCTTCTTCGAGAACGCGATCGAACTTGCTGCTCAGCACCTGGTCTTTGGGTCCGAAGACCATACCCACGCCATAGCGAGACGGATCGGGTAGCGACACGCCCAAGGCCTTGGATTCGACGGACAAGAACTCGTGGGGGATCTGGAACAAAATCCCCGCCCCATCGCCGGTGGTTTCGTCGGCGCCCGCGGCGCCACGATGGGTCAGGTTGGCAAGGATCTGCTTGCCATACGTGATGATCGAGTGATCGCGGTTGCCGTTGATATTCACCACGGCGCCAATCCCACACGCATCGTGCTCGTGACGCGCCTGGTAGAGGCCCTGGTCTCTTGGTACAGAAGCCATTATTTCTCCAGATCGATTACACTGCTCAAGACGTAACTACTATCACCCCACCCGCTGGAGAGTTCAAAGACATTTCATAATACGGTCTTGGGAGGCGTTTGACACACGATTTCCCCTAATACACACCATAAGCCACAGCGATAACACCATTACCAAACCTTATTCCAGATGTAAAGCAACCGCATGGCTCTCGTCTCAGTGCGTAGAGACTATTCGCTGGCATCTGGATCGAGACCAAACCTGGACACTAGCCTCGAAAAACCCAGCGAATGATGTTGCCAAACTTCGGTGGGGTCCCTTGAAGAAGGAGGGCCACCCGGAACACGCGTCCCCCGGCCCAGACAAACGCCAGGGTGAAGGAAACCACACCCAGCAAACCCAGCGCCGCTTGCCACCAAGGAACGCCGCCGGGGGTGGCTTGCCTGAGCAGCATGAGGAAAGGCGTGAAGGGGGGAATGAGCGACATCCAGACCGCGAAACTGCTCATGGGCTCCCTGACGATGGGGAAGTAGACAAACATGGGAATCAGAGCCGGCATGAGGACTGGGAAGGTCAGCGACTGAGCGTCCTTGGCCTCGCTGCACGTGGCGCCCAGGGCCGAGGCCATCGCGCCGAGCATGAGAATCGCCAGGAGCATATAGCCAAAGAACCAGGGCAGCACGCTATAGGGGATGTACTCCTGAAAACCCATGTGCCTGATGACCAGCAGGCCCCCGATCAGATAGACGGCCGAACTGGTCAACGAGACGGCGATCCCGGCCAACAACTTGCCCATCATGAACTCAAACGGGCTGATCGAGCCCAGCAGCACCTCGGCGATCCGTTGCGTCTTCTCCTCCATGACCGAATGCAGCATCCCCGGGACACTCATCATCACCATGAGGAACATCAGCATCATGGTCACGATGGGAACGAGAATTGCCTCGATCTCATTGGTCCGCTTCGCTTTCTGAATGTCGCCACTGGCCACATCGACGGTAACCAGCCCCAAGCCGTCCACGTTAGCCCACAGGAACAGGTCCTTCACGTCGGACTCGTCGATGCCGGCATCCGCCAGTCGAAGTTGACGCAGACGGTTGTTGATCGGCCACCCGAGCCAGCGGCGCATATCGTCCATGGCCACATTCCTGCCGTAATAGGCAATCCGCGACGTTTCCTTGTCGTCTCCCGGGTGGACGATGTCCGGGCCGACATCGAGAAAGGCGTGAAGTTCGCCCCTTCGCACTCGATTCGAAAGCTCCAGCCTTTGTACCTGCAAATCTCCCTGGTTGGGCTCGACGACCTCGACCCAATAGGCGGGTTTGGTCTTCTTGCCCGACTTCTCGTCGTAGATTTCTTTCTCATTACGATTCTCGGCTGCCTCGACCACCGCCTGCGCCACGACCCCCGAGCGATCGACGATCGCCACCGTCTTGTCCGTCGTATCCACGCGGTCCTTGAAGACGGCGAACACAATAAGCCCCCCACCCATGAATACGGGCGCCAGTATCAAACCGATGATGAAGCCCTTGGTCTTGACCGCCGCTTTGTATTCCCGCCTGGCCAGTCTGAGCGTCTTACGCATGGGGCGTCTCCTCGACCTCGGGACCGGCTATTCTCAGGAAGATGTCGTGCAACGAAGGCCTGACGATATCGAAACTGCGCACGGCCGTACGGGACATGACCGCCGCCAGGACCGCCTGGGCGTCACACGCAGGCGCCATGCGCAATTCCTGCATCTGGCCGAAGTCGTTCACCTTCTCGATCCCCTTCAAATCCTCCAGCGCCGCGGCGCCGTTCTCCGTGCGGAGGCGGATGGTGTCACTGCCATACTGATTCTGGATGGAATCCAGGGTCCCGTCGAGCACCTTCTCTCCTCGGAAGATCATGAAGATGTAGTCGCACATCTTCTCGGCGACACTCATATCGTGCGTACTGAAAACGATCGTGGCGCCCTGGCTCTGGAGTTCCAGAATCGCGTCCCTGATCACCTCGGCATTGACGGGGTCGAGCCCGGCAAACGGCTCATCGAGAATGACCACCTCGGGTCGGGAGATCACCGTCGCAATGAACTGCAGCTTTTGACTCATGCCCTTACTAAGGGTCTCCACTTTCTTCGTTGCCCAACCGCTCAGGCCCAACTTCTCCAGCCAAAGATCGGCCTCCTGGCGGACCTTTCGCCCCGTCTTCAACTCGCCATAGAAATCGAGGAGTTCGCGCACCTTCATTCGCTTGTACAGGCCCCGCTCCTCGGGCATATAGCTCAAGCGATCCATACACGCACCGCGTAGGGATTCACCCAGAACCGTGATCGCGCCCCGATCCGGGTAGAGGATGTTCATGATCATGCGCAGGGTCGTGGTCTTGCCCGAACCGTTAGGGCCGATGAAGCCATAGACACTGCCCTGAGGAACGACCAGCGACAGACCGGCTACGGCAACAGTCTTACCGAACGTTTTGGTGACATCCTGCAAGCACACGGCATCCATAGGCATATCCCCTAATGCGTCAGACCACAAAGCACGGTGTCCCGAGTGTCTCGGCACTACCCGAATAGACGCCCGAGGCCACTGGAGCGCACGAGAAAAATGCCATCTCCGTTCGGCCCGCCGGGCTCAGTCGGTCATACGCGCTCTGTGGTCTGACGTCAAAGGATATCGTCGGAAGCTACCGCATGAACAGCATTTCCGCATAGGTCGGCAGCGGCCAGAGGTCGGCGTCGACCAGAGTCTCCAGGCCGTCGGCCGCGACTCGAACCGCATCCATCGCCGGGATGACATCGTCGCGATAGCTCTCGGCCTGCGTTTCGGAACCGTCCACTCCCGCCGCCTTGGCCGTGGCAGCTTCCAGGGCCTCGACACCCGTCTGCAGGGCCGTGATGAGGTCACACACCTTCGCAAGCATCTTGGTCTGGGTATCGGCATTGACCCCGGCGCCGGCGATGGCCGCCACGGCGTTGCCCAGGCGGGCCGAGTACTCGCAACAGGAAGGCAAGATCTGACGCTTGGCCATGCTCAACATCGTCTCGGCTTCGATGTTGATCTGCATGCTGTAAGCCTCGAGGAGGACTTCCGTACGCGCCCTGAGTTCGTGTTCCGACAGGACACTGTGCCGTTCGAATAACTCAAAGTTCTCCTGCGAGGGAATGGTTTCGAGCGACTCGACCGTTGAGCGGATATTGGGGAGTCCGCGTCGGGCCGCTTCGGTTACCCATTCCGGGGCATAGTTGTCGCCGTTGAACACGATGTTGGAATGCTTGACCGCAATACCCTGCAGAATCTTCTGGGCCGTCGCCGTGACATCATCGGCCTTCTCCAGGGCGTCGGCGATATCGCTCAGAGCGTCGGCCACGATCGTGTTGAGCACGAAGCTTGGCCCGGCGGCCGACTGTGTCGAGCCCACCATCCGGAACTCGAATTTGTTGCCCGTGAAGGCGAAGGGCGAGGTTCGGTTGCGATCGGTACTGTCTTTCGGCAGAGGCGGCAGCGTCGAGACACCCAGCTTGAGTTCGCCGCCCTGCTTGCTGGTCTTGGCGTCCCCCTTGGCCAACTGCTCGAAGATGTCGTTCAACTGATCGCCCAGGAAGATGGACACGATCGCCGGCGGCGCCTCGTTGGCGCCGAGTCGATGCTCGTTGCCCGTATTGGCCACGCTGGCTCTCAAGAGCTTGGCATGCTTGTCGACGGCGCTGACGACGGCGCCCAACATGACCAGAAAGACCATATTGTCGTGCGGCGTTTCCCCCGGATCGAGCAGATTGTTGCCATCATCGGTGGACATGCTCCAGTTGTTGTGCTTGCCCGAGCCATTGACGCCCGCAAACGGTTTCTCATGCAGCAAACAGACGAAGTCATGCCGCAAAGCGATTTTCTGCAGCGTCTCCATCGTCAACTGGTTGTGATCGGTCGCCACGTTCACCGTCGAAAAGACCGGGGCCAGTTCGTACTGAGCCGGGGAGACCTCATTGTGCTGCGTTTTGGCGGTCACCCCGAGCTTCCACAACTCATTGTTGACCTCGTGCATGAAACTCGCCACGCGCTCGTGCAGCGATCCGAAGTAGTGATCGTCCAGTTCCTGGCCGCGCGGGGGCTTGGCCCCGAACAACGTCCGACCGGCCAGAACCAGATCCAAACGCTCATCGTAGAACGCGCGATCGATCAGGAAGTATTCCTGCTCAGGTCCCATCGTGGCGATGACGCGCTGCGTCGTCGTATTGCCCAGCGCCTTCAACACGCGCATCGCCTGCTTGTTGAGCGCCTCCATAGAACGCATGAGCGGCGTCTTCTTATCCAGCGATTCTCCCGTGTAGGAACAGAACGCACTGGGAATGTACAAGGTAATGTTCTTGCCGTCTTCCTTGACGAAAACGGGCGACGTGCAGTCCCAGGCGGTATAGCCGCGTGCTTCGAAGGTCACCCGCAGACCGCCGGAGGGAAACGAAGACGCATCCGGCTCGCCCTGGGTCAGTTCCTTGCCACTGAACTCCATGATCGTCGTGCCGTCCGAGGTCGGCGAGATAAACGCATCATGCTTCTCGGCCGTTGAACCGGTCATCGGTTGGAACCAGTGACAGTAATGCGTGGCCCCCTTCTCGATCGCCCAGTCCTTCATGGCGTTGGCGATCACATCGGCGGTCGCCGGGTCCAGCGGCTGCTGACCATCCAGGGTCCGTTTGAGCGACTTGAACACGTTCTTGGGCAAACACTCCCGCATGGTCGCCTCGTTGAATACGTTGCGACCAAATGCTCCCGTAGTATTGTCAGACATTTTTGTAACTCCTCAATTGCCATCACTACGCTGTTATTCGGTATTCTATCACGCCACGGCGCACCTGACCGCCGCACGTCGCTTCTCGGACCGCGAAGTTGAACAAGGAAGCCGATGAAATGCCGCGCCTCACTCCGACATCGGGCTCGTCCATCATGCTATCGGCGCCACCACCCCCTGTCAATCTCGGGGTTACTCGCCCCAGGATGAGAAGACCGGTCCTCATGTGTCTTGCAGGTTCTCAAAGACTTCCTCGATGCCATCGTGTCGTTCCTTTCTCCGTGTGCATTGGGTTTTGAACTGCCACTCGCTATCCGATCGCCGCCCCGCCTCGTTCGCCCGTCCGGATACGGATACACTCACTCAGATCGGAGACGAATATCTTGCCATCCCCAATCTGTCCGGTTCGGGCGCCCTGGACAATGGCCGCCACCGTTTGTTCGACATACTCCTCGTTGACGGCGATCTCGATCCGAACCTTCTTTAAGAGATTCACCTCAAACTTGATCCCTCGGTAACTTTCTTCGTAACCCTGCTGTTCGCCGCAACCGAGAGCGTTGGTCACCGACATCTTGTGGACGTCGGCCTTGTACAGGGCCTGTTTCACGTCGTTGAGCTTGTGGGGCTGGACATAAGCAACTATAAGTTTCATCGTTTCTGCTCCCTGAGGGTGGGGTCCTTAGCTGGTCGTGAACACCTGGAATCCAGCGTAGGCTTCCATGCCGTGCTCGCCAATATCGAGCCCGCGCAACTCTTCGTGCCGGTCGACGCGCAGGCCGATCGTCTTGTCGATGAGTTTGAACACGGCGCCCATGCAAACCACCACGAACGCCACGGTGGTCAGGCTGCCGATCATCTGAATCCCGAACTGCATGGGGTTGCCCCCGTAGACCAGGCCGGGGTTCGGCAGGCCCAGAGAGGACTTCCCGAACAGGCCGACAGCCAGGGTGCCCCAGACGCCGCACATGCCGTGAACCGGAACAGCCCCGACGGGGTCATCGATCTTCAGGGCGTCGAGGAATTCGACCCCACGCACCACCACGTATCCGCCGACGGCCCCAATCACCAAGGCAGCCCACGGGTCCACGTACGCACACGGAGCGGTGATCGACACCAGACCGGCCAGCGCGCCGTTCATGGCCATGGAAAGGTCGGGCTTGCCAAATCGCTTCCAGACCGTCAGCATCGCCACAATACCGCCCATGGCGGCCGCCAAATTCGTGTTGATCGCGACCAGGCCGATCGTCGAGCCATCGCCAACGCCCAGCGTGGAGCCGGCGTTGAACCCGAACCAACCGAACCAGAGGATGAACACACCCAACGAGGCCAACGGAATGCTATGGCCGGCCAGGACGTTGGGCTTGCCCTCGAGACTGTACTTGCCTTCGCGCGGTTTCAGAATCGACGTACCCACCAGGGCTGCGAACCCCCCGACCGTGTGCACCACGGTCGACCCGGCGAAATCGGCAAAGCCCATCTTCGAAAGCCAGCCGCCCCCCCATATCCAATGACCTACGATGGGATAGACCACTGCCGAAATGATGAACGAGTAGATCAGATAGGCGGGGAACTTCATCCGCTCGGCCATGCCGCCGGCCACGATCGTCGCGGCCGCACCGCAGAAGGCCGCCTGAAAGAGCCAAAAGGCGTACAACGGAATCCCACTGGCCGTCGGCTCCAGACCCAGCAGGCACCAGCCCTTCAACCCTACGAAGCCGTTGCCATCGCCGAACATCAGGCCGTAGCCGATCAAGAAGAACCCCAGCGACGCCATGCAGAAGTCGAGGAAGTTCTTCGTCAGAATATTGCAGGCATTCTTGGCCCGAATGAACTCGGCCTCGACCATGCCGAAACCCGCCTGCATAAAGAACACCAGGAACGCCGCCAAGAGCACCCAGACGGTGTTCAGCCCCTGACTGACCTGCTCGAGCGAGACCGTCCCCTCTTCTGCCGAGGCCGTCCCATTGGCCAGGAGTATGATCAGCAGAGCGGGGATCAACACCCAGCCTGACCGAAGAACATGTCTACTTTGTTTCGCCATCACTTCTGTGCCTCCACGCGGAGCGTCTGTAGCCCGCTCGCCGGGCCCCCGATCACGCCCTGTTGACATCAGGACGTCTGGAGATACTCATTACAAGAGGCGTGCCAAAATCACAAACGACGGCAAATAAACCCTATATCCTTTCACACAATAGCTTTATGAGTAACACAGACCACGATCACCTCCGCCAAGACTCTACATTTTTGTATACACACAGCCAACTACATACATTTTTGTATATTCCCCACCAAAGACCGCAATCGCGAGGCAACTTTTCAACGCAGCGATCGCTGCCCTCAACTTCGTAGAGAGGCGCATAGAAACGGGGCCCATGTCGTAGTGACATGGGCCCCGATGAGCACTCTGGCCGCATGATATTGCGGCGTTGACCTGTAGGCGAACCGATGTGCTCGAATCGCCAGGGTATCCAGGCTATTGAGCGTCGCCGATCAATTCCACCTCGGCAATCTGCATGCTGTTGGCGGTAGCCGCATCGCGGATAGCCGTAAACAGCACTTGATAATGAGCATAGGCCGTGGTGTTCTCGAACGAAACGGGCGTCTCGTTCTTGGCCAAGCGCGGCCACTCGGTCGCCTGGGCGAAATCAGCGATGTCGCCACTGGCGATCAGCGTGTACGGCCCGTCGATACCGGCGTTCGAGCCGTAGAGTTCGAAGGCGACCGGATCGCGCTCCGGCGCGTCGCCGGCCGTGGTGAACGTGATCTCCGTCACAACCGTGGCGCCCGCCAGCGGGGTGACCTGGAACCCGGTGGTTTCCGTGGCCCCTTTGAAGTGCAGGAACTTTGTGGCGGTGTCGTCGTCGATCAGCTTATCCGGTGTCTCGGCCTCAGGCCAGTCGCCATCATCCGGAATCCCCTTGACGACATCACCAGCGCCAGTGACATCGGGAGAGAGGTAGTCAAAGACCTCAGGATACAACCGGATGTCGTCGATGTACACAACGCCGGTCGCCCCGGCGCCCTCGACACCGATGGTCAACTTCGTGACATTGCCCAAGCCGCCCACGGAAGACAGATCGATACTCCACGGCTGCCAGGATGGGCGAGTGATATTGACGGCCGGGCCGTCGTAAACGATCTTGTTGTTGTTGATCTCGACGTACAGTTGTCCGGTGTTGCCCGCGGCGCCATGGAAGTAGAGCGAAAGGCTCTTGATCCCGCTGGTTGTCCAGTTCTGGGTCAGGGCCAACTCGGCCTCGGACATCCCCGCACCGGTGTTGTCATAGAACAGCGGCATGGACTGGCTGCCACTCTTGACGATCGTCTGCTCGGCAAATGGCGCCTCGATGTGTCCGACCGTCGCGCCGTTGCCGTTCACCTCGTAGCCGTCGATCCAGGTCAGGAAGATAGCTTGGCCGGCATCGATGTCGTCGGTGTAGCTCTCGAAGCCATCGACGACCAGATACGCCTGCGTAGTGAAGCCCCAGACAGCGCCCGCCCATGACTCGGCCTCCTGGACCTCGTCAACCTTCCAGTAGTGCGTAACGCCCAGATCGAGCGTCCCAGGTGCATAGCTGGCCGCATCGACCGTGTCGGTCAAGGCCAGAGCATTGGCGTCGGTGCCAAAATACACGTCGTGCGTAACGGCGTCTCTACCGGCTCTCCAGCCCAGCATGGTATTCACATCCACGTCCGTGGCGCCGTCGGCCGGTTGCGGCTCACGGGCCTGGGCGGGAATGAACGAGAAGCGAACTTCACTCAGACCATACTGAGGTTGAGGCATCATGCCGGAGCCCCAACTGCTGTTGACGGTGAGCTTGACGAACTTGGCCGGCACACCATTGAACGCCACTGTCGTATTGGCGGCGTAACTCGGCATGGCCGTCGCCTGGGCAAACTCGACATCAGCCAGAGCCGTCCAGTCAACACCGTTCTCGGAATACTCAACCGTCACATCCTTGAGCCCGAAACCAAGCATCAACTCGAACTGAACGTTGTAGTTCCAAACCACCATTTCGTGCAGCTTGTAGACCCGATCGAACTCGTACTGGAGATAGGTCGGCTCGCTACTGGAGAGGCCGAGCCACATATCGCCGGATTCGATCGAATGTTGATCATCAGCGTTGAGCCCGGAACCGTCGATCGTGTTCTCCGGCTCGCTACCTGCGTTCGAGGCGGCATTGCTCGTGACACTGATGTCGGTGACCGGGTAAGCCAGCGGTTCGATGGTGAAGTTCCACACCGCGCCCTTGAAAAGCGTATTGTCCGGCGCCGCATTGACTTCGTCGATACGCCAGTAGTACGTCTGTCCCAATTCGAGAACACCTTCCGGATCGAAGCTGTTGCCGGCCTGACCTTCACTGACCAACACACCCAGCGGATGGGTTCGCGTTGCGTCGTTGACATCGTCGAAGGCCGTCCCGAAGTAAACATCATGTGTCGCGGCCAGGGCGCCCGACATCCAACTCAATGCAACATCGACAGGCACGTCGATCGCATCGTTACCCGGTACGGGGTTGGTGGCGGTCGCCAAAGTCTCAGCGTACTCAGCCACCGCCATGAGATCGTCGATGCTCGCCGGGTCGCCGCCGACATCGCAAATGCGGACGAATCCCCGGAAAGTGTCGCCTGGAACGTAGTGAGCCGCCCAAGCGGCGGGATTGCCGGCGTCGTCGGTCGCCAGGATCGTGAGATTGTCCCACCCATCGGGCAGCGTCGGTCGCTGCGAGGCCCACGTGGCGGTCAAACCCCAGGTGGTCCCTTCCTCGGTGATTGTCACGGTATTGCCGCTGTCCCACGCGCCGGCCGCCATGCCGAAGCCCATGACGTTGACCGATCCATTATCACCCCAATTGTCCGAGGTGCTGCCGGCATGTCCGACGTAGTAGAAGGGAATGTCGGAATACCACACGATCTTGCCGCCCGCATTGAGATAGCGACGAATCGTGCAGTTTTCGTCCTGCGTCTCGGCCACCGTGTCCGGCACGATGTCCTTGCAGAACACCACGACACTCAACTCTCCATCGGCGATACGGGCATCCATCCAGGTCTTCAGCGCGTCGGCGTTGAGGACCTCATACCCGGCATCCTCCACGGCGTCGCGTACGGTTTCGCCGCCCCCGGCCCAACCGGAGGAATAATCCGCATCCCAGTAGGCCGCGCGAATGTAGGGACTCCCTTGCACCTGGCCCACGGCCAAGCCCAACAGTGCCACCACGAGGGCCACATAGACAAGCTGTCTACTCATGAAACATCTCCTTTGACTAAACCAGTACTGAAACACACGAATGCCGATGAGCCTGGTTGCCCACAAGCACCCGTCTTCCCACGAAGCGGTGACATGACGCTACCCGCCCGTGTATTTGCATACGAATTGAGAGTACTTCGACCGGCGCCCGCGCCGGCGAACCGACAACACAATGCGAGCCTTGGTTCTCCTCCGCTTACGGACGAGAACTCACCCATGACATTGAGAGGATCGACTCAGGAAAGGATACTCAAACGCCCCCGTTGCCGGTCATGAAACCTCAGCAGAACACCCCAAATCAGAGTCTTGGACTCTGAACAAATATCCGGTTCTCAGATTCTTTCAATACCCTATGTCACCCTACCTCATCTATCGCCAAACGAATCGAACAACTTAAACGCATATACACCATCACTCTCACTTATAACAAATGGGACTCCCTCACACAAGACATTTTTCGGACGTGGCGCCGCCGCAGTGCGCCGGCGCAGTAACATGGAGTGATGGCGAACCCACGGAGACCGAGGCGCATCTATTGCACCCGGCGGCGCGCCGCCCGTGCGCACCGACGACACAGAAAAAGCTCGGGGTCTGCGTCATTACGACACAGACCCCGATCGTTGCTCTAACCTGCAATAGACGCCCAAAGGAATCCATTGCGACTTGCTGCGATGCCTCAGAACGCCTTGTGCTTCGGCGCCGTCTTGCCGGCAAGCCATAGGATTTCGCCCGCCGACAACGCGCTGTTGTAGATGCGCACGTCATCGATCAGACCGTTGAACAGCTTATAGAGGCTGCCATCGCCATTGTTGGTAATCGCTCCGACATACGCATTGTGCTGAGACGTGCCGGAGAGATCGTAGTCGGCCGCGGCAGTGGCCGTTCCTTCGAGTTGCCCATCAATGAAGATCTGCACAGCAGTGCCCGCCCTTTGGCCGACAGCACAATGCCACTCATCGTCATTCACCACGCTCGCGGAGTTGACCACGTGCTTGGTTGAATTATCGTCAGTGACCAGAGCGACGACACCTTCGGTGGTCTCACTGAGGATCAGGGCGTAGCGATGTCCGCCGCCACTGTCTCCACCCTTGCCAACGAGGGTCCCTTTGTTGGCATCGCCGGTACCGGTCATGGCGGTCTTGAACCAGGCCGTCAGCGTCCAATCTCCAGTACCGAAATCAAGCATGGGAGGATTGCCAAGGTCAACGTAGCCGGCAGCACTGAGCTGAACCGCCATTCCTTCACCGAGCTTGCCGGGACTGACGAGCTGGCCGTCGGTGATGGCGCCGTCGAGACCGTTGCCGGAACTATCATTGGCATTGCCCTCAAACTCGTAGTGGGCCAGCAGCGCCGCGCTATCCGGCTCAACCGGCATGATGAGTTCAGGGGTCAGGGGATAGAGCCGAACGTCATCGATGTACAGAACGCCGGCAGCGCCGGCGCCCTCGATACCAATGATCAACGAGGTGACGCTGCTCAGGTTTCCGCCGACCGCGGACAGATCGATATTCCAAGGTTGCCACGCGGCGCTGGCGATGTCCGCCCCGTCACCATCGTAGAGGACCTTCGTGCCGTTGATCTTGACATACAGTTGCCCGGTATTGTCCGCGGCGCCGTGGAAGTAGAGCGAGAGGCTCTTGATCCCGTTGGTCGTCCAGTTCTGAGCCAAAGCCAATTCGGCCTCCGCCGACGACGCGGCCGCATTGTCATAGAACAGCGGCATGGACTGGACGCCGCTGTTGACAATCGTCTGCTCGGCAAACGGCGCCTCGATGTTCCCGACCGTCGAGCCGTTCCCGTCCATCTCGTAACCATCGATCCAGGTCAGGAAGATGGCGCCGCCGGCGTCGATGTCATCGGTATAGCCCTCGAAATCGTCCACGACCATGAATTCCTGCGTCATGAAGCTCCAAAGGTCGCCTTCCCAGACACTCGTCGGCTCGGCCTCGTTGACCTCGTCGATTCTCCAGTAATACGTCAGACCGTAATCCAAGGCGCCGGGCACAAAGGCAGCCTCACTGACACTGTCAACTACCGCCAGCGCATCCTGCTCGGTCCCAAACAAAACATCATGGGAAGCGGCGCCGCGCCCAACCCGCCAGGTCAGGACGGGATTGACACCCACGCCTGCCGCGTCCGAAGCGGGCTCCGGCTCGCGCGGAAAGGCGGGAATCTGGAGGAAGCGCACTTCACTGAGCCCGAGCTGCGACCCATCGTGGCGATTGCTGTTGACGGTGATGCGAACGGTTCGGGCCGCGGCACCGCCGAAGTCCACGACGGTATTGGCAACGTAATCGGCCTGGCCCGCCGCCTGAGCCAGTTCCACGTCACCCAGAACGGTCCACTCGAAACCATCGGCGGAGAATTCGATCGTTACGTCCTTGAGCCCGAAGCCCAGGAGCGGCTCAAACGAAACATTGTAATTCCAAACCAGCATCTCATGCAGCTTGTAGAGGCGATCGAACTCGTATTGTAGCCAAACCGGTTCGGCCCCGGCTTTGCCAAGCCACATATCGGTGCTCTCGGCCGAATGCTGATCGCTCTCGTTGATTCCGGAGCCGTCGACCGTTCTCTCGGGCCCCGTCCCCGGATCGGAGGTCGCGTTGCTGGTGGCGATGATGCCTTCAATCGCATAGGCCAGAGGCTCGACCGTAAAGCTCCAGACCTCGCCCTGGAAAATGCCGCCGGCCGCGAGGACCTCGTCGATGCGCCAGTAGTAGGTCTGGCCGAGTTCGAGGCGGGACGTATCGAACGTCAAGTCAGCTTGACCTTGACTGAGCAGCAAATCCATCGGATTGGCGCGACTGGCCGTGTTCACGTCATCGAAACTGACGCCGAGATACACGTCGTGCGCCGTGACACCCTCGCCCGGCTCCCAGGCCAGGGTCGTTTCGCGCGGCACATCGACAGCCTCATTATCCGGGCTCGGCGTGGTCGCCGCCTCGGGCGCGCCGCGACTGACAACCGCGACACCATACATGTTTCCCGCATGCCCCTCGGTATCGCCGCCGATCGTGACGGTGCCGGCCTTGACGTCCAGGGCAAAGACAGAATAGTACTGGTTAATACTCCCGTCGGCGCTCTCGTCGATGCCGATGTCGATGTCCGTATCGACGAAACCCATGCTTTCCAGCCACGGCATGCCGTCGACGTTGGGGGCAACATCCAAGCCGCCGGCCGAACCGCCCATGCGGTTGTCCACGAATACATAGAGCGTAGCATTCTGCGACAACGTGACATCCAGCTCATAGGCTGAGGTGCCCTTGTTGTCGTTGGCCACCATAACGTACTCGGCGCCAATCAACGACTCCGGCACGTCGGCGTACACGTGGGTCCGGTCCACGAAGGTCAACGCGCCCTCGTCCAGCAGATTGGGCGCAATTTCCGGATCCTCGGGGGCGCTCGAATTCCGATGCGCAACTCCTGTGATTAACTGGGCCTGGGCAACCTGAACGGTCGCCGCCATGACAGCACACGCCAAAACCCCAAGCATCAGTTTTCTAGACATGACAATCCTCCTTCCCAAAAGCGTAAAGAAATGGCACCACTCCCCCTTGCGATGTGTCCCCCATGACACATCGGCGTCAGGGCCTCCAATTCCAGCCGGCGGCGCGTCCTTATCGTTGATGACGCAGAAACCAAACGCTCCATAGCCGCGGCTTCGCCAATAAGTTACTCTCGCAGCCGACCTATCCTTTTATAGCACATTCCAGCGTCAGACACAACAGAATCTCGCGCCGAATGCAGTCGAATGACAGCGGCAAGTCCCGACCTTTAAGGGTGCAACTCAATGTCGTCAATGTACACGACACCGCTCGCCCCGGCGCCTTCAATACCGATCGTCAGTGAGGTCACGTTGCTCAGGTCCCCGCCGACCGCGGACAGATCGATCGTCCATGGCAGCCAGGCAGTGCCGGCAATGTCACCAGCATCGCCATTGTAGAGGACCTTGATGTTGTTGATCGTGACGTACAGTTGTCCACCGTTGCCTTCGGCGCCCTGGAAGTAGAGCGAGAGGCTCTTGATGCCGCTGGCGGTCCAGTTCTGACCCAGCGTGAGCACGGCCTCGGATACGGGGACTCCGCTGTTGTCATAGAACAACGGCATGGACTGCCGAGCACCGTGGACGATCGTCGTCTCAGCAAACGGCGCTTCGATATGACCGACCGTCGAGCCATTGCCAGGCATTTCATAGCCGTCGATCCAGGTCAGGAAGATAGCTTGGCCGGCATCGATGTCATCGGTGTAGCTCTCGAAGTCATCGACAACGATGAACTCGGCGGTAGTGAAGCTCCAAATCTCCCCTTCCCACATACTGATGGCCTCAGCGTCATTGACCTCGTTGACCTTCCAGTAGTAGGTCGACGCCAGATCGAGGCCGCCGCGATCGGCAGTGCTCTGACCCGTCGTGGCGATCAAAACGGTTCCGTCAGCGACGGCGCCCTCATCGGTGTCCAGATAGACCTCGTGAGAAACCGCCTCACGGCCCTTTTTCCAACTCAGGGACGTGTTCACATCGACCCCCAGGGCGCCACTGCCCGGCTGAGGATCGCTGGCGTGGACAGGGATGGACAGGAAACGCACTTCGCTGAGGCCAAACGACCCCCTCGTGCCAAACCCGGCAATTACGGTTAGACGCACATACCGGGCCGCCACGCCGCCAAGATCGACTGCCGTGTTGGCGGTATACGTTTCCATGCCTGTCCCCTGGCTGAGTTCTACGTCATCGAGAATCGTCCACTCGACCCCGTCAACCGAGTATTCGACGGTGGCGTTCTTGAAGCCAAAACCAAGGAGCGGTTCAAACTGCGCATTGTAGTTCCAGACGAGCATCTGATGCAACTTATGGACCTTGTCAAACTCGAACATGATGGCTACGGGCTCGCCATCGACCGGATCGCCCAGCCACATGTCGGCCGGGGCGATGGAATGCTCGTCGTTGGCATTGAGCCCCAAGCCGTTGACCGTGTTCTCCGGGCCCGCCGTTGCCTCCGATACGGCGTTGCTGGTGGCGATGATGTTCTGAATCGGATAGGCGAACGATTCGACGGTGAAGCTCCAGACGCTGCCCTTGAAGATGGTGTTGTCCGGGGCCCCGTTGACCTCGTCGACGCGCCAGTAATAGGTCCGGCCGAACTCCAGACGATCGAGGTCGAGCGTGGTCGTCGTCTGGTTCTGGCTGAGAAGGACTTCCAGCGGATTGGTTCGGCCGGCATCGTTGACATCGTCCCAGTTTGTCCCGAAGTAGATGTCATGCGTCTGGGCGGTCTCGGCCGGCGTCCAACTCAGATCGCTATCGCGCAGCACGTCCGTCGCCTCGCCAGCGGGACTGGGCTCAGAGGCCAGGCCCGTAAGGCCATAGATACCCCGGGCGTTATAGGCCCCGAGGTCGGCAACCTCCGCGTCGGATAGCGATGCCGCGACAAAGGCGAAGTTGTCGAGTTGGCACCCGGCATAGGGCGTGGCGTCCGAATCCGAAAGAATCGTAAACTGTCCCTCGTCCTCTTGGGCGTTCGTATACAGGCTGGCGTTGCCGTCAACGCCTTCGGTACCGAGGCCGTCAAGCACCTTGGCGCCGTCGACGTAGACGTCCCGAACCCAACTGCCTCCTTCCAGGCGGCGCACCACCACCAGACGGACCCAGGTGTTCAGGGGGACCACCCCGGGGTCCGAATAGGCGCCTGAGCCGACCGACCCATCGCTGGCGACCCAAAGCTCGGCGGCATTGTAGTTGTCGGAACCCGTGTTGTAGATGGGCAGCCAATCAGCGTCCTCGGCCTTGAGGTCGAAGATCATGGTGTACTCGTTGACGTAGCTACCGTCTCCGTTCTCGACCAGATCCTCGACGTCCGCCCGCAGATAGTCAGCCGGACCTGTTTGGGTGAAGGAAATCTTTCCCCCGGAAAAGGTGATCTCCGAACTCGCCGCATTGCGGCGCATCAGGCTGTCGGGGTCCGAGGCCTTGTCGGCCACAATCTCATGGCTCGCATCGAAGTCGCTGGTGAATCGCCATTCCGCCCAGGGAACTCCCTCAGGTTCGGAGAACCCATAAGCCACGCCGACTCCTAACACGCTCAAGACCAATCCCAGATACAGCAGTCCCGTTTTCATTGTTCCATCTCCCAAGAAATCCTTCCGATAGGGTTACACTTCGATGGCCGTCGTGTATGGCTGTTCCCGTGTGGATGTGAGCACACCTCCTTCTCCGGCGCCACTGTGGCCTCCAACGTCAGACATCAATCCGCGCTGGGCATACGGTGCATCCTCTACCATCCTAACGCATCTGGACGAACCGATCAAGACGCTCCTCTACCGGCCGCCGTCAGTACGTATCGCGGAATCTCCGCAGCCACTTGGGCCAGTCCGCCTCAGGGCCGGTCATCGAGTTGTTCGTATCGAAATTCTTGTGCCACTTGAGCTTCCACAGGGCGCGGAGTGGAATCTTGGCCGCCGAGCCATCTAGAAACACCGTATTGATCGATCCACCGTGGCGATCGATGCAGACCATTCGCATCGCTTCAAATCCCCAGTCGCCCCACCCGTTGCTCCACTCATATAGCGGCGGCTCCTCGGCCAGAGGGGTATTGTCGTCTTCGGGAAAGATATCGACGTAGACACAGTCCATAAACAGCGGTACGCGACTGGCCCCGCGCGCGTCGATCGTCCGCCACGCGTTCTCGGCCGGGAATCCCCAAAATAGCGGCGTCCCGGCCGGCGGATTCGAGCACCACTCGTTGACCCCATAGCTACCCGTGTCGAAATCGGCCCACCAGTTGTCGGGCGTCGCCGGGTCGAAAGGACCCCAGCAGGCCAGCGCCCCCCCGTGGCTGCGGTTCACCGGCGTCTCCCGCACCACCTTGGTGGAAGGACAGACGCGTATCTTTTTCTCGGAATAGTAGGGCAGCGTAGAGACGATCCAATAGGCGTCCTGCGCACTGAGGCCGCCGCCCTGGATACTCTGGGGCAACCGGTTCTCGTTGTCGAAGGCGTACAGGTGAAAGATCTGTCCCCACTGCTTGAGGTGGGACCGGCAGACCACCGCCTGGCCCATCCGTCTGGCCTTTTGCAGGCTGGGCATGAGAATGGCCATCAGAACTGCGATCACAGAAATGACCACCAGCAATTCGATAAGGGTGAAGGCCTTCCGACCGGTGTTTGTCCCACGAGATATACTCATGCTGCTCATGGTGGCCTCCAACGCGAATACGACTCCAGTCTATCACGCCACTTGCCGAGGATCAAGAGAATGGCTTCGCACGCCGAGGCGGACGGCCTGGCCGGTGGCGCCGCTGATGCGGGGGAAGTTCAGGTGGGCGAACGCCCCCATCAGGACGACGGCGGCCAGGTCGTACGCCAGCGCCGCCTCGATCTCGTCGTCGTAGCAACCCAGATGGCGTCGCCGACCGCCGACGGCGATGCGCGCCTCCCACTTGCGGCGTTTCCTGTTGAAGGAGACGCCTTTGAAGCGGGACACGCCCCCCCGTCCCGGATGGTTCCACAAGTTCTGCCTCTGCGTGCAGATCCGCAGGTTGCTGCGCCGATTGTTCAGGCCGTTGCCATCGATGTGATCGATCACCATTCCCTCCGGGGGCTGCATAATGAGCCGATGCATCAGGATCGTCCGCCGGCCCTTGCCATAGGCCGCCGCGTAGCATTTCCGCGCGTGCCCTTTGAGGATATGCCACTTGGTCTGGCTCAGCCACTCTTAGTCGGCGGCATCGACGATGGCGAACTTGCCCTGGGTCAACGCGATGTAGCGGACCTCGTCGCTGGGCGGCGCCGGCGGCGCGACCCGCACCGGTCGCCGGGGTCGGGGTCGAAACTGCTGGCACGTCCCGTTCGCCTGGACCGGGCACAACTGGCCCGGCCTCTCAAGGCGGTTGATGCAGACCCTCTTCTCGGGCGCTTCGCCCAGGCCCGGCAGGCCGTACACGCAGTACCCGCAGGTCCGCTTGCCCCGCGGGGTCTCGTTCCGGTCCGCCACGTTCGCGCTGGCAACCATGTCATGTCCTTTCCTTTTTCGTCGTTCTCAAGGACGCGCCCCAAAAACCGCGCGCCTCTACCATTGGCTGAACCTGCACACTTTTTGCGAAAAAAAATGAAATCTCGCCACCAACCGGAGCGCGCAAACACCCCCCTGCAAAGCAATAAAACAAATCTTCCAGACAGAAGGATTGCATTCTAAACCGTTGCATGTTCTTTGCGAAATCGACGCCTCCGGCGTCACCCATGCCCCATATCGCACGCGCCCCCACTGTCATTCCGACTGGAGCCGAAGGCGAAACGGAGGAATCTCCACCCCGGACGCAGCGCGCCGTCCGCTCGACAAATGAATTGCGGGGGCCGTATGGGTACTTCCCCTCTTCCATTGACTTCGAAAGGCCTCATGGCTAAGCTGAGGGCATGGAACGGCTGGCAGGAGTTGTGGGTCCGGAACAGCCGCACCACGAGACCCAGCGGGCCAACCGCCGACAAAAGACGTCCTCCAACGCGGCCGATCCGTCCGCCCCGCCAAGCCCGGCCACCAGCCAAAACGAAGGGAGAAATGAGTATGCTGTCCCCGGATTCCCAGTCTGAACCGCCCCCTCCGCCTCACCCATCCAGGGGCAGCAGCGGGTGTTCCGAGTCAATTCGCCCGGCGGCCTTCAGACGCTTCGTCACATCCTCGAAGGCGTCGGCCGACTGGAGGTTGACCAAGACATACGGATTGCGATCCGCATCATGGCAGGACAGGACCCAATTCGCGGCGGGGTCGAGGTCCTCGTATTCGTTCAGAACGCCAAGCTTGCCCTCGAGGTACTCCAGTGTTCTCTCATTGTCTCGGGTGACCACGATCACCTTGGTGAATTCATAGGCCTCCAGTGCTTCGATGTTCTCATCCGTCATCCCGCTGCCAACCTCGTACATCATCGGTCCGACGATGTTCTTTCGCATCAGCCGGGCAAGCGTACGCGCCCGATCGCCTTCCACATCGGTCAGCAGGTAGTAGACCTGAAACAGGCTATGATAGTCGTGCAAGGCGTTGGGAAAGGTCTTCTCGTACAGGGCGAGGCACTCTTTCACAAAGGCGTGGTCGACCGACTTGCCATCCTCCAGATAGGATACGACCATCGGATAGACCGCTTCGTCCATGGCCTTCACCGCCGCTTGGCCGTATGTGAAGGCGTGCGCTTGTTTCGACAAATCCTCGCGTACCTTGTGTCCGACCGCTCCGGCCAGGACCTCGTCAAACATCAGATTCACCGTGCCGCGATGAGGAGACTTCGATTCGGTGAGCCACTGGTCGATCTTCCGGTGCATCGTCAGCGGCTGCTCGGCAAACGCCCGATGCGTGAACTCGTGTGCGATCAGAGCGATATACCAGCCGTAATCCTCAGACTCCGTTAGCAGCCCCGCTCGGATCACATTGCCCAGGGGAGGCGGAACCATTCTGATCTTGTCGCCCGGCACAATCGAAAATGACACGATCAGCGGTATATCCGCCGGCCAGTTGCTGTTGAGAAAGCGTGCAGTCAGGCCGAGCATGCCGCCCAAATCCACCTGCTCGGCGTACGCCTGCAAGGCCTTCAGGCGCCCAACCGCCTTGTCATGGTACGGATTCCAGACCAAATCGTCGTAGATCGGCTCGACCGCCTGGAGAATCTCGAACAGCCGCTGATGGTCCGCCAGCGGTATGATCCCCACTGTCATCTGCTTCAATTCCTCCAGATCGCGCGCCCGGGCGCTGAGCGTGAAGAAGACGTCACTGGTGGACTTGTTCTTGGCCGCATACCGGTACCTCGGGTACTCATCGAGGTTATACGGATACACGGTCTTGACGCTGGCATACTGCTGCACGAGCCTGGCCAGCTTCTCGTCGTTGCTGTACTTGCTCTGGCGATAGTGCCCGTAGAGCGTCGGGCCGTAGTAGCCTCCCGTCCGAAGCGTCTCCATGAAATTCAGGATGCAGTAAGGCTTGTCAATCTGCAGTTTCACGGTGAACGGTTGCGCCGCTCCGCCCGCACAAACCACGCCACCGGCCAACGCCGTCAGGATCATCGTCGCCAGGAAGGCCTTGCCACAAAGTACGCGCCGCTCCATTTCCGTCTCTCCGCCACAGAAGATCTGTCAGGATGATCGCCGACGAACTCACGCCGGGAATCGGTCTTGCCATTCTCTCATAACTCGGTCCACTTCTCACCCTACCCCTCTGCCCGTGTGCCCTCGGGCACAATGTCTCTGTAGTCGGAGATGTCGCTCATCTATTTCAGGAAAAACAAAGATATCAGGAATTAGAGGGGTCCGGTCTGCTCTGTAGAAAAGCTCTTTTGTAAGTAGGATGATCCCGATGTTGTGGGTGAGCACTTTGAGGAGCATTTCACGATTTTGCGACCAGTACGTTCTGGATCGCAGGACGTCACCTTGGTTGCGTTTGATCATACTGAAGACGGTTTCGACCTGCCAGCGTTGGCCGTAGGTGCGGCGGTTGAATCGCTGCTGCATGAGTCGGCGATACTTGCCTTGAAACGGCTTGGTGGTCGGTCGGCCGTGTCTGGGAGGAATCGTGCTGCGGGGGGAAACGGAGGAATCTCCACCCCGGACGCAGCGCGCCATGCGCTCGCCAGACAATCGCGGGGATGGCGTACGCAATCCCCCCTTCCATTGCCTTCGCAGGGCCTGATGGCTAAGCTAGGGGTACGGCACGGCTGGCAAGCGTTGTGGTTCCGGGACCGCCGCACCGCAAGACCCAGCAGGGCAACCGCCGACAGGAGACGTCCGTCAACGCAGACAACCCGGCCGTCACGCCAAGCCCGGCCGCAAGCCGAAACGAACGGCGAAATGAGTATACTGTCCCCGGATTTCCAACCCGGATTTCACTTACATACGAGATGCTCTGCTGGTACTTCACCGGCATGGCCGATGAAGAGGAACTGCTCGCTCACATCAACCGCCTGCAAGAAAACAGCCTGATCCGGCCGAGGCTCAATCGCAATCCTGATTGCGCCGGCGTCCATGCTGCGCGCCCCAAAACGGCCCCATCTCCAATCCCGGACCACCCAACATCCGCCTACATACCCGATAGATGCGATCTACTGACATAAGCAACTCCCGTGCCGGACAGGATTGGGTCCGTCCCTGGTATTGCTATTATTGCCAAAAAAGAGGCGTCCCACACGGATGTGGGACGCCTTGAATACCACGGATCTTCCTTCATCGAGAAGGACGATCTTACAGCTCTGAAATTTCCTGAGCGGACAGGGCGCGGTAGTAGATGCGGAAATCGTCGATGAGACCTTTCCAATAGCGATCATCGAGTCCGCTATACTGTCTACCGATATGAGCGAATTGACCACTGTCGTTCAAGGACACGGCCCCTTCTTTGGCCTGTTTCACACCGTCGACATACAAGGACGAGGTGCCGTCATTGACCACGCCGATCAGGTGATGCCACTCGGTGTCCGTGTAGGGCGTGTCACTGCTGGCGTCGGAGCCTGCTATTTCACCGGCGCCATTATCGACCCACAGGCGGAAGACATTCGAACTATGGCGTACCAGCGAAAACCCTTTGTACGGTGCGGTCTTAAGTTTGCCGCCAACGCCCATGTAGGCGCCCGCGTTGTTCGGGGCCATCTTGACCCAGGCTGAAATCGTGACACTGCCCGCAAGTTGCAGGCTGACGTCATTACCGAAATCAACGTATTGAGGCTTGCCCACGGCCCCATTGAATTCCAGAGCGCCGCCCAGGGTTCCGGTCGTCCACTCGGTGCCGTCCATGCCAATCAGGGTGCCGTCGTTGGCGTAACCACTGCTGTCGGCGGCGATCATGCCCTCTGTCTCATCGAGCTTCCAGTGGGCCACCAGGCTCGGATCACCCTCGGGACCAGGTTCGGCCACGACCGGGGCTTGGCGATACAGGGCGATATCGTCGACGTAGAGCACGCCGGCGCCGTTGCCATCGACGCCGATAGTCAGCGTGCTGACATTGCTCACGTTGAGGCCGGCCAGATCGACCTTCCATTGCTTCCAGATGGGCACCGACAGATCGCTGGGGTACGCCACCTGGGTGCCGTTAATCTTCACATACAACTGGTCGCCGGCGGCATTACCGGGATCGCCGTGGACCCATAGCACCAGCGTTTCGGGAGAACCTTTGGTCCAATCCGAACCGACCGGCAGATCTGCGGTGTTCGCCTCGGCCTCGGAATAGCTGGTCCCGCTGTTGTCGTAACTGAGAATCATGGCCTGGGTACCACCTGCGACGATCACCGTCTCAGCAAACGGCGCTTCGGCGTTACCGACCAGCGCACCGTTGGCAGGGACCTCGTACCCGTCGTTCCAGGTATCGAAGATGGTCTGGCCGGCTTCGATATCATCGGTATAGCTCTCGAAATCGTCGACCACCCGGTAGCTCTCGGTGGTGAAGCTCCAGAGATCGCCGGCCCACGTTGTGATGGCGTCGGCTTCGTTGACCTCGTTGACCTGCCAGTAGTAGGTCGTCTCCAGATCCAGGGCCTCGGGGGCGAAGCTCGTGATGTCAACCGTACCGACCAGGGCCAGCGCGTCGGGATCGGTGCCGAGGCTCACCTCGTGCGAGACGGCCTCGCGGCCAGCGTACCAATCGAGCGTCGTCGCCACGCTGACGTCGTCGGCGCCGTCAGCCGGCTGCGGCTGGCGAGCGTGAGCCGGAATCTGCAGGAACCGGACTTCGCTCAGGCCGTACTTACCGAACATACCGTAGCCGCTGTTGATGGTCAATTTGACGAACTTGGCGCCCACCCCGGCGAAATCGACGGTCGTGTTCGCGGTATAGTCCGCTTCAGCGGTGCCCTGCGCTAAGGTGACATCACCCAGAACCATCCAGTCGATCCCGTCGGTGGAATACTCCACGGTGACATCCTTGGTCCCGAAGGCCAGGACCATCTCGAATTCGCCGTTGTAGTTCCAGACCCGCATCTCATCGAGCTTGTAGACGCGGTCGAATTCAAACTGGATGTACGCCGGGTCGGTTCCGGGGGCCGCCAGCCACATATCGTTGGCGGCTACCGAGTGCTCGCCGTTCTCGTTGAGTCCGGAGCCATCGACGGTGTTGGCCGGGTTCGCTCCTTCTTCCGGTGTCGTGTTGCTGGTGACGACGATGTTCTGGACCGGATACACATACGACTCGGCGGTAAAGCTCAACACCTCACCTTTGAAAATCGTGTTGTCCGGGGCGGCATTGACTTCATCGACGCGCCAGTAGTAGGTCGTACTGAGGTCGAGCAGCCCGTCAGGATCAAACGTCGTGCCGGCTTGGTCTCGGCTGGCCAGGACACCCATGGGATTGGCTCTGTCGGCCGTACTGACGACATCATAAGCAGTGCCAAAATACACATCGTGCGTGGCGGCCACCGCGCCCGCGGTCCAACTCAGGACGACGTCGCGAGGCACATCAATCGCTTGGGCGGCCGGGTTGGGGGCCGTGGCGCTGGCCATGTATTCAAAATACGACACGATGAGAAGGTCGTCGTAGTAAACCGCCCCGGCGTTGTTGCCCCAGAGGTCGACACACTGAAGCGTCCCGTTGGTATCGTCATCCCACTCAGTGCTCTCGATCAGGATGCCGTCGTAGTACTCCTCGACCGTGTTCAGATTCAGGTCAATGACCCACTTCAGTTCGACCCACTGGTCAAAGAGGACTGACGCGTTTGTGACCGCCGCGCCATGCGGTGTGATCTCGCCGGTGGCCAGGTCGTAGCCCGTGGTGATCGACCAGTCCTTGGGATCGCCGCCCTCGGTGTACGTGTTCAGCAGGATGAAATCCGAAACGCCGCTTCCGCCGGAGGGGATGTACTGCATGATCGAGAACACCCATTTCCCACCGGTAATGTCAAACTGGTGCACGAAATCGGAACCGCCCTGGATCAGGACCGAGGTCGTGCCGCTGAAGGCGACGACATCGGACGCCGGGGCGCTGGCGCCTTCCGAGCCATCCCAGCCTTTCCATCCGCCCTGGCCATGCATTTGGACGCCGGGGGTGTAGGACTCAAAATCGTCCATGAACCACTGCGCCGATGCGACGGAGGATGCGCCCACCACCGCAAGAGCTATGGCTAGCAATCGTAAGGTTCTCATCACACAATACCTCCAAAGAAAGACCCGAAGAACTTCGGCGCCGGTGGGAAAACGGGGCGAATCCGGACCATCACCTCGTCCCCTCCCTGAGCCTATCTACACATTCTTATCTTAGCGTTGCAGTCCACAATGGTCAAGGGGAATGTAGTACTAACCCATAGGAACTGATATGTATTTGCGGGAATTAAAGGGGTCCGGTATGCTCTGTAGAGAAGCTCTTTTGCAAGTAGGATGTTCCCGATGTTGTGGGTGAGTACTTTGAGGAGCATTTCACGATTTTGCGACCAGTACGTTCTGGATCGCAGGACGTCACCTTGGTTGCGTTTGATCATACTGAAGACGGTTTC
>Ga0208279_1000593_pt1 | contig 26645 bp, 22 predicted proteins | sample AntAceMetag02UKM_FD_184766 | JGI IMG/M metagenome (GOLD analysis project Ga0208279, IMG submission 184766) | Saline lake microbial communities from Ace Lake, Antarctica - Antarctic Ace Lake Metagenome 02UKM (SPAdes) (version 2) | ecosystem: Environmental > Aquatic > Non-marine Saline and... | reverse complement strand
TTAAATGTGAAAATTGGGTATCCGAGGCGTGATCTCCCCTAAATGCCCCAATCCCATCTTTTCCGTTTGCCAAAGATTGTTCGCCATAAGAATTAACCCTTTCAGCTTTCAGCCCCCTTTGCAAAGCGATTTGGTATTTTCAATTTCTTCCGGAAATTAAAAATGCAAACAAAAATATCCCAAAAACCTGAAAAAAGGCGTCACCAATACCAAAATGGTCGGGATACAATTGTGAGGGAGGTCACCCCTTTTCTCGATACTATAAGCCAAACCGTTACTGTACGTTATGATATCTCCGTTAATCGCAACGGGAAAATCATCAAGCAAATCCAAGAAAACTACGTCATGCGCTTTATGTTTATCAGGAAATGGCCCTTCTCATGCAATCGGCAGGTTTGAAGTTGGTCCATTGCTGCCCATTTCTTGAAACAACACAGCAAAAAAGGTGTTTTCACTGGATGCCACTCACGGTTAGATCTTACAATTGTTACTCCAATCAACACAAATCCTTTGTTCAAGACGTTTAATCAAAAGAATTCCTCGATGCTCTGCATCGGGGTTAATAAGATAAAAATTCATTTTGATACCTCGCAGCTCTGCTGCGGGGTAGTTCATTTGTATAATCTGATGTGTTGTTTATGCAACGATAGGGTGAGTTATGCTTATCAATATCAGGATAGAACTGGTCGACTGATTTTCAGGTATGATAATGCCGCACACAGGCCCGTCTTAGGTTTCAATGAGCATAAATATTCAAGCGATGGAACAATCTATGAAGTTGTGTTGCCAGATATATTTGATTTGGTTGATGAAGTTATAAGTCATTTGTAAGATACTATATTTTATGGGTAATCAATTTTCAATCAACATTTTCAATTGATCTATCTATGATGCATTCGTAAAAAGTCAAAATATTCAAAAATCGTCCTTATAACCTATTGAAATAATTAATGGCGAAATGAATAAAATGCCATTTTTCGGACTTTTTACGAGACCGTCATCTATCAACAATCAACTATTATGAAGTTGTGCACGTTCTGCACGATGTCCCCCATTACGTGCCTGCTTGATCGCGAAAGGAATCTGCTTGACAAAGGAAAAAATGTGTACCAATATTTTCAATAAAGTGAAAATGGCCCCCATAATATAACGTCCCTTCCCCTTGGGAGGAGGTAATCATGCCTACAAAATTCGATAGAATAACAGCCAATCCAGAAGTAATGAACGGACAACCATGTGTGCGGGGTTTGCGATTGACCGTACGAAGAGTAGTTGAAGCCGTTGCTTTGTATCCCGATTGGAAGGATCTACAGGCTGAATATCCTGAGTTAGAGAAAGAGGATATCTGTCAGGCATTGACCTTTGCCGCTAGAAATCTCGATACTCAGATCATACCAGTGGAAGCCGCCTGATGAAGCTACTTTTGGACCAAGGCCTTCCTCGCTCATCAGCCGAAATATTACGCAATAAAGGCTGGGATATACAACACACCGGAGAAATCGGAATGAGCAGGGCTACAGATAGGCAAATACTTGAGTATGCTCGGGATGAACAACGAATCGTTATCACGCTGGATTCTGATTTTCATGCCATTCTGGCGGTTGAGAATTTAAATTCGCCTTCTGTTGTCAGAATTAGACAAGAAGGGCTTAGAGGCCCAGAACTCGCTGAACTTGTTGAGAAAATATGGTCAAGAATTGGACAGCAGTTGGAAAATGGAGCAATGGCAACAATTACAGAAAAAGCCATGAGAATTAGAAAAATACCTCTACATGAATCAGATTAGTAGCGCCCCTGTTTTTTCCCGCCTCCAAGTGGATTTAGCTTTGGTAGTTTCATCAGGAAACTGATAGGAACAATCACAGCGTATTTAACCGGGGCGACAATATTCAATCGTTTTATCCAGCATCAAGTATCCAGTATCCAACCTTTGTAGCACAAACATCTACAAAATAATCTGCTAAAGTACTACAAAACTATCATACAAACACCGACAGACAACCATGATTTTTTAGTGTAACTTTTCTCAAGCGATCGAGTTTCGAGTTTCCAGTTTCCAGTTTCTTGGAGCCGCACAGGAAAAATCTCTTCGAAGCTGGCAACCCAAAAGCCCCAAAAACATTTTCTTGAAATCTATATCGCCTTACTTGCAGGAAGAGCTCAATTTTTATTGCTTGGCCGATAACATAATGTAATCGACAAGGCGGAGCTATATGAGCCTAACCCTGCCCTTTACCCACAATTTAGCTCTACCCACTATCGTCACCTTTGAGTGTGAAGCCATCACACATCAGTTGTAAGTGAATGTAACCTCGCCACATTAACTGATGACCAGGCGATGGGTCATTAGAACGTCCCGGGTATCCGCCAAGCTTTGCTATCAGCTTCACTGTGGCGCCGAGGGAAGTGGGGGAGAGTAAGATTTTTTTTTAGCATAGGCACTCAATACCTTTACTTCCAAATCTGAAAACAAAACTTCGGCAGGCAGCTCAGGGGTTTCTCTTCCTAAAAGAGTCATGAGCATAATTCGCCATGCAATCACCTGATTTATCGCCAACGCTCGTTTCAGCCTCTCACCGGTTTTATTGGCAAGTTCTTCTACCTTGCAACCTGACTTCAGTACTCGGTGCCAGTCTTCGATACGCCAACGAAGACAATACCACTTCACACAATTTAACACATTGTCAGCCGATTGAAGATCAATCGTCGTGAGCAAAAACCATTCAACTGCCTCTGTATCCGCTGGTGGCTTGTCTTCTTTCATATGGACAATCCCTATTTTAATCGGATCCCTGTTTTTATGATATATTGGTGGATTAAGCTCTATTTGTGTAGAGCGAACTGAAACCTGCGCAGTGCGGGCGGGTCTTTTGGCCCGTGCTTTTTGTTTACTCTTTTTACTTCTGGCGCTTTGCCTCGGGACTTTAATTTCAATTTGTGCTTGAACCGGCGATTGTCTTGCTGTCTCAAATAGTTTGTATTCACCTGTAGTACTACGATCATGTTTGGCACGTACAAGTAAATCAACACTGGCACTGTTACAGCGTTGATCGTCAAACATTTCAAAGAAATCGCCCTCCCGATCCATGACGTTAATTATAGATGTGTGCGGCATCAAAGCTTTTAATCCCTGACAGTCACGCACTCCCTCAATCCAAGAAAAAGTCTTCTTTTCTTCAATTGGAATTGAGGATGCGGGCCGATTATCGTCTTTTGATTTTGGCTTTGGTGCTGTTACCTCAGATTGCAGGACACCCAGAGGCAGACCTTCAGTAGTTACAACAAGCGTGGAATGCATATGTAAGCCACGACTTTTTGCCACGGTCTGATTAGAACCAATCACCCCAAGGCCTTCACACTGGTCAAGATTGTTGTAATTGAGATCACTACCGTCCTGGATACATAATACGGTATTTTCCGCTTTCATCCGACGGATCGTTTGCTCACGGTGCGGCAAAAGGATATTAGACATGGTAACTGCAGAATCATCAGGTTTGTCAATTAAGCGGTAATAAGCTTTAACTTTCGGCCAATTGCCTTCTACCGCACCACTGTGAGAGCAACTGGGGTTCATGGCTTGATTATGTCCAATTTCGACAAGTCGATTGCTTAATCGTTGATCACCCAACGGAGAACCGCCAAATTCGTTTTCTGCCCAGTTTCCACCATCAATACCAGAATGAAGATCAAGAGCGCCCAAACCACTATTCTCAGAAAGGCCCATCTTGATACGAAAATCTTTATCCAAAGGATAAACATAAATATCTTTTACTGTTTCCTCATGTTTTTTCAATAAATCCTGTCTGCCCCTGCCTTTGGTACGACCAATCCATTGCCAGTTTGCGGCCTTGTAGCATGTTCCTCTGTAATGAGTCGTATCAACAAAGCTTTCGAGAAGCAGCGGCCGGTGTCCATAACGAAACTCAAAATCACCGGGAAATTGCTTGATGACCAGACCAAGGACACGGGAAGCAAGGTTTTTACATGATATGCATGAACGAATTAAAAACCGGCTCATATTCACAACGTGGTGTAAACTTTCTTGCCGCATATCCCAATTCCAGCCGATCCATTTGTCACGAGACTCGAGGTGTAGAGCAGCGGAGCTAAAGCTTATTCCTCCCAGTCAGCCATGTTCTGATTCAACGAGATAACGAAGCTGGCGGCCAACCAATGGTCCCGCACCTCGTGGATGATCCTGGATCATTAATTCATTCCAGATTCGCATCTCTTCTTCTGTTCCGACAATAATTAGCCGCAATTCATTTATATTACCGGCATCAGCAGGCACATTTTTTGGTTCAGGTACCGGCTCTGTTAGACGCCGTGGATTCTTTGGGCCGGAATTCAACATCGGAAAAGGTAAGACCAAATGACCGGTTTGTTCAAGTTTGCGTAAAGCCTTTAAACATCCACTGCGTTGTTTATTCCCGCACGGATCAAAAAAGTTAAAATGATCGCATAGCTTATCTGCCAGTTTAGTTCGATTTATGTTATCGTTTGTATCGAGTATATTGTTAATTTTCTCGATGGCCTCTGGTTGTGTTAGTGTCCGTTTGATTTGATTTTGAGTTTCCATGTCGATAATGTATTCGATATGGAAACAAAAGTTCAGTTATATTTACGGGTAAAGGGCAGTCCTATCCTGGGAAACGCTGCTGCTCCAGACCAGGTGCGGATCGTTGTTCCGCAGGCGCAAGGTGTCGGGATAGTAATAGGTAACGCTGAATCTGGCTGCCCGATCCGCCGGACTCTCCGCGCTGGCCAAAACCGGGATGACCGCCGGATTTAGCAGTTCATTGGGAAAACTCCCCTCGTTTAAGAAGACCGCGTCGCTGGTGACCTTGTGTCCCCGTATGCCGGCAGGCCAGGTCGGTCTCGGCGGGAGATCGTCATCAGAGGGGGTGGTATAGACCGGGCAGATCTCCAGACGGTACCGGACAGGGGTTCCGGAGACGGTGGTGCAGCGGTGGCTCCCCGAATGTTCGCGACAGGTGAACACCTCCTCCGGTCCGTGCCTGCCGAAGCGACCACCCACCGACAGCTGGACTTCTATTTCCACTGTGTAGTAGTTGGTATGGCGGCGAAACAGCCGTTGTTGCCAGGCGGGATCAGGTCGGAGGGTGGCAGTGACCAGCCCCAGATTATCATCAAACAGGAGGTCTTGGTCCCGGCCCTCAAACCGGATATCCACCTGTCTGGTGGTGCTTACATCGATCACCCAGGACCATTGGGTCTCGGACAGATTGATCCAGTGTCCTTCACGGGCATTGAAAATTTGGCGACGGTCGCCTACCGTCACCCCGCCGATGCTGGCCAGGAAGTAGAACTCGCCACTGCCGAACCAGTCGGCATCATTCCGTACATAGACCCGCTTGAAGATTATTTTGATTTCGTTGTCACCTGGCATCCTGCTACCTCACCTTTTCCTATGATTGGTGCTGTTCCATCAGCTTGGCCCGCGTGGCCTGGTCGGCCTCACTGGTGACTTCCAGACCATGCTTATGTTGAAAGGCCCGAAGCGCTGCCTGCAGCACCGGAGTCTCCTCCTCGGCGGTCTCCCCGCAATCAAAGCCCAGGTTCGCAAGCCTTTGCTTTACCCCGCTAGTCTCCCCTAAAGGGTTAAGGGTGCCAAGTTTCAGCTGTATCAAAGTTTCATCGGGCGTTCCCGGCTCCAGCATCAGCCGGCCGTTCCTGGCGTTGGGGGGGATATTTACCTCGATCAGACCGTCTTCGTCGGTGTTTCCCTCGTACCGTTGACCGTCTATCATAAGCACGTAGGGAATGTTGCTCCGGGGTTGTTCCTCCACTTCCTCCGATTCTACCTGGGGATCTTCCGAGTGGGAGGTTGTGGCTTCCTGCTCAACGGTAGGGCGCTCATGGCTCTGGATGGCCTCGGGTTCCTGCATCACACGCAGGCGGAGCTTCACCGGCGTTCCCTTGAGCCGAAAACGGTGACGCTGCTCAGTGGCCCCGCTTTCCTCCTTCTGTTCCTTTTCCGGAATGAAAATCACGTCCCCCGGCTGAAGGACATTTGGGTCTTGACGCCTCTCTTTGAGTTCAGCGTTGAGGGGATGGTTCCAGACCGTTTCCCAGAAGATGCCATAGCTAAAAGCGATGGATGAGAGACAATCGCCCTGTTTGACGGTGTATTCGGGCATCTTAGTGCACTCCTTAAAGCAAAAGGATTTTTCATTGATAGGGGCCCATTGTATGAGTTTAACTACCCATCAGATGATTCAATCTGAATGACTAGATTTTATTTAGTGTATTATAATAATGCTTTGGACTCAAGAACTATATGCCGTTGAATCGGTTTAGCGCTTAACATCCTCTCTGGAAATCAATCTTTTTCAAGCGCCTTTGCCAACACCATCGGATTGTCGAAATCGAAACCGAACAAAATGAAATGATAAGAACTCGCTTTTTGAAAGCGGACAAATTGAATTAGATTGAAAATTATGATTGTGTATGGATATAGAACTTATACACACCTCAACATATGGAAGCCCATTGTTTTTGGTGACAATCAATAATTTCATACCAAAGGCGAGCCGGTTGTCAATTACTATTTTTTACCAATTTTTGCCCAACCTCAGAAAATTACAGGTATTTTAGGTAAAGCTTTCCCGTTAATCTCTCGACGGGCTGGCTGCTAATAGTAGGCTTCGACCGAGGGGTCAGGTCTATGCTCGGAAGCGTGCTCGCCCTTGGGACCGTCCGTGGAGGTAGATCGCTCCGCCCGCCATACGGCCTGAAAATAATTTCCCTGAAAAGCGTTGAGCACAGTCTGTCGGATGCTCTTACCAGGATGGTGAACGTCCGTAGTGGCCCGGATTAGCCAGATCCGGAAGAGTCAGGGTGCCATCGGCCTCCTTGAGCGGGCTACGGACCTCTATCCGGATACGCTTTCCCGTGAGTATGGCCCGGTAGTTCCTTCGGCCGCGCCTTCTGCGTACTCTTATTTTCCAGAGCCAGTCATCGAATTGAGAGCCGGCCCTCTCATCCACCGATTTTTCGTTGAACGCCTGACGGCAGTCCGCCATTACTTCGTTCCGCGTAGGCACATGCGCCCAGTTATCATATTTGAATCTCCCCGGCCCTGCTTTTTCCTTTTTGACCTTCTTTCGCTTTAGCAACCGAAGCCATTCGCGGCGGGAAAAACGGCCGGGGTACTTGGCCTCGAGACTCTGAGCAGCAGCCCGATTATTCGGAGTTCGATGGCCTCTTCGATAATAGAAGAACTGCTCGTGGAATGATTCCCTGGGAGCCAACCGTCCCGAACTGTCCGACGCATAGAACTGGATGTACTTTGGCGCATAGAGGATGGCCTGGCCACCAAAGAGCGTTCGGATCTGGTCGAGCAGCGCCTGGTTTTGGCCGAGTACGCAACCGCGTAAGACGATCCGGGACTTGTCGTCTATATGGTCCTTGTCCGGCCGAGGCAGCAATCGTGCGTCGTTGGCGTGGTCGCGGAGAGTTTGAAGACCCAGGTGATAGGGGTTGGGCGTTCGACGGCGCCTACGGCGGCGGCGCTGTCGGCTGAAAAGACGGATGAGCCACTCCCAGCGGTTGCCGTGACTGATTACATTCAATTCGCCGAATACCCCGTAGCCGCGACTCTCGGGTGCATTCCGTACGAATTTCAGAACCCTTTGCACATTCGCTACCTTGAATACGCCGTCGGCATGGCGCCGCCAGTACTGACGGGCATGGGTGAAGTAGCCCCCTTTGCCGGCGATGATGGAAATAATGGGACGGCGGTTTCTGAACTGTCGTATGAAGACCGGGGTCAAAGTCCGGTAGCGCTTTGTGCGGCGGCCGATTCTTCCCCTCACCGAGGCCATGATCTCGAACACGCCATTTTCGTGCTCATTTCGCTGTGCCGGGATGCGGAGTTCATGAGTTTTGTCCTGCCCATCAAATTGTACTTTCAGTATCGGAGCATTACGGCGCGCTCTGCCCCGGCGATGCAAGCGACCCTGGAACTGGCCGTCGATGATTGAGCCACGGAACTGGGCGATCATGTCATTGGCGGAACCCTCACGAACGCGTTCACCCGCAGCACGCCACCGGTCGACCTCCCACAGCGTCACGACTACACGAGTGGCCTCCTCGGGTTCGTCGAAGGTAATGATGACCGGTCGATCAAGCCCGGTCAATAGCCCGGGACTAAGGGTCATGTGAAATTCGGGCATCCCCTCTCTCCGATTTTGTTAGCCATCTTCATCTTTCTCGTCTTCATAAACTGCTATCTCCTCCCAATCTCCATCTTCGTCGTTGTCTTCCTCTTCACCCATCTGCAATGGAAAGTGTGCTGTCTCCTCCTCTGTTAGCGCCTCCTCTTCCTCACTTTCATTCTCACTTTTCTCCTCGAAAAGAAAGAACCCTGGCACTCTTTGCGGACGTCGAACAATGTGAATGGGCACCGTTGGCACGACGATATGCTGGTCAAGGCCCTCTATCTCTAATTCATAGTCCCCGGGAGGAATGTTAGAATGCTCCAATAGACCATCATTGTCAGTCGTCCCTTGAATTCCCTTTCCCTTGACAAATAGCCTGTATGGACGATTGGACAGGGGGACGGCTCCGGAATTGCTCTTGAGCAGTAAGGAAATATGCGCCAACTTTGGTCTTTTGAGTACCAGGGAATTGTGGGTTTCATTCCGTCTATCGGTACGAGATACATGAAAGCTCACGACCGTGTCCTCCATTGTTTTCAAAGGTCTGAGTCTGCGCGGGAGCATTACCGATTTGTTAAAATGGTTCTCACGCATTAACTTATTTATTTTTGAGCGAAAACCTCGCCATCGGGTCTCGGGTGTCAGGTGTCAGGTTTCAGGTTTCAGGAATCGCCAGACCTGAAACCTGAACACTGATACCTGAAACCAAAAAGTCTTGGAAAGCTATTAACAAACTGGTAATGCACCCGTCTGCGCTGATCAACACCCGTGCAGATCCTTCAGCTTGGCCTGAGTATTGGTACCAGCGATTCCATCAACCGCCAAGTCATTGCTTTTCTGGAATCGTTGCACGGCCTCACGGGTCAATGGTCCAACTATGCCATCGATAGGCCCGGGGCTGAAGCCAAGGTTGAACAATCGAGCCTGTATGCCCGAAACTTCTTCGACGGGATCGAGGTGCCCGATGGCCAGGTCCCATTCGAATGCTTCTTCTTGGACCGAGTCCTCTGCATCGTTATTGTCGGTCCCGCTGCGCTGCCCGGAAGATTGGCTCGACTGCTGGACACCCTGTCTGCCGGGGGACCTAGAGGGTTCTCCCGGATCGTCCTGGTCCACGAAGTCAACCCGCAGTGACTCTCGTTGCCGACCGTCTTGTCGAGGAGGCAGCCAGACCGTTAGGATGCCGGAGGACGCTGTAGGGGAAATCACGTGGTTTATCAAGCCCTTGTCATTCGTATTTCCTTCAAATTTCTCCCCCTCGATTTCCAGCCTGTAAGCCCGATTTACCCAAGGGTTCCGTTGTTCGTCCAGAAGAATCAGACGCAAGGCGATAACAGGCCGATGACGGCGGAATCGGTGACGTTGCTCAGTAGACCCTGATTCCTGCCTATTCTCCTTGTCGGGTATAAAGAGTTTGTCACCAAGATGGATAACGTTGGGATCCGGACGCTTGCTTTTCAAGTCGGTGTTCTTCGGATGGTCGTATATCGTTCGCCAGTCAGAGAACCCATGATCCTGGGCAATACTGGCCAGACATTCGCCTTCTTTAACCATATGCTGCGGCATGGATGCATTCCTTAGCGAAAAGAAGTTGCTTTTCGCTAGAAAAAAATTGATAAGAAGTCGCTTTTCAAGAGCGGAATAAGGGAAAATTTAAAGTTGTGTGCCATAACACGCCGAGCACCAATATATAGTAGGGGCGCATATCAAACAGCAATCAACCTGCGTCCCCCCATTGCTTAATATAACTAAACAGATATCGGTTGTATTGTCAAGACATCAGACCGCATTTGGCTCCTAATCGGCTGTAATGTAATGAAATGATAAGAACTCGCTTTTTGAGAGCGGACAAAGTGAATTAGATTGAATAATTATGCTTGTGTATGAATATGGAACTCATACAAACCTCAACATATGGAAGCCCATTGTTTGCGGTGACAATCAAAGGTTTCATACCAAAGGCGGGCCCGGTTGTCAATCGGCATTTTTTACCAATTTTTGCCCAACCTCAGAAAATTACAGGTATTTTAGGTAAGACGGAAATGGTGTCATATCTTGTATAGTGAATAAAAGTTGTGGGAAGATTTACGTCATGAAATGATTATAGGGTCAAAGAAATTCGTCGAAAAAATCCATAGTGCTTATTTGCCTGAAACCCTGCACAAAGAGATTCCTCAACAACGAGATTTAGCCAAAGGCTTGGACCCGGTTGGCAAGTTAAAACAAGCTGAGCGGATGCTTAATTGTGACCTTGATCATTTCAGACGGGTGCCAATAATAACAAAATCAAATAGAGATAACCGCGATTTATTGGTATTTTGTGTTTGGAAGACAGGTCTATTATCTAATGAAGAAATCGGTCATTTATCTGGGATGACGTATTCCTCGGTGAGTCACATCGTAAGTTCGATAAGGTTTAGAATAAAGGAAAACAGGGAGTTAAAAGAAAACTCCAACCAAATTAATTCACTATACAAGATGTGACACAATTATAGACACCCATTATAGAAACTGTTTTGGATTGGCCCTCTTTAGGTGGTGCATGGTTTTATAACCGCTTTGAGCGGTTCATAAACAATTCTCCGGCGTTGCAGGAGGTCACTGAATGGATTAGGGCAACAGCCCGTCAAGTTTTGACATCTATTCTATATAAAACTATTAACCCCGCTTTTCTCAAAAATATGGAGGTGATAAAATGCTTAGTGTGAAAAAACATCAGATCAAAATAAAAGTAATGGCAATATTCGTACTGTTTATGTTTATGTCAACTGCTTTTGCTTCCGGATTATCCATGGGCAGAATAATACCCAAGGGTAAGGTTACCTTATATCAAGGGAACCAAAAAATTGGTGAGTTCACTGATGAAGCTCCGCTTCCCCAAGACACCTTTTTGTCTGTCAATGGCGAATGCGGTGTCAAAATGAGTAATCTTTATCTGGTGGCAATAGATAAGAGCCTGTTTTCCGTTTCCACACAAGCCAATTCCTGCAAATTGACCGTTGAACAAGGAACGGTTTATTTCGCACTTTCTTCCATGCCGATTACCCTGGTATTTCAAACACCTGAAGGTCTGATAACCAACCATGAAATCATGCTAAAAGCATCTGCGGATGCTGGTATGCTAAAAGGCTATATTTTTGTTGCAGGAGGTGTCACTAAAGTCGGAGTACTTGAAGGCGGGTCAATGTTGGTGTCGGTGGGAGATAGCGAGACAGTGAGAGTAAACGCGAATAAAGAGTTCAGATTAGCTCAGGCTGACGTGATAAAAAATAAGGGAGCAAAAGGAACTGTCGGCCAAGCTGCGGGTGCCGGAACCCTTTAACCAACAACGACAAATATCGCTATCATAGCTGCGAATCTCGGTATTATTGCTGGTGTTACTGCTGCTGCAAACGACGACCACGATGCCGCTGCCAGCCCGGCTTCACCCTAGAACCTTTTTTAAACGTTCGATTTTGCCTGTTCGCCCTGTCCTGTCAAACCGGGTGCTTTCCGGGTGTTCAATCATGGTAGGCTCGGGAGATTATATTGGGGAGAAGCCCGCCAGAGACAAAACTAAACGCATAAAATTATAGACGTCTCTTGTTTCTCCAAAGACACAGTTCCGTGTTATTCAAGAAAAAAGAGGAATTTGTCAAGAATGAAGACCTTATTTCAATCTCTAGTTTAAAATGTATATCCAATTGACATATCCCATCAGTTGTTTTATAATATTTTTAAATTGATAAATTCTTTTATGGAGGGTACCGTTATGGGCTGTGTGAAAACGAAAATATTTAAAAGCAACCGGAGTCAGGCTGTCCGGCTACCTAAGCAAGTCGCCTTTTCGGAATCCGTGAAGGATGTTGAAATCACTGCGATTGGCAACAAACGTATAATTACGCCAGCGGGCCAATCCTGGGATGAATGGTTTAATGAACCAGGGGTTTCCAGTGATTTTATGGACGAACGAAAGCAGGCGGAAGACCAGAACCGGGAGACGTTGTAATGCTGAAATACCTGCTGGACACCAATATTGTCATCTATACCATGAAAAATCGTCCGCAGCAGGTTAAGAAGCGTTTTCAACAGCATCACGGTCAAATGGGTATTTCTGCTGTAACTTTAGGTGAATTGGTGTTTGGAGCGGAACATTCACAACAGGTTGAACGGAATTTGGCAGACATAGAGGCCATGGCAGCCAGGCTTGAAGTGCTGCCTTTTGATGACAAAGCTGCATACCATTTCGGACAGATACGGGCGGCGCTTTATCTTACGGGTCGGCCCATAGGACCTTATGACATGATGATTGCCGGCCACGCGAGGGCCTACGGCCTGAAACTGGTATCAAACAATGTCAAAGAATTTGAACGGGTGCCGGGACTGGTTCTTGAAGATTGGAGCGAGGGGTAAAACAAGAAACACAAAGGGTGCCCCTGTCCCCCCTCAGTGCCCGAACGAAAACTAGGATTTTTCGTCAAGCAGACATTAGCAAAAATGAATGGAACAAAGCATGATCAATTTCTGAGGATCTCCAATCCAAACATTCATGATCAAACAACCAGCAATAAATATCCGGTATTTTGCAACCAGTATCAAGAGGATATCTGCAATCTGCGCTCATCTGCGAAAATCTGCCTGCCCCGTAGCTCCGGCAGATTTATCCGCCTCTGGAGGATGGTACTGGGGTGTCCCAAAAATCCAAAAGTAAACGCATAAAATCATAGGATGTCCACATTGTTCCATTTAACTTTATAGGTGCTGCTTGTGAATCTAAAAGAGGTCTTAAAAACTCTGATTGCCAAATTTAATGAACAAGAAATTGATGTTGTATTATCCGGTGGCTTAGCATTGAGTACGATGAACATATCCAGATTTACGCAAGACATCGATTTTCTCGTTTCCGAGGAATCAAGGCCGGATATCCATAAGATTATGACTGACTTGGGATATGAACTTCAAGACTTCAGTAGTGACGAGATTCTGTCATACCTGTCACCTCTTAAAGTTTTTGGACAGGTCGATTTTCTTTTAGCCAGAAGAAAATATACGAAAGCAATGATACAACGGGCCGTTAAAATGAAGGTTTATGAAGGTGAATATGATGTAAAAACCTTGTTGACAGAAGATTTGATTGGACTTAAAATTCAAGCCATTTCCAATGATCCGGAAAATCGTTTTATGATTGACGCTTCGGACATTCAAAGACTTCTTGCGCTGCATCAGGACAAAATGGACATGGAACTTGTCAGAGAATACTTTAAAATATTCGGTAAGGAGAACCTTTTAGATGAGTGGCTCAATAAAATTAAGTGACGATGAAAAACAGGAGATGATTGAAGATGCCAAAGATCTAACTCGTGGAAAGCTTTTCAATGCGGCACGTTTGTTGAGCCAGAGAGGAGGGTTAGATGATTATATCGACTTTTTATCTGAAAACATGGGTCTTGTTCCATTTACTCCGTCAAGAAGAATAACCAAAAATTTCAAATTATAATTTTTAACATTTATTTTTCACTTCTTAAAATCTTTATTCCCTAATCGAGTATCAAGTATCAAATACACCCAGAGGATATCCCCAATCCGCGTTCATCTGCGGAAATCTGCCTGCCCCGTAGCTCCGGCAGATGGTACTGGGGTGTCCCAAAACCCCAAAAGTAAACGCATAAAATCATAGGATGTCCCTTTGATACCCAGTTAAATTTTTCGGAGAAAAGGAGCGCAGCGGATTTAACCGGGGGGGCTCAAAAAAACAAAAACGAAACGCGCAATTTCAACCCCCTTTTCCCGTCCTTAATAAAGCAATGGATGTCCCCAACGTTCCACAAAAGGAATCTGTTAATCATTGATTAAGATTTAGCCGTAGGTGCTTGACAAATGAGGCAATATAAAACACAATGTAGTCACATTATACAAAACGTTGAGGATTCGTGTTATGGAAACAATTGGCATAAGAGAATTAAAGGATAACCTGAGCCGTTATATGAAGAGAGTAAAAAGCGGAGAGAAAATCATTGTCACAGATCGAAAAAAAGAGATAGCCATTATATTGCCTCTTGAAAAAAAATCCAAGGAAGAGAAAATATATCAGTTGATACAGCGCGGTGTGGCCAGCTGGTCCGGGAGCAAGCCGGAAGGCATGCCGGGCAGGATTATTTCAAGGGGCAAGAGCGTATCAGACGCTGTTATTGAGGACAGACGATAGAATGATCGTATATCTTGATACCGGCAGTTTGGTGAAATTGTATGTGGAAGAAGATGAATCGTCGAAAGTTGATGCCCTTGTCCGATCTTCAGAAGTTACGGCCACCTCGATCGTTGCTTATGCTGAGGCCAGGGCGGCCTTTGCTCGCAGATTTCGAGAGAAAGCATTTACACCGGTCGAACATTATCGCATAAAAGCATTTTTTGATAAAGATTGGAGCAGCTATCTCATCCTGAGCATCACTGGAGATATGATCAGGGTGGCAGGTGATCTGGCAGAAAAACATGCTTTAAGGGGTTTTGATTCTATCCATTTAGCCTCAGCCTTAACACTACGTCGGGAATTATCCACCACCATAGTTTTTTCATGTTTTGACGATAATCTTCAGAAAGCATTCGAACGTGAAGACCTGGATCTTGGTTAACCATTTTGCGCTATCAGCTCTAAATTTTCACAAAAAAGTGGACGGCATCAATCGGAATGGGTGGTCGGCATCAGCCGGAATATGCAACCCGCAACACGGATCTCTTTCAACCCTTCAACTCTTTGAACTTTGCCTGACTTCTCAAAGTACATAACCTATCCCGACCAGATAGTACCGGGGGTTTAATAGGAGCAACGCATAAAATCATAGGATGTTCCCATTATGCCTCCTTGATCGCGAAAGGAATCTGCTTGACAAAGGAAAAAATGTGTACCAATATTTTCAATAAAGTGAAAATGGCCCCCATAATATAACGTCCCTTCCCCTTGGGAGGAGGTAATCATGCCTACAAAATTCGATAGAATAACAGCCAATCCAGAAGTAATGAACGGACAACCATGTGTGCGGGGTTTGCGATTGACCGTACGAAGAGTAGTTGAAGCCGTTGCTTTGTATCCCGATTGGAAGGATCTACAGGCTGAATATCCTGAGTTAGAGAAAGAGGATATCTGTCAGGCATTGACCTTTGCCGCTAGAAATCTCGATACTCAGATCATACCAGTGGAAGCCGCCTGATGAAGCTACTTTTGGACCAAGGCCTTCCTCGCTCATCAGCCGAAATATTACGCAATAAAGGCTGGGATATACAACACACCGGAGAAATCGGAATGAGCAGGGCTACAGATAGGCAAATACTTGAGTATGCTCGGGATGAACAACGAATCGTTATCACGCTGGATTCTGATTTTCATGCCATTCTGGCGGTTGAGAATTTAAATTCGCCTTCTGTTGTCAGAATTAGACAAGAAGGGCTTAGAGGCCCAGAACTCGCTGAACTTGTTGAGAAAATATGGTCAAGAATTGGACAGCAGTTGGAAAATGGAGCAATGGCAACAATTACAGAAAAAGCCATGAGAATTAGAAAAATACCTCTACATGAATCAGATTAGTAGCGCCCCTGTTTTTTCCCGCCTCCAAGTGGATTTAGCTTTGGTAGTTTCATCAGGAAACTGATAGGAACAATCACAGCGTATTTAACCGGGGCGACAATATTCAATCGTTTTATCCAGCATCAAGTATCCAGTATCCAACCTTTGTAGCACAAACATCTACAAAATAATCTGCTAAAGTACTACAAAACTATCATACAAACACCGACAGACAACCATGATTTTTTAGTGTAACTTTTCTCAAGCGATCGAGTTTCGAGTTTCCAGTTTCCAGTTTCTTGGAGCCGCACAGGAAAAATCTCTTCGAAGCTGGCAACCCAAAAGCCCCAAAAACATTTTCTTGAAATCTATATCGCCTTACTTGCAGGAAGAGCTCAATTTTTATTGCTTGGCCGATAACATAATGTAATCGACAAGGCGGAGCTATATGAGCCTAACCCTGCCCTTTACCCACAATTTAGCTCTACCCACTATCGTCACCTTTGAGTGTGAAGCCATCACACATCAGTTGTAAGTGAATGTAACCTCGCCACATTAACTGATGACCAGGCGATGGGTCATTAGAACGTCCCGGGTATCCGCCAAGCTTTGCTATCAGCTTCACTGTGGCGCCGAGGGAAGTGGGGGAGAGTAAGATTTTTTTTTAGCATAGGCACTCAATACCTTTACTTCCAAATCTGAAAACAAAACTTCGGCAGGCAGCTCAGGGGTTTCTCTTCCTAAAAGAGTCATGAGCATAATTCGCCATGCAATCACCTGATTTATCGCCAACGCTCGTTTCAGCCTCTCACCGGTTTTATTGGCAAGTTCTTCTACCTTGCAACCTGACTTCAGTACTCGGTGCCAGTCTTCGATACGCCAACGAAGACAATACCACTTCACACAATTTAACACATTGTCAGCCGATTGAAGATCAATCGTCGTGAGCAAAAACCATTCAACTGCCTCTGTATCCGCTGGTGGCTTGTCTTCTTTCATATGGACAATCCCTATTTTAATCGGATCCCTGTTTTTATGATATATTGGTGGATTAAGCTCTATTTGTGTAGAGCGAACTGAAACCTGCGCAGTGCGGGCGGGTCTTTTGGCCCGTGCTTTTTGTTTACTCTTTTTACTTCTGGCGCTTTGCCTCGGGACTTTAATTTCAATTTGTGCTTGAACCGGCGATTGTCTTGCTGTCTCAAATAGTTTGTATTCACCTGTAGTACTACGATCATGTTTGGCACGTACAAGTAAATCAACACTGGCACTGTTACAGCGTTGATCGTCAAACATTTCAAAGAAATCGCCCTCCCGATCCATGACGTTAATTATAGATGTGTGCGGCATCAAAGCTTTTAATCCCTGACAGTCACGCACTCCCTCAATCCAAGAAAAAGTCTTCTTTTCTTCAATTGGAATTGAGGATGCGGGCCGATTATCGTCTTTTGATTTTGGCTTTGGTGCTGTTACCTCAGATTGCAGGACACCCAGAGGCAGACCTTCAGTAGTTACAACAAGCGTGGAATGCATATGTAAGCCACGACTTTTTGCCACGGTCTGATTAGAACCAATCACCCCAAGGCCTTCACACTGGTCAAGATTGTTGTAATTGAGATCACTACCGTCCTGGATACATAATACGGTATTTTCCGCTTTCATCCGACGGATCGTTTGCTCACGGTGCGGCAAAAGGATATTAGACATGGTAACTGCAGAATCATCAGGTTTGTCAATTAAGCGGTAATAAGCTTTAACTTTCGGCCAATTGCCTTCTACCGCACCACTGTGAGAGCAACTGGGGTTCATGGCTTGATTATGTCCAATTTCGACAAGTCGATTGCTTAATCGTTGATCACCCAACGGAGAACCGCCAAATTCGTTTTCTGCCCAGTTTCCACCATCAATACCAGAATGAAGATCAAGAGCGCCCAAACCACTATTCTCAGAAAGGCCCATCTTGATACGAAAATCTTTATCCAAAGGATAAACATAAATATCTTTTACTGTTTCCTCATGTTTTTTCAATAAATCCTGTCTGCCCCTGCCTTTGGTACGACCAATCCATTGCCAGTTTGCGGCCTTGTAGCATGTTCCTCTGTAATGAGTCGTATCAACAAAGCTTTCGAGAAGCAGCGGCCGGTGTCCATAACGAAACTCAAAATCACCGGGAAATTGCTTGATGACCAGACCAAGGACACGGGAAGCAAGGTTTTTACATGATATGCATGAACGAATTAAAAACCGGCTCATATTCACAACGTGGTGTAAACTTTCTTGCCGCATATCCCAATTCCAGCCGATCCATTTGTCACGAGACTCGAGGTGTAGAGCAGCGGAGCTAAAGCTTATTCCTCCCAGTCAGCCATGTTCTGATTCAACGAGATAACGAAGCTGGCGGCCAACCAATGGTCCCGCACCTCGTGGATGATCCTGGATCATTAATTCATTCCAGATTCGCATCTCTTCTTCTGTTCCGACAATAATTAGCCGCAATTCATTTATATTACCGGCATCAGCAGGCACATTTTTTGGTTCAGGTACCGGCTCTGTTAGACGCCGTGGATTCTTTGGGCCGGAATTCAACATCGGAAAAGGTAAGACCAAATGACCGGTTTGTTCAAGTTTGCGTAAAGCCTTTAAACATCCACTGCGTTGTTTATTCCCGCACGGATCAAAAAAGTTAAAATGATCGCATAGCTTATCTGCCAGTTTAGTTCGATTTATGTTATCGTTTGTATCGAGTATATTGTTAATTTTCTCGATGGCCTCTGGTTGTGTTAGTGTCCGTTTGATTTGATTTTGAGTTTCCATGTCGATAATGTATTCGATATGGAAACAAAAGTTCAGTTATATTTACGGGTAAAGGGCAGTCCTATCCTGGGAAACGCTGCTGCTCCAGACCAGGTGCGGATCGTTGTTCCGCAGGCGCAAGGTGTCGGGATAGTAATAGGTAACGCTGAATCTGGCTGCCCGATCCGCCGGACTCTCCGCGCTGGCCAAAACCGGGATGACCGCCGGATTTAGCAGTTCATTGGGAAAACTCCCCTCGTTTAAGAAGACCGCGTCGCTGGTGACCTTGTGTCCCCGTATGCCGGCAGGCCAGGTCGGTCTCGGCGGGAGATCGTCATCAGAGGGGGTGGTATAGACCGGGCAGATCTCCAGACGGTACCGGACAGGGGTTCCGGAGACGGTGGTGCAGCGGTGGCTCCCCGAATGTTCGCGACAGGTGAACACCTCCTCCGGTCCGTGCCTGCCGAAGCGACCACCCACCGACAGCTGGACTTCTATTTCCACTGTGTAGTAGTTGGTATGGCGGCGAAACAGCCGTTGTTGCCAGGCGGGATCAGGTCGGAGGGTGGCAGTGACCAGCCCCAGATTATCATCAAACAGGAGGTCTTGGTCCCGGCCCTCAAACCGGATATCCACCTGTCTGGTGGTGCTTACATCGATCACCCAGGACCATTGGGTCTCGGACAGATTGATCCAGTGTCCTTCACGGGCATTGAAAATTTGGCGACGGTCGCCTACCGTCACCCCGCCGATGCTGGCCAGGAAGTAGAACTCGCCACTGCCGAACCAGTCGGCATCATTCCGTACATAGACCCGCTTGAAGATTATTTTGATTTCGTTGTCACCTGGCATCCTGCTACCTCACCTTTTCCTATGATTGGTGCTGTTCCATCAGCTTGGCCCGCGTGGCCTGGTCGGCCTCACTGGTGACTTCCAGACCATGCTTATGTTGAAAGGCCCGAAGCGCTGCCTGCAGCACCGGAGTCTCCTCCTCGGCGGTCTCCCCGCAATCAAAGCCCAGGTTCGCAAGCCTTTGCTTTACCCCGCTAGTCTCCCCTAAAGGGTTAAGGGTGCCAAGTTTCAGCTGTATCAAAGTTTCATCGGGCGTTCCCGGCTCCAGCATCAGCCGGCCGTTCCTGGCGTTGGGGGGGATATTTACCTCGATCAGACCGTCTTCGTCGGTGTTTCCCTCGTACCGTTGACCGTCTATCATAAGCACGTAGGGAATGTTGCTCCGGGGTTGTTCCTCCACTTCCTCCGATTCTACCTGGGGATCTTCCGAGTGGGAGGTTGTGGCTTCCTGCTCAACGGTAGGGCGCTCATGGCTCTGGATGGCCTCGGGTTCCTGCATCACACGCAGGCGGAGCTTCACCGGCGTTCCCTTGAGCCGAAAACGGTGACGCTGCTCAGTGGCCCCGCTTTCCTCCTTCTGTTCCTTTTCCGGAATGAAAATCACGTCCCCCGGCTGAAGGACATTTGGGTCTTGACGCCTCTCTTTGAGTTCAGCGTTGAGGGGATGGTTCCAGACCGTTTCCCAGAAGATGCCATAGCTAAAAGCGATGGATGAGAGACAATCGCCCTGTTTGACGGTGTATTCGGGCATCTTAGTGCACTCCTTAAAGCAAAAGGATTTTTCATTGATAGGGGCCCATTGTATGAGTTTAACTACCCATCAGATGATTCAATCTGAATGACTAGATTTTATTTAGTGTATTATAATAATGCTTTGGACTCAAGAACTATATGCCGTTGAATCGGTTTAGCGCTTAACATCCTCTCTGGAAATCAATCTTTTTCAAGCGCCTTTGCCAACACCATCGGATTGTCGAAATCGAAACCGAACAAAATGAAATGATAAGAACTCGCTTTTTGAAAGCGGACAAATTGAATTAGATTGAAAAATTATGATTGTGTATGGATATAGAACTTATACACACCTCAACATATGGAAGCCCATTGTTTTTGGTGACAATCAATAATTTCATACCCAAGGCGAGCCGGTTGTCAATTACTATTTTTTACCAGATTTTATCCAACCTTATAAAATTACAAGAAATTTAGGTAAAGCATTCCCGTTGATTTTTCGACGGGATGGCTGCTAAAAGTAGGCTTTAACGGACCAGTGTCATGTCAAGCTTGGATTTCGAATGGCAGATTTGGAGGCATTCAACAACGCAAAAAGACCGGTTCGGGACGGTGGGGCGGGTTGAGCGTGAAGCGGCTCCGGCACTCGGTCTATGGCACAATCACGAAGACGACGAGCTGATTCGGATCACCTGGCTTCAAAAGCCCTGCCGTATTGACCCATATGCCGAGACGGCTTGTGGGCAGAGCATCGGAGGCTTGGGCCAAGTTCAAAAAACACTCTCCACTGCCTGTCTTTCGGCCTTTGAGGACGCCGATAATCTGGCCGGCCTTGTTGAAAACGCCTCCACCCGACATTCCGAATTGGCTCACGAAGCCGGCGTAACCGTAGTCCTGACCCCGATTGGTTATGCAGTTGGGGCCAAACTGCTGAAAAAGGGGGCCGGCCGAGGCCTCGGTCGGCTCTACGTCGGCCATGGTTTGTGTGCCAGAATGGCCGACCAAGACTATGGGGTGACCGACTACCAGCACTTCGTGTGTGAAGGTGCGGCTGGGCGGTGCGGCAACCGGGTAACGGGGCATTTCCACAATATTGGCCTTGGGGTCCGGTTTGAGAGCAGTCCACTCGATGGAAAGGAGAGCGTAGTCCAAACCGTCAGGGCTTCCCTGTTCCAACACCTTGACCATTTTCGCTTGCGGTGCGGTGCGCAGTTTTGTGCATCCACGCCATGCCGAAGCACTGGCAGGGTTCTTCATATCGTACTGGTCGCTGAAGCCCGGTGGGGCTGTCTTCTTGTTGCACTCGTAGAACATGAGAATCTCGACGTTACTACTCAATGACGGGATGGAATGGGCGGCGCAAAGGACAACGTTGCGACTGATAAGGGTTCCGCTGGCAACGGGCGTGCGAGGCTGACCTGGCGGATGATCGATGAGCAACACCGAAGATGAAGCGATCTGGCGGACCATGGCGCTTGGGAATTTGGTTCCGAATCTGGTCAATCCTTTGCCGGATATGTGGCAGCGCCTGCCATTGAGGCAGACCGGCGCCTGCGGCACTGCCGGTTGTGGTTTTCCCATTGATTGTTCTCCTGAATTGTCAGCCGACGGCCGTCTTCTAGTCGGGCGGAGTGTTCCGCAGGTCATCTGCGGAATCTCGATAAACCCCTCTTATGAGATCCATGGTTTCATCATCCAACTGCCCATCGGTCTTCAATGGCGGACTGGCGAGGTGGCCATAATCCTGCTGGAACGCCTGCACATTTGAATGGAATTCGTTGTCCACGGAATAGCCCAGATTGTGAAGCTTCTGTTTCGCTTCCTCCTCCCGTTCCAAATCGTCGTGAGTCAAGAACATGTCCAAACTGAAAACGAAATCCGGTTCTTCGCCGGGCGGTGGCTGGAAGCCCCACTCGATGCGGCAGCGATTGGGCACCTCAACGTCCAGCGCAGTGAGGATTCCTCTTTCGTTTGCCTGGAGCGGCATCGGCTTGCGGCCGCCCACGGTCAGCCGGCAGGGTGCAAGTGCGATGAATCGGCCTGACAGGTCATAGAGCCGGATCGAGAAGCTGGTCAGGAACCGTTCACATGGCGAGTCGTCCGAGATGAGCTGGTAGAAGCGGCATGCATAGGTGTCCCGTGTCTTGTCAAATTCCCGGCGTTTCTCCTGAAAGCTGCGACGTTTGTCGGCGTCAGGGAAAAAGCGTTTCCTGCAGGCCGAGGTCCCCTCTTTCACACGCGGACAAGGCCAGATTTGCGGGTCGACGCGCCTGCGCGGCGCAAACAGCAAGATCATCACGCGCCGGTTGGGCTCGTTTTCCGCATTGCGCTCCGTTTTGTCCGGCGCCTTTTCGTACCGCGCGTTCTCTTCCTTTGAGAACATTCGAACCGGGTTGAACTCTCCGCACCCCTGGTAGTCCCCCTTTCCGCCCGCGTCCTTATGGCGCGCGAGGAAGTCCTTTCCCTTGTCCAGTTCGAGGCGCGGGCCACAAAGGAAGTCCATGTAGTCCTGATAGAGCGCCTTGCGGGTGTTGGGACCGGCCACGCCGTCGACCGCCAGTCCTTTCTCCGCCTGAAACTCTTTCACTGCATCCCGGCTCTGTCCGGCTGCGGTCTCGTCGCCGGGTTCGGGCACTGGGTGAAGGGCTGTGAGCATGGTCTGGATGGATGGCTTGCCCCAATTGTCGCCGCTCAACGGCTGCGTGTAAAGCTCCTCCCAGAGATCGACATCACGCACGAGCATGGCGTAGACGGCGGTGGCTCGACGGCCGCTGAGTTGCTTGTTGTACTCGTCCTGTCCCACCGGGTCCGCATGGCCGAAGATTGAGAGAGAAGGCATGAAATCGCCTTCCTTGTGCTTCTCCCTCAGGTCCGCCAAGTGCCGCATTTCTTTGGCCACCTCGGGTCTCACAAAGGACGAATCGAACTCAAAGACCACGTCCTCGAGACGGAAACACCCTTTGGGAATCAGTCGCTCCCGAATGGTGTTGAAATCATCCGAAACGGTAGGCGCAACAAGTGCCGTCAGCGGCTTCACAGGCCGATGGTCGGAAGCCACCACAAGACCTGTGGTGATTTGCTGTGACTGTTCTTCTTCGGAGTCAGGCATAGCTAGCAACCATGTATTTCCTTCAGTTTGGCTTGTGTGCTGGGACCGCAGATGCTGTCAACCGTCAATCGTTGATCGCACTGGAACTCTTGGATTGCCCACAGAAGCTTCTCTTCGTCCGCTCCGTCCAACGGACCGGCGTTGTAGCCCAAGTTGTTGAGTCGCGCCTTCTGTCCGCTGACCTCCTCCACAGGGTCCAGGTGGCCGATCTTGATGGGAATCCCTTGCTCGAAAGGGACCTGTGGATCCTTGAATAGAAGGAAGCCTTCCTTCGCGTCTTTGGGGATCGTCTGCTCGATCTGTCCGTTGTCGTCTGTCGTTAACTCATAGACCTTCGCCCCGACGTGCAATTCGCAAGGGGTATTGGCCAGAGGCTGTTGGCCGACGTCGTTGATCACCAGCCGCAGCTTGAGCGATGTGCCTTTGAGCTTGAAGTGGTGGCACTCCTCCGTCTCACCGGACTCCTCCTTTTCTTCTTTGTCGGGGACAAAGAGCTTGTCCCCCGGATAAAGGATATTCGGGTTCTTTCGCTTCTCTTTGATCTCAGCGTTCTCAGAGCGGTCCCAAATCGTCCTGAAATCGGTGAACCCATACTGCTTGGCAATTCCGGAGAGGTGCTCACCCTGTTTTACCGTGTGAATCATGTAGGCTTTCCTCTGCAAACTCTCTCAAACGGGGCCCCAAGTCTGTCTGGCCAGGTGGTCGCCACAAGCCCCTATTTCAGTCGTGCGGCAAGGAACCACATGGCGTATGCCAGAACCAGGAGAGCACATGGCGGTTCACCCTGTTAAATTTCCCCAAAGGGAACCCTATTTAACAGGGCAGGCCACTCGATCGCGTGAAGCACCTTGGTTTCTTTTCATAATTGCTCAAAAATGATCGGCGTACCGATCTTTACAGCTTCTGCAATTACATCGCTTTGCCCGGTCAGAATCAGCATGGCCCTCTCGGAAACATGATGAATACCGCTATAGTGTGGGACCGGATATCAAACAGCAATCAACCTTCGACAACCTACTTTTTGATATAACTAACAGATACCGGTCGTATTGTCAAGACGGCGTTTAGATCCAAATCTGCTGAAAATAGAGGATGTTGGGCACAGAAAGTTGCTCAAACAGCCAGACAGATAAGATTTTATCACCAGCAGGCCCCATAATTTATTGACAACATTATAGAATTATTCTATTTTTTATTTAAATATAGTGCTCAACAGACCGAAAATCAATGGCATGGGCGAGGACAGATTGATATGTCAAGGTCTCTTCGCGCTTAAAATTCCGGTGCTTTCTATCCTAAAATCAACCGTGGCAACCATGTGGAATGAAAGAATCAACTAATTTTTATAAGAGACTTAGAAATATTTCTCAGAGAAATTATAGAGGATGCTTCTCTCATAGTTGTTGTGTATCTCTTTGGGTCTTATACGAAAGGAAAAGAGAAGGCTCGATCCGATATGGATTTGGCTTTTCTTTTGGATGAGAAGGCTCATAAGGCGGATCCTTTTAGAGCGACCGGGCGTGTTTACATGACTGCAATGCGAATAGGGACCAAGTTTGGGAGAGAGATGGATGTAGTTATCCTCAATTCCTCCTCTATTGAACTGGCCTATGAAGCGGGTAACGAGCGGTTGCTGTGTATAAGAAGCAGACCAGGACAGGAGGATTGAATACGAGGCAAGAGTTCGGGGTATGTATTACGATTTTATACCATTTATCGTGGAAATACGATCTATGAAACCGCGACCGCTTCACATGAGAATTTGGCGTGAGCTTGCTGCTGAAAAACCGATGGTGTTTATGGCCGGGCCGCGTCAGACCGGGAAAACGACACTGGCCCAGATGATCTCTGAGGAATATATCAGCTGAAGTTTTGAAAAAACAAAATTTAGAATCCGTGATTGATTATGTGAAAAGATGTATGGCAAAATTTAAAATTTGGATGCGGCCGTCCCAAACAAGAGGTATCGCCGATGAAATTTTCCCATCAAGACACTCGTAAGCTTCCGATCCGATTGGACCTTCCCGAAGGGCGCATTGAAGCGGAAATCGAACTGCCTCATGGCCCCATGCGACTGGTCGATCTCGCCGCCATCGTACTGGGACTGAGCAGCACGGTGGCTGACATGGGGTCACGCATCACCGCCAATCTTGGCCGCCAGGTCTCATGCAGCAAGGGATGTGGCGTGTGCTGCAGACAACTGGTTCCACTTTCGCCTCCTGAGGCCATCATGCTTGCGGAGTTGGTGACAGCTATGCCCGAAGACATCAGAACACGCATCCAAAACCGCTTTGCTACAGCAGTGAGACAACTCGAACGCTCAGGGATCTTAGAAAAATTGGTACGGTTGCAAGATTCGTCTTCGCTCAGCGATGAGGACATGCAAGCACTCACCAAAGAATATTTCTTGCAGCAAATCCCATGCCCTTTTCTCGAAGATGAATGTTGCAGCATATATGAATTCCGCCCGTCGAGATGTCGGGAGTATCTGGTCATTTCGCCCCCAAAGCACTGCCATGATCCTTATACACAACGTATTGATCGGTTGCCGGTTTCAATACGGCTCAGCGAGGCATTTTCCCGGATGTGGGCCCAAGCGATTCAAACTCCCCCGCAGCTTATTCCTTTGATATTTTCCCTGAAGTGGTCTGCAGAACATAAGCGCCAAAGAGATATCGCTGCCCATGGACATGTTATGCTGGACGCGCTCCTTTTTCATGTAACGCAGATTGCCGCAAAAAATGAACGTCGAGCACGAGCATAGGTTGATTTGCCTTGGCCTGAATACCTTGCAGCTTGCTGCGGAAAGCTTCATTTATTAGAAAAATCTAAATAGTAAGGACTCGTGTTGATTTATTCGAAGGGGGTTAGGAGAGACAATTGGCTTTGAAGAATCATCTTAAACGTGCCAATGACTGATTTTTATAATTTCATGACCATAACCAATTACAGCTATAACGAAGTGGGGCTTACAGCGCTTATGACTGAATTGGGCTGCCGAGCATAAGCATCTTGCCAGGTTGCGGTGGCCACGGCAACAGTTGTTTGCCAGATTTCCGAGGCGATAAAAGTGTCCGAATACGGGACATATTGACATTATAGCATTTTTACATATGATTGAACCATATGGTCAGCCATCTTGAAGGAGTCTCAAGATTTTTTTAAGATCGTTTGCCCAACGGAATTTCAGATTACAGTAAATCTACTGCCTTACTCACGTCCGGGCGAGACGGCAGATGATTAACCCGCCTAAACGTGACGTTCTTGAATTTTGAGGCAGACTCGACAATTGCAGAATTTAGGAGAAATGCAAAGACCATGAATCCATTAAAACCTCCTGCCATTACGGTGACAATAGAGGAAGGCAAGGCTGATAAAACCGAGTTTCGTTTTACGGATTCTTTTCAAATTGGGCGGGGAACCCAATGCGATATCTGCA
>Ga0208279_1000588_pt1 | contig 26813 bp, 23 predicted proteins | sample AntAceMetag02UKM_FD_184766 | JGI IMG/M metagenome (GOLD analysis project Ga0208279, IMG submission 184766) | Saline lake microbial communities from Ace Lake, Antarctica - Antarctic Ace Lake Metagenome 02UKM (SPAdes) (version 2) | ecosystem: Environmental > Aquatic > Non-marine Saline and... | reverse complement strand
TTTTGGAGGGACGCGCTTCCGCGCGTCCGCTCGATAGTCACATGCGGCCACGACAAAGCGTGGCCCTCCAGGATCTCTCCCTTTGGTCGAGATGACATGCAATAGGTTCACGTATTATTTTCTTTGTATTTTGCATTTTAAGGTTTTAAAACCCTAAAACAAAACCCCTAGGAAAAGGTCACAGTCGAAGGGCTGTTCAAAAATATTCGGATGCAAGGCGCGTGCAGTCATGAGGAATGAGGCGTACGTTTTGTACGCCGCAATGACACATGACAAGCGCAACGCAGCAGACGAACGTTTTAGGACAGCCCTTCAAAATCCTCCACGCTACGCTGCTTGCAGCCAGAATCCATACGCATGGTCTCTAACTGCGCGATATTTGCAGCCAGCTCAGCGCGGGTCTTGCACGTAAACGCTGCGCTTCGCAACGGTCGGATGCGATGAAAGCCTTTGGTGTACCAGCCGAAAAATTTCCGGAAGCGCTTTATGCCCTGTACCTCACCGTAAAGATCAATGCACATATCACAATGCTCAAGCATAAGCGCGGCAATCGCAGCCGGGGTGGGGCGCTCGGGTACTTCTTCTCCGGCCAGCGCGCACTGTATTTCAGTAACTATCCAGGGGTTGCCCAGCGCTCCGCGCGCGAGCGTGATTCCGTCGCATCCGGTTTGCTTGAGCATTTCAAGGGCATGCGCGGCTGAGAATACATCGCCGCTTCCAATCACCGGGATTGTGAGCGCCTGCTTAACCTGCGCAATATCCTCATAGGAGACCCGGCCGCCATAACCCTGAGAGCGGGTGCGCCCGTGAACAAACACGGCCTGCACCCCGGCATCCTGAGCGCGAAGCGCCACCTCGCAGGCATTGCGAGATTCATTGTCCCAACCTGAGCGTATTTTTAGAGTTACGGGAACATCAGCTGCCGCGACCATGGCGCGCAGCAATGCTTCCAGCTTTGCGGGCTCTTTCATCAAGGACGCGCCCTGGTCAACCCCTACCACCTTGCGCGCAGGGCAGGCTGCATTCACATCAATCACATCAAACTTAAAAGGCTTGAGAATCTCAATGGCACGCGTGAGCACAGAGGCGTCACTGCCGACAAGCTGCACACCAAGCGGGCGATCCTGCGGTTCAGAGCCAAGCATGCGCACGGTGCGGCGGCTGTCATTGACAAGCGAGAGCGCGCTGATCATTTCAGTAAAGGCAAAACAGCAGCCTTTCCGGCGATTCATCAGGCGATAGGGCATATCGCTGATGCCGGCAAGCGGGGCCAGCACAACACAGCTGGGCAATTTCAGGCTACCGATCGAAAGGGGGGGCATCACGTCTCCCGTACGCAGGGCTTATGCGCGTTTTACAGTATCTCGCGCAGGGCAGCAACGCAGCGGGAGTTTTCCTCCGGGGTTCCAACCGTGATGCGCAGGCAGTCACGAAGAAGTCCGTGCGCGCCGTCAAGACATTTTATGAGAATGCCGCGCTTGACTAATTCGGCATACACGCGGGGGGCATCAATTCCAAAGGTTCTCACCAGCACAAAATTGGCCTCACTCGGAAAAACCTCCAGCCCGGGCGTCTCCTGCAGGGCCTTTACCAAATCCTTGCGGTCGGCTCGAATCCGTGTGGCCTGCGCCTGAAAGTCCTCAAAGTGCTCCAGCGCGAATGCGGCTCCGGCCTGAGTCAGGGAGTTAATATTGTAGGGCAGGCGCACCTTGTCAAACTGCTCCAGCCACGCAGGCCGTCCGATCAAAAATCCCAGCCTGAGGCCGGCAAGTCCCACCTTTGAAAAAGTCCGCATGATGAGCACATTATCAAACTCGCGCGCAAGCGGAAGATAATCACTGTCGCAAAAGGGGGTATAGGCTTCATCGATTACCACCAGACCCGGGGCAGTCTCCACAAGAGCGCGTACATGCTCAACCGGGAACAAATTGCCAGTCGGATTATTGGGCTGGGCCAGAAACAGCAGGGCCGGTTTGGTTTTTCTAAGCGCATAAAGCGCGTCCTCCAGATCAAGGCTGAAATCTTCCTGCAACGAAACGCCCTGATACTTCATCCCGGTGATCCCGGCCAGCATGGAATACATGACAAAGCCCGGTTCAGGCGCCATGACCACGCGCTCAGGGCTTGTGATAGCCAGCATGATCATCTGAATCAGTTCATCAGAACCGTTCCCAAGCAGGACATCCATGTCCGGCCCAATGTTCATGACCTCACGCAGACGCTTTCCAACCTCAGGGGCACGCGGATCGGGATAACGATTAACCGCAGGGGCCGCCAGCACTGCGGCCCATTGCTTCTTTAAGCCCTCAGGCAGGGGATATGGATTTTCCATTGCATCGAGCTTTACCATGCCTGCGGCATCGGGCACGTGGTAAGCACCCAGAGCCTGAATGTCGGCTCGAATAAGTGTTTTGGCACTCTTGTCAAAACTCATAGAAAAGTCTCCCTCTAGGGGTATAGTTTATGTTCAATGTTGAACGTTCAAGATTACAAACCTTTTACGTTCATTTCTTTGCTTACTCCAAAGAAACGAACCAAAGAAAAGGTGCCCAGCAGCTTGGCCTGCGGCTCTCCTCACGAAACACATAAACACGGCGTCGTCACAAACTCGTGCCCGACCTATCGGGCCTCAAACAAGTGACTCCTTTTTTCCGTATTCATGCGCTTCGCTCGGCTGCGCTGCAACGGGTTTAAAACCCTGAAACCTTTATTACTTATTTAAAATTGGTTTGCCAGCTTTTTTGTGTTTATTCTTTTAAGATTTTAAACCCCATCGTAGCGTAGCCGAGCGGAGCGTTTGGGCACGGATACAGGGCGGCAAGCTGTCTGAGCGAAGCGAGTTCTTGACGTTCCCGTGAACAAACGTTTCGCGAGGGCAGTTTCGCCTTCAGGCGGAACCACGATACGCGGGGTGTCCTTTCTTGGGGGTACCGCTTCTTTGGACACGCAAAGAAGGGGTACAAAAAAATCTTTAAAAACATTTTACGTTCATTTCTTTGTGCGGCACAAAGAAACGAACCAAAGAAAAGCCGCCCCGGCGTTTCGCGTCCCGACTAAAGTCGGGATTCCCTCGTCGGGCACATGATAGCGAGGTCGTCATGAACTCGCACATTTGGGCGCTCGGACAGCATAACGACCCAGCCCCGCTCTCATGCACCCGTCTCGGCTGCGCACCGATGGGGTTTTAAAACCTAAAGCCAAAGATTCACCATACAATAAACTATATCAAATAAGGTTGTGCTATGCATATCAATCTTTTACAAAAATCTGGATCTCTCCCGCTGGTCGAGATGACAACATCTCTGGACATTCTTTGTATTGCATGATTCTGGTTCTAGGGGTTTTAAACCCGTTGCAGCGTAGCCAAGCGAAGCGCATGAATACGGAAAAAAGGAGTCGCTTGTTTGAGGCCCGATAGGTCGGGCACGAGTTTGTGACGACGCCGTGTTTATGTGTTTTGCGAGGAGAGCCGCAGGCCAAGCTGCTGGGCGCCTTTTCTTTGGTTCATTGAGTCAAGGCTTCCAGTCTTGACCGCTACGCTCTTTGGCCGAGCAAAGGGCTATAGCTGTCAGCCCAAATGGGCTGACTCAACGAACGTAAAGGTTTTTATCATAAAAGAATTTTGCACACCTTCTTTACGTGCGCAAAAAACGCTTTTCAATTTCCGCTCCGCTGATACGAATAAATGTCGGTCGTCCGTGCGGGCAGGCATGCGGATTATCACAGGCCCCAAGCCTGCGAACCAGATGCAACTGCTCGGTTGTTTCAAGCGCTCGACCGGCCTTGACCGCGTATGTCTTGCAGGCCAGCACAGCTGCCAACTCCTGCTGGCGGGAATCAAACGAGCTTGTCTGGCTGCGCTCGACCAATTCGTGCACACAGTCAGTAAGCAGGGCCGCGGCATCGCTATCCATCAAACAGCCCGGAACAGCAAGAATTGAAAACGATCCGCCTCCCTGATCATTCAAGCCAAAACCCATACCCTCAAGCAATTTTAGGTCCTGCTGCAGTACCACTGACTCCTGCTCGCCGAGCTGCAACTCCGCCGGAAAGAGCAACTGCTGGCTGGCAGCCTTTTCGTGCTGCATGCTTGAGAGCAAATCCTCATACACTACGCGCTCATGGGCGGCATGCTGATCAACCAGAAAAAAACCGTCCTTCGATGCGACAACAAGGTAGCAGGCATGCAGCTGTCCTAAAATCCGGGTCATATCAAAGGGCAATTCCTGCTCTTCGGTCTCAAACAGCGCCTGCGCTGCGCTCATATGCAATACGGGGCCATCAGTAAACAAATCCGGGGAACTCTGACTGTCCGGGCGCAGCCCGGATGGAACTCTCCAGGGCTTATCCCCTTCGCGCTCATGGCTAAACACAGACCGCGTCTCAGAAGCGCGAAAATCAGAAGGCGGCTGAATAAAATCTGTCGTGTCTACCTGCACATGAAAGCCGCGTTTGCGAAGTTCTGCGCGGACAGCACCGGTAAGCTGCTGAATGAAGGCGCGCTCATTGCGGATGCGCACCTCGCGCTTGGCAGGGTGAACATTTACGTCCAGGTTTTCCGCCGGGATGTCCAGAAACAACACCGCAACCGGAAAACGGCGGGCGGGAAGAAACTCATCATAGGCGCGGCTGAGCGCATTGTTAATCGCAGGAGATACAACCGGGCGTGAATTGATGAAAATTTTCTGGCCCGTGCGGTTAACGCGCGTGTAATCGGGCGAACCGATAAACCCCTGCACGCTGAAATCTCCTGCGTTCAATTCTAAATCATGCAGGTTCTCCGTAAACTCCCCGCCAAGCACCTGGGCTATGCGCTCGCGCTTACTTGCGCATGCCGGATAATCTGCCGCCACAAGGTCGTTCTTCTGCAAGACAAACGAAATATCGGGTCGGCTCAGGGCCAGCGTGCTGAATTTCTCGGCAATGGCGCCGTACTCGGCCACGTTGGATTTCAAGAAACAACGACGCGCGGGCGTATTATAAAATAGATCCTCAACCACAATGGTGGTGCCAATCGCGTGCACGCCCTGGCTGAGGTCGGGACTTTCACCGCCTGATGTCTGCACAATCGTGGACGTGTCAGCATTGGCTGTACGGGTGATGATGGTCAAACGCGAAACGGACGCGATGCTCGCCATAGCCTCCCCGCGAAAGCCCATGGTCGCTATGCCCTGAATATCTTCAAGGGAGGAAATCTTGCTGGTCGCGTGCCGGATCAAACAGCTCTTGGCATCGCTCTCATCCATGCCGCAGCCGTCATCTGTGACGCGAACCTTGCTTTTGCCGCCGTGGCTGACCGTAACGGTAATAGAGGCTGCGCCAGCATCAAGGGCATTATCCAGCAGTTCCTTCACGACCGAGGCCGGTCGCTCAACCACTTCACCGGCGGCAATTTTGTTGATCACAAGATCGGAGAGAACCTGAATGCAACCCATAGCAACACTATTCCTTTAAAGGGTAAAAGCCTTCGCAAAAACAACTGTCTTCATCAAGCCTGTACCATAAGCCATCGCTGTTTGCGTGTCAAATAGTATCACCATATATGAAATCAACTACAGCACAATGATCCTATGCAAGGACAGCAATCAAATTAGTCTCTTTTTATACTAAGAAACTGATTTATACATTGACACATAGAATTATTATTAATATACTTTAGTACGTTACTTTGATAATAATTATTATTAATTTTTACAAAACTAAAGTGTCGCATCCTTTTATTGTCGCTGTTTCACGAGAACAAAGGACTTTAGTTATGGAAGATAAAGATAGAAGGCAACAAACTCGCGTACCGACCACCCTTGAAATCATGTCCAGCCATTCCGGCATCATCTCCAGCTCCCGCGTAACCAATCTGAGCATTGGCGGCGCATTCATTGCAACGGATAACCCCCTACCGATCGATGAAACATTTACCATGCAACTTCAGCTGCCCGGCGTTGCCGCAATCATGACCGTTGACGCCCGTGTCGTATGGACAAAATCTGTTTCCGCCGCGGCTTCAGCCGGCATGGGCATCGAGTTTGCAAACATCCTACCGGAGCATCAAGATAACCTGGCTGCTTTTATCGAACAGAAGACGCAGGCGAGCAGCAACTAAAAATAGTTCGCAGTAGAGGCTAGAAACACTGACTACCATCTCCACTCACGTGGCAGCATACTTCGTTGGATCAAGCCAGGGGAGCAGGGGCACAACAAAAATCGCTTGGCGAAATTGCAAACTCGGCTGCCAGAAATACGCTATAGTCTCTGTATAAAGACATTACCGTAGGGAACAATAAACTGGCTGGGCAGGCAAAGCCCAGCCAGTTTATCTATCTAATAAGCGAGAAAACCGGAAAACAAACCGTAGGTCGGGTTAGCGAAGCGTAACCCGACGCATCACCTGTCATGCCGGACTCCGATCCAACTACCAGCCTTTATGTGTTCAAGGTTCTATGTTTTAAAACCCCGTTGCAGCGCAGCCGAGCTGCTGGGCGCTTTGAGTCAAGCCTTTCAGTCTTGACCGCTGCGCTCTTTGGTTCATTGAGTCAAGGCTTCCAGTCTTGACCGCTACGCTCTTTGGCCGAGCAAAGGGCTATAGCTGTCAGCCCAAATGGGCTGACTCAACGAACGTAAAATGTTTTACTGATTTTTTAACATTAAAAGATATTTGTACCGCTTCTTTGCGTGTCCAAAGAAGCGGTACCCCCAAGAAAGGACACCCCCCGCGTATCCTGGTTCCGCCTGTGGCGGAACTACCCTCGCGAAACGTTAGTTCACGGGAACGTCAAGAACTCGCTTCGCTCAGACAGCTTGCCGCCCTGTATCCGTGCCCAAACGCTCCGCTCGGCTACGCTACGATGGGGTTGAAATTCAAGAGCCAAAAACCTCAAAACTATCTATAAAATGTAGGGTGCGCCGTGCGCACCGTAAAACCATGTATAGCTTTTGAACATATCACAATTTGTGATATGCTCCAGACCGTAGGTCGGGTTAGCGAAGCGTAACCCGACGCATCACCTGTCATGCCGGACTCCGATCCAACACCCATCATGACTGTCATTCCGGCGAAGGCCGGAATCCAGGGGTTCTTTATAATGAAAAAAATAATTGTTCATTGAGTCAACCCTACGGGATTGACCGCTGTCGCTCTTTGTCGGCCAAAGTCCTGTCTCAACGAACCAAAGAAAAGCCGCCCCGGCGTTTCGCGGTCCGCCTACGGCGGACTCCCCTCGCCGGGCACATGATAGCAGGGTCGTCATGAACTCGCACATTTGGGCGCTCGGACAGCATAACGACCCAGCCCCGCTCTCATGCACCCGTCTCGGCTGCGCTCCGATGGGGTTGAAAACCCAAAAACCAAAAACCTGTCATGTCTCACTTTATGCGGCATCCATTTTATGAAGGAGGGTCAGGCTTCCGCACGTCCGGGTGTTAAACTTTGAACTTTGAACCTTGAACATCGCTTTTATGACCTTGCACTGCAGCGCTTTGAACTTTTAACGCAGGAGCCAGCTCTTTCCGTTGTTTTTGTTTGACACACTTCCCGTTTTTATCTAACGTTGTAGACGATTTATTCATTCTGTTCGCACACGAACTACATACACAATTTCATACGGGAGGGGAGTATGGGTGATTTACGTCAACCGGTTCCGGCTGAACTGATCGAGAATAAAATTTACCTCATCCGAGGCCAGAAGGTCATGCTCGATAAGGATCTGGCTGAACTCTATGGTGTTTCGACCAGTGTCCTGAACAAAGCGGTCAGCCGTAATCTTGATCGTTTCCCATCAGACTTTATGGTGCAGCTTACCAGAGAAGAATTTACAAACTTGAAGTGCCGTTTTGGAACATCAAGTTGGGGAGGCACCCGTAAACTGCCGCGAGCATTTACCGAGCAGGGCGTGGCAATGCTTGCAGGTGTTTTACGAAGCAAGCGCGCTGTGCAGGTAAATATCCAGATCATGCGGGCGTTTATAAGGCTGCGGCAAATGCTTTCCACACATGCCGATCTTGCCGGGAAGCTTGAAGCGCTTGAGAGCAAATACGATTCGCAGTTCAGGGTCGTGTTTGACGCCATCCGGGCGCTTATGGCGGAACCGGAAAAACCGAAACCCAAAATCGGATTTGCGGTAAAAGAAAAACGTGCAGTGTATACGGTGAAGCCGTAGAGCGTAGGTTGCGTTAGTGAAGCGTAACTCGACATATTCCTAAGGCCGGAATTCAAAAACATGTAACTCAGTGTTCATTTCTTTGTGCGGCACAAAGAAAGTATCAACAAAAGCCTTTAAAAACTCTTTCCGTACCCCTTCTTTGCGTGTCCCGGCGTTTCGCGCTCCGATGGGGTTTAAAACCCAAAAACTTGAAAACCATGCGTGGAATGTAGGGTGCGCCGTGCGCACCGTAGAACCATATACAGCTTTTGAGCATATCACAATTTGTGATATGCTCCAGATTTCGTCGCGGCTTAAAGTAGATATAGGGTGATCCCACGAAAGCGAGTTCACCTTTATTGGGAGGGGCAAACATGGATCCACAGGTTCCAATTCCAGTTGAACATATCGAACATAAAATTTACCGCATTCGCGGGCAAAAGGTCATGCTCGATAGCGACCTTGCGCAACTGTACGGTATTAAAACCTTCCGTTTTAATGAAGCGGTAAAGCGCAATCGCAACCGATTTCCGGATGATTTTATGTTTCAGTTGACTGCGTCAGAACATGCCGATTTGATATCGCAAATTGCGATGTCAAAAACCGGAAGAGGCGGCCGACGGACCCACCCGTACGCATTCACGGAGCATGGAGCCGTAATGGCCGCTAACATACTTCATAGCGACCGCGCAGTGCAGATGAGTGTTTTTGTTGTTCGGGCTTTCATAAAGCTTCGTGCTACGCTTCTTGAAAGCAGGGAATTGCGACAGGAACTTGAAGAACTGAAGCACCAGACAAATGACCGGTTTCAGGTTGTGTTTGAAACGCTGGATCATCTTCTGGCCATTGAAGACAAACCGAAGCGCAAAATCGGTTTCACAGCCAAAGAAAAACGCGCGGTGTATACGGTGAAGCCGTAGAGCGTAGGTTGCGTTAGTGAAGCGTAACTCGACATATTCCTAAGGCCGGAATTCAAAAACATGTAACTCAGTGTTCATTGAGTCAACCCTGCGGGATTGACCGCTACGCTCTTTGTCGGCCAAAGGGCCATGGCTGACAGGCTAGCAGCCTGTCTCAACGAACCAAAGAAAAGCCGCCCCGGCGTTTTGCGTCCCGACTAACGTCGGGATTCCCTCGCCGGGCACATTCTCAAGGGGTCGTTATGAACTCGCACATCCGGGCGCTCAAACAGCATAACGACCATATCCTTGATAATGCACCCGTCTCGGCTGCCAAACGATGGGGTTGAAAACCTTAGAATCAAAGACTCAAAAAATGATAAATAGAATTAAAAGGTTCTTAGGGTTTTAAAACCCGTTGCAGCGCAGCCGAGCGAAACGCATGAATACGGAAAAAAGGAGTCATTTGTTTGAGGCCCGATAGGTCGGGCACGAGTTTATGACGACGCCGTGTTTATGTGTTTCGCGAGGAGAGCCGCAGGCCAAGCTGCTGGGCGCCTTTTCTTTGGTTCATTTCTTTGGAGCGAGCAAAGAAACGAACGTAAAAAAGTACTATAAGAATTCCCCTCCCCTTTATTCCCCACCTTACACTTACGTTATTCATTGACACATAGAATTGTTTTTAATACAATTTTGTACACTTTTTTAATAATAAGCATTATTAATTTTTCAGAACTAAAGCAGAACCCGTTTTTGTTGCTCACTGTTACACAAGAACACAGGTCTTGGACATGGAAGAGAGAAGGCAGAAAAACCGCGTAAAAACCGCCATCACGATCATGTCCAGCCATCCCGGCGTCAGCACTAATTCCCGCGTAACCAACCTGAGCATTACCGGCGCATTTATACTGACCAGCAAACCCCTGCCGGTTGACACTACATTTACTATACAGCTTCAACTGCCCGGCGTTGCCGCAATCATGACCATTGATGTGCGTGTCGTATGGACGAAATCTGTTTCCGCCGCGGCAAAAGCCGGCATGGGCATAGAGTTTACAAATATCCTGCCGGAGCATCAAGAAAAACTGGCTGCTTTTATTGAACAAAATACTTAGGCGAACAACGGTCAGGGCTAGGGCACAGTTTAAGCATAGGGGCAATGCCGGAGAGCAGATCCGCTGGCGGGGCAAAGAAGTTTAAGCCAGTGGCTGTCCCCGATTAATTTTTGATCCAGACCACCCCAGTGTGGCCACCAGTCTAGAAAACTTAGCTGTTATGTATCGGGCCATGAACCGTGACAATGAAGCATTAGCATTAGAAAAACGCGCCGAGCGAATCAGAGCAATCAAACGATGAGTGAAACCATACCGGATCGTTTTAGTGACTACTTTGGTGCGATTTCTATTTTATAGCGTAGGCTTTAAAAGACATAACACAGGCAGGGCCTTCATCGGCTCTGCCTTTTTCTTTTAAATGCTCTCCTTTTATAATACTAATATTTATAGTATACATGCTACAAACTTTGAAATCGTTTACCGGAGGCAGGGCGCTGGGGCGATACCCCAAAAAGGGCGTATTACTCCAAAATGTTACTAGACACTTTTGGTGTCTATCCTATGTTCGAACAAGAAAGAAGGTAGCCTTATGAGCGAAAAGAAAACGATTGCCTGCCAAACACTCGCGCTTGGGGAGATTCTTAGGAAGCCTTTCGCCTACATGGTTCCCTTTTATCAACGTGATTTCGCATGGACGGAGGAGCAAGTGCAGGCCCTGTGGGACGACCTCACTAATGCTCTTCTTGACAGAGGGGCCGATGACTACTTTCTGGGAGCAATTGTCATCTCACCCAGCAGCAAAGACAAAGCGAAAGAGATCGTGGATGGCCAGCAACGACTTGCCACCGCTTCCATGCTGTTCTCCGCGATTGCAAAAGCATGGCTGCACATTGGCGACAAGGATCGTGCCGGAGGGGTACAAAGAGACTACCTGGGAACTGAAGATCGACGAACCAAAACAATCCTGCCCAAAATAAAGCTGAACGAGACTAATGAATCAGCTTTTCACAGTGTGGTTCTTGACAGAACTATACCTACGCAGGCGGCCCTCAAAACGTGGAAACAGTCAAACATAGGCATTCTAAATGCTTTCCAACTTATAGATAAGGAGCTTACCAAATGGCTCACTGGTTTCTCTGACAAGGAGTCAGCTCTATTGGATCTGGAAGAGTTTATTGCCAACCAGCTTAGCATGATTGTCATTGAAGTAGGAAATGATGCTGACGCATTCATCATCTTTGAGACTCTTAATGATCGAGGTCTCGATCTGGCGGTGTCAGACCTAGTGAAGAATTACCTCTTTGCACAAGCAGGCACTCATATAGAGTGGTTTAAGCAAGGGTGGCTCGAAGTGACAACTCTTGTTGGAACCGGCGGTCTGACACAGTTCCTTCGACACTACTGGTTATCAACAAAGGGGCTGGTGCGGGAACGCGACCTCTACAGGGAACTCCGCAAAAACATCAAGACCTCAACGAGGGCTCGGCAATTCCTGGATGAACTCAAAAGCGCTGCAACAATATATGCAGCGTTGAGCAATCCCGAGCATTCATACTGGGCTGATCTCCCACCGGAGTCCGAGACGTATTTGGAAGCCTTGATCACTTTCAAGGTTACCCAATTCAGGCCAGTTGCGCTGGCTGCGTTGCAGGTGCTCCCCCCCAACAAGGCGGCGAAAGTATTGCACCTCCTCGAGGTGATTTCTTTCCGTTACACGGTTGTGTCTGCACTGGGAACGGGCAAACTTGAGAAGATATACACCGACTGTGCCATCGCCATCAGAGAAGGTCGAGCCAAATCACCCAAAGCCATATTCAATCTGATGAAGACGGCCTATGTTGACGATGTTGCATTGAAGAAAGCATTCGCTGCCAAACGCTTCACTAAACCCCCCATAGCCCGGTATGTTCTGGCAGGTATCAATAACTCTCTTGAATCAACTCTAGAGAAGGAGGTATCTGCATCAACCCGTAAGATCACACTAGAGCACATCTTACCTAAGAACCCATCAAAAAACTGGCAGAAGGCATATGGGGACCAAGAAGAGTTCGATTCGATTCTCTACAGCATTGGCAATCTCACCCTCCTCGAAAGAGGAAAGAATAAGGGACTGGGGAATGCAGCCTTCAAAAAGAAGAAAACCGATGCATACTCTACGTCGCTGCTTCCCATAAACGACTCCGTCCGCAATGAACAAGCATGGAATGCAGAAACTATTCATGCCCGTGCAAAGAGTTTTGCCAAGGAAGCGGCAAAGATCTGGCGAATAGACTATTGAGTTCGAACAATCGCATGGCCAAGTATTTCAAAAAGCGCGCTTTTTGAAATACTATCATGCCCGACGTTAACTTCTCGTTTTAAAAATTCTTCTAATTTGTTTGCCCTTCTCCCGATTGCTTACTTTGGGTCCTTGAATTCCAAGGTCTTCATACGGATATATCAGTATGGGTAGAGAACCGCGAACTCACATACTCGCTAGACTCGGGGGATTTTAAATTGTTCGGGCATGTTTTCTATTAAAGCTTTTTGTTGCAATAAATGTAGCGTTGCGAGTGTGAAGAAAAAGGTCTCAGCAGAAAAGAAGTGGGGACAGGGTGGGAGACAAATCCGCATATACAAAAAGCACCTACAGCCGAAAAGCTGTAAGTACTTGAAATTTCTGGAGCCGGCGATAAGAGTTGAACCCGCGACCTACAAATTACGAATCGTGGCAAAAGAAAAGTAATTTTAGGTATTTCAACAACGTAACTGTTCAATAACGTGCAAACTAATGCAATAGCGTGAAGTAAAACGCAACCAAAATTAGATATTACCCAAAGCTGACCTCGTTTAGCAGGGTCAGGTCAATGCCCTGCGCGGCAGATCCAAGCCAGGCCTACTAAATAAGGCCCAGTGCAAAAACAACAGGCACGGGAATTCTTCCTGTAAATTTAAACAGTGTAGAACCATTCGGTTTTTTTAATTCAGTTGCGGAATATTTGAATGCCGTTGCGCCATTGGTTTCCTTAATTTCCGATCCAGTATATTTATAAACGACTGATCCATTCGGTTTTTTGATTTCATCGCCTGTAAATTTGAAGAGTGTTGAGCCATTTGGGGCTTTAATTTCATTGCTGGTTATTTTAAATAGAGTTTTACCATTTGTTTCTTTTATTTCGCTACCGGTAAATTTGTACAAAGTTTGGCCATTAGGTGCTTTGATTTCCGAGTCTGCCATGCTTTTCTCCCATCTGTTTTTTTAAAGCTGCGGGTTCAGTTAATAAAAAATTTTACGGTATTTTCTTCCGTGTTGCATAATTTATTTTCTTGAAATCAGATAGTAGCCCGAAACCGCCAAATTGTAAATACTTCAGTTTTTGAAGAGAATGTCAGTTCCCCTCAAATACAATCGCCTAAAGCACTACGGAATACTTCCGGCGTATCCTCCAGCATTGAATCGACAACCTTGACCTGCCCCCGATGATGCCTCAATCAAACGATTCAACCAGAAAATAGGGTTTAATTTTCTGACAAAACCGGGCGCTGAAATTTTCTATGAAAAATTTTGCGCATCTCTTGTCCCAAACACGCTGGATAAAAAAGCCGGGAACGCCTTCTCTGTCTTAACAATCTTGCGCCGCGGGACTTTAAAACAATGCGCGACAAGCATTGCTTTTTTAAACCCGAAGAACTCACGCATGAAATGCTCATAGCTTCACTTGAGGCTGAAGCGCACTTAAAAAAGGAACAGCGGGGCAAAAAAAACCTGGGGTTTGCCTGTCAGTAAAATTATTGATATAGTCCTGTCGAAGCAACTAATTTTGTTTTGGCTCATGATTATTTACAAGGGAGAAATCAATGGAAAATATAGTATCTCAACTGATAGAAAAATTTGCCCTTAAGGACGACTTCAACCCCTTTCTTAATAAATACTACTGGGAGCCTGACATGCATTATATCGGGGTTGCCGATCGTGAGACACTGTATAATGAAGCTTTTTTAGTGATTGATCAAGGGGAAGGCTACAGCGATTTGCCCTATATTCTTGAAGCTGACAGCACGAAGCTTGCAGCTCTTATAGAATATAATGCGACATGCCCCGTTCATAAAATGAACCGTATTTCAATTACCAACTTTATGGGAGAAACAAACTCGCAAAAAAACCATGCCGCTTTATCAGAGTTGATATGCGACCACATCAAACCCCAGAGAATTTTTACGTTCTCAAGCGAGTTAGGAGACTTCATAAAAGATAATTTCGACATTGAATTAAGGCATAATTTATCCGGCACAGATTGCTGGAAAGGCTTTGTGCTATTTAAAGACAAATATTTTTATTTGTATTGTCTGCCCGATATGCCTCTCACAGAGGACAAAAAAGATAGTATGGATAGCTTTATACAATCAACCATTGTGTCTGATTTTCAAACCTGTCAGCACATAAATGCCATTATCAAAGATAATGAAAATCTAGAATTTCCGCTGAAACCGCTTGCTGACAAAACCGTAAAAAAATACTTTCTCCATTCGCACGATGTTTCCTTCTTTTTTCTTGCCAACATACGCTGGGAACCAATAGCTGCTTTGGCTAAAAGCATGAAAGATTTCGATGCATATGATGTGATTGCTTCCATGCGAATCGAAAAAGTATCCCCATCGTCGGGAGAGGATTCACCGCTTGATTCTTATACTCATCGGCGAACATGGAGAGATTCGAAAGAACTTTGCCTTCAATACATAGACCAGCACCGCCTCCAATATCATTTGGAGAGCCTGGAATTATCTCTCATTAGACTATTTCTGTTTCTTAATTATCCTGTCCAGAGCTTCAACCTGCACTGGAACAACGATCTAAAACTGATTAAAAATATAAAATCAGACTATGAGACATGTAAGGTAAAATTTAAGGAGTTTTAAGATTTAAGATTTTAAGATAAAAAAACAAAGCGGTGATCTGCCGTCAAAAATCAAGGTATTAGGTAACGCCAATAAAAACGGGGTATATATTTATGGCAGCCACGTTCAAAATTGATACACCTGATTTAACACTACAATCATGGCCCATCTTACAAAGAAGAATGCGCTCTCATGCTACGTATCTTGAAGGAACAGGGCTGCATCAGTCCCGGAGAGTCAGGGGGATGTTAGAATGTAACCAGGAGACTAGAGGCTACGGACAAGTTTTTATTTATGTCCCCAAAGGGCTATCAGATGCGGTTGAGCCTAGTATTAAAATTATCAAATTAATTTATAACCTGCAGGGCATGGAAAGAAAGTTCCCTCTTTATTTGGCAGCGTTTGGCGACACTGAGTTGACAGTACACCCTAAACCATTCCAAACCTATGCTTATAATCGTGGGATTAAGAATGTTGTAGAAGAACTTTTTAGTGGTTCTCATTCTCCACCGTATCTTTTAGCAACCTTAAATCTGGCCTCCGTGATCAGGCACACAAAAATTGCCCGAAACGACCTTGTTATTGTTGTTGTTGATAAGATTGAAAATCTGGTTGTGTCAGAAGATGTAAGAGACAACTTAGAAAAAAATAGAAATGCTTATATTATATCTGTTGATGGTGGGATAGAAGGAGATTGTTTCTCCAAAGTTGATTTTATCGGGAGTAAAAGCGTTTCAATAAAAAACAATGGTTTTTAATAACTTCTATCTGGTATCATTATAGCTCTACCTCAATAAAATTAAAGAGTATAGGAGTACCCAAGGAAAGCAAAAAATATTTGCTGGCTATGATGGTAACAATCACCTCAAACAAAAGGAGAAACGCATGCCAGACTACAAAAGATATTTAGGGCCGAAATTTATAAAAAAATTAAAAGGAGATTACTCTTTTCTGCTGCAATGCTCCAAAAAGAAAGAAGGTGGCTATAAGTATGATGTTCAGCTTAGGCCAAATAATGAAATCATGATCTACTATGGGGGAACATGTCTTCTAACTGTTGGCTGTGATGAGCTGACCGGTGATATTAATTTTTCTTCAAAGTCTTACGCATCAAAGGCATCTTCATTTTCTCTTATTAGTCCAAGCTCACCTCTCAATAAAATCAAAAAAGCATGCAATAACTTCCTCAATGAAGCTGCAAGCACGGTAACCCCAACATGGAACAAGCCGGGCTCTGAAGGTTACTGTGAACAAAGGATTAGCAGATTATGGGGCGGCCCGGCATGGCAGGAATCTATGGACATCCTTGTGATTGATCGTCAGGCTGTAATTTCATTTGATAGTGATTTGCAAAAAACAAAATTCTATAAGGGTATTAAAAGGAAATACCTCTCAAAGGTTGCTGATTTAAGATATCAAGAAGGATGGAAAGAGAAGAACACCTTTGGTGATGAATTGGATCTGCTTGCTATCGGCCCTGATGGAGAACTTCTTTGTATTGAACTTAAAACTGGGAAAACCGACAAAGGTTTTTATTATGCCCCGTTTCAGGCAGCGGCATATTGTGAAGCATTTAAAAGTGCATCCCCTGATATCTCAAATGACATTAAAACTTTAGTAAAACAAAAAATTACTTTGGGTCTCCTGCCCTCTACAGCTGCAAAGAGACTGAAGGAAGGTTCTTTTAAAGTTAAAAGTTTATTATTGATAATGCATTCAGAAAAATTATCCCTTGAATCTGATGTATGGCCAAGGCTGAATGATGTTGCAAAAAGCATCAACAAGTCGTTTAGGCCTTTAATTAGGGCTATCCCTTAAAAACATGATGGCAAATCAAACCATGCAAATAATCCCCCACAAAGGCACCCACATGATAGGTGGGACATGCATCGAACTTCGGGCTGAAGGTCATGGCCTGTTGCTGGATATTGGCATGCCCCTGGTTAATGCCGATGGCTCCGGTTTTGATGAAGATTCTGCCAAGCGTCCGATAGAGGATTTGATAAGGGCGGACCTGTTACCGAATGTTCCGGGATTATATGATAAGGCGAACTGCAATATCGACGGTATTGTTCTGACCCATGCCCATAGGGATCATTTCGGCTTAGGTCATTTTATAAAATCTGGTATCCCCATATTCAGCAGCGAGATTACAAAAAAACTTATCGGGGCCAACCGTATGTTCTTCCCTGATACCATTGATCCTGAGCGCATAACATCACTGGAGGCCTGGAAGCCTGTCTCAATCGGACCCTTTACAGTCAGCACACATCCTGTGGATCATTCCGCGCCGGGTGCCATCGCCGTTGAGGTTTCAGCAGGCGGCAAAAAAGTTTTTTATACCGGTGATCTAAGGGCCCATGGTTATAAAAAAAAGCTGTTTGAAAATATCATCAAAAGACCACCGGCCAATGTAGACGTCATGTTTATGGAAGGGTCTTCCTTGGGCAGGGAAAAGAATGAATATCCTTTCCCGGATGAACCCGCCGTGCGAGACGCAATAATCGAAGAGATTAAGGATGAAAAATCCCTGGTGCTTCTTTTTTGTTCCTCACAGAATGCCGACCGCATCGTCAGCGCAAGCAGGGCAGCCCAGGCATCAGGTCGCGAGCTTGTGCTTGACTATTATACCGCCTATATCCTGTATCTTTTGAAGGATAAATCCAGGGGCATCACGAACGTATTGAGTAATTCACGATTCCTGTATTGGCCGGGACATGGAAATGGCTTGAGTCGTACAGGGGAATATAAATTTTTAAGTTATATTAAAGCAAAAAAGTCTCGAATACTGCCGAAGGATATTCCTGCAAGCCCGGAAAAATTCTTAGTGGTTGCAAAGGCAAATAGACGGCTTGCTGAAATCACAGCAGGGCTTGAGCCCGAACAAATCAAATGCATCTGGTCCATGTGGTCAGGGTATTTGGAAGATACTGAGAGTCTTTTTAAAAAGTTTTGCGATAAAAATAAGATCCCATACACACAGATTCATACCAGCGGGCATGCCGGCATTAATGATCTGGGACGGCTGGTAAAGGCTGTAAACCCCAAACGTCTCGTTCCCATTCACACTTTTCATCCTGATGATTATAAACAGTTTATCGATCCGTCTAAGCTTGAGGTAATGAATGACGGCGATACGTATGAAATTTAAAAAAATCCCGGCAAACTTATAGAGAATGCTCATATTAATAGCTATGAAGGTAAATTATGTATCGTGATACAGAGTACGCTGTAATCGACTTGGAAACTACAGGCTTCTCGCCAGAAAAAGGCCATGATCGGATTATAGAAGTGGGGATCGTAAGGGTCGATTACCATGGCAACAGACTTCGGGAATACTGCACGTTAATTAATCCCCATCGAGATACTGGCCCCTCGCACATACACGGCATTACCGAGACAGACGTTGCAGATGCGCCGGCCTTCCAAGATGTTGTCGGCGACATCCATCATGTTTTGCGAGGTGCAGTACTCGTTGCCCACAACGCACCTTTCGACCTGCGATTCCTTTGTCATGAGTGCAACCGCTGCAATGCACCACTGCCGGAAATTCGTGCATTATGTACACTCGCTCTCTCGAAGCAGGTTGTCCCCGAACTGCCAAGCGCCAAGCTTGAAATGCTTTGTAAACATTTCGGAATACCGCCAGGAGTGTCCCATACAGCTCTCGACGATGCACGGGCAACAGCGACCCTTCTCACAAAGCTTCTGAGATCATTCGGTGCACCGGCAAGCAAGGTTCCATGGGAGAAATTGGGAGCAAAACTTGTCCCATCGAGTGTATCTTCTTGGCCGAGTGTGATTCCATCCGGCACGGAGTACCGGCGAAGGGCTACAGGCTAATTTGAGAGGAATAATAGAGACGTTGTTGATATTGCGGAATGACGAAAAGAGGGGGGGCGGAGTCAACTTGTCAACTTATTGCAAAATGGTTAAGTAGATAAGTTGACACCGTCTCCAAGGGGGGATAAAGGGGACAGGCAAATTATGTAAATTGCAAAAAAATTAGCACCAAAGTTCTATGCGCCTGTGACAACAGATAAAACCATCAGATTTTTGAGCTTGCGTGGATAAGGAGAGCAAAGGGGACAGGCAAATTATGTAAATTGTAAAAAAATTAGCGCCAAAGTTCCATGCGCCTGTGACAACAGATAAACTCTCGGATTTTTGCGCTTGCGTGGATAATAAATTCAGTTTTTCTCATATAGAAAATAGGGGGGACAAACAGAATTTTAGTTTGATTGAAACCTTGCAGGATCAAAGCGAGGTTTTTAAAAATATACCGAAAGGGCCGTATTTTCTTAGAGCCTAAGCCCCGAGTCGTTTGAGTGAATACATACCTTCAAGGCCGGTAATGCGTTTGGGCTGTCGGTCTTTGCTGATGTTGAGCGCCTTGCGGAAATACTGAAAGCTCTCCAGCACAAACTCGCGGCTGCCGATCACGGCTGAATCGGTGAAATAGCGGCTTCGGTATAAAAAACGCTCTTTGCGCGCGAGTTTGTAGCCTTTCTGGCGCTCCTTCCCGGCAGTCTCCGGCGCAATATGCGCACCATGTCCGGTTTCAAGTTCGCCGACCTCATACACATATTGCCGGTACCTGCGCAAACGCTCGGCATTATCGATCTGCCCGGATTCATTCAGCCCGAAATCCAGCGACAAAAACTCATCCAAATTACCCTGCTGCACATGATAGCCGAGGCTACTCCAGCGATAGTCTTCCGGCTTTGCAACGATTCCGGCTCGCACCGGGTTCAGGTCAATGTAGGCTAGGCAGTTTATCAGAGTATCGCCGTTTTCAACAATTACGCTTTTAAAGCGTTCTGACCAGAAAAAACCTCTGCGTGCTGTGCGTTTATTATACCAGCGCGAGAAGTTCTGTTTGAGCTCTTTAATGAACTCCGACAGGCTAGCGTATTTCAGGCGGTAACTAGGAATGTGGCCTTCGCAGAAGCGCTTATGATCACCGAAAAAGCGCTTATGCCGCTGTTGTATCTCGCCGTCGCTGAAGCTCTCATCGGGCAGCATGCGCACCAAAAGGTGGAAATGATTGCCCATGCAGCAAAAGCCAAGGATTTCCGTGAAGTACAGACAGCTGAGGCCTTTTATCAGAGAGGTGAGGTGCTCTTTTTCAGCATCGTCCAGAGGGAGACCTAGCAGGGCGGTGCGGCTCATAACATGATACACAGTTGCCTGACCGGGAATTAAGAGGCGTGAGGTTCGTGGCATAAAAAAATTCCGCCTGCGAGCGATGTACGATTACTGTTTTTCAGTCACATAGTATTTGTCGCAGTGCGAAAAATTTTATTCCGTCTTTTTTACATATTTTGTCTGTCCCCTATTCCTTGAGAAAAAAAACAGGGACACTTGTCCCTGTTTTTTTAAGGCTTGTGTCTGCCCCCCTGTTCTTTCCGGAACCATACTGTGTTTGTTTACACCACCTCCATGGTTGAGGGCGGCTTCGTGGCTATATGATACGTCACGCTTACAACACCGGGTACTTCCGTTGTCATGCGCCGGGCGATCTTTTCAAGAACGGGGTATGGCAGCCGTGTGGGGCGGGCGGTACGCGCGTCAAGGCTGTCCCAGCAGCGCACCTCTATCTGTAAACCGAATTCGCGCTTGTTGTTCCGCATGCCGGTCACGCGGTCCTGATGCAGAATCGCCATGCACTGAAATGCCTTTGTCTTTTTCAGCTCGCTTTCAAGGACGGACGTAGCTTCCCGAACAATCGCGATTTTTGCCCGGGTGACTTCGCCGATGACGCGGGCGGCAAGGGCCGGGCCGGGGAATGGCGGCCGGTTGTAGATCGATTCCGGCAAGCCCAGGGCTTTTGAAAGCTTGCGCACGCCGTCTTTGCGCAGTTGCACCAGCGGCTCAAGAATCTGATAGCCGAAAGCTTTCTGCGGATCAATGCCCAGCTGCGCGAACACATTGTGCTGGCGCTTAATGCCCGCGACTGTCTCGTCGACATCAGTCAGAATGGTACCCTGCAGCAGATGGTGGGCCTTGCTTTTCCTAACCAGCTTGCCAAAAATATCCTTGTAGAATGTCTGGGTGATGGCCTCGCGTTTCTTTTCCGGATCAACAATGCCCTTGAGCGCCGAAAAAAACTTGCGCTGCGCATTAATAACTTCAACCTTTACCCCCAGTTTTTTAAATATGCGCACAATTTCTTCCGGCTCTCCCTTACGCATGATGCCGTTGTCGACAAAGTAGGTCTTCAGCCTGTCTCCCAGGGCAAGGTGCCCCAGCATGGTGACGGCCGCTGAATCAACGCCGCCGGAGAGCGCGTTGATGGCATTGCAGTCGCCTACCTGCCGTGCAATCGCCTCTGCCTGACACCGGATGAAATCGCGGGTGTTCAGGGATTTTGCCTTAATTTCTTTAATTGCCATAGGAGCCTCCTTGTGAATGTTTTGAAATTGATACGGCATTCTAGCGCGCAGCCGGCGGGATGTCATTGAAAATATAACGGAATAGGAATACAGGGACACGTACCATATTTACTTGTGCCCCGGACACAGCAGCATACGATGATCCCCAAAAATATTTTCAGGAAACACCAGAGGGCAGCCACAGGAGGCAGCCCCTACGCTCCGAACTCCCGCCCCACCTTGAACCTTGAACTTTTTTCCCTCCGAACTCCCAAATCCTGCCCCGCCTTGAACCTTAAACCTTGAACATCGAATACAAGACCTCGTCAAGGAAGTAGGGTGAACGAGCGCAGCACGGTTCCGCTTTTAGGGTTTTAAAACCCGTTGCAGCGCAGCCGAGCGAAACGCATGAATACGGAAAAAAGGAGTCATTTGTTTGAGGCCCGATAGGTCGGGCACGAGTTTATGACGACGCCGTGTTTATGTGTTTCGCGAGGAGAGCCGCAGGCCAAGCTGCTGGGCACCTTTTCTTTGGTTCGTTTCTTTGGAGTGCGCAAAGAAATGAACGTAAAAGGTTTGAAAAGATTGTTTCCGTACCCGTCCTTTTAACAAAAAAGCCCCTGAAAGTAACCAGGGGCTTTTGGAACGTCTGCCTGCCTTTACTTATTCAACAGTGACTTCAGCATCTTCGATTATAACATCATAGGCATAGCCGTAACCGAAGTCCTTATCAATGACCAGAACGCCGCTGATGATAACAGTGTCCCCTTTTTTCACCATTGCACTGGTCGTAACGGTCAGGTCGTTGGTGCCGGCAGCGCCAGTGCCATCCTGAAGGTGAAGCCAGTTCTTTCCCATGATTTCAGGGCTAAATTTAACCACTTTGCCACGAACTTTCACCGGTTTGCTGACCAGGTCGGCTTTCTTGGCAAAGAGGTCTGCTACCGTCTGACCACCTTTTGCCGGTGTAATGCCGGAGAGATCGACATCAGTTGTTTCAACAACTGTTTTGCCTCTATGCATTGGCAAAGGATCTGCAGGCATGTCGCCGGTCAGATTCTCGGCGCCAGCAACAAATATGGATGGAACGAAGTAAACCATATCAAAGGTGCGATCAAGGGTCTGGCTGTGGTAGTCGGGCATCGGCATTCCTTCCGGGACGACGACATCATCACCAACGTTGACAGCCACTTGCGGGGCTGCGGCCCAAAATTTCTCACTGCCTGTGTCGACCTGTATATAGGTGTATCGAGCGGCGTCTATAGTCTCAAGGACTTTGCCCGATTTTCCAGGAACTGATTGAGCTACTGCCGGTGCAGTCTGAGCAGAAGGTTTTGCGGCCACAGGTTTTGGAACTGGCTTGTCTTCGCCACAACCGGCAAGCAAGGTGAGAGAGAACAGAGCAATGCAAAAAATAGTCATCAATTGTTTCACGGGTAAATCCTCCAATCCTAGTATTGGTACGGGCAATCGATTGAAAAAGCTTAATTATTCTTGCATGAGAAACTGTTTTTATCGCTTAAAAAGCTGTTTGGGTGGAATCCCCATTGTTCACCTTGCCGGCTACAAGCACTGTTTAAAAAAACTTTTGTATGGCCTGCAAAATGGAAGGAAATACCACGGCCGCATCATGGCGAAGGCGAACCTTTTCTGAAGCCCTCAGGCCAAGGCGATTTTTTACATCCGGCTGCCGGACGAGCTCTATGATTTTATCTGCCATTGCAATAATATCAAGGTACGGGACAATATAGCCAGCATCATTTTCAACAAATTCCGGCATGCCTCCGGCCCGGTCAAAGCACAGAACCGGCTTGCCGAGAGCCGCCGCTTCAAGGCACACCAAGGGGAATGAATCCTCCCGGGACACCGAAACTATTACGTCGCCGGCATTAAAATAATCTAAAGGATTCGGAACATCGTAGATCAGGCGCAGCCTTCCGGAAAGGCCTGCCCGCTCAACATCCTGCCGGAACAGGTATTCGTCAAATGCGTCCCGGTCCCCGCCAACCCAGAGAAAGTAAACGGGCAGATCGGGCCGCTTTTGTAAAACCGTATATGCCAGCTGAATGAAAAGATCCTTACCCTTAATTCCGCAAATCCCTTTTCCTGAAGCGAATACAATAAATGCATCCTGCGGTATGTTTAAGGCCGACCGGATATCGAGAAATGTTTTTGGCAGAGCAGGGATATCCAGGCAGGGGTACACAATATCTATGCATTCTTGCCGTATGCCATGATTGCGGATAAGGTTCTGTTTTACCCGTTCAGAAACAGCAATATAGTGCGTTGCGCATGCTTTGTTCTGCTCGATGTTTTTCTTGCCAAAAAAGCGGATCATGGATTCCATTTCATGGACATGGCAAATGACGGGGCAGCGCAGCCCGGCAAGATGGGAAAGCATGGCGCCATTGCAAATCGTATTGGAATAAACAAGACCTATGCTGTCTGGTGGCAGATGTTTGAAAAATCTTCTGAAGCGGATATCGGAAATAGTGTGCTGAATGCCCAGGAGCGTATACAGGCGATCAACATAACGGTCGATCTTTTCTGGAATGCACAGGGTGGTAGCTGCTGTACTTTGGAATTCTTCCAGCAGTTCCCCCCCATTGAGATGCACAACCTGAAACGACAGCGACGTAGTGGCTTTGAGCCATTTAACCAGCTGCAATAGGAAGATGGGAGCACCGGTTCGCCCAGCAGAATGGCTCAAAAAAAGTATTTTTTTTTGCACAGGGCGTCCGTTATGATTAATATGAACCTGCTTTAAGCAGGTCAGACCATAAAACAGGGTCAATTGTATGTCAAGATCAATGTCGCCATATGATGTGGGCAGGGCTGTTCTTGTGCGCAATCCACGCCAAACTGAATTTCTTGCATGTAACTATAGGCTTCAAAGGGGTAATGAGGGTCACTATAAAGCTGATTAATTTCATTACTCCCTTGCACCGACTGCTACCCCTAAGCGTTATGCCGCTGTTGCCGTAGGGGGGTGCCGGTTTTTTTGAGGGAGTTTCGGGTTTGCTTATGGGCGGGGTTGACGGCAGTGATGGCAATGGCCTCGTCAAGATTTTTTTCTTCGACGAGGTAGCGTACCAGAAAGTCAGCGAGTTTTGTCGGGGCGATGGCGAAGGTACGATTGACCTGGGCGTAGAGCCAGTCGGAAAAGTTGAGGAATGCATAAAAGGGGGATTGGTCTCTCCAAATCAGCGGGGTAGCGGCTTTGAAGCGTCCGCTGTTGACCACCATGTCAAAGTATCTGGAAAAGCGCTTGAGACGCTGCATTAATTGAAAGTCGATATCTTTCGTCTGCAGGATCTCGTAAGGCGGCGAAGCACTATAGTGCATGTGCCATTCCTGATCGTGGCGGGTGATAGCGGCTCCTCGCAGGCGCTTGAGAATGCCGACTTGGATTTCATCGGGGGCTGCGGCTAGTAAGGCATCAAAACCAGCGGCAAAGGATGATAGGGTTTCCCCCGGCAGCCCCACTACTAGATCGGCATGCAGATGAGCCGCGGTTTCGGTCTTTAAGTGACGTAAATCGACAAGAATCTCCGAGCTGGTTTTGCCGCGGTCAATGCGCGCGGCAATGGTGGGATCGAGCGTCTGTACACCGACCTCCAATTGAAGGCTGCCGGCGGGAAATTGGCGGATTTTCTCAAACAGTTCGGTGGGAAGGCAACCCAGAATCGCTTCGAAATGCACGAAGGGCTTATCCGCCATGCGGGCGATAAAGAAATCTAAAATTGCGGTAGTGATGCCCAGGTGAAGGGCGCGATCCACAAACTTAAACCGCCGTGCGCCACGTTCCCATAAATCGGCAAGGGCGGCGAGGACAACAGCTTCGGAAAAACGTCGGACTTTGCCAGCGCGGCCAGACAGACAGAATTCGCAACCATGCGGGCACCCCCGCGACGCTTCTATATAAATTACGCGATGAGCGATATCCTCATCGCTGTAGAGCGAATAGGGCTGAGCGATGCTGGCGAGATCGGGCAGCGCTGCGTCGATGAACTTTTGATCAGGGGCGGTTCCCGCAAGCAGGTCGATGCAAAGTTCATACAATGCAACCTCTGCTTCCCCCGACACGATATGGCTGGCGTGTTCGGCGATGGGGGGCAAATCCTCTGCACAAATGACCTCGGGACCACCGAGGACAATTGGGAGATCGGGACGAAGTTGACGTAGTATCCGCGCTACCCGTTCGAGGATGTCCTGATTCCAAATATAGACCCCCAGTCCAACAATAGCGGGGTTCCTGGCGAGAATCGCCTCGGCCATATCCACTGACCGTTCATTAATGCTGAATTCAATAATTTCAGTAATGGGCGCGAGTTCGTGCAGGTTGGCCTTTAGATAACGCAGACCTAAAGAGGTGTGGATGTAGCGCGCGTTGGCAGTGGCTAAGACAATCGTTTGCATGGTTCTCGTCTACATCATGTAGGAAAAAGCGGGCAATGCGTCAACGCACATTAAGAAGGCCTCTTTGAGATTCTCAAACCATAAAACAGGTGCAATTGTGTGTCAAGATTAATGTCGACACACGATATGAATAAAGGAGTGAGCAAAGGGCTATAGCTGTCAGCCCAAAGGGGCTGACTCAATGAACGTAAAAAAGTTTTTAGAAAAATTTTCTGTACCCCTTCTTTGCGTGTCCAAAGAAGCGGTACCCCCAAGAAAGGACACCCCGCGTATCGTGGTTCCGCCTGAAGGCGAAACTGCCCTCGCGAAACGTTTGTTCGCGGGGACGTCAAGAACTCGCTTCGCTCAAACAGCTTGCCGCCCTGTATCCGTGCCCAAATGCTCCGCTCGGCTACGCTACGATGGGGTTTTAAAATCTTAGAACCTTTTAATTCGGCTTACCATTTTTTGTGTCTTTGATTCTAAGGTTTTCAACCCCTTCGTTTGGCAGCCGAGACGGGTACATTATCAAGGATACGGTCGTTATGCTGTCTGAGCGCCCGGATGTGCGAGTTTATAACGACCCCTTGAGAATGTGCCCGGCGAGGGAATCCCGACGTTAGTCGGGACGCGAAACGCCAGGGGCGGCTTTTCTTTGGTTCGTTTCTTTGTGCCGCATAAAGAAATGAACATAAAGAGTTTTAAAGATTTTCTAACATTAAAAGATTGTCGTACCCCTTCTTTGCGTGTCCAAAGAAGCGGTACCCCCAAGAAAGGACACCCCCCGCGTATCGTGGTTCCGCCTGAAGGCGAAACTGCCCTCGCGAAACGTTAGTTCACGGGGACGTCAAGAACTCGCTTCGCTCAGACAGCTTGCCGCCCTATATCCGTGCCCAAACGCTCCGCTCGGCTACGCTACGATGGGGTTTAAAACCTTAGAACAAAAAAACACAAAGAAAATAATACGTGAACCTATTGCATGTCATCTCGACCAAAGGGAGAGATCCTGGAGGGCCACGCTTTGTCGTGGCCGCATGTGACTATCGAGCGGACGCGCGGAAGCGCGTCCCTCCAAAA
>Ga0208279_1000586_pt1 | contig 26845 bp, 27 predicted proteins | sample AntAceMetag02UKM_FD_184766 | JGI IMG/M metagenome (GOLD analysis project Ga0208279, IMG submission 184766) | Saline lake microbial communities from Ace Lake, Antarctica - Antarctic Ace Lake Metagenome 02UKM (SPAdes) (version 2) | ecosystem: Environmental > Aquatic > Non-marine Saline and... | reverse complement strand
GCTGTAGTTTATCCCGCCTACCAGCCTCCCGATCTCGGGCTGCGAAATTTTACAGAAACGATACAACAGCTCCATCAGCATTGCGCGCTCTATCGACCTCTTGCTGCGACGGCAAATATCCTCCTTTTTCTTCCCCGTTAAGCCGGCATAGTGCTTGATCAACTCTTCCGGTCTATATCCCTTATCCAATTCCCTTAAAGCCGGCTGCTTCCTTTTCGATGTTTCCTTGCTTAAGAACTTCTCCTTTATCCGTCCAATAAAATCCGCCTTCCCGACAATCCCATGACCTTTGCCCACCACCAACGGACTTTCTGTCTCCCGCCCAATCCCTCCTCGTAAGAAGCCTCGATACTCCTCTCTGCCCCTTCGATTGTCTCCCCCCATATAATCTAAAATAGTCTTATAATCTATAAATTCCTTCCTCTTACTAACCGAAAGGTATCCCGGCAAGCTGCTCCACGAATACTTAAGAAGCGCCTTCCATTTTTCATTAAGCGGTCTTTTAGACAATGCTTTCGTCCTGACCGGATTGAGATGAATATACCGGGACACCTCCAATAGATAATTATCAGCATCGATCAGATGGGCTTTATACCTTCCCTGATAGAGGTGTCCCACACGCTTGTGCCTCCGGTTGAACGAGGATGTGTATGAGATATTGAAATGATGCATGAATTCAGAGAGGTTGCCTTCCGGTGTGGTTAAAAGCAGACGGAAATGGTTTGGCATACAGATGTGTGCCAGGAGGACTACATTGTATATCTCCAAGGAAAGATCGAGCTTCTCAATAAAGACGGAATAATCCTCTTCATCGCAGAATATCCTTCTGCGCCCGTTCCCGTGGCAGGTAACGTGATAATAAGCGCCCGGATACTGGAGCCTCAGGGGTCTGGCCATGCTATAATAATAGTGAAATGAAGTGTTTTGTCAAGGGGAAAGATTTGACCCCTTTCCCTTTGTGCCCCTCGCTTATCTTTTTCTCCCCCAACCCCGCCAGCCGGGCATCAAAAAACGGGAAGATGGTATATTTCCCCTGCAAAAAGCTCTTAAAACTTCCTCCGCATTGCCCTTTATACCTGGCACAACCTTTATCCCCTGAGCAGCCACCAGTCTCGCCAGATAGGCTGAAATCCCCCCGCAAATTAAAATTTCGATTCCCCATCTCGTTAAAGATATAGCTCGGCGCGGTAGAAACTTTTCCCGAAAGGGAATTATAAACTGCGAAGCTACTTTACCTTTTTCAATGTCTGCAATCGATATCAGTTCAGCCGTATCAAAAACCGGTGATATCCTCCTTTCCCAGAAGGGAATAGCCACTCTCATAGCAAATTTTTCCGATAATCTTTAAAAATAATTTTAACGCGGATTATTGCTTATGTTTGTGAATAATCGAACACGGCTCGGGTACATATCCGCGTAGTATCAAGAATAGGAATCCCCAAAACTTCTTCATTTAAAATCAAGGGAAGCTCAGTGCTGCCTAAAATTAACGCCTCAATCCCTTCTGACTCAACCAAATTATCACATATCTTAACCAATCTCTCTTGTGTTCTTAATTTGATTTTACCATCAGCCAATTCAGTCATGGTTTTGTCATTGATATACTTTCGGTCCTCCACGCCCGGGATGCTCAACAAAATTCCGTGTTTCTCCAGGCTCTTCCGATAGAAATCTCCTTCCATGGTAAACCCGGTACCGAACAGCCCCACTTTACTAAATCCGTAATTTTTTGCCTGGCGAGCAGTTTCATCGACCATGTTTTCTTCATGATTACTCCTTTTATCGCATGCGCCTCCCACCTCCACCTCTGCCCCCTCCTCTCCCATCCCTTGGCCCTCTCCCCATTCTTCCCGGGAAGAATCTAGGCACCGGTGGTTGTCCCCAAACGGACAGAGGAGCCTGATTCGCTCCCGGAGCATCGATTTGAGTATCAGAAATTATCGCTCCAACCGGACAAGACGCCATTGCCTGGGCCGCACAATCAGCTTCAGGGTTTTTTAGTACAGCTTTATTGCCTTTCATTTCAAAGCCATTGGGGCAGACTTCCACACATCTCCCACAACCAACACATTGGTTATCATCCAACCAGATCATAATTTCATCTCCTCAATAATAGTTAATTATCGAATTATTCCCCTTACAACTCTTATCCCTTGAGCAATCACCAGTTTCGCCAGATAGGCTGAAATCCCCCTAAAATTAAAATTTCGACTCTCTATCTCGTTAAATTTTAATTCACCATAATCAACGAAAAGCAAAAACCATGCCAATACAAATCGGTTGTATGTCAAAGTATTATTAGTCTTTTGTAATCAAGGTTTTGCGTAAAATTACGGTAAATAAACTCCTTATAACAGACGGTATTGAGAGTGCAATAATGCTACTAAAGACCTATATTTTAGTAGCGGTATTGCTACTTAAACATTGGCAGATTTCGGGAAGCTATTCCGTAAGATAGTTTAGATGTAGATGTTACGGCTTATTTATCTTTAAGTTGGCAACTGGCATAAAATTTGCGTTAAAATGACATAATTATGAGAGACAAAAAAGAAAATGAATTCAGACTGAAAGGGCAAACTATCTGTCCCGGTATCGGTTTTGGAAATGCCCAGATCCTGGATCGCGAAATTGACGTTGCAAAGATTACAATAATTCCTGGCCAGGTTAAGAAAGAACAAAAACGATATTCCCAGGCAGTAAAAGTTGTAAGTGATCACTTAGACGAACACGTTAAAGAAGCACACGACGGCTCCTGGCTTAGCGCTTCCCAGTTATTGAAAGTTCACAAAGCAATGCTTGAAGATGAGAATATCCATAAATCAATTGAGAGACGAATTTCGTCCGAACTTAAAAACGTGGAATGGGCTATTATTGAGGAAGCCGAATCAATTATAAGCAAGCTCGAAGCGACAAGGAATCCATACTTCCAGGCTCGCGCGGAAGATATTCGAGACCTGGCCAGTAACATTCTCGAAGCGCTTACTTTATCAAGGAATGCATACAAAAAGAGCCTGCGTTGCCCGAAAGAACCGAATGTAGTCCTCTCCGGTCATCTTTACCCCTCTGCGGTAATGCAGGCGCAACATTATTGCGCGAGCGGGTTCGCCACTGAAAGTGGTCTTCTTTCTTCTCATGCAGCAATTTTGTTGAAGGGATTTGGAATTCCTGCTGTCGGCGCTGTGAAAGGGCTCAGAAAGACCGCTAAAGATGGAGACCGTGTAATTGTTGATGCGATAAGAGGCGTAGTCATTCTTCAACCGAAGCCTGCTACTCTGCGAAAATACAAAGTTCTCAAGAAACGTCTTGAAGTTCCCATCGCAATTCCCCCACCTCCTCCTATCAGGACGCTCACCAGTGATGGAACCACTATTCATTTAATGGCAAATCTGGAGAATTCTCATCAGGCAGAGATGATGCTCAGGAGCAGATTGGAGGGGATCGGATTATTCCGAACTGAATTCCTCGCCCTTAGTACTGCCACTATCCCTGATGAGGAGGAGCAGTTCACTATCTATAGCAATGTAATTAATACCGCCGCCGGGAGAAGGGTGGTTTTCCGCACGTTCGACATCGGGGCTGATAAACAAAATCCTAATATATATCGATCAAAGGGCCAGAATCCTGCCCTGGGCGTTCGCGGAATACGTCGTCATCTCCTCTGCTGCCCGCAAGAGTTGCGCACCCAACTGCGCGCTGTCCTCCGGGCAGCATGTGATGCTTCAGTTGGCATCTTGCTTCCTATGATCACTACGGTAGATGAAATTGAGCAAGTAAAAAAGTATTTAAAAATTGTTAAAGAGGAATTGAGCATAGAAGGCAAGCCGTTTTCTCCAAACGCTACTTTGGGGGCTATGATCGAGGTACCTGCAGCGGCAATCGCCGTAGCAGATTTGTTGGAAGAAGTGGATTTTATAAGTGTGGGAACCAATGACCTGCTTCAATATTTCATGGCTGCCGACCGCGACAACGAAGATGTCCTTAAGTATGGAGACTATAATAATGAGGCGTTTCTTTACCTGTTACGCTTCATCATCGAACGAGCAACGGAAATTGGTCGCGAAGTGGATGTCTCGGTCTGCGGAGAAATGGCTTCGCATCCCTCCCTTTTGCCCATTTTGCTCCGGTTCGGTTTCAAGACTTTCAGTATTTCGCCAAGCTCGGCTCGCTCCGTCCGCAAAGTAGTAGCTGAAACGAATCTTCGTGGTCCTGCTTAGGCTTCTGCCTCGGAGAATATTTTTCAAACGATTAGCGAAACCCCTTCATTGCCCTGGAAAAAATTTAACTGAGGCAATAAATGTGAATACAGAAATTCTTGAAGATTTCAAGAACTGGTTTGTCGACTACGTGTAGTCATTTGCATCAGAAGACAAAGACTTTCATCAAAACATTGTTATGAAAGAAAAACATACCTTGCGAGTGTGTCAAGAAATCTTGAATCTCGGAAACAAACTGGGATTAAATCACGGAGACCTTTGCTTGGCTGAGGTAATAGCCCTTTTCCATGATATCGGTCGCTTTGAACAGTATGCTCGCTACAAAACCTTTGTCGATTCTGACTCCGAAGATCATGCCGCCCTTGGAATAAAAATACTGAAAGAAAATGATGTTCTTGCGGGATTTGATGAACCAACGCGAAATCTGATTTTGCGAAGCATTTCGTATCATAACCGTGCTTCCTTGCCACGAGTAGAAACAGAGGCCTGCCTGTTCTTCACCAAATTACTTCGGGATGCCGATAAACTGGATATCTGGAAGGTAGTGACCGATTACTATCGTCAAAAGAATAGGAGACAAAATGTCGCGATTGAACTCGGACTTCCCGACACGCCGGAAATTTCGAACGAGGTATATGAGTCTTTAATGCGAAGACACATTGTCAATGCCGACTACCTGAAGAATCTTAATGATTTCAAACTACTCCAGATCGGGTGGGTTTACGGCATCAACTTCGCACCCACTTTTCATTGTATCAAGGAGAGAAAATATCTGGATATAATCCGTAATCATCTGCCTAAAACGGACAAAATTGACAACATTTTCTCTATCGTTCAAACCTACCTGGATGAACAGATTGGGGCTCTATAACGGACGAACAGATCATAAGAGATCAGGAAGCAGATGTTGTTTGCTCGACAAAGTTCGTTATCCGGGTTGCTTCAATATCTAAAATAATAGCTAAAGTTTATAGGTAAACGTTTTGTGACAAAGATTATTATTATTGCCATTATTATATTTATCATCGCCATTAGCATGGCGATAACAGGACGGGGAGGGGGCAATTTTTACGTCCCGGTCTTGATCGCGGCCGGAATTCCCATGCACCGGGCGGCTACCTGTGGCCAGCTTATTTTAGCAGGAGCGGCCCTGGCGGCCATGCTTGTTTTCCACAGGCATAGAACTGTTGACTGGAAGCTGGCTCTCGTAATTGATCCCCCCACGGATATCATGGCCTTTGTCGGGGGGTATTACGCCCACATCTTCAGCGGTGTGGCCTTGAAGTTTGTTTTCGCGGGCTTACTGGTCCTGGCGGGTTTTTTTATGCTTCGACCGGTTAAAGAAAGAACGGTGGAAAAACGATATGGCTTCTGGCAGCGCAGATTTGGAGAATACGATTATGCCGTCAATCTCTGGCTGGCACTTCCGATCACCGCCTTGACCGGCTTTTTCGCCGGGATGGTGGGGATATCCGGTGGTTCATTTAAGATCCCGTTGATGGTCCTGGCCTGCGGAGTCCCGATGCGGATCGCGGTGGGAACATCGTCGGCAATGGTTGCCGCGACGGCGTTAATGGGTTTCTTCGGTCATAAGGCCGCCGGGGATTTCAATCCGGCGGTGGCCCTGCCACTGGCGGCCGCGGCGGTGGCGGGCGGGTTGATCGGCGGCGGATTCTCGCTGAAAATCAATCCGCAACACCTCAAACGCATTTTCGCCTATACCACCCTGGCGGCGGCGGTTTTCATGGCTTTAAATGCGTTACTTTCTCTATCCGGTTAAATATGGATAAGATTATATGGTACTATCGTGAATAAAAATCCCTTCGCTTGATTTCTATATTTTTAATAATACTACGTTAGGAGTAAAGAAGATGAACAGAATTGTAAGACTTTTATAATCGCTATTTATTATCAAGTGCAAGGATTATACCAAATGAAGAAATTTTACCTGAAATACTGATACATCCTGGCAGTCAGCATGTTATACAAAATAAAACCGATGCTACTATGGATGAATAAAATGGGGAGAATGCAAAAACGCTACAAAAATTATATTATTTTGTAGCGTTTTTGCTGCTTTTCGGGGGGATATCTATACCCAATGCTTTTATCTTCCGATACATGGTGGTTTTATGAATGCCTAATTCCCGGGCGGCCGCCTGCCGGTTCCAGGCGTTTCTTTCAAGAACCGTTCTGAGGAAATTGGCCTCAAGCTCTTTGAATGAAAGCCAAGACGAAGGAGAAAGATATGCCCTCTGGTCCTGCGGAAGGAGATATTCTGGGAGATGATGCGGTTCAATCATTCCCTGCGAGCATAAAATAAAAGCATGCTCAATAATGTTTTCCAGTTCTCTCACATTCCCCGGATAATCGTGTTTCACCAAAACAGCAAGGGATTGGGGAGATGCGTTAATGATATTTTTCCCGCGCAGTCGGTTAAACTTGCCGATAAAATAGTCTATTAAGAGTGGAATATCCTCCCGCCGATCGCGCAAGGGTGGGATGACAATCTTAATTATGTTTATCCGATAATAAAGGTCTTGTCTAAATTCTTCTTTCCCAACCAATTCAAACAGGTTTTTATTGCTGGCGGTTATAATCCGGATATCGGCTTTCACCGATCGGGTGGAACCTAAAGGCTCGTATACCTTTTCCTCTAAAACACGGAGCAACTTAACCTGGAGCGCTGTTGAGACATCCCCGATCTCATCTAAAAAAATGGTTCCTCCTTCAGCCAAAGCGAAGCGGCCTGGTTTGTCTTTCTTCGCGTCAGTGAATGCCCCGGCTTTGTAGCCAAAGAGTTCCGACTCCAGCAATGTATCGGGCAAAGCACCGCAATTAACTGTTATAAGCGGGCCGGTTTTTCTTGCGCTTAAATTATGAATCGCCCGGGCAAAAAGCTCTTTGCCGGTGCCACTTTCACCTTCCAGAAGAACCGTACTTTCACTTACAGCTATTTCCGGCATAATATCAAACAACTGCAACATTCGCTTATTGCGGCTGATAATGTCAGCAAAAACGTGGCGTCCCCGCAACTCTTTGCGTAGTTCCTCCACCAGGCTCAGATCGCGGAAAGTTTCCACTCCCCCGATTACATCGCCTTTTCCATCCTTTAGAAGAGCGGTAGAAATGCTTAGCGGAATCCGGTCGCCATGGGCATCTATGATATATATCGGCTTGCAGACAATCGGTATTCCAGTCTCCATCGTCCTTTTTAAAGCGCAGTCACTTTCGCAAATACTGGCCCGCAGTACTTCACTGCATCTTTTGCCGATTGCTTCCCCCCGTGGAACTTTCGTTATTGCTTCTGCGGCACGGTTAAAGCAGGTGATCTTCCAATTTTTGTCTACAGTAAAAACACCATCCACAACGCTGTTTAAAACAACATTAAAACAATCTTTATAATCCTGTATCATAACTTAAATCCAAGTTTATAAGCATACCACAACTACCTTTATTGCTCAAGATCCAATTCCAAGCCTGTCCAATTCCAAGCCGCTAGCCAGTCCCCCAGATCATTTAATAGCGACTTTTCATTCACATCCCACCACAATTTTCATACAAGAACCAGGTGCCATTAAGAATTGTCAATATGTCTGGTTTTACTGCAAAATAGCCGATGATAGGCCTAGTATAGCAGCATTATTGCTACATGTTTCAATCACAAGGTTGCTTAAATGCAACTTTACTGTATTACGTGTTGCAGTTAGATCATTCCTTAACTTATTCCCTACCAAATAGTAATAAGCTAATTCTCCATAGCTGAGGAAATGGCACGCTTCTTGCTTTTATTAACTCCGAATGATTGCACATGAGATTTGTTACTCTATGGAGATCACAAAATCCAGATACGGATTTTCCAATAACGCACTATACGTGGGGAGCATTATCCAAGGAGGGTGGGAGCGGAACATCGGATCTCGAATCACGGCGTTTTTGCTTGCGATGGTAAGGATTATAGCGGTTGTCCTGTTGGTTGCGACGCTGCCTGGCTGCGTGCTGCTCGATCCCACCAACCCGTATGCCGATATGCCACAGCGAGCGCTGAGTAAAAACGCGCCTGGCCTGCGTCCTACAACACAGCCGGTGGAAGGGCCGATCACGCTGGCGAAGGCCATCGAGATTTCGCTGGCCAACAACCCGGGGATAGCCGCGGCGCGCTACGACGTTGACGCAGCCAGAGCCCAACGTCATATGGCCATCGGGGCGGTTCTGCCGAGGGCCCATCTGGTGGGCAATTACTCGCACTACCTCGACGGTCAGCGGCTGGGGCCTCCGCACTACCAGGGCGAACCCCGCTATTTCAGCGAGGACATCTTCGGCTCCGACGTGGTTATAACCATGCCGCTGTTCACCGGCGGTAGGCTGATCAGCGAGATCCTGGCGGCCAAGTTACTTCAGGCGGCCTCCGAGCACCGACTGGCACGCAACAGGGAGGAATTGGTCTTCAATGTCTGCAGCGTGTTCTACAGCATCCTGTCTCAAGGTCACATCATCGAGTCGCTGGAGTTCTCACAACGGACGTTGAAAGAGCATCTGAAACGAATCGTTGAACTTATCCAGGCGCAGAAGGCGGCCAAGGTGGACCAGTTGCGGACGGAGGTACGCATCGCGGACCTGAAGCAGCGGCTGGTCAGAGAGCGCAATGTCCTGGCCATTCAGAGGCGAGTGCTGACCAACTTACTTGGCGTCCGGCAAGAAGGACCCGATCCCGTAGCTGTCACCGGGGAACTGGCGATTGGCGAGACAATAGCGCCCAGCGTGCAAGCGAGCTTGGTCGAGGCCTTTGACCAACGTAGCGACTATTTAGCGGCGCGGGCGGCACTTGAGGCGCAGGCAAAACGGGTGGATGCCGCCCGGGCCGAGTACTGGCCTATGTTGAACTTCCAGGGGGCCTATGGGTGGCGGTGGGCGGGCAATCCCACGGATCAACCCGCGGGAAGCGAAAGTTCCGAAGACATTGGCCAAGTGCGCACCGTGCTGGACATCCCCATCTTCGAAGGCGGCAGAATCAGTGCCAAAATCCGCCGGGAACGGGCCAACCTGGATGCCGCCCGGGAAAGGCTGCGGAAGCTCGAACTTCAGATCCGCCTGGACGTGGAGACAGCCATTCTTAACCTGGCGTCGTCCAATGAGCGCTTGAAGGCGACCGAAAAGAGCATTGAGCAGGCGGAAGAGAGCCTGAGAATCGAGTTCGAGAAGTACGATTTCGCAAAGGGGTCTATCACGGACGTTCTGGACGCTCAGTCGGCACTGCTGGATTCACAGATGAATTACTATCTAGCCCTGGCGGACTACAACACGGCCCTGGCCCAGTTCCGCCTGGCAGTAGGAGAAAATCAATGAGAACAGTAACGAAATGTGTATTAGTGATCGCCACCCTTGGATTGGCCATCATTGGTATGGTTGGCTGCCGCTCGGACAAAAACGCGAGCGGCAAGTCTAAGAAACCTCAGCGTGTTCAAGCCGTCGCAGCAGAGAAAACACGTTTGGTGGAGTTCCTGGAGACAACGGGAAATATTGTCGCTGTCAACACCGTGATGATAAAGGCGACCATTGAGGGTCCGATCGCCTTCTGCCCCTGGCGAGAGGGTGACCACGTCGAGCAGGTTGGGCAGAAGCTAATTGAGATAGATCGGCCGCTGTACCGCCAGGAGGTCTTGGCGGCTGAAGCGGCATTGGCCGTGGCCAGGGCCAAGCTGGCTGACCTCAAGGCCGGCGCGCGCCCCGAGGAAATCGCGCAGGCAAAGGAATCCGTACGGCATTTCGAGGATTGCACGAGTTTTGCCAAGGCCGACCTGGACCGGATTGAATCACTGGTCAAGAGCGGCGCGCTTCCCGCGGAGACGGTTGAGAAGGCCCGTGTCAGCTACGTGAAGTGCCAAACCCAGCATGAGGCCGCCAAGGAACAGCTGGCCATGCTCGAAGCGGGACCGACGAAAACAGAGATAGGCGTCGCGCAGGCCGTCGTGGATGAAGCGGCAGCCAAACTGGCCCTCGCCCAGGCGAAACTCGATGAATGTCTGCTCAGGGCGCCATTCGCCGGCGTGATTACACAGGTCTTTGTCCGGCCAGGTGACCTGGCCACACCGCGAGAGCCGTTGCTCAAGATGATGGACCCTTCGTCCCTCGTGGTGCGGGCTGGGCTGCCGGAAAGCTGCGCTGCCGACATCCGCAAGGGCACCGAGGCAGTCGTCCGGTTGGACGCTTATCGGGGAAAAACGTTCAGTGCGAGGATCGAGCGGGTCTATCCGCGGCTCGAGCAGGACTCTCGTACGCGGATAATCGAGGCGAAGCTCATTGAGCCCGTCAAACTGATTCCGCGCCTGTTCGCCAGGATATCGGTGCAGGGCCGAGTGGCCGATGACGCCGTGGTGGTTCCCGACGCGGCCATCGTGACCACTCCCAGAGGCCACAAGGTCGTCTACGTAGTCAACGAAGGCAAGGCGAGCATGCGAAAGGTCACGATCGGACTGGAACAGGGACAGCGCGTGCAGGTCACCGATGGAGTGCGGGCCGGCGAGATGGTCGTCATCGCCGGGAACCTGAACTTGAAGGATGGGGCGAAGGTCCAACTGGTTAAGGCGGCGCCGACCCCGGCCACGAAGAAGGCCTCAAAAGGCAAGGAGCAATGAAGATCACCGAAGCCGCACTCAAACGCCCCGTAGCGGTCACCGTGCTGACCGTCGCGGCCTTGGCCGCCGGCCTGTTCAGCCTGTCGCAACTCGACGTGAACTACCTGCCCGACATTTCCTACCCGATGGTGAAGATTCACATCTGGTGGCGCGGGGCGACGGCGGACGATATAGAGGACAACATCGCCGACCCCCTGGAGGAAGTGATCGCCACGGTGGATGACCTCGATTACATCGAGTCCTCCAGCATCGAGGGCATGTACACACTGTTGGCGAACTTCTTCTATGGGGTGGACGTGGAAGTGGCTTTCCAGGACGTGGTGGCCGCCATGGGCCGGGTTACCAAGAAACTGCCGCGCGACATGGACCCCCCGATCATCATCAAGGCCGACCCGTCGCAGTTGCCGGTGATCGAGGTGATGTTCACCTCGGACGAGCACGACCTCGTCTGGCTCCGCGAGTGGGCGGATGAGTGGCTCATCGATCGGCTGGCGAGTGTACCGGGCACGGCCGGCGCCGAGATCGTCGGCGGGCTGGAGCGGGAAATCCGCGTCCACCTCGACCCGGATCGGCTTCAGGCCTACAAGCTCTCCCCGGCCCGGATCGCCAAGGCCCTCTACCAGGAAAATCTTGAGACCTTCGCCGGCCGCGTGACCATCGAGCCGCGCGAGATCATCGCCCGGACCATGGGCGAATATGAAAACCTCGAGGAGATCGAAAACGTCGTTGTGGCGATGGGTCCCGACGGAGAGATGGTCTACGTCAAGGACGTAGCCCGCGTGGAAGACTCGCATGAGGAGATGCGCATAGACACACACTTCAACGGCCAGCCCTGCGTCGAGTTCAAGGTGCTAAAGCAATACGCCGCCAACGCGGTCACCGTTGCCGAGGGCGTGAAGGCTCGCCTGGCCGAACTGCTAGCGCGAGGCGACATCCCGAAAGACATAAAATTCGGCTATGTGGAGGACGAGAGCACATACGTGAGGGCCGCCATCAACAGCGTGGAGAACTCGGCGATCCTGGCGGCTGTGCTCGTCGTCGTGGTCATCTACCTTTTCCTGGGGCGATGGCGGCAGGTGGTCGTGATGATGGTGGCGCTGCCGGTCACCCTGCTGGCCAACTTTGCCTTGATGAAGGCGGCCGGCTTCTCCATCAACGTCTTCTCCCTGGGAGGGCTGGTGGTCGCGCTGGGGGTGATCCTGGACAACTCGATCGTGGTCCTGGAAAACATCACTCGGCTGAAGTCCGAGGGCGTGGACGATTACGCCCAGCGCGGCACGCAGGAGGTCGGCTCGGCGATCATGACCGCTACGCTGACGTTCCTGGCCATCTTCCTGCCGTTCGTGTTCGTGCCGGGCATGGTGGCCATCTTGCTCAGCGAGCTCGTGTTTGTAGTGGGTGGGGTCGTGATGATCTCGCTGTTGGTCGCGCTGACCCTCACACCGTTGCTGACCGACAGGCTCCTGCGCAGCGAAACGGTCGGGCAAACGTCCCGCGTCGCCAGGTTTTTTGACCGCATCATTGGATTTGGCCTCCGAGGCTACGAGCGGCTGCTTGGTGGCTGCCTGCAAGCAAAGTGGCTCGTGGTGGTTCTCGCATTAGCGCTGTTCGCCGTGGGCATCTTGCTGGCCGCCCAGGCCGGCACGCAGTTCCTGCCCAAGCTGGACGACGGTCGCGTGATGGTGAAGCTCAAGATGCCCAGCGGCACCTCCTTGGCCGAGGTGGATCGGATTCTCACGCTGGTGGAGAACCGGCTCCAGGGACTGCCCGAGATCGAGAGCATGTTCCGGCTCTCCGGCGGCAGGGTCTTTGGGCTCTACACCCTCGAGGTCGGCAACGAGGGCAACCTGAACATCCAGCTTGTGCCGCGAAGCCGGCGGGACATCACCACGGCGCAGTTTATTAAGAAGATCAGGCCCTGGGCGGCAAAGATACAGGCACAGGAGCCCGGCGCCAAGCTGCCCGTGAAGCCGAGGAAGATCAAGGGCCTGCGCAAGGTGGGCGAGCAGGATGTGGAGGTCAACGTCAAGGGAAGCGATATCATGTTGCTCTACGAATTCTCCGAAAAGTTGGCAGCCCAGCTCAGCAAGACACCAGGTTTGTCAGGCGTGAATGTCTCGATGGATATGACCAAGCCGGAGTACCGCGTGTATGTGGACCGCGCCCGTGCTTCGGCAATGAGGATTCCCGTCAACCAGGTCGCCACCACGCTGCGCACTCTGGTCCACGGCCTGGTGGGCACCCTGTACCACGAGGGGACGGAGTACTACCCCATTCGTGTCATGGTGCCGGAGGTCGCGCTCACCAGCAAGACGGACCTGGAGAACCTGATCATTGAGACCCGAAACGGCGAGCCGATCTATCTGCGGGACATTGCCGAGGTCCGCCGGGCCGTAGGACCCGTGGAGATCTCCCGAGAGGACCAGGTCATGAGGGTGATCGTTCGCGCCGACCCGGCCGGAGTCAGTGTTGGCGAGGCCCTTGGCCGGGCCGAGCAGGCTGCCATTGACCTGGAGCCCCCCTCAGGCGTCGAGATCTCAATGGGCAGCGAGGCCCGGTTTATGGCGGAAAGCCGGCGCGTCGTGGGGCTGATCATCGGCTTCGCCGCGTTGTTCGCCTACGTGATCTTGGCCATCCAGTTCGAATCCTTCGTGCTGCCCTTTCTGATCATCCTGAACATCCCGTTGGCGCTGACCGGGGCGCTCCTGGCGCTGTTTTTTGCGGGCGCGCCGATTGGCGTGACCGTCCAGATCGGCATACTCGTGATGATGGGCGCCATCACGTCGCAGGGCGTGGTGCTGTTGACCTTGGCCGAGGAGTACCGCCGGGCCGGGATGTCTCCACTGGAGGCCATCCGCAAGGCGGCCCCGATCCGTGTTCGCCCGATCTTGATGACCCAGTTGACCACGGTGCTGGGGCTGGTGCCGCTGGCGATGAACCTCGGCGAGGGCGGCGGCATGCTCGTGACGATGGCCATCGCGGTGATAGGCGGCCTGCTGTACTCGCTGCTGCTGACGCTGCTGTTCCTGCCGGCGGCCTACGGGCTGGTCTATCGCAAGATTTGAAAATGCATCAACTCAATAGCAATAAATAATTAAAAAGAGGAATTAAAAATGAAAAAAACTTACATTTCAATATTAGTCTTTGTAATGGTTGCAGTTGCAGGATGTTGCATAAAAAACAAAAAGATTGATTTAAGTAGGGATGAACTGAAAGTGATTCAGTCCAAGCAAAATGTTACTCTAGATGATTCACTGCGAAAAGTGAAAAAATACCATTTAAAGGAAATGTATCCGGTATTCGCAATAGAATACTCTAAAAACGAAATGCCTATCGAAACACTGGATGGCATTTGTAGATATTTTATCAACAAAATAGAAGAACATCCCTTTGCAAAATACATCTGCACCTTTGATCACTATGCGCACACAGCGGATATTGACGGAGGAAGAATCGAAGAAACTATCGTCGGTTCTAAAAACGTCTTGTTCTGTTTTGGGAAAAAATTAATTGACCCTAAAATACCGGCGGTACGACCAAGATCAATAGGTATATGCGAAACGGAATCAAGTTTTGTTATTTCATTTCTTGAGCCACCCAACCCCGCTATAACAGAAACGATGATTAAGTGGATTCGTGATTTAGAGACACAATGAACTCTGATGGCATTATCTGGCTTTTAAAATAATTGAGGTTTTTTCGCCAAAAATTTGGAAAGGGCTATTTTGGACAGGTCTGATTAAAAAGAGAATGGCTTGGGAACAAAAGGAAGAATAGCAATGCAGCAAGGTGGAAGAAACAGGCCCGGAAGATGGGGTTCGGGCGATGGATATGGAAAGGGTAGAGGCAGGGGAATTGCCAACACGAGAAGATGGAAAAGAATAATCCCTGGCCAGAGATTCGAGCAGGGAATAGGAAATGGTCAGGCTTCGGGAATTAAAGGTGTTCCACCAAGGCATGATTTTTCCTCACCACTTCCGAGAGAAAAAGAAATTTCCGCGCTCGAAGAGAGATTACGCGCTTTAGAAGAACAGAAAAACAAACCGATCAGCGCATTGCGGAAATCAAGGAAGGTAGAACAAAACGGACGAAGGCTTATGTTAATCTGGGAAAATGTACCGGATGCGGGATTTGTGTTGATATCTGCCCGGTGGGCGCTATTAAATTGAGAGAAGGAAAAGCTGTAATCAGTGACGATTGCGTTGCCTGCGGGCAATGCGTGTCGGAATGTCCAAGTAACGCCATCTTAGCGTACTAAAACCCACAATAAAAATGTCTTGTAGTCCACTTTGCTTGGCGTCTCGACGGAAGCGGGTTCGCTACGGCTTTTACTGCGGGCATCTCCTTTGCCAAGGATAGCAACCAATATATGCCTGCCTGCCAAATGCTGCGATAATGTATCATATGGTTCAACTGAGAAGTCAACAACAAGGAATATCTAAAAGGAGGTTGCCATGTTCGTAGGTTTGATCATAGCTATTCTAATTATCGTCGGTTATTCAATGTATGCTAGCAACAAGTATGCACTTAAAACCGACATAGATGAATTGCAACAAAGGGTAACCAAATTAGAGGAAGCCTTATCCCAGAATCGCCGGTGTTAGTGACTCTCAATCATTAAGGGAGGAGTTAATAGAAAAATCTTTTGAATTTTTGTTGGCCAGGGAATCAAAAAAATCGATTCTTTATAGTTAAAGAAATATCGGTCATCGAGAACAGGATCACGATCACTCTGTCTTTCCCTTTTGCCGGCATCCCTATCGAAGACCAATTAATAAATAGCGTACGGGATCCGGTGGAGAAACTGGGCGCGGAGGTGGAAGTGAAAACCACCTTGATGAATCAAGAAGAAGTCCAGAAGTTTTTATCAATGGAACAGGAAGAAAAAGGCCTTTTGACAAGGTGCGTAACTCCATATATTGCCAGCGGGAACGTAATGGTGGAACCTTCATATAAAGACGATGATATCTTTGTATCCCAAGGCATAAAATTAATAAATGTCAAAGCGGTTGGCATAGATAGAAAAGGAAAGACAGTCATAACTGCAGATGGCTCTATATTTCCCTATGATAAACTTGTTCTGGCAACAGGAGCAAAACCGGTAGTATTTCCTGTTTCAGGAGCTGATCTTCCAGGCGTATTCACGCTTCGCAGAAGTGGGGATGCTGTTAACATTTTGCACTGGATAAATTCAATGAGGGTAAAAAATGCGGTTGTGATAGGCGCCGGCGCAATAGGGATAGAAATCGCCTACCTTTTCTCTCTTCACGGCATAAGAATCACTCTTGTGGAAATATTAGAACATATCATGCAAAGCGTCCTGGATTCAGATATGAGTGAAGGGCTGGAGCGGTATATCAGAGAAAATGGCGTTGAGCTAAAATTAAAGCAAAAAGTGGAAGCGATCATAGGAGAAAGAGAGGTGGAGAGCGTTGCTTTGTCTTCGGGAGAGAATATAAAGGCCGAAATGGTAATTATCTCGGGAGGAGCGTGGCCCAATGTTGACTTAGCCAAAAAGGCGGAGTTGGAAATAGGGGAACTAGGGCTAAAAGTAAACGAATATTTGCAAACGTCAGATTCCGATATTTATGCTGCTGGGGATTTAATAGAGTATGAGAGTTTCGTTACCGGCAAACCGATACTTGGACAATTAAGACCAAATGCCGTAATTGGTGGAAGGGTGATAGCAAAGAATATTTTGGGCTACAAGGTAAAATTCCCAGGTCTGATAAATAGTTTCGCCACAAAATTTCTTGGTAAAACAATCGCAGGTGCCGGTGTTACAGAATCGGAGGCTGAGAGAAACGGAATTAACGTGGTTGCAGTAAGGCAAGATTCCGCAAGCAAACACTCGATGATGAGAGGAAAAAAGCCCTATACGGTTAAGCTTATATTTAACACCGATTTTCACAGTGTTATAAGCGTCACTTGCAAACTCGGAAGCATAAATTGCAATTCAAATAATAGCAATGCGTTATGATTGTTCCAATAAAAATATTCAGCAAAATTATGACGCTTAAACAAATCATATTGCGCTTATAAAACAATCACAACATTCCGAATAATAAGGCTGGGGGACCCATTTTACCCTAAAAAATAGGATAATAATGCATTTTTTCCTTGACCCATAAGCAAGATACTTCTATATTGACAGCATTATAGTCGTCATAATTTTGCTATATGGAGCAAGGAATATGAGCTTGATTGATTGTTTTACTAAGGATTTAAAGCCCCGGCAGAATCAGTACGAGGCGATCCGGGCGGTAGCTTTCGAGGAGGGGGATATGAGAGAAGTGGCATTGCGCTTCGGCTATACTCCCCAATCGTTGCGAACCTTGATCAATCGCCTTGAGCGGGGCCGGCACGTTCTGTTTCCTGAAATTAAGCGAGGCCCGAAAGGGCGGCATACTTCGGCTGAAACCGTCAAACTGATTACTGAACTGCGCCGAAAAAGGAGGTTAAATGCACGGGAGATCACCAGGGAACTGAATCGATTGCGGATCTCCATCGGTATTCGAACAGTGGAACGAATATTGGCTGAAACCGGTTTTCCCCGGCTGCGCCGGAGAACACACCGGGAAAGGGGGATCAGCAAAACCGGTACTCTGATCGCACAACGATCCGCCAATCTGGATATAAAGGGGCTCCAGCCGTTTCAAGAAGATTGCCAGGTAGCCGGCGTGTTTCTTTTTCTCCCTTATATTCTGGAGAGCGGCATTCTTGATATAGCCCGGCAATGCGCCTTGCCTGAATCAAACGATATCGGGAAGCAGCAGGCCGCCTTGTCGATGCTGTTGCTCAAATTAATCGGCAATGAACGATTAAGCCATATAAAGCAATACGACATGGATCGTGGTCTCGGTCTCTTTGCCGGATTGAATATACTGCCGAAACCCACATATATGTGTTCATATTCCTGTCGCACGGAGGCGGCCGGACTGATGGCTTTTCAGAGCAAGCTTGTCGAACATCTTCGGCAGCTTTATCCGGAGTTGTATCCCGGCAAGACCATTAACCTGGACTTTCACTCGATTCCACACTTCGGGACTGAGTCGGAGATGGAAAAAGTATGGTGTGGGGCGCGGGGAAAGGCATTGAAGGGAGCCAATACCTTTTTTGCTCAGGATGGGGAAAGTGATGCGCTTATCTACACCAGGGCGGACATTAAGCGATCGGAATCGTCTGAGGAGATCAAAAAGTTTGTCAACTACTGGTTGGAAATAAAAGGGATTGTGGATGAGACCCTGGTTTTCGACTCAAAACTGACCCATTATGGCATTTTATATGAACTTGATGATGATGACGTTAAGTTTATTACGCTGAGGAAACGCAGTGAAAATCTCATCAAGGAAACCCTCGAAATTCCGGAGAAAGAATGGGAAAAAGTTTATCTGCCGATCCCCAAACGAAAGTATAAACATGTAAAAGTGTTTCAAAACCGGGTTGAACTGATAAAGGGGAAGAAAACGTTTCGACAGGTAATCATTAAAGATCACGGCAGGGCGGAACCAACTTTTATGATCAGCAACAATGAGAGCATGAAATTATTGGATATATTAATCGTCTATGCGCACAGATGGCATATTGAAAACAAGCTTTCTGAGCTGATTAAATTTTTCAGCTTAAACGCTCTTTCATCTCCGATTATGATTCGGATCCATTTTGATATTCTCTGGACGGTTATTGCTGATACTCTCTACCACCTTTTTACAAAAGACCTGAGAAGATTTGAAAGTTGTCGCGCTCCTAAAATTTTCAAGCAATTTATTGATATGCCGGGGCAAGTCAAATATGATGGGGAGAGATTCACAGTAAAAATTCGGAAGCGAGCTACTACACCGATCCTCTTAGGCGTAGAAAAATTGAACAAAGAAATCCGAATCCCCTGGTTGGACTACAAACCGCTGAAGGTCGTTTGGACGCCATAGTAAATGACGCTTAAAAACCCTGTGAAAATCGGTGTTTAACGAGGAAACTAAAAAGGTTATAGGGGGCCAGATTGTCAGTGATAGTGAATGTCCCATGAAACATATTGATGTAATAGCATTAGCGATAAGATGCGGTATGACAGCCTCAGATTTAACGACTTTACGATGCGCGGGTCAACCCGAATTATCCCCGGATCCGGGGATGGAGCCATTAGCCCTGGCTGCTGAGAAAGCTTGGGTTCAAACCTCTACACTATCGGGTGTAAATTGGGAAGTTTAGGTCAAAAATTTTATGGGAGGTGCTAAAATGCCCTGGATTGCCGAGGACAAGTGTACTGGTTGCGGAATTTGTATTGAGAAGTGTCCCGTATATGCAATATCGATGGAAGATGAAAAGGCAAAGATAAATATGGCCGAATGCATTCGTTGCGGCGTCTGCCATGATGTTTGTAATCAGCAGGCGGTAAGACATGATGGTGAGAAAGTACCCGAAATTATTGAAGATAATATAGAAATGACAAAGAGATTTATGGAAGAGTGTGAAAAACATCTTGGTAATGCTAATGAAAGAAGAAAGTGCTTAGAGAGAATGATTAAGTACTTTAATAAAGAAAAGCTTATCGCAGAAAAGACATTAGAAGGGCTTGAGAGGCTAAAGCAAGCTGTTTAAATGGAACCAAGAATTGGATTAAGCAGATGAAAACACTTCATCACGCGTAAATAAGATCTAAATGTAAATAAATATCCGATTATTGAATATAATATAACCCAGTGCTATTCAATGAGAAAGAACGATCTTGATAAGGAAAGTCGCGTTTTGAAAGCGTTGGCGAATATTACCCGCTTGGCTATTGTTAAAGAGCTTTTGAAGAAAGAGAAATGCGTTAGCGATATTGAGCACCTGTTGGGTGCCCGGCAGGCCAATATCTCCCAACATCTGGCGATATTGCGGTGGGCAAATATTGTTGACTGCTGCTATGACGGAAAAATGCACTGCTATTATTTGAAGGATCCTAAAATGATGTTGCATCTTTTAGAATTGTTGAAGAAACTGAAAACATGAAAGGGATGTAGATGATGGACAATAACGAAAAAGTACTGATCATTGGGGGTGGTATCGCGGGCCGGAATGTCGTTCGGGAGCTGATCAGACTGGGGAAATCCAGCGGTATTTACCTGGTTAAAAAGGAATCCCATAGCAGTTATTCCCCTTGCGGTCTCCCCTATGTTATAGGCGGGGAAGTAGAAACAATGGAGGATATTCTCTTCCCTAATTTTGACCGAAGATTAAGAAATAATAATGTTCAAATAATGGAAGGAACCGAGGTAAAGAAAATTGACTTGCTTAACAAGGTAGCGGAAACAGATAAAGGAGAAGTCATAGCCTATGACCGTCTTGTAATTGCTACTGGCAGGAAGGCACAAGTTCCTCCTCTGCCCGGAATAGAAAAGGTCGGGGTCTGTACTTTGTCTAACTACGAGGATGGGCTACTAATTTATGATGAATTGAGCAGAGTAAAAAAAGTAGTGGTCATCGGCGGAGGATTTATCGGTTGTGAGTTGGGCGCTGCTTTTCGCGAACGGGGTATTGAAACAAGCTTGATAGAAATCAAGCGGTATATATTACCGCAGATCCTGGATGAGAGCATGGCTTCACTAGTCCAAAATAGGCTCAGTGAACTAGGTTGCCGGATTATTACCGGTAAGGAGGTCTCCCGAATCAACGGGCCTGGCAAAGTGGAATCGGTGTCCATAGATGGTAAGGAATCTCCAGTCCTGGCAGATCTGGTACTCATTGCGGTCGGAGTCAGGCCGGAGACAGCTTTAGCTGAGCAAACTGGATTCGAAATCGGAAAATTAGGGGGATTGGTTACGGATAGCCAACAGCATCTTAAGATAGATGGGAAATTTCTCGAAGATGTTTATGCGTTGGGAGATTGCGTGGAAGTACAAAATGAGATAACCCGAAGCAATACCCTGAGCCCTTTAACCGAAACAGCAATAGTGCAGGCCCGGGTCATTGCCCTGAATATATTGGAAAAATCAAAACGCTCTCCGGCTGGAGGGTATGGAGGCTATATCTGCTCGTCTTTGACTCTCATTGGAGGATTGGAAGTAGGCATGGCCGGTTTGACCACAGAAGCGGCCGAGAAAGCTGGAATCCATCCTCAAACAGTTCAAGTTAAGGGTTGGACCAGGGAGATATATTTTCCGGGAAGTAAGGCAATGTATATCAAACTTTTAGTACACGACGAGCGCTTGATTGGAGGCCAGCTTATTGGAGAAGAGAATGTTAAGGGGATGATCAATGAGATTTCCGCAATGATCCATGCCCGAGCTAAAATAAATGATATTTTATGCCGACAGAGAAGTTATACCCCTGCCCTTTCCTCCTCTCCCGACGTGTTAATGAAGGCGCTGGAAAAATTGACGGCTTGAATCCTGTATAAAAATGCAAACGTTACGACAAGATGTAATTGCCACCGGAGTCGTCCGGGAAAGAAATATGCGGAAAACAGTCATTGCCCGTGGAGAGGGCATCGTGGCCGCGCTATCCTTGCGGGACTATCTGAAAAATTTGAAAAGGAATGTCGAATAAGGAGGTGAGTAAAAATGCCTATTTACAGCTACGTATGCGAAAAGTGTGAACACCCTTTCGAACTTTTGGAGGGAGTGACCGCTGATAAAGTACAGAAAAAGTGCCCTAAATGCGGAAGCTCAAAAGTAAGAAAGACTTTTTCAACTTTCAGCATGGGTTCAACTTCAAACGGAACTGATTATTCTTCGGGAGATAGCTGTCCTACGGGAACCTGTTCACTTGGATGATCTGCTGATCCTCATACGAAAGAGATAACCAGATATGGATGAGAAATCCGATGTTGAATCCTGGTTGAGAAATGAAGGGGCAAGACTTCTGAGAAAGATCGGCCTCAAGACAGGAGATAGAGTGGTAGATTTTGGTTGCGGCTTGGGACATTACAGTATTCCGGCGGCTCAGGTTGTGGGAAAAGAGGGGAAAGTATTCGCGGTGGACGAGGATGAAGAAGTTTTAAACCGGTTAAGGTTATATATTGAAAAGCAAAGAATTATAAATATAGAGACAATCCAAACAACAGTGGAATTAAAAATAAATCTCGCGCCCGAATCAGTAGATATAGTTTTAGCTTTTGATGTCCTCCACTATATGGAAAAAAGAAATAAACTGTATGCTGAATTTCAGCGGCTGCTAAAAAAAGAAGGTATGCTTTCAGTTTACCCAAAGCATCACAAGACAGATGCACCACTCCGGAATCTCGCTCAATTATCCTTAAAGGAAATAATTAAAGAAATCGAGAAGGCAAATTTCTCCTTACAAAATAAATTTTACGAAAGACTGATTCACGACGATAACTATGATCGAGGCTATATTCTGAATTTTAGACCTGCAATTAAAAATAGAAAATGAAAACTTTAATTATCTTCAACCGAAACCCTTATGATGGCACCGATGTTACCTGGAATGGCTTGCGGCTCGCAGAACAACTGTTCAAAAGCAATGTTGCAATCAGGCTATTTTTGATTAATGACGCGGTTGATCTGGCCAGGGACTCGGCCAGACCGCCAGAAGATTTTTTTGATTTAGGGGAAATGCTGAAAGATTTGATAAGGAAAGGCGTGCCGGTTAAAGTTTGCGGAACCTGTAAGATAAGATGCGGGATTCATAAAGGCGAACCTTATTTTGAAGGTGCTCGGGAAGCCAAAATGACCGAGCTGGCTGAATGGGTTCAAGAGGCTGATAAAATTATTAGCCTTGGATAAATAGAGTGGAAAATCTTTATATCATAGAAATTTAGAATGCTGCCACACGTTCGAGCGGCTGGAGAAACCTTCGAAAAGCCACTAATCTCCGAGGCCCTTCAAGCATCTTATAGCTTTCCTGACTCCTCTTAAAATTATGATGGTTAGCGGATCGAATTCATTTAAAGACTGTAGCATTGTATCCTGCGGCATTTTGCGCCCTGAATTGACTTTCCTCCAGGAAAGCGGTTTTTTGGATGCCGATAAAATTATCTATACAACTCCCGGCCTTCATGAAAATCCGCGTGATCTAAAAAGACAATTGATGGAGCAATTAGAACAAGCTAAAAAATATTCCAAAAATATTATTGTGGTGTATGGAAGCCGTTGCTATCTTGATTTTAAAAACCCTTTCAATACAATCGATAAAATTATTGCTAAATCGGGAAAACACATATATCGGGTAAAAACAGGAAATTGCATTGATATATTGGCAAATATGGAAGAAAGGGAGAAGATCGCGGGAGGACAAAGAATCTACTGGTTGACTATGGGATGGTTGCTGTTCTGGAGGCTTATTTTTAAAGATTGGGACGCTGGAAAAGCCAATGAGACCTTCCCCATGAATGATAAAGCCGTCATCCTGGATCTATCAAACGCTTTTAATTCTTATTCAAAAGAGAATCCGGAAAAAGTACTCGAATTCTCTGATTGGATGAAAATCCCGATAGAATCCCATCCTGTCTCCTGGAAAAGGATTAAAAGGCTTTTAACACAGGCTAAAGACAAAGCTGTGTTCGGAGAGGGGTTAAATCTTTCCCCTTGACACTTTTTGCAATCGATCTCTCAATTCATCAAATCTTTTTCTTAATTCCGGCTCCCGCTCCATCCTGCTCCGCAGCCTACTCCTGGCCCGGCTCACGGCGCTGTAGTTTATCCCGCCTACCAGCCTCCCGATCTCGGGCTGCGAAATTTTACAGAAACGATACAACAGCTCCATCAGCATTGCGCGCTCTATCGACCTCTTGCTGCGACGGCAAATATCCTCCTTTCTCTTTTTTCTCTGGTTTATTTTGACTGACGAGAACGATGTTATTAACCATATCCGGTGTTCCGGGCAAGAGGTTGATATATACCATGTAATAGTATATGTTCTTATTTACAAACAATTCGTGATATTAGCTTAAGTTATACAGCCATGAAAACAAGGGCGGAAAATCAATTGCATGATGATTTGGAGAAGATTCAAGAGCTTTTCAGGAGAGAGAGGATCAAGCTCACCCATCAGCGCCTTGAAATTTATAAGGAGATGCTGGGGGCTGAAGATCACCCGTCAGCGGAAGAAGTCTATACGCGTGTTCGACCCAGGATGCCCACCATTTCTCTCGATACCGTTTACCGTACATTAGACCTGTTTGAGTGTGTGGGCTTGGTATCCAGGGTTGCGGTCTTGGACGATAGAAGCCGTTTTGATTCGAAGATGAAACCACATCATCACCTGGTCTGTACGTCATGCAAAAGTGTCGTAGATTTTCTTTGGCCGGCTTTGGATAAAATGAAACCACCTCTCCAGATAAAAGGCTGGGGACAGATTGTAAGTAATCATATGGAATTGAGGGGGATATGTAGTAACTGCTTGAAACAGGGGTAGAAAAAAGAAAGAAAGCTATAATAAAAAAAATAAAATTTTTTTTATTGCAGATAAGAATTATTATGATATAGTTATAACTATGATAAAGGATAAATAATTCATAAGTTATTACCTGGGATTATTAGGGTTACACTTTCCTATCAGGAGGTGAGAAAGATGGACAAATATAAGTGTATGCTATGTGGATACGTATATGATCCGAAAAAAGGCGATCCGGATTCCGGGATTAATCCGGGAACACCATTCAAAGATATTCCGGATGATTGGGTATGTCCTATCTGCGGCGCCGGCAAAGATCAGTTTGAAAAAGGGTTATGGTAAACGGCCAGATTGCTTTTGTTGAAAAAGTGAAGAATTAAACGGACTGAAAAAGTAATAATAACCAGCACTGAGTGGTGCTAAAAACAGAAAGGAGGCCTATCATGGCTAAAGTTACACGTGGGATAGTGGAAAAATCAGGTATTGATGTTGATCAGTTACTGGAACTGCTGGTCAAGAATGCTGCCGCGGAGATTACAACCTACTACTATTATACCATCCTCAGGGCGAACCTGATCGGGTTGCAGGGTGAAGGTATAAAAGAGATCGCGGAGGTGGCAAGGATTGAGGACCGGAACCACTTCGAAGCCCTCATACCACGTATTTATGAGTTAGGCGGCAAACTCCCGGATGACATGAAGGTGTTTCATGATATGTCCGCCTGCCCGCCGGCGAACCTTCCACAGGACCCGACCGATGTCGAGGCTATCCTGAAGGTTCTGGTGGCGGCGGAGCGCTGCGCGGTCAGGGGGTACAACGAGATCTGCAACATGACCGCCGGCAAGGATCACCGGACCTACGACCTGGCCCTGGCGATTCTTAATGAGGAGATCGAACACGAGTCCTGGTTCTCGGAGTTCCTGGGTGAAGGTCCTTCGGGTCACTTCATGAGGAGAGGCGAATCCTCACCGTTCGTCTCCAAATTCCTGAGATAAACGCAGGGATTTCTGAACTGAGGGGGGCTATCCACTTTCGGATGCTCCCCTCTGTATTCATCCTGGGCAGGGATGAAATTCAACGAATAAGCCATGCTGGAAACATTTAAAACACTGAATCCGGTGGTCCAGGCTCTCATTGCCACTCTCTTTACCTGGGGGGTAACCGCTCTCGGGGCGGCCCTGGTATTTTTCGCCAAAACTATTAAGCAGCGTATGATGGACGGGATGCTCGGCTTCGCGGCCGGGTAAGTTGGGGACGTTGTTGACTAAGTTGAATTACTCCAGTTGATGCTGTATCGAAAAGTTAAGACCGTCACCTACTTTCTCAAGAATAAGCTCAGGGCGGCGGCTGAAAGAAGGGCGAGCGTCGCGCCGAAGCTGAACGCGACTGCCGGGCCTAACTGCTGCCATAGAATACCCATGATGAGGCTTGCGGGAAACATGCATAGTCCCACAACGGTATGATAGAGGCCGTATGCGGTTGCAAGGACGGCCTTGTCCTCCACAAGGTCCGCCACGTAAGCCCGCAGCACACCCTCACTCAGGCCGTAGTAAATGCCGTAGAGACCCATGAAGATCCAGATGAAGGTCTGAGTGCTGGAAAAAGCGAACCCGAAGTAAACAGCCGCGTAGACGAGAAATCCCAGAAACGTGGTTTTTCTTCTCCCTATTCTGTCCGATAAGTGGCCTAACGGAACAGATGAGGCGGAGCTGACGAAGTTGTACATGAGCCAGAGAATGGGGATGAGCACGATTGTTACGCCCAGGCTCCTGGCACGCAGGATCAGGAACGCGTTGCTGGAGTTGCCCAAAGTAAAAATTGCGAGGATAAAGATGAATATTTTAAAGTCCCTTCCGAAATGCCTTAAGGAGAACGTTTTTGGCGGGTCAGATGGATGGGGAGCAGGCGCTTTCTCTTTTACAAGAAATACCACGATAAGCACGGCAACGAGTGCAGGAATGACGGCGAGAAGGAACAGCAGGCGCAGGTTATTGCCCAGCAGCGGCAGGATGATAAAGGCTGCCAGGGGACCCAGAAAGGCGCCCATCCGATCAAGGGCACGCTGAATGCCGAACGCTTTTCCCCGCTGTTCGGGCAGGCACGAGTCCGCGACTAGGGCGTCACGGGGAGAGGTGCGGATTCCCTTTCCGACCCGGTCTATGAACCGAATAACAAGCACGTGCCAGCCCGCCGTGGCAAGGTAAAGAAACGGCCTGCCGATGGTAGAGAAGCTGTAACCAAAAAGGATAATCGGCTTGCGCTTCTTTAATTTATCCGAGTACCAGCCGGAAAACACTTTCAAAAGGCTTGCCGTGCTTTCGGCAATGCCCTCGATCAGACCGATAAAAACCATGCCCACCCCTAAAACGCTGGATAGAAAAACGGGAAGCAGGGGGTAAATCATCTGGCTTGAGATGTCGTTGAAGAGGCTGACCAGGCCGAGCCTGACGATATTCTTGTTCAATTTATTATTTTTCATCTCAAAGCGCCTTGGATCGCGATCGCCGATGCTTAAATATGTCTTAGGACATTAGCCCGACTTTCGCAAAGGCACTACAAAAGCAAAATTATTTAGTATCGTTCAAAAGGTTCGGCATTTTGCCATTACATACAAATTCCTCCCCCTTGATGGGGGAGGTTAGGTGGGGGTGAAAAAGCAAT
>Ga0208279_1000581_pt1 | contig 26966 bp, 31 predicted proteins | sample AntAceMetag02UKM_FD_184766 | JGI IMG/M metagenome (GOLD analysis project Ga0208279, IMG submission 184766) | Saline lake microbial communities from Ace Lake, Antarctica - Antarctic Ace Lake Metagenome 02UKM (SPAdes) (version 2) | ecosystem: Environmental > Aquatic > Non-marine Saline and... | reverse complement strand
CTCCGAATGGGAACGGCGTTGCGGTACGGATGGCAGCCGGGTGACTATCCAGATACCGATGGCCGGGGCGATCTCGATGAGCAGGATCGGCGGCTGGCTGAAAGAAGGTCCATTTGATCGATATACTATCAGAAAGAAAGGGATATACTATCAGGTGTGGTTGAGGAAATGATGGATGGGGAGTGGGGAGTGGGGAGTAGGCAGTGGACAGTGGCTCCCTCTGTAGCCGGGGTCGATGACCCCGGATCTGGCCTCCGCGGTCAGCGACCGCAGCTACAGCTTCGTCTGTTTCGCCCTTTGGGAATAACCGAGACGAGGCTAATAGTCCTGACTGCAATGGTTCTGTCATAAAATGAGGCGAGGTAGGGAGAATAAAAAGTTTTAACAAGCAAAAAGTGACAACTTTAAATCAGGACGTGACATCTACGAGTATAAAGGGAACCGCGGCACAGAAAGCTTATGAATACGGGGAATAAAATGTTAAACTTTAGGGAATTTATATTTTGTATCCTGGCGCTGATAATCGGCGTGTCTGCGTCCATGAGTTATTCCGCCCCGGCGGATCCTCCGGATATCAACCGGGTTATTTCCAATATGGAGGCGGTGCGGGAGGAGATAGATGAGTTGGTGGCGGTAGTGGAGAGGAGTTCCGGGGAGGGTTCGCCCGGCGGGGAAAGACACGCCAAGATTACACTTACTTATAAGAAGCCGGATAAATTGAAATCCGAGATTGAAGGCGGCCGCGAGGTTCTTATCAACGGTAATCGGATGTGGATTTATTCCCCCGACCTCCAGGTTGTGGAAGCCTATGATCTGAAAGATGAAGATAAGAGGAGAGCCACTCTTTATGAGATGAGCTGGGGACTGACCTCCCCGATCAAGGCGCTTTTAAGGGGGTCGAACCGCTCCGCGGCTACTCTCACGGATGAGACGATTCTGGTGACGGTGGTGCCGGATCAGAAGGACGCCCAGCTAAAGGAGATTAAAGCCTGGGTCGATCCCCGGACCTGGCTGATCAAGAAGATGGTCGTCTCCCGGGTCGGGCAGCCTCCGATGACTTTACTGGTGAAGAAATGGCTGATCAACTCCGATCTCCCGGATAGTATATTTGAGTTTAAATTGCCGGAAGGGGTTGATTTCTTTGAACCCCTGGCCGGGGCGGGGGAGGTCTTGCAATAGTTAGACCCTACTAGAAAAGCTTTTTTAAACCACGAAGGACACGAAGATCACGAAGGGTTTTTGAGAATTGAGCTTAAGTTTGTATTTTTCTTAGCAGTTCTTCGTGTACTCCGTGACCTTCGTGGTGAATCATTTCGTAGCTTCAGGTAAAATTTCTTAATCACATTTTTAGGCACTTTATATGGACTTATTTGAAAAAACCGGTGATAAGATCCTTGGTTCCCTCGAAGGGGTGGGGGGGACGCTTGTAACCTTATTCCGCGGACTTTACTGGTTTAAACAGAGCATTAAATACCGGGTTTTGATCTTCGAACAGATGCTTCTCTGCGGAGTTGAGAGCTTGCCGGTGGTGGTGCTTGTCGCCCTCTTCACCGGAATGGTGGTTGCTCTACAGACCGGTCAGGCTCTGGCCAGATTTGAGCTGGAAGGGACGATCGGGAATGTTGTCGCGGCCTCGATCTGCCGGGAGATGGGCCCGGTCTTTACCGCAATTATCGTCGCCGGCAGAGTGGGATCAGCGATGGCGGCCCAACTGGGAACTATGAAGGTATCCGAGGAGATTGACGCCCTGGAAGTGATGTCGATCGATCCGAATCGCTACCTGGTAATGCCCCGGGTCTGGTCTCTGCTGGTAATGCTTCCTATCCTGACCATCTTCGCGGATCTGATCGGGATCGTAGGGGGAGCGGTAATAGCTCGGCTCCAGATAGGGGTAAGTTATTATACATTCTTCGACGGGGTGATGACCAATCTGGAGATCAAGGATATATATAGTGGGATGGTAAAGTCCGTGGTCTTCGGATTATCTATAGCGGCGGTAGCCTGTTATCAGGGGCTTCATGCCCGGGCTGGAGCGCATGGAGTAGGACGGGCGACTACCAGGTCCCTGGTCTTTTCATTTATAGCAGTAATAATATTTGATTATTTTATCACCGCTATTTTCTATTAAAATAGAAAATAGTTATTGATCTGTCCAAGGGCGTTAATCTTGGTGTACTAACACTAAGTTAGCGTCAAAGGCGCTAACTTAATGATTGAGATAAAAAATGTTTATAAGAAGCTGGGGGGAAAGGAGGTCCTGCGGGGGATCAATCTGGAGGTACGGGACGGGGAGCTGATGGTCATCATGGGGGGGAGCGGGATGGGTAAATCTGTCTTGATCAAACATATTATCGGGTTTCTCAATCCTGACTCCGGGGATGTTCTGGTTAACGGGGTCTCGATCCCGGGATGTTCCCGCAAGGAACTTTATGATATCCGCAAGGGGTATGGGGTGGTCTTCCAGTCTCCCGCGTTGCTGCAGTCGCTGACTATCGAGGATAACGTGGCGCTTCCTCTTAAGGAGCATAGTGATTATTCCGACGATAAGATCGGTGAGATTGTCAGAGAACGATTGCACTGGGTCAAACTCTATGATGTTGAACAGAAGCTGCCCTCCGAGCTCTCTGGTGGGATGCAGAAGAGAGCATCACTGGCCCGGGCACTGACGCTGGACCCCCATCTGATGCTCTTTGATGAGCCGGCTACCGGTCTCGATCCGATTCTGACCGCGACCATCGGGCAATTAATAGTTGACCTTCATGGCCGTATCGGATTTACTTCTATCGCGGTAAGTCATAATATGAGTTTTGCCTTCAAGATCGCGGATCGAATCGCGATGCTCTATAATGGCCGGATCGTGGCGGTGGGGACACCTGAGGAGATCAGGGGGAGTAATGAACCATTTGTCCAGAATTTCATCAATGGGATAGCGGAGAAACTCGACAAAGGGGAATAGACCATACTCTAACTTATTATTATGGGTTTTTCAGCGGAAAAAAAAGTCGGACTGGTCTTCTTCCTGGGGATAGCTTTGTTAGCGGTCTTTACCATCATGCTGACGGATATCAATATCTTTAAGAAGCAATACTCATTTGATGTGATCTTTGAGACGGTGGGGGGCCTGGAGAGGGGAGATAAGGTTACTCTGGGGGGGATGGTAGTGGGGGAGGTTAAGTCGCTGAAATATGAGCGGGGAAAGATCAGGGTTACACTCAATATTAACCGGGATGTTGAGATTCCGGAGGATTCAATATTTAAACTGGGGGATACCGGATTACTGGGCGGCAAACGGGTTGATATTGTCTGGGGAAATGAAGACTCCGGATTTATAGAACCGGGTGCCGAGGTTACTGGAAAAACTTCCCCGGGACTTTCCGAGGCGATTGCCAGTCTGGGGGAGGCGGGGGATAAAGTGGATGAGATCCTGACTTCGGTTAAGGACACCACGGACAGGATCTCCCGGGGGGAAGGGACAGTCGGAAAGCTGATCACGGAAGAGGGGATATATAATGATATTCGCCAGATCTCGGATCGGATCGTCCGGGGGGAAGGAACTATCGGTAAGCTGATCAATGACGCGGAACTCTACAATGATATGAAAAAACTTTTTGCCGACCTTAAAAAAATCATTGACGATAATCGGGAGAAGGTAGATGGAATAATTGCCGAGCTAAAGGAAGCGACACCTTCAGTCAAGAAAACGATGAAGAATATCGAAGAGATTACCGATAAGATAAATCAGGGTAAGGGGACGATCGGGAAGTTGATAAATGAAGAAGAATTTTATAATGATGCCGAGAGTACGCTGGCATCGGTCAATACCGCCAGTCAGAAACTGACCGATATGGTATCGAAGGCGGAGCGGATCAGGATTTATATCGGGGCCGAATACGCGTATAACGAGAGAAACAAACATGGCCTAACCAAAGCCTATATCGAGATCGAACCTTCCCCCAGTAAGCTATATAGACTCGGGGTTAGCATGCTCTCCGGGGAAGGAACGGAAGCTGATACGACCGACGATCCCTCCTCCGAAATCGACGCGCAGATCGGGTTGCGTTTCTTTGATAACCGGCTGACTGTTCGGGGAGGTCTTCTGGAAGGCCGGGTTGGCGGCGGACTTGACTTTCGGATCTGGGATAGAGACGTGATAGCGACAGTAGAGGGGAGGGATGTCTGGTCCAAGGAGAAAGATGAGAATATCGATCCATTCCTGATCCGCGCTTTTGTGGATGTTAATGTCTGGTGGGGATTCTACTTCCGGGTGGGCGGGGATAATCTCCTCGATGAACCGGGATTCTATGGTGGTGCCGGACTCCGGATCCGGGATGAGGATATCAAGAATCTCTTTGCTTTCATGTCCATATAAAATCAGCGGTGAAGCAGCTAATTTTATATGTTTTGAAAAATAACTATAATAATATCATTGAGTAGGTAACGAAAAATATTTCCACAGTTCCCGGAGACTGGTGCGCCTCCGGCGCACAATAACTGTTTGAAAATTAAACAATTTAATGCCCCGCTCTGCTAGCGAGGCGAATCTTTTAACTTTAGGCACTTAAGCGCACTTTAGGCACTTAAGGCACTTCAGTTGCCCGAACGAAGTGAGGGCTACATCCTATGAAAATTACAGTAGAAAAAGATGGATTTAAAATTATCATTCCTGCTTTTCTGATTGGATTGATTTTGCTTTTTATAACCAACTTATGGCCGGTGGGATTATTTCTTCTCATTTTTGCTCTTGCTTCGACGCTCTTCTTTCGACAAGTGCATGGGGATACTAACTTTGATGATACTCAGATTGTCGCGCCCGCCTCCGGAAAGGTAATCGAGATCCGGGAGGTTATGGAACCTGATTTTATTAAGGAGCGGGTAATAAAACTCAGTATCTTCATGTCTATATTTGACGAACATATTAACTACGCGCCGGTTGATGGAGAAGTAGCGTATCTCCAGCACCGTCCCGGGGGGTTCAAGAAGGCTTATCTCGATGCCGCTTCGGACGGTAATGAAGCTCAGAATATAGGATTCCGCAATGAGAAGTCAGCCTGGCTGATGAAGCAGATTGCCGGAATAGTGGCCCGGCGTATTGTCTGTCGCTGCCGGGTAGGAGATCATCTCCGGGCGGGAGAAAAACTGGGATTGATTCGTTTTGGATCAAGAGTGGAGCTATTCTTTCCGCTCGGCACGGAATTTACCGTTACTAAGGGCCAGCACATTCGTGGTGGGCGCACTATCATCGGGAGACTATCATGAGGAAGGTATATATTCTACCAAACCTATTTACTACCGGTAATATATTTTGCGGGATTTATTCATTGTCTCTGGTTTTAAAGGAGATTCCCCAGTATTCCCTGGCTGCTTGGTTTATTCTTCTGGCGATGTTGTTTGATTTTTTAGATGGTCAGGTGGCCCGTCGCTATCGAGCAACCAGTGATTTCGGGGTTGAGTATGATTCGCTGGCCGATTTTCTCTCCTTTGGGATAGTCACCACTATTATCGTTTACCAATTTGTCCTGCATAAATTGGGGGGATTCGGCATTGGGGTGGCATTTCTTTACATAATGTTCAGCGCTCTTCGTCTGGCTCGTTTTAATATTCAGACTGATAAGGACCAGAAAAAGAAGGCTGATTTCAAAGGTCTTCCTTCACCTGTTTCCGCTGGGGTATTACTTACGTTCATTATTTTTATTGAAAAAATATCACTTCCCTGGGAGATGGCGCTTCCAATTTTAATGCTGGTACTCGGCGGGTTGATGGTGACAGGGATAACCTACCCCACGCTCTTAACATTGAAACTACGGAAGAAAAGGCCCTTCATCTATCTATTGGTTATAATCTTACTGCTGGGTTTCCTGCTCCTCTTCCCCCATATAGTCATATTTGTAGCCTTCCTCTCCTATCTGATCCTGGGTTTTTATGATGGGATCAGGCTTGATATCCGGAAGAAAAAGCTGACCCGGCAGGGTGCGATATTGGAAGAGACCGGGTAATTCAGGGTATCAGGATATCCTGATCTGCTGATAACCGGATATCTACTTTTGGAATAATCACTCAATCCATTTGATTCCTCGACTTTGTCAAACCAAAAAGTTGGCGAGAAGCGCTAAGTTCCATGAAAAAAAAGTTTATATTTATTATTATAATCCTGCTTCTGATCGCCGGGATCAGTATCTGGTTTCTAATTTACCGGCCCCAGGCTTATGAGAATAAGATAGTGGCGGCGGTTAAACTTACCGAAGCGGGTGACTGCCGGTCCGCGGTCCCTATGCTGGAGGAACTCTTATCTACTCCTTCGGATACTCCCGTGGGCAGAGAAGTCCGGCTGCTTCTGGCTAGATGCCGAACCGAGCTGAATAATTACCGGGAGGCGCTACCCCTCTGGGAAGAGATTGTCACCTGGGATGATCCAGCATCCGGAGAAGAAGCGGAATTTTACCTGGGCTGGATCGCGGAAGAAGAGGGAGATCAGGATAAGGCGAGGGAAGTGTTGTCCAGTTATCTGAGGAGATATCCGGATTCATATCGCAGCGACCGGGCTCGTCTGGTTCTGGCCCGGATAAATTCAGTTGATGGTGATCTTGCGGAATCCCGTGAACTATTTCGGGAGGTCCTGGAAAGCTCCGAGAATGATCAGGTGACCAGTCAAGCCCGGCAGGAACTGGGGAAGTTAAATTTTACCATTTTCTTCTCTCCGGAGATAGATGAGGATAGCCAAACCTACACCGTTCGATCGGGTGACTCACTTACATCTATCGCCCGTGCCTATAATACGACCCCGGACCTGGTAAAGAAGATGAATCGGATCAGGGGGGAGATTATCCATCCCGGCCAGGTGTTGAAAGTACCGGCATTCAGGTTTTCCGCTGTGGTGAGCAAATCATCTAATACCCTGCAACTCTTCTATGGCGAATTGTTCTTCAAGGAATATTCCGTCGGGACCGGGCATAATAACTGCAGTCCGACGGGAGAGTTTACTATTGTGACTAAATTAATAGATCCACCCTGGATTCACAGGGGAGAGACGATTCCCCCCTTTGATCCACGCAACATCCTGGGAACCCGATGGATGGGATTTGACGATCCCTATGCTAGTTTTGGTGTCCACGGGACAACTATGACGGAGACGGTAGGATCCCAGAGCAGTGATGGTTGTGTTAGGATGATCAATGAACAGGTGGAAGAACTCTTTGTCTTCCTTCCGAGGGGGAGCAAGGTGGTAATTGAAGAGTAATATATACGATAGTATTTATAATGAAAAGTATACCCACACCAAATGACATAGCACCTATTATATTACGCCGGTCCTATCCTTCCGACGCGGAGGGGATCAGAGAGTTGGTGAATCCTCTGGCGTCGGATGGTCTGATGCTTCCTCGATCGCTCAGCTCTATCTATGATAATATCAGGGATTTCCGGGTGCTGGTTGATGGGGATCGAATTGTGGGCAGTGCCGCTCTCCATGTTTGCTGGGAAGATCTTGCCGAGATTAGAACCCTGGCGGTGTCGGAGGAGATCCGGAGCAGGGGGTGGGGGAAGGCGCTGGTTGACGACTGTATCAAGGAATCCGCTGTCCTACGGGTCCCACGCGTTTTCACACTCTCCTTTATGCCGGAATTTTTTAAGCACCTCGGCTTCTCAGAGATAGAGAAAGAAAGTCTCCCCCAGAAGATATGGAAGGACTGTATCAACTGTCCCCACTTTCCGGACTGCAAAGAAGTGGCGTTGATTTATGGGGGGTAGGGAATGGGGAATAGGGAATGGGCAGTGGACAGTGGACAAAAACACCCCGCCCTTTCCTCATTCTATATTCCGCGGTCAGCGACTGCGGCTACAATGTCCCACTGCCTACTCCCCACTCCCTACTGCCCATTCCCGTAGTTTTTCGGAGATGAACCGTACGATTTCCTCCTGGGCGGCTCTCCCATTCCCGGTAGTGGTAATAGGATCACCGAAGGCGATATGGACCGGAATCTCTGGTGATATCTTCCCGAAGTCTTTTATCCATCGGCCGATCCCCCAGGCATTGCTCTTAATGGCGATCGGGATGACCGGAACTCCGGCCCTCCGGGCCAGTTTTACCCCCAGGGAATTGAAGTGAGCGGGAGTAAATACTGGATCCCGGGTAGGCTGAGGAAAGAGCATTACCGAGGATGATTCTTTCAGCCGTTTTACACCCTCCTTAAGCACGATCTCCAGATCCAGGCGTGGGTTCACCCGGGCGACGACGATCGGACGGCGGGCGCCAATCACATCTTTGAAGACAGGATAGGTGAGCAGTTTATCCTTAACGACGAAAGTGATATCGCGATGGGGCTGGATGATACCGGGGAGGAGAAAGGTCTCCAAAACACTCATGTGGTTCCCCGCGAAGACGCAGGGAGAAGGGAGGTTGATAAAAGAATCGATGTTCTCCACGTTTATCTGGATGCCTACCGACTCTAACGCCCGGGCTATTCTCCGGCTGCCCAAAATCCAGCGTTTGTTCGTATATAATCCCGCCTGTGCCGATCGGGAGTCTCCCGCGACGATCCGTATCATCTTCAGATAGAAGACCAGGCCCGGCGTGAGCCGGGCCAGCCATCCAATCTTCCGATCCGGTGAATGATAATCACTATTTACTCTGCGATGATTCATCATACTAAAACCATGAAGTAATCCACCACGAAGAACACGAAGGAAAATAAAATAAACTATAAAATATTTCTGTTTTTTTCAAATTCTTTTGTGAACTTCGTGTTCTTTGTGGTTAAAAAGCCTTTCCGAGTAAGGTCTATCTAAGTTCTGGTTCTGCTTCTGATCAGCAGGATTACTCCCGCTATGATTGCCGGAATACTGAGAAGCTGGCCGATATTGAGCGGGATGGTGAGCTGGTAGGCGGCCTGTCTCATTTTGACAAATTCAATGAAAAATCGGGAAGTGAAGATCGTAATCAAAAATAGTCCGAGTAGTTCTCCGGGGGGGATCCGTTCTCCCTGATTTTTGTATACGAGCAGCAGGAAGATAAATATCAGGAAGTAGACCGCGGCTTCATAGAGCATTGCCGGGTGGCGGAGGAGGAGGTCTCCGCCGGTAGCCCGGGGGAAGACAAATGCCCACGGCAACCCGGAAGGAGTGCCGATGATCTCCGAGTTGAAGAGGTTTCCCACCCTGATCAGTGCGCCGGCGAGAGCGACCGGGATCACGATCCGATCAAGGATCCATAAGAAAGATTGGCCCGGACGTCTCCTTGAATATAAGTAGATGGCTATCATAATACCGATCGCGCCGCCGTGACTGGCCAGACCTCCCTGCCAGATCTGGATAATTTCTCCCGGCCGGCTCAAGTAATAAGCCGGCTCATAGAAGAAACAATGTCCTAGCCGGGCTCCGATCAGTGTCCCTCCCATGATATACAGGAGGAGCGTTCCCAGGTCGTTCTCGGGTTTATTCTCCCGGAGAAATATCCTCCGCATAATTAAATATCCGAGAAAGAAACCCAGAGCGAATATCATCCCGTACCAGCGGATAGTAATCGGACCAAGATTGATCAGATCCGGGGAGCAGTTCCAGTAGATGGTGGAGAGGATAGACATAGTTAGTTCCAGATCTTAAGTTATATGGCGATAGTTAATGGAATTGAGTATATTACATACAACTACTTGGTGCCGAGGCGAATTTTTTTAACTTTAGGCACTTTAGCGCACTTTAGGCACTTAAGAACATTGCCCGAGCAGAACGAGGGCTATGTTCTTATCGTGTTGTCTTAACTACAAACTCCGGAGCATTAATGATATGTTTTTCCACCGAGCAGAGGTTCATTGATCTGATGATGGCGGGGATCAGTTTCTCCGGAAAACCCTCCGGAAGCCGCAGGTCAATTGTCATCCTGATATAGCGTTTCACCTCCGCATTCATGTCGCATCTCATTTGGAGAGAAAGACCTTCCAGGGATAGTTTTCGGGCTTGGCAGAACTCTAGAGCGTAGATTCCGGCGCAGGTCGCGATTGAAGCCAGGAAGAGTTGGAATGGTTCCGGGGCAGCTGCTTCGCCCCCGTTCTTTATTGATTGATCTGTTTTGATTAAGGTTTTGCCGATCAGGGCGTCCACTCTTTTTCCGCCGGGAAATGATACATCAATTATTTTAGCCATTTTATTCTCCACTTTGTTTTTTCGCAAATAATAATGATTGGGCGAAAAATAGCAATATTTTTTCACAGAATTGAGATAATATAATTTTTACGAAGTAAAAATTATGAGCTTCAAAAATGATATTAAAGAGCTAACCGGTTCATTAAAGAGCCACCTACTGGATGCTTGGCTAATAGCCGCTGAATCCCTGGGGAAGATTGGGAACCCATTGACGGTATCTACGTTGATTGAAGTTCTGGATGATGAAGAGAGCGAAGTCCGTGCTCAAGCGGCCCTGGCGTTGGCTACTGAATCATTGCAGAAGATTAAGACCGCCGGTAAAATCGGTGAGACATACCATATATAAAAGTAGTCCCGCACATAATTTATGTGCGGGACTACTTTTATGTTTTGAAACACGATTGATATTTTCTGCTTGAAGCTGATACGATTTTTGTGCACAATAAAATACCACAATAAGATTGCTGAAATATTTTTCGGCATCGCACTATCTATTTATGATAGTTTTTGTTCAAAACTAAATTAATCCCGCACATAATTTATGTGCGGGGCTAATTTAAAAAGGAGAAATAGTATGGCCTTAGACCTGAAGGGAATAGTCTTTGATAATGATAACACGATTGCCAAGATATACCCCAACCCCAAGATTTACTGGCAGGATGTTTTTCTTAAAGTAGTTGAGGAATGCGGAGGATCGGTCCCGGAGGGGAAAGAGGAAGAGTATATGCTTGCCTATTATACCAACAGGGGATTTATCGAGAAACTGGAGACGATCGGCCTCAAGACCAGCATGGATGAGTTCCAGAAGGCAAAGGGAGTCGTAGACGAGAGAGAACGAGTGGCTTATACCAAGGCCGGTAAAGCCGGTCTCTTCCCCGACGCAGTGGAGATCTTCGAGTATCTCGGCGGGAAAGGGATTCCATTCGCGGTTGCCACCTTTACCACCAAGAATGTGGTTATGGAAGGTTTTATTCAGAAACCCGGTGTCCCGCAACCGGTGGGATTTTTTGACTGGAATGACTCCCTCCGTCTTAAACTGGAAAAACCGAATCCCAGGATCGCTCAGATTGTCCTCGACCAGCTGGGTCTGAAAGCGGAGGAGACGGCGATGGTGGGTGACCGGTTGACCGATGTCATTATGGGTAACCTGGCCGGAATGACGACATTTCTGGTGAAAAGAGTTGAAGAGGACAGCCCGGAACTGATTGAGACGATAGAGAAAGAGATAGAGATCGCCCGGAATGACCCCGAGACCAGGATCAAGGTTCCGGATTACCAGATCATCCGGCTGACCGATATGATCCCTATCCTGGAAGGCAGGTAAAAAAGACCACAATAATTATAAACCACGAAGGACACGAAGTTCACGAATGATAAAAAAGAGCTGTTTCATTACCTCACCTTTTTTTTCGTGTTCTTCGTGGTGAAACATTTCGTTGTTCCATTTGAGTTTTTCAAATAGGTCTTAGCCGAAAACGCCAGAGTTTATCAGTTCCATCCTTGATCCCAACCCGGGGGGCGGTAATGATCTGTTCCCCGGGTTTTGTTCCCCCTTCAATTATATAGAGTTCTTTACCTTTGGTTAGATTATCCCCGTTAAGGGAGAGAGTAATCTCCAGCGCCTGGGTCAGCTTTCCGGGGCCGTCCAGAAGACCATTTTCAGTCTTCCGGCTCCGGTTCTTCATCATCCGGTCTAACCCCTCCAGCGGTTCCAGTCCCCGCAGCAGCACCGCCCCCGCCGTTCCATCTTTCTCGGTTACCACGTTCAGCAGATGGTGGACTCCATAGCAGAAGTAGACATAGGCTATCCCGGGTGGTCCGAACATAATCCGGCTCCGGGGTGTGGGCCCCCGGAAGGCGTGGGAGGCGGGATCGCCGGGCCCGGTGTAGGCTTCGGTCTCGATGATCCGTCCGGAGATCTTCTCTCCCTCGATCTCCCGGACCAGTATCTTTCCAAGCAGTTCCCGTGTGACTGTAATAGTGTCACGGCTGTAAAATAAGGATTGTAGTCGTTTCATTATATTGGCTCTTATAATAGAAGTAAAAATGCACAGAATTTGTAAAAGTTCCCCCTACCCGGGCCCCCATTTTTGTCCACGGATTTTTAACCCGCGATGACCGAAGGTCATTTTGCGGGTACACAGATTACTCTGAATGTTTCGCCTTGGCTTGGCGGCGTTACTGTCCACTAATTACACGAATTACACTAATTGTCTCGCCTCGGCTTGGCTGCTGTGTTGACCACGAATTATCTCCCCCCCCAACCTCGGCCCCTTTTAATGAACTACGAATAGCTTCACCGCCGCTTCCCGCCGGCTACTTTCCCAATGCGTCGTTGAAAGTTGAGCAGCCTGCCCGCCATAGTGCTTGCATCCCGAACTTGATTCGGGGCTTTAGCGACGGCTGGTTGAAAGTTGAGCGTTGCCCCGAAATAATCGGGATGCGAGCAAAAGTTCAGCTTTTAAGCCGCTCCCGCCTGCCCGTTCGACGTTTGAAGTTGGACGCTGTGCCCGCCTGCCCGCCGTAGCTTTAGCGAAGGCTGGTTCAACGTTCCCCCGAAATAATCGGGATGCAAGCAGATGTTCAGCATTTAAGCCGCCTTCTGCCGCCACGTTCGAAGTTCGGCGTTCGAAGTTCGACGTTCGATGTTCAGTTTTTAAGCCGCCTTCAGTCGCCCCTTTCGAAGTTCGAAGTTTGGCGCTGTGCCCGCCGTAGCTTTAGCGAAGGCTGGTTCAACGTTCCCCCGAAATAATCGGGATGCAAGCAGATGTTCAGCATTTAAGCCGCCTTCCGCCGCCCTGTTCGAAGTTCGGCGTTCGAAGTTCGACGTTCGATGTTCAGCTTTTAAGCCGCCTTCCTCCGCCCTGTTCGAAGTTCGGCGTTCGAAGTTCGACGTTCGATGTTCTGCTTTTAAGCCGCCTTCCGCCGCCTTGTTCGAAGTTCGGCGTTCGAAGTTCGACGTTCGATGTTCAGCTTTTAAGCCGCCTTCCGCCGCCCTGTTCGAAGTTCGGCGTTCGAAGTTCGACGTTCGATGTTCAGCTTTTAAGCCGCCTTCCGCCGCCCTGTTCGAAGTTCGGCGTTCGAAGTTCGGCGTTCGATGTTCAGCTTTTAAGCCGCCTTCCGCCGCCCTGTTCGAAGTTCGGCGTTCGAAGTTCGACGTTCGATGTTCAGTTTTTAAGCCGCTTTCCGCCGCCCTGTTCGAAGTTAGAAGTTGGACGCTGTGCCCGCCGTAGCTTTAGCGAAGGCTGGTTCGACGTTCCCCCGAAATAATCGGGATGCAAGCAGATGTTCAGCTTTTAAGCCGCTCCCTGCCAATACGTCGTTTGAAGTTCGAAGTTGAGCGCTGTGCCCGCCGTAGCTTTAGCGAAGGCTGGTTCGACGTTCGATGTTCATTTTTTCTGTTCTTCCTACTTCTCCCTACGAAACACCGCCAAAAGTTCCATATGCGGTGTCTGAGGAAAAAAGTCAAAAGGCTGTACGGTCTCCAGATGGTATCTTTCCAGAAGCCACTCGGCCTGGGAGAAAAATGTTTTCGGGTTGCAGGAAGAATAAACCACTCGCTCGGGGTTAATCTCCAGGATACGTTTTACCACCTTCTTGCTGATCCCGGAACGGGGAGGGTTAACTACTACCAGATCAAATCTGCCCGGCCAGTCCTCCCGGTTCTCCACCATCACCCGAGATGCTTTTCCGGCGATAAAGGAGAGGTTTTCGATCCTGTTGATCCGGGCATTTGAACGGGCGTTCTCTATGGCGACTTCATCGAGTTCAATCCCGAGAATTGAATTCGCCCGGGAGGAGAGAACCAGGCCGATTGTCCCGCTCCCGCAGAATAGATCGAGGATATTTTCACTTCCATGAAGATCGAGTACCCGGTGGAGTTCAGGGTAAAATACATTCATGATAAAGGGGTTGACCTGGAAAAATGAGAAGGGAGGTATCCTGAAGGAGAGGTTGAAGACATTCTCTTCTAGAAACGAACTGCCGGTAAGGACTGTTACCCGCTCCGGGATAACGGCGTTGGAGAGACTGTCATTGACGGTATGGATCAGGGAGACGATTCGCTTTTTGGTAGGAAGTCCGTCTAAGGCTGCCCGGAGATCGTCCTCATCGAAATTGCCATCCGATGAAGTTACCAGGTTGACCATAATCTGGTCGGTAAACTTTCCCTCTCTGACCACCAGATTCCGCCAGAATCCCTGGTGCCGATAAGGATGGTAAGCCGGCAAGTCCCTCTTACGCGCGAACTCCATCACCGCGTTCATAATGATGGGGATATCTTCCGAGAAGAGGAGGCACTCTTCCAGCTGAAAGACACTGCGATTCTTATCCCTTCGATGGAGCCCGCAGACCAGTTCTCCTCCGTCGTGATAGAAGGTGAACTCCATCTTATTCCGGTAGTAGAAAGGCTGGGGGGAGGGGATTATCTCCCGCAGGTCGGTCTTGATCCCGGAGTCCGCGAGTAGTCTCCGGTAGGTAGCATCCTTCTCCTCCAGCTGGAGAGAGTACTCCCGATCCTGGAATCGGCATCCCCCGCACTCGCCAAAATGTTTACATATCATCATATTATTTTTTCTCCGAAAAAATAATAGTATGCAAGCATCAAGAAATATTACAGTTTTATTTTAGTCTTATTATTCAAGAAAAGAATAAGAGTGTGCTGATTTGGTGAAGTTGTAGCCGCGGTCGCTGACCGTGGAAACCAGGTCTAGGGGACAGATGGCGAAGGAGACTGGCGGAGGCGGCTCGGAGTGTTTTGCGGACCCCAACGGGGTCCAACGTTTAAGCCCCGGGTTTTACCCGGGGATACATACCATCACACACCCAACCCCCCGCACCCTGAAAGGGTGCAACATCCCAGCCCCGAGTTCTGCCCGGGGATAAGGATACGCCACCCTCCCCATCACCAAGGACCCCAACGGGGTCCCACATTTGAGCCACGGGTTCTACCCGTGGATATGTGTAATCACCCAAAACCCTTTGCCCCGCATTTTGCGGGGCAACATCTCAGCCCCGGGTTTTACCCGGGGGTATATGCCGTCACATCCAAACCCACCGCCCCGCATTCCGCGGGGCAACATACCTGGCTTCGGTTTGGATGTTGAACCCCGTTGGGGTTCTTTTCATGCGGGGGATGGTGTGCGTATCCCAGGGTTTCACCCTGGGCTTGAATGTTAAACCCCGTTGGGGTTCATTATTTTGAGGGGGTGATGATTCGTGTATCCCAGGGTTTTACCCTGGGTTTACATGTTGAACCCCTTTGGGGTTCTTTTCCTTTTGGTCTGATCGAGTATATCCCGGGGATTCTCCCCGGGTTTAAATGTAATACCCCTTAGGGGTATTTTTTAGGACCCCAACGGGGTCCCACGTTTAAGCCCCGGGTTTTACCCGGGGATACATACCATCACACACCCAACCCCCCGCATTCTGCGGGGCAACATCTTCATTCCCAAACATATCGTTCGTTGAATGGAATATTGTGCCGCTTCAAAAATGCCCGATACTCGTCCTGAAAAGATGCGCGCTTATGATGTTCCATCTGGTTGTCGATATATTTCACCACATCATCAACCCGTGATTCACTAACCGAAAATATCCCGTATCCGTTCTGCCAATGAAACTGGGCAAAATCGGGATTCAGATGGGCCCATTCCTGTTTTTTTATCCAGGCACTGCTTTCACGCTTGATTGCCGCCACCACATCGGCAATGGTTTTGGTTCGGGATTGGGAATAAAGGATATGTACATGATCGGTGACCACTCCGATCCGCATCAACGGGCAGCCCTGGTTTTTTAGAATGTCGGTGATATAGGCCGCAGTTTCGTCCCTCATTTTGGCTAATCGAAAAACCCGGCGGCGATCTTTGGTGCTGAAGATCAAATGCATGGATATACGGGCCAATGATTGGGGCATTATCTGCTCCTTAATTCAATGATGTTGAACCCCTTTGGGGTTCTTTTTGGTGTGTGTTAATCGGGTGTATTCCCCAGGGTTTCATCCTGGGTTGAGATATTGAACCCCTTTGGGGTTCTTTTCCTTTTGGTGTGATCGGTTATATCCCGGGGATTCTCCCCGAGTTTAAATGTGATACCCCTTCGGGGTATTTTTGGATCCCAACGTGGTCCCACGTTTAAGCCACGGGTTCCACCCGTGGATATCCAACCCAACCCCCCACCACGTATTTCGCGGGGCAACGTCTCGACTCTGCGGGTTGAGATGTTGAACCCCGTTGGGGTTCTTTTTCTTTTGGTGTGATCGGGGTATATCCCGGGGATTTTCCCCGGGTTTAAATGTGATACCCCTTCGGGGTATTTTTTGGACCCCAACGGGGTCATACATCCCAGCCCCGGGTTTCAACCCGGGGATAAGGATACGTCACCCCCCCCACCACCAAGGACCCCAACGGGGTCCTACATTTGAGCCACGGGTTCTACCCGTGGATATTTCGTACACCAAACAAAAAACCCACCCTGTATTCTGTGGGACAACATCACCGGCTATGTGATGATTGTTGGCGCTGTAGATGGGGTCGGGCTTGGTGTTGGTGTGGCGGTGGGAGAGGGGGTCACCGTTACAGTCGGTTCTGAAGTAGTGGTGGGCGCCGGGGTTGGAGTGGGTGTCATGGTCGGATTCGGCGTTATACTCGGAGTCGGAGTCGGCGTCAGGGGCCGGCAGGGGGGAGCTCCGATGGGGATGTCTCCCGCGCCGCCGAAATATACCCGGGTTACTCCTTTAGCCGCCCAGAGTCCGCTGGTCTCACGGAAGATAGCGATATCGGCGGCGGTCGTCCCGGCATAGTCAGCCGGGACCGGGCCTATCAGCGGCCCCCCCGAAGTATACCCTCGACACCCCTTTCACCGCCCATAGACCACTATGAGGCCGGAAGAGACCGATATCTTCTATGCCGCTTCCGGCATAATCGGCCGGGACGGGCCAGTCGGCGTAATTCCCGAAATATGCCCGGGTCACGCCCCGTATCGCCCAGAGACCGGAAGAGGGGCGGAAGATGGCTATGTCCTTGCCGGACTTAGCCAGGTAATACCCCGGCACCGGCCGGTCATTTGATCCCCCGAAATATGCCCGGGTGACCTCACGGATCGCCCATAAGCCTGAACTTTTTCGGAAGATCCCGACCTCGCAGAGCCCATCCCGGTCATAATCCCCGGGTACCGGGATGTCTGAAGCGGAGCCAAAGTAAGAGCGAGTCACACCTTTAATAGCCCAGAGTCCGGATGAAGGCCGAAAGATCCCGATATCGGAGGTCCCATCCCCGTCATAATCCCCCGAGGCGGGGATGTCGGAGGCGGAGCCGAAGTAAACCCGGCTGATTCCGCGGACAGCCCAGAGGCCTGAGGAAGGGCGGAAGATGGAGATATCGGAAGTGCCGTTACCGTTGTAATCCCCGGAATCAAGGATTAATACCGGGGGTGTGGGGCCGGGAGAAGGAGAGGGTGTTGGTGAGGGTGGAGGATCATAACCTTCAAAAGTCCATAACAAACCACGACTAGGAGGATTAATGTCTGTTAAAATTAATTCAAGATTAGATTCATTAAATGCAGCTCCATTAAACCTAGTATAACAATATTGATTAAATTTCCATTCATTAAGATTTGTAACAATAGTTTGATTTTCACCATCATTCTCAAGGTTGAAGGTGTAAAAACTAGAACTAGTATTAGAAATAGCATAATATAAATTATTGGTTGAATCAAATGTAATTTCATTGTCTCCTAAGTTTGTTATTCCAGCAGCATCTAGTTCATCACTTTCTTTTTCAAGAGTGAGTGTGTTCTTGTTATACTTGTTTATTTTTTTTGGTGGGGGGTCCACATATATAAACATCCCAACCATCATTAAAAGTAACACCCCGAGCTCCAATTCCAACATTTTTTGAATTAATTTGAGTCCCAGTATTTATATTATATACCTCTAATTCTCCGTCACTAACATTAGAAACCGCAACTTGAGGAACCCCATCAACCCTTCCAAAACCAAGTCCAAAATATTCATCTCCTGCTTCAAGATTAAGAACAAATGTTCCAGGGGCACCTTCATAATTGTTTGAGGGATCTACTTTAGAAACAGCATTATTGGGTCCTTCTATAAAATAAAGTTTATTTTTCTAAATTATCATATGCTGCACCAAGTGGGGTTCTACTTTCTGCATAATCAAATGGTCTTACCAATGTAACTGCATCTCCCGGATCAGCAACAGCATTTTTAACAGTTCCAAAAAATAGACTGCCTGCTGCCAGAGTGCCGACAAAAACAACCCCTAACCAGGGGACTTTACACTTTATTTGAGAGAGAGCAGAGTGCGAATGTCCCGCCCCCCTCAGGGGGGAGGGAGAAAGGGAGGGGGGCGAGCAGCAAAAGGCATATTTGGGTTTTGTTCTTGTCATGGTTTACCTCCTCAATAGGTGTCGGGTCTTGGCATTTAACTCAGCTGTTCTTTATGTCAGAGTTGAAACTCTTTCTTCAAGTTCTCAATAACCTCATTCAACAGAGAATTTCTTATATATAAACTGCTGCGTTGAGGGAGTTCGGATAACAAATTTAATACTTCTGAAGGTTTTAAGAGTTCCCTTCGAATAGCCCGCAAAAGAATCCCAATAGTTCCGTGAACATTATAGCCCATTTTTTCAGCTACCAGGCGCGCGGCACAATCATCGGTAAGGAATAATGCCTCGGGATTATTCTCCATAATTCCCAGAGCACTCACTTCTCCCCGATGAAGAGAAAAGACTCGACAGAGGGTATTGAGATCTTCGCCTACAGGTATACAATTTGTCTTCCGGATAAAAGGTAAGTCGGTTTTATTCCAACCATTTGGAATATTGAAAATTATTTCATTCCAGACAGCCTCGGTCAGGATTACTTCTTTGAAATCCTGGAATAAATTTTCGCAACCAAGCTCATCCAGATGAATGACAGGTCCGGCATCACAGACCACCCGACAAATTGAAGATTCATTCGGAGCCATGAAGTCCCCACTCAACATCGTCGCGAATATATTTCTCCATCAATGCTCCGCTGTGAGAGTCTATAAAACGATGAATGGCCACAAAAATGACCTCATTTTCATTTGGAAACCAGCCATCCTTTACAAGGGTAGTTACCTGGTTATAGAGTTGATCCGGTATTTGAGTATTCAGTGTTTTCATTTTGTATTTCTCCCTGAAGATTAATCCCACAAAAATGAAGCGGGTTAAAATTTAATCTGATTCCGACAATTAGAGCCAATTTTCTATATCGACTATTATAGTCTATCCATGGAAACAAGCAAATATATTTTCGAGGGCTTCTTCTTTTTACTCAAATTATTAGACTATTCTCTATTCCCCATTCCCAAAAACATCGTATTCTTTCTCCGCCCCGTAGGGCAACCGTACGGGGATGACCTTTAGGGTTGTAATTGCCAATACAATCCATACAAAATTACTGAGAACCAACTTATATTATGGGTGGAATAAATAGTGATGTTGACTCTACCCGGAAATAGTAATATTATTTCAACGAAAATCAGAAAAAGTGTGAGATATCTTTTTGTGCCGAAAGGTATAATTATATTAATCCTGGTTCAAAACTAAATTAGCGCCTCCAGCGCTAATTTAACGCCAAAGGCGGTAACTTATGAGTGAGAAAGTGAAAACTATTGATAAGACCGATGATAAAAAACCTGTCGTTGGGAAAGAAGATCAGCCTTCACCGATCTCCAGTCTGACCGATATGGTCGATCGGACTGCCGAGCAGATATCGTTTTTGAAGAAGAAGCAGGAAGATCTTCAGAAGGAGAAAGCGGACCTGGAAGAACTCCGCCGCCAGCGGGAGGAACTGGATTCTGTCAAGAGGGAAGTTTTGGTCAACCTGGAGCGGGGGATCGCGGTTCTGGATAAGGAAGAGAGCGAGCTGAAGAGGAAACACTCTTTGGTAAAGATAACCAGGGATGAGTTCGACAGGATAATTACGGAAGTACGCGGAATCAAAGAGAAAACCTGGCCGGAGGAGAACCTGAAAGGGGAGCTGGCCCGGGCGCTGGCAATAGTAGCGAAAGCGAATAGAGGCTATATCGAAGCCCGGGGGAAGATAGATGCGTTGAGTACGCAGTCTGTGAAAGAAACAGAGATTCAGCCAATGTCTGTCTCCGCCCCTCCTGAGAGTCTGCCGGAGAGTCCCGGAGAATTAATCCGCCGGGGCTTCTTTCTTGCCATCCCTGCCGCCCTGCTGGCAATCCTGGTCGCCATAGTGGTTCGCCTGATCTATCTTTTGAAATAACTTTGGTTAGTTAATTGCACCGCAGAGACGCAAAGAGCGCAGAGAAAGAAAATTTGAGGGAATTTATTAAAACTGTCTTATTTCCAATAAAGCTAATGAACAATAATATAATCAATTTATTATGGCAGTTATTTCTAAAGTCCTTCTTTGCGATCTCTGCGTCTCTGCGGTTAAATTAATGTGTGGAGTTAATAGTTATGTTGCTGAGAAAAAGATATTTTCAGTCTCGGATCTCAGGTATCAACCATGAGATTAGCGGTATTAACCGGGAGATCAAGCATCTGGAGAAAGTTTTGCGGAAGGAACAAAGATTTTCCGGCTCCGGATCAGAGGATGAGATTAATAAGAAGACCGGGAAGACTAACCGTGAAGGCGATGATACCCGAAGGTTAGCCAGTTATCTGAGTACGGGGAGTTTTCATAAGATCTCCCGGGATAAGTTCAGGAGTGATCTGGTCCGCCGCCAACGTCTTATGATGGCTGGGGGGATTATTATCCTGATCGCGGTGGGTTTGATACTATGGCATTACCTGGGGTAAAGACCTTCAACTTGGTCTTTCGGTTCCGGTATCCAGAGAGCTTCCTGCCAGCGGCCGTTAGAATTGTAATAGCCTTCGATCCAGATATGACCATCTTTTTTGGGGAGGCGCCAGTAGCCGTCCATCCATCTCCTGCCGTTCCAGTATTCGCGGACCCATTGCAGAGGGGGGTTGACAACCTGATGGGAGTTCATCTTCTTCCAGGAACCGCCCGGAAATTCTCCGGCACGATCTTCCATATTGAGCCATAAATACCCGTCCCGGTTTTTCGGACCCCAGTATCCCGGGAAATTGACTTGATCGGTCATCTTGTGGGCATTGATCGGGACCCAGTAACCGGCCTGCCAGGTTCCCGAGTCATCCTGGACAGCATCAATCCATTGGTATCCGTTTCTGATCTGTGGTCGCCAGAAACCCGAGATGATGACGTCTTCGCTGATCGTGATTGCGGGCTCCCATACTGTATTTTTCCGGGGACCGGGTCGAGAGTCACGGTGATAACTGGCGTTGACGGGTATGCTTACAGCGAGTGCCGCTGCCATAATTATCGATACCGATGCAAATAGTTTAAATTTCATTATAAATTTGGGGAATAGGGATTGGAGAATGGTGAATGGTTTCTATAATTCCTAACGCAAGTTTTCTGTTTTAGTGAAACTTATTGAAATTTTAAAGTAGCAAGCTAATATAGAATTTACTCATTAATATTTGCAAGGATGATATTTTGAAAGAACGGGATAAAATTAAAGAAGATCTTGATTTTCAAATTCGGTTTTATGAGGATTTGATTCGGGATGATCAGGATTTTATCGATGCTCTTATTCCTTTGGCCGATGCCTATACCAGGAAAGGTTGGTTTGATAAAGGACTGCGGCTGGATGAAAGACTGGCCGGTTTGAAACCATCCGATCCATTCATCCTATACAACCTGAGCTGTAGCTATGCTCTCTTAAACCAGGAGCAGAAGGCCCTGGATGCCCTAAAGAGAGCACTCGATCTCGGCTATGAAGACCTGGATTGGATGGAAGAGGATCCCGACCTGGCGGCGCTGCGGAAAGTGGAGGGGTATAAAAAACTGGTCCGGAGTTATTTTTCGGAAACGGGGAATGGTGAATCGATTAGCTAGAACTTGCTCGAAAAGCCTTTTTAACCACGAAGAACACGAAGTACACGAAGAATATTGGAGAAAAAACAAGGTTTAGCTCGTTTTTAGAAAATCTTCGTGATCTTCGTGTCCTTCGTGGTTTTAATTAGCTTTTTTACAATTATAGTTTACCCACGAAAAATAACTGAGAATCATTAATTATGCTCGACCCCACCAGCTCATTTAAATTGGTTACCGATTATCTCCCCCGGGGGGATCAGCCCCGGGCTATAGAGGGGCTGGTTCAGGGATTGTGGGAAGGGGAAGAAGACCAGGTTCTGCTGGGTGTTACAGGTTCGGGGAAGACATTCACCATGGCCAATGTCATCGCCGAGGTAAACCGTCCCACCCTGATAATCGCTCCCAATAAGACTTTAGCCGCTCAGCTCTATGGAGAGTTCTCGGAGCTATTCCCTGAGAATGCGGTGGGGTATTTCGTAAGTTATTACGACTACTATCAGCCGGAAGCCTACCTACCCGCCACCGATAGTTATATCGAGAAGGACTCGGCGATTAACGAGCAGATCGACCGGATGCGGCACGCGGCCACCTATTCCCTCTGGACTAGGCGGGATGTTATTATCGTCGCCAGTGTCTCCTGTATCTATGGTCTCGGCTCCCCCGAGGAATATCGGGATCAGGTTATTGAGCTTAAACCGGGCCATGAGTATCCGCGCCGTCGGCTTCTCAAGGATCTGGTTCACCTCCAGTATGAGAGAAACGATCTTGATCTCCATCGAGGCACCTTCCGGGTTCGAGGGGATGTGGTGGAGGTATTTCCCGTCTATGAAAAAGACCGGGTGCTGCGGATTGAATATTGGGGGGATGAGATTGAACGGATCTCATATGTTGATCCGCTCCGTCCGATAAGATCGAAGGAATGCCGCCGGGCGGTTATCTTCCCGGGGAGTCATTATGTCAGCAGCGAAGCAAATCTAAAACGCGCGGCCGTGGCTATTCGCCTGGAACTGAAAGGACGGTTGAAATTTCTCAAAGAGCGGGGCAAACTGCTGGAGGTCCAGCGGTTGGAGATGCGCACCAATTATGATCTGGAGATGATGGAGGAGATCGGGTTTTGCAATGGGATTGAGAATTATTCTCTTCATATTGATAACCGGAAGCCGGGCGATCCGCCGTCCACCCTGCTGGATTACTTTCCTGATGATTTCCTTCTCTTCATTGATGAGAGCCATATCACCGTCCCCCAGATTGGAGGGATGTCCCGGGGGGATCGATCCCGGAAGAAGACCCTGATTGAGTTTGGGTTCCGTCTCCCCTCTGCTCTTGATAACCGGCCCTTGAATTTCGCGGAGTTTAAGGAACGGATCAACCAGACTATCTATGTTTCAGCTACTCCGGCTGAATATGAGAGAGAGCGAAGCGGAGATTCAATAGTAGAACAGATTATCCGCCCCACAGGGCTGATCGACCCCCCGATTCTGGTCCGAGGGGCGGATAATCAAGTGGATGATCTTCTGGCTGAGATCAGGCTCAGGGTGGATAAGGATGAACGGGTTCTGGTTACAACCCTGACCAAGAGAATGGCGGAGGAGCTGACAGAATATTACGAAGGGAAGGGGATTCGGGTTAAGTATCTCCACTCGGATATTAAGACTCTGGCGCGGACCGAGATTATCCGTGATCTCCGCCGGGGGGAGTTCGATGTTTTGATCGGGATCAATCTTCTCCGGGAAGGGCTGGATATCCCGGAGGTATCCCTGGTGGCTATCCTGGACGCCGACCGGGCCGGTTTTCTTCGCTCGGAACGCTCTCTGATCCAGACCTGCGGCCGGGCGTCCCGAAATATTAACGGGACGGTGATAATGTACGCCGGCGGCGAGACGGATTCCATGAAGAACGCCATCTCAGAGACTACCCGTAGGAGGAGAATACAGGCGGAGTATAATGATCAACATGGGATCACCCCGGTATCCATCACCAAAAATATCTCGGATATCATGGGATCCGTCTATGAAGCCGACTACGTCACGATTCCTATAGTTGCGGAAGGAAAAGGAATCTATCTCTCTGGGGAGGAACTGGCCAAGGAACTGAAACGGCTGGAGAAGAAGATGAAGCGGCTGGCAAAGGAGTATAAGTTCGAAGAAGCGGTTGTTGTCCGGGATGAATGGTTACAGTTACAGGAGAGACAGTTGGGTTTGGATATTAATTAAAACCACGAATGACAAAAAATTTAAACCACGAAGAACACGAAAAACACGAAGAACACGAAGAAAAATAAAGAAAATTATGTAATTTTTCCTGTTTTCTCAAATTCCTTCGTGAACTTCGTGTTCTTCGTGGTTAAAAAGGCTTTTCGAGCAAGGTCATGCTAAAAGAAAAAGTTAAATCGTTTCCTGCCCTTCCTGGAGTTTATTTGATGAAAGATGCGGCGGGGAAGGTTCTCTATGTCGGGAAGGCCGGGAATCTCCGGAGTCGGGTCTTGAACTATTTCCGGAGATCGGGGGATAATCGTCCCCGGATTCCCGCCCTGATGGCCCGGGCGGCGGATTTTGACTATTTGGTTACCGATACCGAGAAAGAGGCTCTGATACTGGAGAACAACCTGATCAAGGAGTATCGGCCTAAATATAATGTTGATCTCCGGGATGATAAGACCTACTGCAATCTCCGGATTGATCTCCGTCAAAAATATCCCCGGCCTGTCTTCGTCCGCCGTCCCCGGGATGATGGGGCGCTCTACTTCGGCCCCTATACCAGCGCGAGTTCGGCTAAAAGTACCCTGCGCTGGCTCCGGAAGATCTTTCCCTTCCGATCCTGTTCCGATAATGTCTTCCGTCATCGTAGCCGGCCGTGCCTTTATCACCAGGTTGGATGCTGTCTGGCACCCTGTATGGGTCGGATCTCCCCGGAGGAGTACCGGAAGATATTGGATGAGTTGATTCTCTTTCTTCGAGGGAGGAAAAAAACTCTTCTGACGGCTCTGCGGAGGCGGATGAAGGAGGAGTCGGAGAGGTTGGAGTACGAGAAGGCCGCCCTGACCCTGGATAGGATCAGGGCGATTGAAGAGACGCTGGAGTACCAGAAGGTCAGCCGGATGGGAGCGAAAGATCGGGATATTATCGCGTACGATACCCTAGATCGGGTGAGTGTTTTTCAGATTCTCTCGATTCGGGAAGGGAGGATGAGGGAGGGGAGGACGATAACATTTTCTCATCTCTTCCCTGATGATGGGGAGGCATTAGGTTCATTTCTGGTCCAGTATTATCGTGATGAAATGCTGATCCCCGGGGAGATAATCCTTTCATTTCTTCCCGCCCATCTGCCGGCGGTAATAGAACTGCTGACGGAGCGGCGGGGAAAAAAAGTCAGTCTGGCGGTCCCGGTCCGGGGAGTGAAGAGGAAGTTGCTCGAGCTGGCCCGGAAGAATGCCCGGGCCGCTCTCAGGCAGAAGCTCTCCCAACCACTCCCCGAGGAGGTTCTTCGGGAGTTGCGGGATCGGTTGAAGCTGCGGCGGTTGCCCCGGAGGATAGAATGCTTTGATATCTCCAATCTGGGCGGAAGCTCCGCGGTTGGATCGATGGCGGTATTTCAGGAGGGAAAAAAATCTTCTCCGGATTACCGCCGTTATCGGATCAAGACCGTTGAGGGCCCTGATGATTATGGGATGATCTTCGAAGTACTAAGCCGCCGCTATCGCCGGGCGCTGGAAGACGGAGTCTTTCCGGAGTTGATTGTTGTTGACGGAGGCAAGGGGCAGCTCAACGCGGCTCTCCGGGTTCTGCGGGATCTGGGGATCGACTATCCCGATATTATCGCCCTGGCCAAGGAGAAGCGGTTGAAGACCGGGCGGGTGGTCCGGGATCGGGTCTTCCTGCCCGGGCGGAAGAATCCCGTCTTATTCCGGAGAGGATCACCGGTCCTTCATCTCCTGATGCGGATTAGAGATGAGGCCCACCGTTTTGCTATCACCTATCATAAGAAGTTAAGAAGCAAAGAGAGCTTCGCCTCTCCTCTGGACGGAATCCCCGGCATAGGCCCAGCTATGAAATCCCGTCTTCTCGATAGGTTCCAGAGTCTTGAGGCGATCAGAGGTACTTCCATCGAAAAACTGATGGAGGTCAAAGGAGTTGGCCGAGGCCTGGCAGAAAGAATCTCCGGCAGTCTAAATCTCCTTGGGGGATAAAGTGACCAAAAACCTCCAGAATATATTTTCAAAACTATTTTTCTCCAAAGGAGAAAAATATTGAGGACCGGTATCGCCAATCTCCCTCTTCACTATGGCAAAGCCCCGGCCTGGCTCTTCGGCCGGATGCGGAAGCTGGCCCGGGCTATCATCCTGATTATGGCGGAGGAAGAGGGGCCGGAGGAGATACTCCGGCGGCTATCGGATCCGTTCTGGTTCCAGGCTTTCGGCTGTGTGTTGGGGTTTGACTGGCACTCCAGCGGACTCACCACCACTGTATGCGGGGCGCTGAAGGCGGGATTAAAAGGAACCGAGCGGGATACCGGATTATATATCTGCGGCGGCAAGGGCGCGACTTCCCGCAAGACACCGGATGAGATCCGTCTTCATTGCTCGAAGCTTCGCCCTGACGGGGAAGAACTGGTCTACGCCAGCCGCCTCTCGGCCAAGGTCGACAATACCGCGCTCCAGGATGGTTACCAGATTTATCACCATTCATTTCTATTTACTGATAGTGGGTTCTGGTCGGTAATTCAGCAGGGTATGAACGAAGAGACCGGTTACGCCCGGCGGTATCACTGGCTGGAGGAGGGGATGGAGAGTTTTGTCTCCGAGCCTCACCGGGCGATCTGCTGTGATCGACGGGGGGAGACACTCAACCTGACCGCCCGGGAGAGCACTGCGTCGCGGGATGGGATTGTTAATATCACGCGGCTTACCCCGATAGAG
>Ga0208279_1000579_pt1 | contig 27147 bp, 14 predicted proteins | sample AntAceMetag02UKM_FD_184766 | JGI IMG/M metagenome (GOLD analysis project Ga0208279, IMG submission 184766) | Saline lake microbial communities from Ace Lake, Antarctica - Antarctic Ace Lake Metagenome 02UKM (SPAdes) (version 2) | ecosystem: Environmental > Aquatic > Non-marine Saline and... | reverse complement strand
GATCAGGGATCGCCCAGAATAATGGAGCAGGTGGAGAAACAGCTCAATAAACTTATAAATGTTATTAAGGTACAGGAATTTTCCAGCGGGGAGTCCGTTGATCGTGAGCTAATCCTGGTCAAAGTCAAGACCACGACCACGACGCGTCTGGAGATACTGGAGATCGCCAGGATATTCCGGGCCCGGGTGGTTGATCTTTCCCGTCACTCCGTAGTCCTGGAGATTACTGGAGCAGACGACAAGACCAGGGCTATTCTAGAGCTTTTATCCCGTTTCGGGATAAAAGAACTGGTCCGGGGCGGTAAGCTCGCGATCGCGAGAAACTAGAGATTAGCTCTCAAAAGGAATGATTGTTTGCAGTAATATTTAGAGAAGCGGAATAATTTGGATAAAGATAAAAAGGTAATCAGTAAGCGGTGATCGGTAATCAGTGAGTGTGGTGTTTTCCCGATTAATGATCACCGATTACTATTTTTCTGGCCGGAATAGAGAAACAATTGTTCCAGTTGCCTTTCGGGTTTTTCTGATTCTACTGAGTAAAAAGGAAACACCATGGATGCCGCGGATATAAGAGAGAGACCCCCGGTTGAGGAACCCATTGATGGAGTGGCTGATCGGGAGGGGAGAGAGGACTATCATTTGTCGCGCCGGGATTATCACAAAAAGATCCTGATAGTTGAAGACGAGCCGCTCAACCGGCAGGTAATTACCCGGTATTTCGGGCTTCTGGGTTACCGGGTTCTCCAGGCTGACCGTGGCGATGATGGACTTGCCTTGGCTCTGAAGGAAGATCCTGATGTTATCCTCCTCGACAATCAACTCCCGGGAATGAACGGGATAGAACTCTGCCGGAGACTCCGGGAGCATGGCAGGCATACTCCCGTAATGTTAATGTCCGCGGATGAACTATCTCCTTCTAGATTAAAGGAAGCACAGGCTCTGGAAATCCGCAGCTTTCTCAGAAAACCATTCGCGTTTAAGCATCTAAAAGATGTGCTCCGTTTCGCTACGAGAAGACCACGGTTTGGATTCGGGCGAAGAAAGTATTACTATCGTAAACCCCATTTTCCCCCACTTCCCGTTCCCTGGCCCAGCATGTCTTTAATACCATCTTCCGGGAAGGGCTGGATATGGCCGGCCATGTCCATTTTCATGTCCGCAATCATCCTGATCATCTGATTCTACTCTGCAGCAGAAAATCTCTTGGTAAGGTGGTAGCCAAGTCCCCTGAATGCGGAGAGGGGGAGTATATCCCCTGGGAGATATGTCTTCCTTCTCGAAGTATAGCCAGGAGAAGGTACTCAAGGAGCTGAACCAGGATATTATTCAAGTCCGGATTGATGCCGCCGATTATCAGATGTCCTGGCCGACCATGGCGGATTTTATCTGCTGGCTGGAACTCAGCTATTAAAATCGTATTTTTCCGGCGGAAAAACCAGGCGAAAGCGAACAACTTTAGGCACTTTAGCGCACTTTAGGCACTTATAACTTTCTCATGCTTTAGCTACTTCAGATGATTACCCGAACGAAGTGAGGGCTAAATTCTTCATAAGATGGAATTCTCCCCAGATAATGCAATTGTCCTGACCGGCCTCTTCGGATATCCGGTGGTTCATTCCATCTCTCCGGCGATTCACAATTCGGCTTATTCAGAGGCCGGGTTGGACTGGATTTATCTGGCTTTCTCGGTCAAGCCGGAAGACCTGGAAGCAGCTTTCCGGGGATTTACGGCTCTGGGGGGGAGGGGACTTAATATTACCATTCCTCACAAGCGGGAAGTTATGCTTCTGCTGGATGAAGTCAGTGAGGAGGCCCGGCTGATCGGGGCGGTTAATACAGTATTATTTCAAGATGGGTTGTCCCGGGGATACAACACCGATGGTCCGGGATTTGTTCGGGCACTGCGGGAGGAGCGAGATTTTACCCTGGAGGGAAAACGGGTCTGCCTGATCGGCGCCGGTGGTGCCGGGAGGGCGGTGGCGGTCCAGTCGTCACTTTCAGGGATCGCCCGGATCGATATTGCCGATCTTGATAATGACCGGGCGGAAGAGTTGAGTGACTGGATAAATCAGGAGATAAGAGCAGATCTCTCCGGGATATTTCGAGTTGGATCCCGGGAAGGTGATGAGATAATCGCTACTGCCGATCTGGTCGTTGATGCCACTCCCCTTGGCCTGCATCCGGATGATCCGATCAGCTTTGATCCTGCTCTGCTGAACCCGGGAGCCCTGGTGATGGATCTGGTATATAATCCTCCGGAGACTCCGCTCCTGGCGGCGGCGCGGGATTTGGGCATAGACACACTGAATGGTCTCGGAATGCTGATCCATCAGGCGGCTCTTTCCTGGGAGATCTGGACCGGGGATGCAGCGCCGATTGAGGTGATGAAACAATCTGCCAGATCAGCACTGTATGAAGCCGGCATAAAGTCAATTGAATCACGAAGGGCACGAAGCTGATTAATACCTAAATTGAGCGATTCTATGCGGCGAACTGCACCAATCTTATGGTCTGCAATCGGTTGCAAAAATACTCGTTCGTATTTATTAATGCGTCTGCGTTTTTTGCAACCGATGCAGCCTTATAATCTTAGCACATTTCATCCGCAATAATCGCTCAACTTAGGTTATATTATTCTTTGTGAACTTCGTGTTCTTCGTGGTTAATTATATTCTGTTGGTATTTATTGGATGGTTAGTCTATGCAAGTTATCCTGATAATTATAGTCTTCCTCTTCGGTCTCGCGATCGGCAGCTTTGCCAATGTCTGCATCTATCGCTTGCCGAGGAAGAAATCAATTGCTAATCCGCCCCGGTCGTTCTGCCCGCATTGCGGAAAGACAATTGCCTGGTATGACAATATTCCGGTTCTCGGTTTTCTGCTTCTCCGGGGAAAGTGCCGATACTGCCGTGCGTCCATCTCAGCTCAATACCCCCTGGTTGAATTATTGATTGGATTGCTCTTTGTCGGCGTCTATCTCTTTGTTTTCTCCCGGGGGGAACGGCTGATACTGACCCCGTTTTACTGGTATTTTTGCACCACCCTGGTTATTTTGAGTGTAATTGATGGGGAATTTTTCATACTACCCGACCGGCTCACTTATCCGTTGGTTATCCTGGGATTTCTGCTGGCGGCTCTTTATCCCGGCCATCTGGGCAGTTCAACGATCGGGGCGGGATTGCTCCGTGCCCTGATTGGTGCGGTGGCGGGAGGTTTGAGTCTCTGGCTGATCGGAGTACTCGGAAAAGCCGCCTTCAAGAAAGAGGCGATGGGTCTGGGGGATGTAAAGCTGATGGCGGCGGTTGGAGCCTGGCAGGGATGGGAGTTAGTATTATTCGCTATTTTTCTCGGCGCCCTGGTCGCCGCGGTAGTGGGGATAACCTGTATAGTTATGAAGAAAGCAAAATTGGGATCGAAGATCCCCTTTGGTCCATATCTGGCGGCTGGTTCCCTGATCACACTCTTCTTTGGTTGGGAGATCTTGTTATGGTATATAAGATTATATTAGATAGACCTTATTCGAGAAATGGATCTCTTTTTACTCAAGATAATTCAAACCACGAAGGACACGAAGTTCACGAAGCTTTTTTTTATAATCAGCTAAATCGTGGTATTTTTTCCTATTCTTCTTTGTGTACTTCGTGATCTTCGTGGTCTAAAAGGCTTTTCGAATAAGCACTGGATAAGGAAATGAGTTTAACGATAGGATTTGATGATTTAATTGGGAGGGTAGAGAAATGTTACGTTATTTAACGGCGGGAGAATCACACGGGCGAGGTTTGCTGGCTATACTTGATGGTTTTCCTGCCGGATTGAAGATCGACGAGGATTTTATCAATACCGAACTTCAGGCCCGCCAGGCCGGCTATGGTCGCGGGGGTCGGATGAAGATCGAGTCTGATCTGGTGGAGATCTGGTCCGGTTTTCGGGGAGGTATCTCTATCGGCTCTCCTCTGGGGATACTGATCAGGAATAAGGATTTTAAGATAGAAGAGCTGCCGCCGGTTACAGCGCCCCGGCCGGGCCATGCCGATCTGGCCGGAGCTCAAAAATACGGCCATCGGGATATCCGTAATGTCCTGGAACGGGCCAGCGCCAGGGAGACCGCGGCCCGGGTAGCACTGGGGGCGATCGCGCAATTATTGCTCCGGGAGTTTGATATTCGGGTGGAGAGCTGGATCGAGAGTCTGGGGGGGATTATGATTGGCGAGACGAGTGAGGATGAGAGATTGGCGAACCTGCGTTCTTCCCTTCTGAACTGTCCTGATCCGGCGGCTGAGAAGAAGATGCTCGAATTGATCGACCGGGTAATCCGCGACGGTGATAGTCTGGGAGGTGTCTTTCGGGTAGAGGTCAGCGGAGTTCCACCTGGTCTGGGAAGTTATTCCCAGGGAGATACCCGTCTTGACAGCCGTCTGGCTTCCGCCCTAATGGGGATCCCGGCTATCAAAGGTGTGGAGATTGGACTGGGATTTGAGGCATCGAGCCTTCCGGGATCGCTGGTCCACGATGAGATTATTGTGGCCGAAGATGAACTCCGCCGGACCACCAATCGGGCGGGGGGCATTGAGGGAGGGGTAAGTAACGGTGAGAAGATAATTATCCGGGCCTCAATGAAACCGATCCCGACTCTGGGAAAGCCCCTGAAAACCGTGGATCTGAAGACCGGAGAACCGGCTGATGCCGCCCGGGAACGGGCCGATGTCTGCGCGCTCCCCGCCGCCTCGGTGGTGGGTAGAGCGATGGCAGCCCTGGAACTCGCCCGGGCCTTCCTGGAGAAGTTTGGAGGGGATAGTATGGAAGAGATTGCCAGGAACTATACCGGTTATCTTGGGGGGGTAAAATTATTATGATTTTTTTACCACAAAGGACACGAAGAGCACGAAGTTTATTATTACAGAAATAATTGCGTATAGATCTATATCCCTCTAATGAATATTTTTAAGATCAGGATCTATACAATTACTTTCAGGTTGATCTTGGAATTTTTAGTTCTTCGTGAACTTCGTGTTCTTCGTGGTTATTAAGTATGTCAAAACCAGTAAAAAATATTGTCCTCTTCGGTTTTATGGGGACCGGCAAATCCGCCGTTGCCGGTCTTCTTGGTGAGCGATTGCATTATCCGGTAGTGGAGATGGATGATCTGATCGAGGAACGAGAAGGGATGTTGATCAGTCGTATCTTCACGGAGAAAGGAGAGGCCTATTTTCGCCAGCGTGAGCGGGAATTGGTTAAAGATCTATCCCGGGAGGGCGGGAAGATTATCGCCACCGGCGGGGGCGTGGTCTTAAATCCGGATAATATCCGGGACTTTGAGAAGACCGGGATTGTCTTATGCCTGACTGCCCGCCCGGAAGTTATTCTGAGCCGGGTAGAGAATGAGACTCACCGCCCGCTTCTGGAGGTGGAGAATCGCCTGGAGAAGATCAAGAAGCTGCTTGCCGCGCGCCGTCCATTCTATGACCGGATCAAAGACCGGATTGATACATCTGATTTGAGTATTGAAGAGGTGGGGGAACGTATTATAGCTCGACCTTGTTCGAAAAGCCTTTTTAACCACGAAGAACACGAAGTTCACGAAGGAATTTGAAAAAACAGGAAAAATTACATAGTTTTCTTTGTTTCTCTTCGTGTTCTTCGTGACCTTCGTGGTGAATATTTAGTTTTTTGAACACAAAAAATTGAAAATACCTTTTCGAGTAGGGTCTAGCTATATATGATCGAAATCAACATGAATGAGGAAATTTTCTTTTGAATCCGTTGGATCCAACCGATCCGACCGATCCGACTGATCTGTGAAATCGAATCACTCATCAAAAACACTCCCGCTCTTCATAGCCGTCTTCATCATAGGTTTCACATCACTCTCCGCCCAGATCGTCTTCCTCCGGGAGCTCCTGGTACTCTTCTACGGCAATGAACTCTCTATTGGTGTGGTCCTGGGGTGCTGGCTCTTCTGGACCGGGATAGGGAGCCTGTTCCTGGGGCGGCTGGCCGACCGGTTCCGTTCCCCGGCCATCATCTTCTCATTCCTCCAGATTCTTCTGGCCATCGCACTGGTTCTGACCCTTCTGGCGATCAGATCGGTCAAGATCTTCATGGATCTCTCCCCCGGGCAGATTATTGGCTATCTCAATATTTTCATAGCCTCCTTCGCGGTTATCTCCGTCTACTGCATCCTGAACGGTTTTCTTTTCTCCCTGGGATGCAGAATATATGAAAAAATCCACGGACCTGGCCTTGACCGGGCCAGCCGGGGGTTGGGCCTGATCTACATCCTGGAAGCTCTGGGCGCGGTGGTGGGAGGGCTGCTGACCAGTCTGGTCCTGATCCGGGCGATATCCCCGATAACCCTGGTGGCTATCCTGGGGGGATTGAACCTGGTTGCTGCCGGGCTGCTCCTCTTCTCATTCGCTCCCCGCCGGAAAGCGAAGCCGGCCAAAGTGTTCTGGTTGGCGGTAGTGGCAGCCTCCGTGGTCGCCGTCGCTGCTGGGGGACTCGGAGAGTTGGCGGAGCTGTCTCTTGCCCGGCAGTGGCAGGGGTTTAATCTGGAGAAGGTCGAGAACTCCATCTATGGGAACCTCGCGCTAACCGGTCGGAAGAACCAGTTCAGTCTCTTCGAGAACGGTCTCCTGGTCTTTACCCATCCCGATCTCCAGACCGCGGAGGAGTCTGTCCACTTCGCGATGCTGGAGCATCCCGCTCCCCGCCGAATCCTGTTGATCGGCGGCGGGGTAGGGGGGAGCCTGCGGGAGATCCTGCGGCACCCCTCTGTCTCCGAAGTAACCTATCTGGAACTGGACCCGGCGATCATTCGATTGGCCGGAGAGTTTCTGGAGCCTTCCGAGGCGGCTTTACTGAAGGATCCCCGGGTGGAGGTGATCAACGGCGACGGGCGGCTCTATCTCGAGCGAGAGCGGAAGAAGTATGATCTGATCATCGTGAACCTTCCCGATCCATTCACCGCTCAGATCAACCGGTTCTATACCCGTGAGTTTTTTGATCTGGCTCGGTTGCGCCTACAGGCAGGCGGTATCCTGAGTCTTGGGGTTACATCCTCCGAGAACTACATCAGCGGTGAACTGCGGAGCTTTCTGGGGTGTATTTATAAGACCGTTAAAGCTGTCTTTCCCTCCGTGGTAGTCATCCCGGGGGGGAGTAATTACTTCATCGCCTCCGATACGGGTGATTACCTGACCGATGACTATGCCATTTTTGAGGAACGGAGCCTTGAACGCCGGTTGGATCTCAAGTATCTCCGCGGCTATTACCTGGCCGATCGAATGCAACGGTCCCGGATCGATTATCTCCGGAGGATGCTGGAGACAGCTCCCCAGGTCCGGCTTAATCTGGATTTCCATCCGATCTGTTATTTCTACGACATGGTCTTTTGGTCCAGCTACTTCAGCGGCGAGTCGGGGGGATGGTTTACCCGGTTGCTGATGGCCTCCCTGATCATGCGCTGGTGGTGGTTCCTGCTCCCGGTTGGCTTATCCCTTCTTCTCTTCCCGGTCTTCCGGGCCCGGCGAACCAATACCCGGGGCGCCTGGGTTCTCTGGCCGGTTATGACCTCTGGCTTCTCCGAGATAGTATTCCAGGTGGTGGTCCTGCTCTCCTTCCAAATATTCTACGGCTATGTTTACTACAAGCTGGGGATTATCCTCACCCTTTTCATGGTTGGTCTGGTTCTGGGAGGGGGGGTGATCACCGCGATCCTACCCAGAATCCGGGATGAAGACAGGCTCTTCTTTATTACCCAGATAGCCATCTGCCTGTATCCCTTGCTTCTCCCGATGGTCTTTTATCTCCTGACCTCTTCTCCGGGAGAGATGACGCGGCAATTGGGTGAGAATATAATCTTCCCGGCACTCCCGGTGGTGGCCGGATTTATCGGCGGCTTTCAGTTGCCCCTGGCGGGGAGGATATACCTGCGGGGGAGGAAGAGGATGGGGTTGGTCTCCGGACTGACCTACGGATTTGATCTTCTCGGTGCCTGCCTGGGAGCGATTATAATCAGCGCGCTGGTTCTGCCGATTTTAGGAGTAGCCGCCACCTGCTACGCGGTCTTCTTCCTCAACCTGACCGGCTTGATCATCATCCATGCCTACCGCGGAAATAGAACTTAGCCCTAACTTCGCTCGGGTAACTTATTTAACCGCGGATTAAACGGATTATGCTGATTAAGAGAAAAAAGCAATCCGTCAAATCCGCTTAATCTGCGGTTTATTTTATTTCTTTATATTTTAATCCCGAAGTCCCCGTCCAGATCGATTTCTTCTCCATCCGACCGTACATTCACGACGCCTTCCAGCACCTCAAATATGGTTTCAGCATTATCTCCGACTTTGGTCCGGAACCTGGTTCCCCGGACCAGAGAGACGGCAGTCGGAGTCTGAATCCGGTAACGGAGATCACGATTGGGAGTTTGTTTGATGAATGATATCATCTTTCCCCGAAGCACGTTCAGCAGGGTAGCCCCGGTTGGGGTATTATCATTAGGAGGATTAAATACAATCGAAAAATCCCCCTCTCGGAGGGATTGGCAAATTTCCCTGATCCGGCATAATTGGTACATAATGGAGATTGTTTTTTCTTTTATCTTCATAATCCAGCTTACCCTCGGTTTACCGGGGTATAATCCGCGGTTAAATAAGTTATCCGAGTGAAGTGAGGGCTAACGTTATAGTGGATACGATCTATATAAACTTTATTTATTTTTTTCTTGTATTCTTGGTTTGAATTCCATAATATGAAATAATAGGTTTACAGTATTGATAGATTGTGAAATTCTATTTGATCAATTCAAATGAATTTCATAAAATTTCAATGAGAGAAATGATGAGGAATAAAATACTCCTTCTATTATTTCTAGCTCTTACTGCCGCTGGCCTGACCGGGTCGGCTTTTCCGCTTACCGTCTCGATAACCGGGCAGACGCCGGTCAACCAGTGTGAGGCCGACACCTACTACATCACGGTCGAGAACCCTTCCTGGCAGACCGAGACGGCGGAGAATATAGTCATCACCAATACCATACCCGCGGATGGGTTTGTTTTCCAGGCTGACTCCGCTATTATAACCACGCTCTCGGGATCCTGGTCTGGTACTGCCGCCAACCCCACTATCGTTGACCAGGATTGCACCTGGGATCTCGATGCACTCTTCGGGGATATCTATCTCACACCGGGCCAGTCTCTCGATATCGAGTTCAACATGGAAATCGACTGCGCCGGAGATTCCGGCGAGGATGATTTGATACTCAACTACGACTTTCCCTCACCCAACGCTCAGAGTGATACGGGTGACCTGTTTATTTCCGTTCTGTTCGGTGATATCAATGTTATCAAGAGCCCCGTGACCCAGGAAGCCTCCCGGGGAGATTGGACAACCTTTACTCTCAAGATTGAGAGTTCGGGGTTGGGGAGTATCAAGAATGTGGAAGTAAGGGATACTCTTGGATCCGGGCTCTCGTTTTTTGCGGCCGATCCTGTCCCGGGATCGAACATCGGCTCCACCTACTACTGGACGGCAGACGATATCTCTGGATTGGCCGAGATGGTACCCGACGCCGTGGAATGGATTACTTTGACCGCTATCGTCAATTCCTGTACCGGTCTCGACAATTCACTAAATGCCTCCTTCGGATGCGAGAGTATGGTGAGTGTATTTGATACGATCTGTCTCGATACCGAGACCGAATCCCCGGTTGGAACCGCCGCCGCCACCATTGATTATCAGTTAAAGCCTCCCTCTATCAGTTTCGACCTCTCCCCATCAATGACCGGAATAGATTATTGTTCCCAGACCAATGTGACGGTCGCGGTAACCAATGGCGACCCGGTTACTCCCGATCCGGATGTGGGCGAGGCATTTAATCTGGTATTTGATACCAACATTGATACTACCGGATATGATATTACCGGTGTTGTGGGAGCATCCTACGCGGCGGGTGATTTTACCGTTGGCACGGTCCCTGCCAATGATACGGTATATTTCTCCTATGATATTGGTTGGCCCAATGGTTCCTGCCCTCCTAATGGTTCCACCCAGAATACTCTCTGGCGCCCGATGTATGATGATCAGTGTAATAATCCCTTCGCTCCTCCGGTTGGAATCTTTCCGATCTCAATGAATGGCCTACCCTCCCTTTCTATCACGAAGAACGATCCCGGGATAGTTGACGGCAGCGACACGATTATCTTCAATGTATCGGTCACCTACCATGGGCCGGACGGATTCACCCCCACAATTACCGATGATTATCCCAATCCCAGTCCCTATTCCTGGAGAATTGAGAATATCACCGAGGGGGGGATAGATGATAATGACAAGATTATCTGGACGCCGACGCTCAATGACGGCGATACCTGGAATGCGTCATTCGATATGGTAACCCCCGGAATGCCCGGCGATCCGTGCCAGGGGCCGCCGCCCGGCCTGTATACCAATGATGTTGATGTTACGGTGGGAACCGACTGCCGCACATGCGCCATCCCTGCCGACAGCCACAGCGTTACCTTCGCCGTGGAAGATACCATAGGATGCCAGGAGAGCCCGACCCCGACCGTGACGGCCACGCCGATCCCGACACCCTCTACGACACCGACTCCAGATGGCTATCGGACACCGAGCCCGACACCATCCTCCCCGCCGACCCCATCACCTTCCCTGACACCGATCTCGACAGCGACACCGCCTGCAACGCCACCTCCGCCACCTACGCCGCCTCCAACGCCTCCAACGCCAACACCACCTCCGACACCGATACCGACATCGACGCCGCCTCCGCCACCCCCCCCGACTCCGACACCCACCCCGACTCTGCCACCGACTCCGACACCGATTCCGACATCTACTCCGCCACCAACACCGATTCCACCGCCGACTCCGTCACCGACATTAACGCCGGTTCCCACTGCTACTCCTACGCTGACACCCGTTCCCACTCCGTCCACAACCCTGACACCGATCGGTTATGAGACTCCGACACCTTCTCCCTCGGCGACTCCGACAATGACCGTTACCCCATCCCCGTCCACCACGCCCACATCGAGCCCGACTCCATTAGGGTATGATTCCTGTATTGCCGGGGTAGTATTGAGTGGAGGAGGGACGACTGAAGTCTGCACCAGTATTTCCTATACCGCCGACTATACATTCGGAGGCTCCTCGGACCTTCCCGACAACTGGTTGGCGGCTCTCTTTACCGGTAAGATGGAGCTGGATCAGCGCCTTCCCTTTCTCGACAGTGTCATCGTGGATGGGTTTAATTACTAGACCTATGTATCGGATAATGCCGGTGCCGACGGTGTCTTTAAAGTATATTTGAGTGATCTCGACAGTTCTCCCGCCGCTGCTCCGGATTCGGCGTCGTCATTATCGATAACGTACACCTTTCAGGCGGCCGATATGATAGGTTCTTCCTATCAGCGCGCCAACCTCGAACTGGGCGGGGACTGTGGGACCGAGTCAAACTGGTTAACTGTGGCTATCGAACGGAGCAGTGTTGGTGTAGGAGTAAGCGGTCCAGCCATTACCGACCTGTGCGGCGTCGAGACCTACACACTCTCTTTATCCAAAAACAGTTACATAGCCTACGATCTTCTGGCAATCTTCGACCTCGATCCCGATGACAACGGGACCGACAACTATTACTATATGCCCGGTACCACCTTCTTTACCGGCACCTTTACCGAGGATGGAGGAGGGAACATTTCCGCCTTTGAGCCCGAGACCGCCACGGCCGGTGAACTCCGCTGGAACTTCCAGAGTGTGGGAGGGTGGAGCGGCGATATGACAAGCGTGGGGAACATCCTGGTTGACCTCCGGATGCCCTGTTCGGCCACAGACCATACCTATGGGGCGAATGCCAAGTACAACGACCGCTGCGGCAACGGGACCATCCCCCGGGAGTTTTCGGTATCGGCGGGATCTTATGAACCGATGTGGGTTCGGGAAGGAAACATCTCGATGGTGAAGATGCCGGAAGCTTATTATGCCACCGAGAATACCGCCCAGTGGTCTCTGACCGTGATCAACGGCGGCGACGGCGCGGCGTATAATCTTAATGTAATCGATACTCTTGATTCAGATCTATCCTATTCCTTAGGGAATCCCGAGCCGGAAGATGTAACCGGGAAAGTGATAACCTGGAACTTTCAGAGTCTGACCACGACCTGGAATGGCCTGACCGACCTTGATGGTGATGGTTATTATGACGATCTAGTAGCGGGAGGGACGGTGGGAATAACCCTTGAGGCAAATATTGATGACTGTAGTAATCTGAACAACAAAGTTTACGCTGACTGGGGGTGCTGCTTCGGCCCCAGTCAAACCTCCAACACGGCCCAGTCTCAGGTGATTATCCCGCCGCCGGGACTGCTCGGGGTCACGACTTTCCCGGTCGACATCGACCTCTGCAGCACCGCTACGGTTTATTTTGAGGTCAAGAACAGCGGGCAAACCAGCATCTATAACATCTGTGCGGCCGAAGGACTTCCCATCGGGGCGAACTACGTGAATGGGAGTTCCGAATATCGGTACAATGACGGTTCCATCTGGACGGGATTTACGGACACCCCGGACCCCGACGACTGGTCGCCCCAGACCTGTCGGTACCACTGGACCGCCCAGACCCATATCCCGGAGTTTGCCGATCTACCCGTCGGAGCTCGGGTCCAGATCCAGTTCGAGGTCGAGGCCGACTGCGATTTTCCCTCCGGTGATCGCACTTTTCTCTCCCGGGCCGGTTTCCATACCCCCTGCGGCGAGTATAATCTCACTTCCGAGACCAGGGCTGATCTTAGTCTCAATGATATGGATGTCCAGATCGTCAAGGAGGGGAGAAATGAGACCAGAGATTCCGGGGGAGCGCTCTTGACCGACCCCGTGATTGCCGATGCCGGGGATATCGTTTATTGGCGGGTGACACTGACCAATGCTGGCGACGTCGATGCCGAGATGGTTAGATTCACCGACACGCTTCCCGATACCGTCACCTACTACTCGACAGCCGATCCGATACCCGATTATCAGAGTGGCCAGCTCGTCTCCTGGTTTGCGGGGACCGAACTCCCCTTTGTAGCTACCATCGAGGCGAAAGTGAATGTCGATGGCTGTGCCGCGCCCTCAATCAATACCGTTGACGCTTCCTGGGGGTGCCAGAGCCTGGGGTGCACTTCGGGGAGCAAACAGGAGACCGCCAGCCTGATTACCGAGGTTGACTTCAACCTCCCCGGGACCAATGTCCTGACCAGTTTCGACACCTGCGGGGGTTCAATCTCCTTCTTCGTGGAGAACGAGGGCGCCACCGCCAAGCTGATCGACTTCCTCTACTCTGTCCCCAACGGCTACTATTACGACGCCTCCGGCGGTGGAGCGACCATCTGGAGCACTGATACTTCCCATACCTTTACCGCCCCTGCTGAGGAGGAGCCGTTCAAGTTCTCCGGGATGCCCCAGCAGCTGCGCTGGGCCGGACAGACCTCCGGGGGCTACATCATCGACGGCAACGACTATATCGGGACCGCGGAGACCCTGACCGTCAGCTTTGACGTTTACCGCGTACCCTCCGACTTCTCCTGCGACACCGACCCTTACTCCGATCCCCCGGTGCCGCCGGCGGTCAACGGCTCGGTGATCGGCAGCTACGCCAACTCCTGCGGCGATTACGTCACCGATGGGATCAGCTTCAACGACCAGACCGTCACCCCCGAATACGCCCGGCTGGATCTGGGTATCTCGCCCCTGACTCAGATCGTCTCACCCGGGGGACAGGCGGTCTTCGACGTCACCCTGACCAACACCGGGACCGGCGACGCCGATAACTGGCTGGTCGAGCATACCCTGGCTTCGGGTTACTCCAATCAGACCTCCACACTGGGCCGGGTCTCCGGGAACACCGTTTGGTTCGCCTCCACCGACGTCGGTGGTGGGGCGATCTCTTCCGGTGGGGGGACGCGGAGTTATCAGATCACCGCTGATGTTGCAGGCGGGAGTCTGATCCACGACGCCACGGTTACCGGGGTGTGCCTCAAAGCCGGTGGAGACGCTACCGGCTGCCGTTACAGTTACTCCGAGGAGGAGGTTTACAGCTCCAGCGCCTCCTTCAGCAAGCAGTCGGACTCCATCGCCACCATCGGCGAGACCGTCTACTTCACCGTCACCGCCGAGTTCCAGAACCCGGATTACACCGATATCACCGTCACCGACACCCTCCCCGCCGCCCTCCGCTACCTCTCCCATACCGTCGATTCCGCCACCTGGACCACCGACACCGCCTCCGCCGCCACCGGGATCATCGAGGTGACCTGGGCCGAGATCACCGCCCCGACCACGGTGACGATCGAGATCGCCGCCCGGGTCAAGGACGACCCGGCCTACTTTGCCGGCCAGACCCACACCAACAACGCCCAGATCCAGTTCACCTTCGAAGGCAACATATATAATGACAGCGACTCTGCCGACGTCGGCCTGATCGAGCCCGATATCACCGGCTTCAGCAAGGAATTTCACGGGGGCGACCCCAACCCGGTCGCCGGCGGCGACGAGGTCTACTTCCGGGTCGAGTTCGACAACACCGGGACCTCGACCGCCTACAACATCGCCTGGGCCGATATCCTGCCCGAGGAGATGCGGGACGCCGCTCCGGTGGTGGAGGCGGTCGAGATATATGATCTTCCCGGCCCGGTCTTCAACCGGGCGCTGTCCCCGCCCGGGGATTACACCGTGACCTGGACCGCGGATTCCGGGGCGCTGGATATCGACTTCCTGACCCCCGCCGTGGGTTCCTCCGCCCGCCTGGAACCGGACGAGCGGATGGTCATTTATTACCGGGCTTTCGTCGATTATGACGTCGGTTCCTTCTCCGAGTTCTCCAACTTCGCCGAAATCCCCACCGACGGATATTTCAGCCTCCCCCCCGACCCCGCCAACCCCGATATCCGTTCCTACTACGATGGGGACGACTCGCTCGATCTCGACACCTCCGCGCTGGCGATCGAGAAGACCTCGCTCTGGACCGGCCAGACCGGGCCGACGATCGGGGAGACTGTCTACTACCGACTCGAGGTTACGGTGCCGGCGGAGACGGTCGCCTACTGGCCTCAAATCTCCGATATCGTCCACTCCGACGGCCTCTACTACCTCCCCGGCTCGACCACTTTCTCCGAGGTGACCGGCTACCCGGCCGAACCAGTCTCCTTCTTCTCCTCGACCGAGCCGGACTGGGTCACTTATACCTACCCCGTCCCCGGGATGACCGCGACCTGGGGTCTGAACCCGATCGTCAACGCCAGCGACGGCACCCCCTGGGGGGATATCGACTATGTCTTCGCCCTCGAGTTCGGCCTTCTGGTGACCGGCCTTGAAGATGGGGGAGGGGATACGGAGTGGAAGCCGCCGCTGGGCGGGCAGTTCTATCTTGACGACGGCCGGATCGACTGGTCGAGCTTTTCCGACGGCCCCGGCTCCACCGACCGCTTCACCGAGGACACCGATATCCGGACCGATGTCGAACAGCCGGTTCTTTCCGCCTCCGACAAATCCACCACCACTGTCAACCCGGTCCAGGGGGGACAGACCGTTTACTACCGGGTCACATTCGACAATACCGGCTGGAACACCGCCTTCGACACCGTGATCACCGACCTGATCCCGGTGGGGATGCGCGGTACTTCTCCCGCGGTCGATAGTATCGACGTGGACGGCAGATCCCTCACCGGCAGCGGGGTGGACTACGACACCACCTGGTCCGGCCAAACCTATACCTTCACCTTTATCTCCACCGACACCTCGCTGCCGGTATCATCCAATACATCCGATTCCCGGATCGAGGTCGGTGAGACCGTCACTATCGATTATCACGTCTTCGTCGATGCTACGGTGGGGGCTGGTCAGTATATGACCAATTCAGCCCAGGTGATCGAATACTCCTCCCTTCCGGGTCCCGACCCGGATGAGAGGGTCTATCCCGGGATCGGTCCCGCCACGGTGACCCACTATACCGCCGAGGCCGACGTGACCAAGGCCCAGGCGTCGCAGGGATACACCTCAGGAAACAACGTGGCCATCGGGGAGCCGCTGACTTACACCATATCGGTTGATCTCCCCGCGGACGTGTGGGCCTATGATCTTTACGTGACCGACATCGTACCCAACCGGCTCACGGTGACCCACGTTGCCACCGCACCTTCCGGATTTGCTTCCTGGACCGAGCTGGCCAACGGGACCACCAGCGTCACCGGAGTTTTCGGAGACTTCGGTCCCGGACATACCGGAATCGATGCCACGGTAACCATCACCACCTTTGTCGATCAGACCTACAGCGGCGGCTGCGTGGTCCGGGGAGCCACCCAGGCCGACCGGGGTTACATCCGCTGGAACGCGGTTGACGGGGACGCGGGGACCTTCCACACCGACACCTCGGCCCAGGTCACCTCGACCGTGGTCGAACCGACCCTGACCGTGACCAAGACCGCGGTTCCCGATCACGGTGACGCGGGGGAAACCGTCACCTTCACCTTTGCGGTCGCCAACTCGGCTCCGAGCAACTCCTCCGCCTTCAATGTCACCCTGGACGACATTATCCCCGCGAACATGACCTGGGCCGACAACATCACTCCCATCTCCGGGCCTGCCTTCACCGCGAATACCAGCAGTCCTCCCGCCGTGGCCTTCACCTGGCAGACCATCGCCGTGGGAGCACCGTCCCTGTTCAGCTTCGACGTCATTCTTGGCGATACCGTCACGCCCACCGAGGTCATTACCAACACCGGGGACCTGGAATGGACCAGTCTGCCCGGCAGCGATTCGCATGAGCGCGGCGGGAGCGGCAGCGGATGCAACAACTACCTCGACTCCGACGATGCCGACGTGACGGTCGATGATAACCTGGCCGTCGTCAAGAGCCTTCTCGGCGACGGTTACGGCGTGATCGGCGAGACATTTCAATACCGGGTTGACTTCACCCTCAACGAGGGGACCATGGCCGCCGTCGAGCTGGAGGATACTCTTGATGCCGGTCTCGCCTTCGTTTCGCAGGAGAGTTTTACCATCAATCCCGCTGTCTCCTTCACCGGATCGACCGCCCCATATATCACCATCCCCGGCGGCCAGACCGTGACCTGGACCCTGGGCACGGTGGTCAACCCGTCCGGGGGGACATCGGACACAGTCACCATCGTTTATGATGTGGTCATATTAAATACCTCCGGCAACTATGATGGTGGAATACCGCTCAACAACCGGGTTGACCTCACCTATGGCGGGGGGGCGGATTTCTCCATCGCCTCCGACACCGAGGTCCAGGAGCCGGAACTTGAGGTGGATAAGGCTCTCTCCACCCAGACCGGGGACGCCGGAGATACAATCACGGTACTGGTCACCTTCAACCACACCACGGCCAGCTCTTCCTTCGCTTACGATGTTGAGTTATCCGAGGTCGTGACCGACGGGCTTACCTGGACGGACAACGTAACCCCGATTACCGGACCCGCCTTTACCTGGAATACCGACGGTCTGCCCGATGTGATCTTCAACTGGCCCGAAATCGACACCACCTACCTGGCGGCGGACCCGGTTTATTTTACGTTTGACGTTACCATCGACGATGATGTCCAGCCCAACCAGGTTTTCCCGGACACCGTCGATTTGACCTGGACCAGCTGGACTATTGGGACCGAACAAGTCTCCACCTATAACGATAACGCATATGAACGAACCGGAGACCCCAATGATGGCGGGGAATGGAACTATTACACCGATAACGACAGTGATCAGGTCACGGTCCCCGATATCTCGATAGATAAAGTTCTTTTAGGCGACGGTGACGCGGTGATCGGCGAGACCTTCAAATACCAGGTTACCGTGGATCTCATCGAAGGAGTAACCGAGAACGTTATCGTGGCCGATAGCCTTGATCTCGGATTGGCTTTTGTCAGGATGGACACTTTCATTTACGATCCCGCTATCAGCATCGGAGGTTCGATCTACCCGTTTGTCCTCAATCAGGGGCGGGATATCTGGTGGTTCCTCAATACGGTGACCAATCCTCCCGGCGTCGATGGTACCCTTACAATCACCTACACTGTTTGTGTGACCAACGAGTCGATCAACCAGAACGGGTTCCTGGTCAATAACCTGGTGGGGCTCAGTTATACCGGCGCCGGCCCTCATTTTAACTCCGCCTCCGCCTCCGATACCGAGGTTTATGAACCGGAACTCCAGGTGGATAAGGCTTTCTCCCCCCAGACCGGTGAGGAGGGGGATACACTCACCGTTACTCTGACCCTCTGGCATACCGAGACCTCAACCGCTGATGCTTTCAACGTGGACCTTGAGGATATAATCCCCTCGGAGTTTGACTGGGAAAATAACCTGACCTCGATCTCCGGCCCGGCTTTCACCGCTGATACCTCATCGCCGCTGGCCCTATCCCTCTACTGGCCCGAGATTCCCCGCTTTTATGTCCAGACCAACCCGGCTCAAATCAAGTTCGATCTATCCTTCAACGCCGTCGGAGATCCCGCCGATATAGTCTGCAACAGCGCTGGCGTGGAGTGGACCTCGCTCTCCGGGGATCCCGGGCAGATCTCATCCTACAATTCTAATTCCTACGAGCGGACTGGTGATCCTTCCGATCCCGGAGAGGTTAACGATTATAATGATGAAAGTGAAGATTGCGCCCAGTTGCTGGGGACTCCGTCACCCACCACCACCCCATCGGTTACGCCGACCCCGACTGTAACCCCGACACCGACTTCGAGTGTGACTCCAACGCCGAGCGTCACCCCAACACCAAGCGTCACTCCCACGCCGACTGTAACCACGACGCCGACCCCGAGTGTGACCCCAACGCCGACTGTCACGCCGACACCAAGCGTAACGCCGACTCCAAGTGTAACCCCCACCCCCTCGCTTACTCCGACACCATCCGTAACCCCGACGCCTACGGGAACTCCTACTCCGTCCGTCACACCGACGCCGAGTGTAACTCCGACCCCGAGCATGACTCCGACTCCGACACCATCCGTAACCCCTACACCGTCGGTCACCGCGACGCCGACGCCGAGTATTACTCCGACCCCGGTCGGGTATAAGACCCCGAGTCCCACACCCACACTTCTCCCCGGCGTCAAATGGTCTCAGATGCCGGATATGGATTACGGATATGATGTCGATTCCTATCGCTGGGATATCCCCGGGGAAGAGAAGGGAACCCGCCTGGCCGATGATTTTCTCTGTACGGACGGAAGCGATATTACCTATATCCGTTGGTGGGGATCATACCCGGGATACTCCGAGGATACCGACGGGGCAGTGCTGCCGCCCGGTTGTCCCGGCCGTAGCTTCCAGGCCAACTGGTACTCTTACACGCATCCTGGTAGCTTCAGCCGTCCCGGTGCGCTGCTCCATTCTGTTCAGATCACCATCTACGATGAGGATTGGTCCCATTCGGTGCCGGCCTGGGGCGAGGAGACCTCCGGTTGCTGGTTTCAGTACACAGACCAATGGGAACATGAGTTTAAGTACGAGGCTTGTTTGCCATGTCCCTTTGAACAAACCGCCGGATATTATTACTTCATCAGTATCGAGGCGGTATGCGAGAATCTCTGCGGAGAAAATTACTGGGGCTGGAAGACCACACTGGATCAATGGAATGATGGTGCCGTTGAAAAGGTTACGACTGACGGCCTGCAATGGAGCGATTGGAATACGCTCACCTACTACTGCGGAGAACATCCACTGGCCGGGCAACCGCTGAACTGCTCGTTTGAGCTCCTGAGCACCCCCTGCTACTCGCCGACACCGACACCGACTGTAACGCCAACCCCATCGCCAACCCCGAGCGTCACCCCCACGCCTTCGGTAACTCCGACCCCATCTGTGACGCCTACACCCACGGTTACCCCGACGCCGAGTGTCACCCCAACGCCGACGCCATCAGTGACACCGACGCCATCAGTGACACCGACGCCGACCCCGAGCGTGACCCCCACGCCATCGGTAACCCCGACCCTGACTGTCACCCCGACTCCAAGCGTCACTCCCACGCCGAGTGTAACGCCAACGCCAAGTGTCACTCCCACCCCGACTGTCACCCCGACTCCAAGCGTCACTCCCACGCCGAGTGTAACGCCAACGCCAAGTGTCACTCCCACACCGACTGTCACCCCGACGCCGACTGTTACCCCGACACCGTCAGTTACTCCGACTCCGACGCCGAGTATTACACCGACCCCGAGTATAACGCCAACTCCGAGTGTCACCCCGGTACCTTGCGAATCCCCGCTGATGGCTATGGCGATCGATTACATCGATATTCTCCAGCCGCGCGGGAGCCAGAATAATAGCTGGTTTATCGACGCCCTTGACTGGAACGAGCAGACCAGGTATGGATACGTACCCGATAAGTTGAACTTCTGGTTTGACGGGGGAACAATGCCGGTTGAAAGCCAGATGAAATTGCGGTTTGTCGAGGCGGCCGAGCCGATTGCCGTCCAGGCTGGGGATATACTTCGAATCGGTTACGACACCTACTATTTTGTTGATGCCGTCATGCCCGCGGTTACCGTGGACGGCACCGAGCTCTACGTTGGGCTGAACGGGAACACCTATACCGACCTTGCCCTCTGTAATATCGCCCAGGGATCTCCCACCCCCACGCCGATTCCCACCCCATCGGTGGTACCGACGCCGAGCGTTACCCCGACTCCCTCGATCACCCCGACGCTGACACCGAGTGTGACGCCGACTCCGAGCGTGACTCCGACACCGACTCCGAGTGTGACACCGACTCCGAGTGTTACTCCGACACCCACGCCCAGCGTTACTCCGACCCCGGGTCCCTGTATGTCCCCGCTGATGGCCAGGGATATCAACGCTATTGATATACTTCAACCCCGCGCGAGCGTGAATAACGGCTGGTTTATCAGAGGTCTGGCCTGGAATGAGGCGACCGACTTCGGGTATGTCCCTGACATGCTGAACTTCTGGTGGGACGGTGGGATGCTGCTGGCTGAGAGCCAGGTTAAGCTTCGTTTTGAACAGCAGGCGGAACCGCTTGCCATCCAGGATGGCGATAAACTTGATATCATCTATGATACCTATTATTTCCTTGAAGTTATCCTCCCCGAGGTCACAGTGGACGGGACCGAACTTTATATCGGTCTGAACGGTAATACCTATACGGACATCTATCTCTGCAATATTGCCAAAGGTTCTCCGACCCCGACTGTTACTCCCACTCCATCGGTTACTCCGACCATGATTCCTACTCCGAGCATCATCCCGACCCCGAGCATTACCCCGACTCCGACCGTGGCGACTACCCCCACCTCGACTCATACTCCTGCCTGCCGGTGTTATGTGGTCCCACAGACTGGATTCGGGGGGGGAGGCGGGAACCTTCTCATCCTGGTTGATCCATCCGACTTCGACCCGGCTACCAACGAAACCGATATTGGGACCACCACCGGGACCGAGGGGATAGAATCGATCGCCTATCATAATTCTTCCAGCAATCTTTATGCCATCGACTATGACCGGCTGGGAATCCTTGATCAGGTGACTGGACTCTTCTCTCCGATTTCCGCCAATAGTCTTGGGGCCGGAAACGGTGCCCAAGGATACCAGGTTTTCTATGATGTCGATGGGATGTCTTTTGATCCGATCACCGGTATATTGTTTGCCAGCGTTCGCAAACCAGGTGCCAACGATCTCCTGGTCCAGGTGAATCTGGTTACCGGAGAACATATCCCCGGCGTCTTTGGTGGTGATGATTACGCGGTAATTGAAGAAATTGTGTCAGGAAGTAAGATACTCAGGGATATCGATGATCTCGCTTTCGACCCCGTTGACGGGGCGTTATACGCTATTGAAAACAATAGCGGTGACATTGATCATCTCATTATATTGAACCCGGCCGATGGGTCCATTATTATAAATGTGGGGCGGCTCTACTGTGAATTTGTCGGTGACTACGTCAATGACATGGAGGGCTTAAGCTTCGGCTGCGATGGGATTCTCTGGGGAGTGACCGGTAACAAGACCATAATTGATCAGAATGACCGACTCTGGGAGATTGACAAGACTAACGCCTATACCTGTACCTCGAGAGAACTTACTCACGGCACTGACTATGAGGCGGTCACCTGCGGTAACTTTGACCTGGTTCCGCCGACCCCCACTCCGCTCCCACCGATGGTTGACTCTGGGGACTATGACGGCGATGGTACATCGGATATTGCTGTTTTCCGGGGTAGTTCAGGCCTCTGGGCGGTAAGGGGAGTTACCCGGGCTTACTTCGGGACTCTGACCGACTACCCGGTATCCGCTGATTATGACGGAGACGGCACTGCCGATATCAGTATCTTCCGGGTTAGTTCCGGGCTCTGGGCTCTCCGGGGAGTTAGTCGGGTTTATTTCGGATCTTCCTCAGATCTCCCGGTCCCCGGTGACTACGATGGAGATGGCTTTGCCGACTTGGGCATCTTCCGGGGAGGGACCGGTCTCTGGGCTATCCGGGATGTCACCCGGGCCTACTTCGGGTCTTCCGGGGACCGGGCGATTCCGGGCGATTATGATGGGGACGGGAGCAAGGATATCGGAATCTTCCGGTCCGGTTTCGGTCTCTGGGCCATACAGAACGTCAGTCGGATCTACTTCGGAACCCTGGGAGACGAGACTGTTCCCGGGGACTATGATGGCTCCGGTACCTGGAGCGCCGGTATCTTCAGGCCTTCTTCCGGACTCTGGGCGATCAGAGCTATAACCAGGGTTTATTTCGGAGCCGGGACTGATCAGCCGGTTCCCTCCGATTATACCGGAAATCTGTCTGATGATATCGGTATCTTCCGCGGATCATCCGGTCTTTGGGCGATCCGGGGAACCTCCCGGGTCTACTACGGGACTTCGGGCGATCTTCCGGTAACGAGATAGCCGGATAATAATAACTCCAGGACAATCTCAATTCAATTTGTGTACATTTCTTGCTCGTACGAGCAAGAAATGTACACAAAATCTGATAGGGACTTGCGAAATGGATTGCTAACATACTGCCCCATATTTTTCGTGGCTTCGCCCAGCTTTGTAATGGTATATGAGCGGAGTATAATTGGATTTTAACCAGCCAGTCGCCGCCAGTGACGAGCTTTCCGGGGGATGGGTTCGGAGTTCATATCTTCTTGCTGGATCAGTTTAACCAGGGGATAAAGCCCGGCCAGAGCTGCCCAGGAGAACCCTTCCTTCAGAAACCGCCGCCGGTTTATATTCCTGTCTATCTTTCTCATGTTCTTCATCCTATTATATTACCACGAAGAGCACGAAGTCCACGAAGAGGAGAAATGTTTTATGATTTTTCTTCGTAATCTTCGTGTTTTTCGTGGTTTAATTAGATCCAGATACCGGGGATGGCATGCCCGCAGGAACCGCATTTTCCGTTCTTTAGATTATTCTCCAGGATCCGGTAGCCGATCCTTCCGATCACTTTCTTTCCGCAGTCCGGGCAGAAAGTTGTCTCGCCGGGGAGCCCCGGGACATTACCGGTGTAAACATAGCGGAGTCCTTTATCAAGAGCGATCTTTCGTGCCAGTTTCAATGTCTCAACTGGGGTAGGGGGGAGGTTCCGGAGTTTATACATGGGATGAAACCGGGAGAAGTGGATCGGGGTATCGGGTCCCAGATGGTCATGAACCCATCCCGCCAGCCATTTAATCTGATCCGGTCTGTCATTCAAAGTAGGGACAATCAGGTTGGTTATCTCTACCCATACCCCCATCTCCTTCATCACTTCCAGAGTTCTCAAAACCGGCGGCAGCGTCCCTCGGACCACCTCCCGGTAGTATTCTGCGTCACCTTTCAGATCGACATTGGCGACATCAATGACCGGACATAGTTCCCGGAGCGGCCCCTCGTTTATATAGCCGGCGGTAACCATGACATTCTTCAACCCTTTCTTATGAGCCAGTACGGAGGTGTCATACATATATTCATAGAAGATTATCGGCTCCGAATAGGTATAGGCGATGGAGAGGCAGTTCTTGTTGAGGGCACCCGCCACCACCTTCTCCGGAGGGAGATCATAGTTATTGGTCTCCTCCGGCGGCCGCTGGGAGATCTCCCAGTTCTGGCAGAACCGGCAGTGGAGGTTACAGCCGGCGGTAGCGATCGAGAAGATGGGAGAACCGGGCAGGACATGGAAGAGCGGCTTCTTCTCAATCGGATCAACATGGACCGCGCAGGGATTACCATAGACCAGTGTAGTCAGCTCCCCGTTAATATTTTCCCTGGCCCGACATTCCCCCCGTTGCCCCGGCGATAGAATGCACATCCTGGGGCAGAGTTCGCATTGGACTTTGTTTCTCATTCAGTGCTATTCCTCCCACTTCCGGGAGAATTTTGCCTTATGAGGGATGATGCCCTTTTCGTGTAAATTATCTATCCCGGCAGGAGTTGATACTGTCGAGATAGTCATTTTCTTGCCTTCTTTAAGTTCCGGTTTGCATCCCGGGGAAAAGATGATCAAAATCAAGGATATAACTAAAAAGATGGACTGTATTCTAATTACTTTATTCATGATAAATAAATAATACCATGTGGAGATACGTGTTTCAAGTTAAGCTTCTGGGGGAACTTCAATTGCGCCGGTTGTTTTTCGCATATATCCAGGTTTATCAGGATTATATTAGATTCTCTGGACGAAGTAGGTGCCATTCGACGACTATGGCATTCGCCGATCCGGGCGATAATTTCACGTTCCACACTTATACCTTTACCTAATAGTGTGCAACATGTGCTCGTACGAGCACATGTTGCACATTGAATAGAAAGATCAAATAATAAACCCGGGATTCAAAGCATCTTAAGGTTTACGTTTCAAGTTTCCGGTTCAGTCCTGACGCCATTTTTCTCAAATCACGTATCTGATCGGAAGAAAATATTTTTTGCCGTAGGCAAAAAATAGTGTTGTTCTGAATAAGAGGGTCCATATCTTCTTGGATTGCCCCTTCCCGGAGCAGTTGAGCATAATCCCGTGTCCCGGGGATGGGTGAGTAAGCCGCCAGAGTAATGGATGCCCCCAGATCGTGCACGAAACGGATATCTTTCTCCACCTCCTCCGGGCTCTGTCCGGGAAGCCCGAACATCAGATAAACCGGGACCTCCGACCGTTTGAATCCGGCGGCTTCAAAATAATCGAGCGCCCGGATCAGATCCCGATTTTCCACCTTGCCTCCGGTTAGCTTCTGCCGTTCCTCCTGGGACGATTCCAGACTGAGCCGTGGTTCGATAAACCCGCTCTCTTTCATCAGGGCTGCGGTTTCCCGACTCAGCAGCCGGGCGTGGAGCCCATTGGGGGTGTGAAAACGGCCGGTGACCTTCCGCTTGATCAGAAGAGAGAGGATCCGGTTAAGGTGGTTCTCCGCGTTGAAGAGGAGAGCGTTATCATAGAAGGCGATATCGGTTGTTCCGAATTCCCGGATATATTCTGTTATCTCTTCCACGACCGACAGGGGCTCACGCTGCCGGAGATCCGGTTCCAGAAGTGAAGCGGCGCAATAGGAACAGGAGTAGGGGCATCCCAGCCCGGTCCGGACCGCGAGGGCCGATCGATTGGAGAGGAGGTCATACACTGGAGTGAGATCCATCCCAGGGTACGGGGGAGGGGACGGGAATCTCAGTTCCGTCATTATCTTCGCCAGTTCCCTGATTCCTCCGCCGGTATGAACAGCGTCAGCGCCGGAATGATCCCGGGCGTGGTCAGGACATAATGTGGGGTAGATCCCTCCCAGAATAATCGGAGTTTCGGGAAAGTATTCCCGGGTCAGCTCAATAGCTAGAAAATATCCGGGATACCAGTAAGTCATGGTTGAGCCAATCAAAATCAGGTCAGGTCTCTCAATCTCGTCAATCTCATCATGAAATAACTCAAGCGGAAGGCCGTAACGGAAGTAGCGCCGCTCGATCTCCTTCAGGGGAGGAGGCTTTAGAACCTCGGTTTTATAATACTTTCCGCAACCGAAGCGATCCCGGCGGGGATATTTTCCCCCAAAAAACTCGGGCAGACGGGGGTGAAACCGATCCAGGCAGTCAATCAACTCCACCTCCCACCCCCATTCCCGCAATAATGCCCCCACCCGCAGCAACCCGAACGGCTTCAACCAGAGGTCATAAGCCGCGAAATCATAGATCCAGGGATTTAGAAGAAGTATTTTCATTCGATTAACATTATACTGTTTGGCAGGGCGAAAAGATACCCCGCAAATAATTCATATAATCCTTACCATAGAGGGGAAAGGCATTCTTCTCCAGAATAATTACGGGGTTACTCTGCCCCATTGAAAAATAAATCCTCACTTCCCTTTTCTAATTTGTGTACATATCTTGCTCGTACGAGCAAGATATGTACACAAATTAGAACACGGTTCTTATTAGAGATATCCAGCAAAGTATTATAGATCTAATAAGAGAATATATTGTGGGGTATGCCTTATTGATGCTGGCCGATACTCGGATGCTGTCGGCTTATTTCGGATTGACATGGTAGTTGGGCACTGATACCTTGCTGTTTCGGAATTTCAATAAACTATTAATTGCTCACAATGTAACTGAGAACCAAAAGATTACTATGCTGGTGATAAAATGAAAGATAACTATAAAGATACACTGAACCTGCCGAAGACTTCGTTTGGGATGCGGGCTAATCTGGCGCAGAAGGAACCGAAGTATCTGAAGGACTGGGAAGAGATGGGGCTATACTCACTGATCCGGGAGGCCCGGCGCGGGAGACCTAACTATACTCTTCATGATGGACCCCCTTACCCGACCGGAGACCTCCATATTGGGACCGGGATGAATAAGATATTGAAGGATATTATTATTCGGTTTCAGACCATGCACGGTTTCGATGCTCCGTATATTCCCGGTTGGGACTGTCACGGTCTTCCTATTGAGCATAAAGTTATGACTGAGCTGGCTGGAAGGGAGAAGGATATGACTGACCTCCAGATCCGGGGCCGCTGCCGAAAATTCGCGCTAAAGTACGTGGAAGCCAACCGGAAGCAGTTCAAGAGTCTGGGGTGTCTGGGTGATTGGGATAATCCTTATCTGACGATCAATCCCTTATATGAGGCCGCGGTTCTGGAAGTTTTT
>Ga0208279_1000575_pt1 | contig 27404 bp, 30 predicted proteins | sample AntAceMetag02UKM_FD_184766 | JGI IMG/M metagenome (GOLD analysis project Ga0208279, IMG submission 184766) | Saline lake microbial communities from Ace Lake, Antarctica - Antarctic Ace Lake Metagenome 02UKM (SPAdes) (version 2) | ecosystem: Environmental > Aquatic > Non-marine Saline and... | reverse complement strand
GGTAATGCAACCTATACCGAGAACCTGACAATGGCAAGTAATGTAACCTTATGGGGTAGTGGATCGTCATTCGATTATGCAGGCATTACTGCTGGTACTCACCCTGTTGTTGATGGATCAACGGCAAATGTTATTACCTTAGCCGATAAAGGAACGATTGCCGGTTTACAAATACAAAATGGTGCTGATGGTATCTATGGACTTGATACAGAAGTAGCACTAATTCAAGATAATATTATAACAGCCAATACTGGTAGTGGTGTATATATCGATACGAATGATGCTGCGGCAAGTGATCTGGATATTCTTAATAATACAATGTCAGCTAATGGTGTAGGAGCTGCCTCAACGGCCGGTGTTCGTCTTTATACAAGAAGCGCTAATATTGCTGACATTAATGTAACCGGAAATACAATTGCTTCAGCTCAAGAGCAGTACGGAGTTAGGCTAATATCGTATGTTACGAGTGACGTGACGGTAAATATTAATAATAATAACCTTAGTAATAATTATTTGGGTGTTGGATTTTGGGCTTTTGATAATTCTACAGTAAATTTTAATATTAATAATAATGTGGCAAGCAATGAAAAGGAAAAAGTGTACAGTTAGCTTTCTATGAAGATACTATAGTAAATGGAACGATAAAGGGCAATGTGTTTAATTCTAATTTCTCAGCAATTGATTCTAATTTAGACTCAGCAATAGCTGGATTTACTTTTGATGATGCAGCTTTGACAGTTACATGTCAGGATAATGTTATATCTAACATGCATTGGAAGGGCATTGAGTTTTATGCAAACTCATCTAAAGTAGCAAATATTGTTTATGATAACAACACGGTTAGAGGATGTGCTGATGATGGGCTTTATCTTTATTCATATCCTGATTCGGGTGGTATAACAGCTTCGGTAAATAACAACAACATTAGTGATATTGATACTGAAGGATTTCTAGTCAATGCAGGAGATTCATCAACGGTTACGATTAATAGTTTCCAGAATAATACAATCGTGGATTCACGTCACGGTGTTACTTTTGGTTGGAGTACTAATACTAGCGGAACCTACATTATCAATAACTTTATAAACAACTCGATTTATGATAACGAGAACTACGATGCCTACAACAAGAAATGTTCGACAGATATTAACCTTGAAAATAACTGGTGGGGCACATCTAGCCCGTTAGCGTCACAATTTAACTCTGACGAGGGTCTTGGTGCGATTGATTACACACCATGGTTAACGGCAGATCCAAATTGATAGTAAAAAAATTATAAGTATTTTTTGTTTTAGAGCCTTACTACAAAAATGGCCTCGTTTAAAGTGGAGGATAAGCGTTCCCTGGTGAGGAGGATAAGAGAAGTCCTTACTCAAATTAGAATCCATGCATGCCACACCATCCGCAACCATCTCAAATAAAATAATTGTCCATCCATAACATATTGGTGTATAATTGATAGGGCAGAAGGAGTTGTCTTTTATTAAATTTTTGCTAGACCAACGAGAAAAACAGAGACTAAAAAAAATGTATATAATCTCTGCCAATAGCGGAGCTGGTTGAGGCTAAGCCTCAACCAAATATTATATCCATTGCAAGTAATGACTTGGAAATAGAGGGTATGTTAAAAACACAAAGTAATAAAGCAAAACAAAGTATTGTAGGTGAAAAATGAAATCTTTTAAGGAATTAGGATTATCAGAAACAACTTTAAAAATATTAAAGAAAAAAGGGTTTGAAGTACCTACTTCAATCCAGGAAAGCGTAATCCCGTCTATTCTTACCAACGATTGTGACATTGTTGGCCAAGCTCAGACCGGAACCGGAAAGACTGCTGCCTTTGGCCTTCCGATACTTGAGAAGATGAAAGGCCAAATGAGAGTAGTACAGGTTCTAGTGCTTACTCCTACCCGAGAATTAGCAATTCAGGTAGCTGAAGAAATCTACTCTCTAAAAGGAGAAAAGAGATTAAGCATTGTTCCGATATACGGCGGGCAAGCAATATCTTTACAGTTGCGCAGCTTAAAAAAGGGAATTGATATTGTTGTTGGCACCCCGGGAAGAATACTTGACCATATTCGCCGCCGTACTCTAAAGCTTAAAGATATATCCTATCTTATTTTAGATGAAGCTGATGAAATGTTAAACATGGGCTTTCTCGAAGATGTTAAGAAAATCATGGCTGAGACCGGTCCAAATAAGAGGACTATGTTATTTTCAGCTACAATGCCCAGTGAAATAATGCAGATCGCTAAAAAATATATGGGTAAATACGAGCTGTTTGAAACATCTCCGGGAGAATTAACTGTTAGTCGAACCGATCAAATTTATTTTGAAGTTTCAAGAAGTGATAGATTTGAAGCACTTTGTAGAATTGTAGACATAGAGGAAGATTTTTATGGACTTATTTTTTGCCGAACCAAGATAGATGTCGATAGCATTGCTAATCATTTAATTGAGCGCGGCTATGATGCTGATGCTTTACATGGGGATATGTCTCAAGCCTTAAGGGGAAAAATATTAAGTAAATTTAAAAAACAGGCAATTAATGTTTTAGTAGCTACTGATGTTGCCTCACGCGGCATTGACGTGCAAAACCTCACCCATGTTATTAACTATTCTCTTCCTCAGGATCCGGAATCATATGTTCACAGAATTGGCCGTACCGGAAGAGCCGGTAAGGAGGGGATAGCCATAACCTTTATTACACCGGCCGAGTATCGAAAATTACAATTTATCAAAAAGAAAGCTCAAACCGATATCCGTAAAGCAAAATTACCACAAGTTAAAGATGTAATCCGGGCAAAAAAACTCAGGATCACATCTCACCTTAGTGATATTGTAAAAGCTGAGCTTAAAGATGAGTACCTACAGATGTCTAAGGAGCTACTCAGAGAAAATAACCCTGAAAAGATATTAGCTGCTATTCTGCAGGATTCTTTTGGCAAAGAGCTAGATGCAAAAAAATATAGCGAGATCGGAAGCGCTATAAACAAAGGTGTTGATTCAAAAGGTAAAACCCGGCTGTTTGTTCAAGGAGGAAAAGGAGACGGATTAACAATTATTAAATTGATAGATATTATTAAGAATAAATGCAATATTGACGGACGAAAGATACAGGATATACAGATTTTTGATAAATTTTCTTTTATCAGCCTTCCATTTAATGAAGCTGAGAAAGTTTTAGCTTATTTTGGAAGAACAAGAAACGGTTCTCGCCTAGTTATTGTTAAAGCTAAAGAGAAAAAGCGTTCAAGGTAATTAACAGATAAAAACTAGACTGTAAAAAGGAGAGGGAGCTATGATTTTTTCTAACTTAGATTGTATTCCCGGTAAAACAATTGCAGAACACTACGGTATTGTTCAAGGCAGCACAGTTCGAGCTAGAAACGTTGGTGTAGATTGCCTAGCTGGGTGCAAGAACACTATCGGTGGTGAAATTAAAGGTTACTCTAAGCTTCTTGAAGATTCCCGAAAGGAAGCTTTAGAACGTATGGGACAGCAGGCTACAGCACTAGGCGCAACTGCAGTTATCAATGTGCGGTTTTCAACTGCCTCGATTACGGCCGGAGCTGCTGAAATCTTGGCTTATGGAACAGCGGTTAAAATAAGCTAAGGGGAATTACTGATGGCAGGATTTTCAAACCTTATACTTACGATTGTTTTTTTCGTTGTAGTATTTATCGTCGGTACCAAAATTGAAAAAACCCACTACAGAAGCGTTAAAGAAAAAGAAAAAGAATTTGCTAACCTTCCGGCTGTATCTTCTAAAAAGGTAGCCGATTTAACTAATATTGCAGATAGCCGGCTAGTTTCAGGCTGTATCGTTATTTCTAACGATGCCTTTAAAAAAATGGTCGCTCAAATTTACAATATTTTCGGAGGCCGAATCGCAGTTTATGAAACTCTCTTTGATCGGGCCAGAAGAGAAGCAATAATCAGAATGAAAGAGCAAGCCCGAATACATGGTGCTAATATGGTTGTAAATACCCGATTTGAAACCAGTAGACTTGGCACAGTTAATAGCGGAAATAAAGGAATCGGTATTTTTGAAGTTTTAGCTTACGGTACCGCGATAAGAATAGCTAAATAAGGCTATCCGACAGCTTTTTCATGAAATATGTTCATAAAGAAACAACTCAAAATTTCAGCATCTCCAAACACAGCCCCTTACAATACCTTTTCAGTCGACTTTTTGTTCTCGTAGTTATAGCTTCTTTCGTCTATTTCGCTTTATGCGGAGCTCTAGAAGTAGCAATAGGGTATATGCCTGAGAAATTAGAGGCCGCTTTATCAACATCATTCGTTTCCATGTCTAAGTTTAGCAGTAAGGATGCTGATCCTGAGTCTCAGCAACGCCTAGAAAAAATTTTATCAGAATTACTCGTTCATTACCCAAAAAAAGAAAAAAAATTTCAAATTTACCTAACTAAGCAGGATGAAGTTAATGCTTTTGCCTTTCCCGGCAATAACATAGTTATATTCTCCGGCCTGATTGAGAAACTAGATGACGATAAAGAACTAGCTTTTGTTATTGGTCATGAGCTCGGTCATTACCTTAGCCATGATCATCTTCGAGGATTAGGCCAGGGAGCAATATTTATGGCGATTATGGCCTCTTTAAGAGGTAATGACCCCGGTGGAGTAATTTCCAAGTCAATTAACCTATTCGGATTGCACTATTCTCGAAAACAAGAAAGTACAGCTGATTTATTTTCCCGAGATTTACTAATAAAAGCTTACGGCAGTAATCAAGGCGCTGTCTCAGCGATTGAAAAGCTAGGTATCTACGGTCAAAAAGGAGGACTTGAGATTTCAAGCACTCACCCTTCAATTAAACAACGCATTCTCACCTTAAAAAGCTCTCGATTACCAATCGATAAATAATATTGCACAGGCTTGATTTATTTGATATAATATCCATCTTATCTGGTTATTTTTTGATTTTGAATCGTTTTTTAAACTCTAAAATTACGGAGATAACTAATGTCAGATGTAAAACAAAATCCCGGCCACTACAAGACAGCCCCTGAAGACCGCATTCCGGTTTTTCAGAAATCCGTATATAGTATGGGATCATTGGCCAATGACAGTCAAGCTGCCTGGATTGGACAGATGGTTGCGATTTTAATTCTTGGTTTGGGTATAAGCCCTATTTGGGTAGGTGTAATCGGATTTATTCCCCGTATTTTTGATGCCGTTTTAGACCCAATTGTTGGATTTAGTTCAGATAATACCCGCACCAGATACGGGCGTCGTAGACCGTTTATCTTTTTTGGAGCGATTTTTGCAGGGATTTGCTACATGCTGATGTTTCAGCTTTATAAAAGCAATAGTGCTACCTTTAACGGTTTATATTTTCTAGTATTTCAAGTCCTATTTTTCGCTGCCTTTACTTGCTATTCCATTCCCTGGATTGCCCTTGGCTATGAATTGACACCTGACTATCATGAGCGTACAAGCCTGCAAAGCTGGAGCAGAGTTTTCGCTCAAGTACCATGGTTACTTGCTCCTTGGTGCTGGGCCATTATGTACAATAAAAACTGGTTTGCAAATGCCCAAGGAAACCCGGATCCTGTTCTTGGAGCACGGTTTGTCTCGATTATTATAGGATGTGTTATTATTTTCGCAGGTATTCTCCCGGCGATCTTTAATAAAGAACACTTTGCAAACTTACCCAAACCTAAAAAGATAACCGGTGACTTTATAAAGAATTTAATCAATGATCTGCGCTCAAAACTTTTTACTAAACTAATAATTATATCTACTATCTCAACTTATATCATAGTTATACTCGCTAACCTAGCTTCTAAGGGTGCTTTCTCTAATTATTTTGCACCCTACTCTTTGTTAAACAAAATCTTTGCTTGTATCCTCACCGTCTTTTTACAAGTCGCCATTTTCCTTCTGCTAAATGCTATTCCTACGGTGAGAAAATTGTTTAAAAATGTCGCAATTACTTTCAAAAATAAGCTTTTTGTTAAAATTTGCGCGGCAACATTCTTGATTTTTAACGGTTTTATGCTCAGTTCCACTTTTATTCTTTGGGTAATTTTCTTTTATGTATTTCAGTATGCTCCTTCAACCGAGGCTGCTTATACAGCAGGAGGAAAATTACTTGGTATCTACGGAACATTCAGCGCTATCTGTACTGTTTGTGTGGTTTCTTTTATTCCCTGGCTCTCAAGAAAATTGGGAAAACGCAACGCCTTTTTTGTCACCATTCCTATCTCAATCATCGGCTATTCAATGAAATGGATCGGATACAACCAAATCCATCCCGCTAACAGCCAACTATGGTCTTTATTGAACCTCAATGGTTTTGTTAACTTTTTAAAGGTTTGTGCCTTAATAGCCCGAGAGCATTACTTGCTATTAGCCTGTGCACCGTTTATTGTATTTGGCTTAGGATCACTATTCACAATAATTCTATCAATGGTAGCTGACGTCTGTGACCAAGATGAGCTTGAGACTGGCGAACGCCGAGAAGGAATGTTCAGTGCTGTTTATTGGTGGATGGTCAAGCTTGGATTAGCCCTGGCTGGATTAATTGGCGGAGCACTCCTAACATGGACAGGCTTTAAACAGGAATTAGGCTTAGGACAAGCTACCGAAACTCTATTGTGGATGAGGAAACTTGATATTATGATTCCAATCGTGACCTCGATAATTGCTATTTTTATTATTAGGACTATTAGCGCTTCAGAAGAAAAGGCTCATCAAGTTCGTCTAAAGCTAGAAGAAAGACGCGGGAAAGTATAATGGGTACAAAATCTAAGGTTGTTATTATTTTTCCATACTTAGGCTATGAGAATAGTAGCAAGTGTGAGTGGTATTTCTGGTGGACAGTTGATAAATGCCGGGAAATTGACCCTAAGCCAATTGTTATGCTACCTCGAAGCACCGTCATAAGAGGAAATGCTGCTTCTTTTATAAAAGATAAAAGATACAAGACCCTTGAAGTTATACAGACCTGGTCTGTTGATACCTGCCAAACATGGCTTGCTGGTTGGGGCCATGTACTTGATAATTATCCTAAAACAGAGAGAATTGTACAAATACCCGGTGATATTGATTATATTGATGAGGATGTCGGATTCTATGACAAACTAGGAAGCTTTATTAAAATAAAAAATGTAGATATTGCCATAGGGGATTTTAGAACAGGGGATAAGTACAGCGCAAAAAGCATGGTAGATACTTATGGAACATATCCACTTCTAGCGAGTTGGTTTCCCGAAATTTCAGGAGGCGTAAGAGCTTTGCCGCTTAATCGGCCAAGATCTGAGTTTCTTAATATTAAAACATCTGTTTTGCGCGATCTTTTAATAAATAATAAAAATTTTGCTTATGAACAAACTCTAAATTTTCTGATTAAATCTTGGGATTATAGCAAAGCAAAATGGAAATACAATATATCGGTATCTGCCTTAGGAACCTTATCTGACGAGAAGTCTTTCAGAGATTACCGGGGATGTATTGACCAGATAGAAAGAACTGAAAGACTACTTTCTTTATTATGGCGGGAAATAAGGGAGCCTAAAAGAAAGAAAGATATCAGCGATAAAAAGTTTGAAAAACAATATTCCGCCTTCAGTAATGACTATGACAACATCCGCTCTAAATCAAAAGGCATTATGGAAACTGCCAGAACCACCCTCAGAAACCTACTAGGTGTATAATCAATGCAAAAACCTCTCTGGTTGAAACGCTTAATTATATTCTTACCGGTTCTTTTTGCTCATGCGCCTCTCTGCGCATCTTTTAGGAAAGATTTATTTTGCATAAGGGGAATATACTTTTGCCGCAGCTGTTCTTTTCTTCTCCTAGGATTCGCTTTAAGTATTCCTTCAATAATTTTTCTCAATTTGACCCAATTCACTCTCTATATATACCTATCAATTTTTTTTTCAATACTCGTCCTTATCTTCTCTTACCCAAGACTGTATAAAACTTTATCCCGGCCAATAAAAGACTGTTTAAGGTTTTCCTTAGGCTGGAACTTAGTTAACCTTTTACTCTTACTTACTTTTAAAAAACTATTCTTATTCCTGATAATTACAGTATTTTTGTGGATATTAAAAGTAGTCTATTCGGGAATAAGAAGTAAGATGAAGGATAAGGCTTGCGATCACTGTGAAGAATTTCATCAAGATAAGCTTTGTTCAGGGTTTTTACCTAAAGCTAAGCTTATGAAGAAATATGAAGAGCAGGTTAATAGAATGTTAGCCGATAGCAAGAGTTAATAACATGTTAAGAAAATTGATTTGGGCTTTAGTTTTAGGTTTAATTACTAATGGCAGCCTGGCCTATGGCAATTCGCCAATTGAGCAACTTCTAGCCGGTAGTAGGGATAATGACTCCCATTACGTTAGCCTGCTTAATAATGGCGACGATGCTCTATTATTCAGACTACATCTCATCCGCAGGGCACAAAAATCAATTCTTATCCAAACATTTATCTGGGGTAATGACGAGACTAGTTATTTTCTGGCTTATGAGTTAATCCAAGCTGCGAAAAGAGGAGTTAAGATTAAAATTATTCTCGATTATTTAGGGTCAACTAAAGATTTTGGATTAATTACCTTTTTAACTACAGCTGATCCTAATCTTGAAATTAAATTATATAATCCAATCTCAGAAAATGTTGTCCCTTCAAAACTAGCCCTAATTAAAAAAGCTTTCCTTAACTTTAGAGGCTTTAATCAAAGAATGCACAATAAAATATTTGTAGTTGATAACCAAGTTGCCATTACCGGCGGCCGCAATTATAAGAATGAATACTATGATAGAGGAACAACCAGAAATTTTAAGGATTACGGAGTAGCTGTTACCGGAGAACTTGTTAAGGAGATGACCGATTCGTTCCTGGAATACTGGGTTCACCCCTTATCAGTACCCAGTGAAAGCATGAAGGATATTTCGCACTTGATTAAAAATAATAGGTATAAAAAGCATCCATTAAAGAAAGACTTGATGCTTTCTGGCTTGTTTACAGAATTAGATGCTTGTGAAGTAAATGAAAGTTGTCTAGAGAAAAGAATCTTTGATATTAGTTATGAGGTCGAAAAGATTAGATTCATCGTGGACAAGCCGGGAAAAGTAGAACAAATCGGAAAAGATAAGGTTACCAGGACAACTTATGAACTGTGTAATTTTTTTCAACAAGCCCAAAACTATCTAATCATACAAACGCCTTATGTTATTGTTGGAAACAGAAATACTAAATATTTTAAAAAATTAGCTAGAGATAAACCGAATCTGGAAGTTTTAGTATCCAGCAATAGTTTATCCACAACTGATCATATCGCCGCCTATGCTTTTTCTTACAAATATAAGAAGAAATACCTTAAAACCTTTGGTTGGCAAATGTTTGAACTAAAACTTCACCCTAAGAATCTTGATCTTATGATTACACCGATCACCAAAGAAAAAAGGTCCAAAGATTACATTACCTGTCTTCATTCTAAGGTTTATCTTGTTGACGGAGAAAAAGCCTGGATTGGCTCATTTAATCTTGATCCGCGCTCAGCTAATCTAAATACTGAGGTTTGCGTGATTATTGAAGATAAAATAGTAGCTCAAGCCATTGAAAAGGATATCCGACGCGACATGGCCACTGGGAATAGCTGGGTAATCGCTAAACGCAAGCAGCCACCGATAATATCACACTTTAGCGGATTATTAGCTAATATTATGCAGTTAGTTCCAATCGTCGACATCTGGCCATTCACCTACTCGGGAAGCTTCCAGCTAAAGCCGGACAAGACTGCTGTATTACCTTCGGATAAGAATTTTTATAAAAGTTATAAGTATTTTGGGCCATTTCCTGACGTCCAATTAACCGAAAAAGAGATAAAGGCCAGGCTAATGAAGACCTTCTTAGGGCCAATAGAACCATTACTATAGCGATTATTAGGCCTTCATTGGATAAAATTTGACATTTTGACTATTTTTTTGAGTTATTGACAATATCTTAATAAAATGGTATATTGTTGCTGGTTGAAAAGGTAGCTGTTTTACGATATCTTGAAGGCGCGAGTCCTAAAGAATCTAGGATTTGCGCTTTTTTATGATATTATTGTTTATAGCCTTCGCAGAGAAGACAAAAGGAGGGGAGAAGAGAAAAGTTAGAAAGAAGAAGGCTAAAAGGGTTAAATTTTTGTGAACAGATCGAGAAAAGGAGAAAAAAGAAAATGGAAGAACAGAAGAAAATTTACATTGGTAACCTAGAATATGGTGTTACCGAAGCCGACATCAAGAAATTACTTGAAGAGAAAAGCATAACCGTAGGCGAAATAAAGCTTATAACAGATAGAGACACTGGAAGACCTAAAGGTTTTGGTTTTGCAGAATTCGAAACTGAAGAAGCTGCACAACAAGCAATAGATACATTAAACGACTATGAGTTAAATGGAAGAAAGCTAAAGGTTAACAAAGCCCAGAAAATGAAGCCTCGCAGAGACAACTTTGGCGGCGGCGGCGGCGGCGGTGGCGGATACAACAAGGGTTCACGCTACTAAAAGCTAACTAAAGCATACTAAAGAGGATAAGGGACAGTTGTTTCTTATCCTCTTTTTTTTGCACTTAATATTATAATAACTAAAATTATATTAATAATCTGACCAACAAAGGATCCCTATGCAATTAAATGGACCTCTAACAATTAGTTCGCAGAATCAAAATACCAGCTTAGCTAACATGAACCCAACAGAGGTAAGAGGCCTTGTTCAAAAAGCCACCTTAGATTTTAAAAATTCTTGGCGTAATCTAGCTCAAGCTTTATTCACGGTCTTTAATGATAAGCTTTATCGTAATTGGGGCTATGATAAGTTTGATCAATATACCGAAAAAGAAGTCCATATCCGAAAGCATACTGTAATGAAACTTATCCGTTCTTATGCTTTTCTTGAAAAAGAAGAGGAATCACTATATATAACAGATGAAACCGAGGATAAATCCTCAACCGATCGGCCTTCTTTGACCCTTGAAGCCGCTGACATTCTTCGCAAGGCAAAAAGATCCTTAGATGACGACGGTTACAAACAAGTTAAAAAAGATATTATTCACCGAGGGAAAGAATCAAGAGAGGTTAAAAAGGATTTAACTGCGCTAATAATGAAGCGACGAAAAGACGTTAATCCCGAAGAGGAAAGAACTAAACACCGGAAAATAACTATAAATCGCTTTCTGGGGCTATTGCGGTCATTTAAAAATGAGATTGAGGTACTTAAAATACTCCCCAGTACCGTAGCTAAGGAAATTGAACAGCTACTTAAAAGTATTCAAAAGCATGAAGTTTAAAAAATTATGATTACTTTAAATAATCTTTCCAAGAGTTATGGGGTCAGGAACCTTTTTGAAGATATAAACCTTACTATTAACCGCGGCGGCAAGTGCGGCTTAGTCGGGCCTAATGGAGCCGGCAAAAGTACTCTTTTTTCTATCATCCTCGGGCAAGAAGAATCTTCATCAGGCCAGGTACAGATAAATAAAAACATTCATATTGGGTACTTGCCACAAGAGGCATCTTTTAAGTCTAAAGCTTCAGTTCTATCTGAAACAATGGAAGGTGATGAAGCTCTAAAGCGTCTGGTTAAAGATAAGGAAAGACTGGAGGAGCAAGGCCAAGCCGGATCAAAGCAGTACGGAGATATCTTACATGATTTAGAATTCAGAGGTTATTTTGAGCTAGAACATAAGGCTGAGAAAGTTCTTACTGGCTTGGGTTTTACTGAAAAAACACTTCAGCAGCCGGTAAACGAACTTAGCGGCGGATGGCAAATGAGAGTTTTACTTGCAAGGCTTCTGACCTGTCATTACGACATACTTCTTCTTGATGAACCGATGAACCATCTTGACCTGGCTGCAGCTTTGTGGTTTAAGGACTATCTGCTCAGCTTCTTGGGAACCTTTATCATGATTTCACACGATAAGGATTTTCTTGATCAAGTAACTAATCACATATTAGTATTAGAAAATGAGACTATAACAAAAGTTAAAGGTAATTACCAAAGCTACCAAAAAATACAGGAAGAAAGATCAAACCATCTATTAAAGCAATCAGTCGAACAGGAAAAAAAACGTAAGCAACTACAAGAATTTATCTACCGCTTCCACGGCCAACCGACTAAAGCGGCTCAGGTTCGAGCAAAAAAAAAGATTATTGAAAAAATGGAAAAAATAAACGTGCCTTCGCTTCGCCGGGAAAGTATCAGAAATTTTGCCTTTCCCTCTATTCAAAAAAGCGGACACCAAATTATCGACTTAAGGAAAATATCTAAATCCTACGGCGATATAAAAGTTTATGAAGATTTTTATTTTGAGATAAGTCGGAAAGAGAAGGCAGTGCTAGTCGGTGAAAACGGGGCCGGAAAATCTACTCTACTCAAAATATTAGCCGGAGTACTCGATGTTAATAGTGGCAAGCGTACTCTTGGCCACAATGTAACTATCGGCTACTTCTCACAAAGAAGGATGGAAGTCTTAAATTCAGAAAATACAGTTTACAATGAAGCATATCTCTCTGCTGCCGGCAGCCTTCCCACCGACAGAATAAGAACAATCTTAAGCTTATTCTTATTCACCGGAGATGATGTTGAAAAAAAGGTAAGCATCTTATCCGGTGGCGAAAAGAGCCGTTTGATTTTAGCAAAGCTGCTGATTAACCCTCCGAATTTTCTTCTTCTTGATGAACCAACAATCCACTTAGATATTGATGCTGTAGAAGCCTTAATTAAAGCCCTTAATGCTTACCAGGGAACCTTGGTATTTATAAGCCATGACATACATTTTGTTCGCTCAGTCGCCAATACTGTCTTTGATGTTAAAGCCGGGCAGGTGAGAAAATTTCCCGGTAACTTTGATTATTATTGGGAAAGGGTTAAGAGTGGTGGTATAGACATGGGAACTGACGAAGAAAAAAATAAATCAAAATCAAAGGAAGATAAATCAAAAAAAGATAAGAAAACTGAGCCAGTGGTTGAAAAAACAGTTATTAATCCCAAGAAACATAACTTTAAAACCGCCAAAATTATAAAAACTTTGAGAAAGGAAAAGGAAAAACTTGAGCTTGAAAATTATGCTAAAACTCGCAGCCTAAATAATCCTAAAGGATTCCACGATGAGAATACAGACTTAGCTTATCGTAAGCGCTTAAAAGAGATAGAGAGGCGGCTTAAAGAAATAGCCGAGGAGATCCCTAAGTTAAAAGAATCGTTTATTAAGACAGCTTGAACTAACCTTTTTAAATAGTATAATAGGTTTATGAAATTTATATTCTTTCTATTTCGAATATTCTTATTTTACTTCATCTTAAAAATTATTTTTAGGGCTTTTCTGTTTTTTTTCCTATCCTCAAAATCCGCCAAGCAAAGAAAATCAAAACAGACTCGATCTAATAAAAATGTTATTGACGCCAAATATAAAGAACTCTAAATAAAGGGGTTAAATCCCTTAAAATGGGTATGTTTAGAAGTAAGAAAAGAAAAACTATTCAGTATGAATTTGCACAAGACTTGCAAGAAAAAGCCGAGGAGATATCTCAAAGATTATTCCCCCATATCAAATTAGGATTTTTTAAATGTTTCCGAAGCTCGGGTTCAGCTTCCCGGCGTACTATCGCTCGTTGTCATGGATTAGCCAAGATAATGCAGAAAACCATTGGCTGCTCAGCTCATTATGCGATTGAATTTATCTCCGAGAGATTTGACAGACTTTCCCGGGAAGAGCAAATTAAAGTAATCATCCATGAGTTAATGCATATCCCTCAAAATTTCGGTGGAGGATTTAAGCATCACAACTATGTTAATAGCCAAAGTGTAGAAAGAATGTATAAAAACTATAAAAATACAGACAAGAAACAATGAAATATATTATTCATATGAGTGACTTGCATCTCGGGTATGGAAATTTTGACCAACGGTTTGGAGTCATTTGCAGCAATTTAATAGCTCAAAAAGGAAAACAAGCCTCCGATTGTATCATTATTATCACCGGTGATTTGGTTGATGACGCTAATAACAGCGCTAATTACCCCAAGGTAAAGAGATGGTTGGAATACTTAAAAGCTGCTGGGTTTAGACACATTTTAGTTGTGCCGGGAAACCATGATTATGGGACTGGTCGGCATGGTAAAAAGAAATTTGTAAAGTCGTTTCGCCAAAGTTTTTATCAAGATGAGCTAGACTATCCTCGAAAAGACATTATAGATAATATCGCTTTTATCGGGCTCGATTCAACAGCTGATGAGTTGCACTTTTTTGATAAACTATTTTCCGAAGGCGAACTAGGCTCGGTTCAGCTACAACGACTAGATAACATTTTAAACGCAGAGGATGTACGGCGTTGCAGAAAACGAGTAATTTATTGTCATCATCATCCTTTTGATTGGCGACCATTACATCAACTTAAGGACTCAGGTAAACTTAAAAAAGTGCTAACTCGCGCCATTAGTAGCGGCATTTCTATTGATGCTCTTCTTTATGGCCACAATCATCAAGGTAGGTCTGCCAATGGCCAGTGGGGAATCGCCCGTTGTTATGACGGAGGAACTGTTACTCTTAGAAGACGATTCCAATGCTTGGAATGGATTCCTTTGTTAAAAGTAAGATCTTCAATCCGTTTAATCAATATCGAAGATGAAGATACATCCAGCGACCATGTCTTATCGTTGTAATAAGAAAAAAACTTAAATATGAGTAAAAAAACATCTAAAAAAGAATGCATAAACTGCAAGGGCTTTTGTTGTGAAAATCTGGCTCTGACAATAGGCCGTCCCGAGAATAAGCAGGAGGTTGAAGACTTAAAATGGCAGCTTCATTTTGATACGGTAAAAGTCTATATTCGTCATACGCGCTGGCACCTTTGGATAAAGGGTAAATGTATGTATCTCTCCCGTAGCGGACGCTGCAAAATATACGACCAAAGGCCGGATAGATGCCGAGCTCATAATCCGCCGGACTGTGAACGTTTTGGAAAATTTTATGATACTATTATGTCCACACCGGATGAACTTGAAAAATATTTAAAGTCAAAAAAGGAAGCTAAACTAAAGAAATCTAAGTTAAAAAGAAAAAAGAAATAAGGAGTATTAAAAAATGAGTAGTTTATTCAGCCGCATTATTAAAGGTTAGGCTTACTAGAAATTGCGGACTGTTCTAAAGGTATATTTTTCTTCTTTTTTATCTTTTATTCTCCTGCGATTATGATTACCATCAAGCCAGCTAAGCGGTATCCAACCAGATTCACGTTCATATAATGTTCTAAATACCATAACTTTAGCTCTTCCTTCATTAAATTCTACGTCCAAAACTAAAGCACTGGAACCATTTGGAATTCGGAAAACATTATAGTTTTTTAAAAAATTACTAAAGTAATCCTGGTCTCTGTATTTCATAACAGCTATCATCTCATCACAAGTTGACTGATCCAAAGCTATACCAATAACTTCCCAATCCACCGGACCGTTAATTTTAACCTCTTTTCCGTCTAGTTCATAATATTGACAAAAACCATTAAGCGTACCCGTAAGACAGATTACTAGAGCTAATAGTGGCGTTACTAAATACTTCTTCATTATTGGCCTCCTTTATTTAACTCGAAACCCTTTACCAGTAAAGGATACCACACTGAATGGGTCAAAACCAAGCTAAATAAGGTATTTTTACTTATTTCTGAAATGCTTAGGCTTTGTCAGTGTATTTTTTGTGATATAATAATATACTTAATTTATAGATGTGCCAATGAAATACAAAATAATTCTAGCTTCAGCCTCAAAAAGGCGCTCAAAAATACTTAAAGAGTGTGGGATAAAGCATCAGATCGTAATAAGCCGCGTCAGTGAAAAGCTCGACACTAAAAAGAGTCCCAAAATAAATGCTCTACTTAACGCCCAAGCTAAAGGGAAAAAAGTAGCCTCTAAATACAAAACAGGATTTATTATCGGTGCTGATACAATTGTTTTAGTGGGAAAACGACTACTGGGAAAACCAAAAACTAAAAGGGAAGCCAAAGAATTTCTTAAACTATTCTCCGGTAAGACTATTTTTGTCTATACCGGACTTTGTGTAATCGATGCAAAAAGAAGAGTCGCTGCAAGCGGGGTTGAAGAATCAAAGATTTATGTCAGAAGACTTTCCACAAAAGAAATCAATAAATTTGCAAAAGTAGCGGTTTCCCATGATAAAGCCGGAGGTTTTTCCATTGAAGGCTCGGGAACATTTATCTTTGACAATATCAAAGGCTCATTCTACAACATTCTCGGCTTGCCAATGCATAGACTTAATTGTCTTTTTAAAAAATTAGGTGTTGATCTCCTTAAAGAAACTACTTAACCATGAGTAATAACAAAAGTGTAATTATTGTCGGTGGTGGTCCGGCAGGAATGATGGCAGCTCTATCAGCGCGACTACACACTACCAATGTTACCCTGATTGAAAAGAATGCTTCTTTAGGTAAAAAACTAATGTTAACCGGAAGCCGAAGGTGCAATTTTACTAATCTTACCAAGATTGATCAATACCCAGAGCATTTTTTCCACGGTGGAAAGTTTCTCCGTGATGCTTTTAATCAGTTTTCCAATCAAGATACCTTGCAATTCTTTAAAAAAAACGGAGTAAACCATAAACTAGAGGATAATCGATGTGTTTTTCCTTCAACTGGCCATGCTGAAAGTATTCTTGAGGTTTTTAAAAAGAAAATAAAACAAACCCAGATCAATCTTTTATTTAACCGCAGGCTGAATAAGGTAATCGTAAGAAATAAAAAGATTAACGCAATACAATTAGATAATGGCCGGACATTGGATTGTTCTTGTCTAATTCTTGCTACCGGAGGAGTTTCCTATCCCCATACCGGCTCAAACGGCGAAGGATTAAAGATTGCCTCAAGATTAGGCCATCAAATAAATGATTTACGCCCCGGCCTGGTTCCATTCCAAGTAGGCCAGAAATACATCACCAATTTAGAAGGTGTAAGTGCCCAGGGTGCAAAATTTATCTTTAAAAATAATGACAAGAAATTTAAATTAAAATCAAAAAAAGGTAATTTTTTATTTACTCACAATGGATTATCCGGACCGCTAGCACTTTCATCTAGCTCAGTAATTTCGGAATGGTTAGATAAATCAATAAAAATACAGTTAACTATTGATTTTTATCCCGGAATCACTAAAGAAGCATTAGTTGAAAGATTAAAAAAGGAAATTACCCTCTACCCTAAGAAGAATATTAATAACTTACTTGGAGCTATCGTAACTCAGCGCCTGGGAAAAGAGATAATTCGTATTAATAAGGTTAATCCTGAAAAAAAAGCCAGTTATATCACTAAAGCTGAAGTGTTAGCAATCATTGACTCTCTTAAAGGATTACATTTAGATATTACCGGCAACGGGCCAATTGAAAAAGCAATGGTCACTCAAGGTGGGATATCATTAAAGCAGGTTTATCCAAAAACAATGGAATCACATCTTGTGAGTCAACTATATTTTGCCGGTGAGATTTTAGATATCGACGGAGACTGTGGTGGTTTTAACTTACAAAGTGCTTTTTCTACCGGATATTGCGCTGGAAAACATGCTGGGTTATCTGTTTAGGTCGAACTTAAACACTAAGTTATTATTTTATTGAAAAAGCTCCCGATATATAGTATTATTTACTCTTAGAAATAATATAATGGTAAAAAAGGAGGAAAGATGCAAACTTTTGATGCTATATCCAAAAGAGCCAGTGTAAGAGCTTATCAGTTAAAACCAGTAGACAAAGCTTTACTTGAAAAACTAGTTGATGCTGGTAGACGCGCGCCTACCGCCAGAGGAGTCGAGCCGTGGGAATTCATTGTAGTAACTAACAAAGATTGTATCGAAAAGCTTGGCATATTGGTCAGCCCTAACGGCGCTTTCCTAAAAGACGCTACAAGTTGTATAATAACTTACTGTAAAGATACAAAATATTATCTTGAAGACGGATGTGCAGCTACTGAAAATATTCTTTTAATGATTGCTGATCTGGGACTAGGAGCCTGTTGGATTGCCGGAGACAAAAAGCCCTATGCAACTGAAGTTGCTGAATTTCTTGGGGTGCCAACTGAATTTAAGCTTATCAGCCTTATATCTCTTGGTTGGCCGAAGCAGGAATCAACCCAATCTCGAAACCGCCCGCTGAAAGAAATTCTACACTGGGAAAAATTCTAAATCCTTTCATTATGAACCAAAAAAATGATCTTACCCAAGGACCAGTCACAAAAAAACTCATTTCACTTACCATACCAATGGTATTCGGCATGCTTTCCATAGTGATATTTAACCTCGTTGATGCCTTCTTTATTTCTCGACTCGGTACAAGAGAATTAGCAGCAATAGGATTTACTTTTCCGGTAATTATGTTCATCGTAGGCATTGTGCTGGGATTTGGCGTTGCAACTTCATCGGTAGTCTCCCGCGCCATTGGTAGAGGAGACCATCACCAAGTACAGCGCCTTACCACTGATAGCCTTATCATCTCTCTTTTTATTATGGCTATTTTTACTATTTTAGGATTATTCTCGATGAATTGGATGTTCCGCTCACTAGGTGCCAACAATGAGACTTTACCCCTGATTAAACAGTATATGAGTATTTGGTACCTGGGAGTTGCTTTTATTGTTATCCCGATGGTAGGCAACAATGCACTTAGAGCTTGTGGTAACATGCTTTTTCCCAGCCTAGTTATGATTATTTCAACAATTATTAATATTATCCTAGACCCTTTGCTGATTTTTGGATTGTGGGGCTTCCCGCGCTTAGGGTTACAAGGCGCTGCAATTGCCACAATAACTGCCCGTGCTGTAGCTATGGTCCTTTCCTTGCTATTTTTACATTTTAAAGAAAAAATGATTGATTTTACTATACCGTCTTTTCAAAAACTTACTAATTCAATAAAACAAATTTCTTATATCGCTATTCCTTCAGCAGCGTCTCGATTGCTTATGCCTCTGACTATGGCAATAATTATGCGTCTTGTTTCCAACCTAGGGCCTATTGCCGTTGCTGCCTTTGGTGTTGCCATAAAAATAGAGATGTTTGCCTTTTTGTTGGTTATGGCTTTAGCCACAGCCTTAATTCCCTTTGTAGGGCAAAACTGGGGCGCAAAGAATTTAAGCCGAGTAAAAGAAGCAGTCAGAAAATCAAATATATTCTCTTTGTTATGGGGACTAGTCGTTTTTGCTATCCTTTTGATACTTGCAGTTCCTTTAGGACATCTATTTGGAAAGAATATTGAAGTAGCAAAACATATCACACTCTATCTATGGATTATACCTATAAGCTATGGTTTGCGCGGCTGCGTGTTTTTAACAGCCTCGGTGTTTAATGCTATGAATAAACCCTTAATAGCTACCGGATTAAATTTAGTCCGAATGTTTATATTCTATATCCCGCTGGCAATAATCGGTATCCACCTAGGAGGGTTAAAGGGGTTATTCGTTGGGCTATGTTTAGCGAATTTAGGAACAGGAGTACTATCACTCATTCTAGAAAGGGTTTTAATAAGAAACAATTATAATTGTCCTACTTAAGAAAATCTTTGCCAATGACAAATAGGCCAAACTGCCGCCAAAATAAAATAATTGTTTATTCGTAATATCTTGGTATATAATTAATAAAGACAATAGGGGCTTTTAAAAAAAGGAGGCTAAACATGGAAGAGCAAGAAATCGGAGTAGTTGATCATTTTTTTGATAAGATTTCTGTAGGGATAATTAAATTAAGCGGTGTACTTAAAGTAGGCGATACGATTCTCATCAAGGGAAAACAAACCGATTTTTCTCAAAAGATTGAGTCAATGCGTATAGAGTTTGACACCGTGACTGAGGCAAAGGAAGGGGATAAGGTAGGCATAAAAGTTACCGAACCTCTTCATGCTAACGATAAAGTATATAAAGTTATTGCTTAAAAAATAACTAATTACCTCCACACCGGGTGTGGAGGTATGCTGTGTTATTCAAGAAAATAAAATATGGCTGAAAATATAAAATTAGCTATTGAAGAAGCAAAAATCGGCCTAAATGAAGGCGGCATCCCTATAGGTTCAGTTATTGCTTATAACGGTAAAATAATTGGCCGCGGACATAATAGGCGGGTTCAAAAAAATAGTGCAATACTTCACGCCGAGATGGATGCTTTGGAAAATGCCGGTCGCCAACCGGCAACTGTATATAAAAAATGCATTCTCTATACAACGCTTTCACCTTGCCCGATGTGCACCGGAGCAATACTGCTTTATGGTATTGGCCATGTTGTTATTGGAGAAAATAAAACTTTCCTCGGCGAAGAAGACCTTCTTCGTTCACGGGGGGTAAGAATTGAAGTCTTGCAGGATGAATCCTGCATTAGGCTTATGGAAAATTTTATAAAGAGCAACCCTGAACTTTGGAACGAGGATATCGGAATATAAAACAAAAGGGAGGTAATTATGAGAAAGAATAGAGTTGTTGGAGTGTTACTGCTGATTTTAGCGATTTCCACAATTGTAGGCATAATTATTGAGAATGCCACCTTTTGGCTTGCTTATAATTACGCAACAATAATACTTTCAGTAATATGCAGTATTGTTCTGTTAAAGAAAAGATAGTATGAAACACAACCTAAGTTGGCAAATTAGTATCGGTCTTACTTTTATTGGTTTATCCGCCCTGGTTTACTACTTTCATTATTTAATTTTTCATGACCTGCATCATATCTTTATCTATCTTGTTGGTGACGTTGCTTTTGTTTTTCTCGAAGTATTATTGGTAACCTTGGTAATACACCAGCTACTGCATTCTCGTGAAAAAAAGCAGATACTTAATAAACTAAATATGGTAATCGGGGCTTTTTTCAGCGAAGTTGGCTCGAACTTGCTTAAGACCTTTTCGATTTTTGATAAGGAAGCCTACAAAATTACTCAGAAATTAATTGTCTCTAACGATTGGTCGGAAAAAGAATTCAACAAGATTGCCGATAAAGTTAAAAAACACACCTTTGATATCGATAGTAAGCAAGGCGATTTAGAGGCAATCAAAAGTTTTTTAAAAGAAAAAAGGCCATTTCTTCTTACTTTATTAGAAAATCCTAGCTTACTGGAGCATGAGTCATTCACTAATTTACTCTGGGCCGTATTCCATTTAACTGAAGAGCTATTTCATCGGCGAAATCTATTAGAATTACCAGAGTCTGATTACGAACACCTTGCCGGAGACATAAAAAGAATTTACCATTTATTAATTGTCGAGTGGTTAAGCTATATGAAACATTTAAAAAATAGCTACCCCTATCTTTTCTCTCTGGCAATTAGAACCAACCCTTTTGACGCTCAGGCGAAAGTAGAAGTTAGTTGATTTTATGAAAAGCTCTCAAAAAGTAATGGTATGGTTCCTTAAAATAAATAACCTGTTTAAACCGGCTGTTTTACCTGGAACTAAACACACAACTTAGTTACACCTCGGGGGTGTAACTATGGTATTTTGAGTGGGGATAACCATCTCTGGTATTTATAGCATTTTAGTATATAATCAATAAGGATAGGGGGAACCGTCCCTGGAAGTTTCACAATATTTACAAGACCTAAAAAGGAGGGTAACATGGGATATCAAGATCGTGATAGTGGTGGTGGTGGATATAACAGTGGTCCACGAGAGATGCATAAGGCAACTTGCGCAGACTGTCAAAAAGAATGCGAAGTTCCTTTCAAGCCAAGCGGCGACCGTCCGGTATATTGCCGGGAATGCTTTTCAAAACGCAAAAACGAAGGCCGTTAAAAGCAAGTAGCCAATATTTCAGAACTTTATTTAAATGCCCTCTTTTTGGCAGAGGGCATTTTTTCTTAAATAAAGGAATACCCCCCGATAAATGGAATCTATGATTATTCGTAAAGTAAGATGAGTAACGGAAAGTTTGATATTTGTGGAGAGTTTAAGGAGCCGCTGGAATTAATCGAGGACTCCGATAAGCATCTATTCATTACCGGAAAAGCCGGTTCAGGAAAATCCACGTTATTACGCTATTTTAAGGACATTACCAAAAAAAATATTATTACTTTAGCCCCTACCGGAATCGCAGCAATAAATGTCGCGGGACAAACCATACATTCTTTTTTTAGTTTTCCACTAGGATTTATCTATAAAGAACAAATTAAAAAATTATATCGAGCTAAAAAGAAAATAATCCAAAACCTTGACCTGATTTTAATCGATGAGGCTTCAATGGTCAGAGCTGATATGCTTGATGCAATAGATTATTCTTTGAGAATCAACAGAAAAGAAATGGATATTCCCTTTGGCGGAGTAAGGCTAGCCTTATTCGGTGATGTTTTTCAACTTCCGCCGGTTGTCGAAAGAAGTCTAAAGCCACTGATTAAACAACATTACGGTCATTCTTATTTTTTTAACGCAAAGGTGATCGATCAAATAAAATTACACCGCATTGCTCTTAATCGAATATACCGCCAAACTGACAAGGAATTTATTGATCTTCTCGGCAGAATACGCCTAAATAAATGCAATTCGCAAGACATCAGTATGCTGAATGCAAGAGTGAATGCCGGAAATATCAAAGATGACTGCGTTACTTTAACCACAACCAACAAAGACGCTGAAAAAATAAATAATAGGTTTCTCGAAAAAATCGATTCAAAACAATATTACTATCCCGCGGCAATAACAGACAAATACAAATCAAGCATGTACCCTACCGAAGCATTGTTATCACTTAAAAAAGGAGCTCGGGTAATATTGTTAAATAACGACAAAGAAAAAAGATGGGTTAACGGAACTCTTGCCGAGGTCGCAGCAGTTACAAAGGACTCGGTTAAAATTCGTATTGAAGACGAAGTATATGTTTTAGAAAGATTTACCTGGGAAAAGATACACTATACCTTTGATGATTTCACCCAAGAAATAAAACAAGAAGTGGACGGATCTTTTAAGCAATACCCTTTAAAATTAGCCTGGGCAATCACAATTCACAAAAGCCAGGGGCAAACTTTTGAAAAGGTAATTGTCGATATCGGCCATGGCGCATTTAGTCCCGGACAACTTTATGTTGCCTTGAGCCGTTGCCGAAGCTTAGAAGGAATAACTTTAGATAAACCGCTTAGCTTAGATGATATCATTATTGATGAAAATGTTTACAAATTCTCTGATCAATAAAAACAGCCAAAACTGTTTAAGCCGGGACTAAACATAAAAAAGGAGGTTTACGTGGGAAAAATCAATGTAAAAGCACTAGGCTTATCACTGGGTATAACCTGGGGTGTAGGTGCGTTTCTTCTGGGTATATTATCTATGTATTTTAACTGGGGCACACCCTGCGTAGAGTTATTATCAGCAATGTATATTGGCTATGATTCGACAATTAAAGGAAGCTTAATCGGCGCTGCCTGGGGCTTTGTAGATGCCGGTATCTGGGGAGTTCTAATTGCTTGGATCTATAATAAATTTTCAAAGTAAGTTAGCCACCTCCACACCGGGTGTGGGGGTAAGGTGTTTATGTCGGGTGTTTTGCCTTACTGCCGAAGCTTTAGCATAGGTAGGGCCGAGTCTAAACATTCCTGGTTGAGGCTAAGTCTCAACCGCCCATCATTGAAACTTGTATTTTTTTGTTGAAAAATCTATATATTGCAGTATACTCCTACTATTAATCGTAAATACATAGGTATGACAATGTAATCACACCTCGTAGGTGTAATAAGGAGGTCAGTACGATGAAAAAAGGTCTATTAATTGCTTTAGGTATTATTTTGTTACTGGGATTCATGCTTTCGGGACGCTATAACGGCTTGGTAACCTCACGAGAAGCAGTGGATGAGAAGTGGGCCCAGGTAGAAAATGTTTATCAACGCAGGCTTGATTTAATTCCCAACTTGATTGCAACGGTTAAGGGATATGCCGCTCATGAAAAACAAACCTTGACAGACGTTATTGAAGCCCGAAACAAAGCTTTACAGACAAAGATAGATGTTGGCTCTTTGAACAACGAAGCAAAGTTTGAAGCATTCTCCAAAGCCCAGGATAAACTTTCTTCGGTATTGTCTCGTCTAATGGTAGTAGTAGAAAGATACCCTGACTTAAAAGCTAGCCAGAATTTTCTGGCTTTGCAAAGCCAGCTTGAAGGTACAGAAAACAGAATTGCTGTAGAACGCAAACGATACAATGAAGCAGTAAGAAGCTACAACACTACAATCAGAAGGTTTCCCACAAACATGATAGCTTCAGCCTTTGGTTTTAATAAGGTTACCTATTTCAAGTCGGCTCCAGAAGCTGCGACAGTTCCTAAAGTAGAATTTTAAACAGTCTTAGCCAAATATCATGAAAAATATAACAAAAATTACTGTTCTCGGATTTTTTATATTATTTGCTGTTTCCAGCTACGCTGCATTTAAGACACCTAACCGTCCACAAAACTATGTAAATGACTACGCCGGAATTCTAAGTCCTTCTCAAAAAGGAGCCTTAAATAGTTTTTTGAAAGGTTACGATACCCAAACCACCAACCAGATTTTTATCGGTATTTTCGATTCTCTTGGAGGAGGGAGCCTTGAAGATATATCTATTAGCATAGCTGAGAAATGGAAACCGGGAGTAAAAAGCAAAGACAACGGCATCCTGCTACTAATGTTTCTAAAAGATCGAAAAACAAGAATTGAGGTCGGCTACGGGCTCGAACCTTTGCTGACTGATGCTTTGGCAAACGCGGTTATTATCAATGAGATATCGCCATTTTTTCGAAAAGGCGATTATTATGGTGGTATATCCGGTGCTGTATTAAAAATAACAAAGATCTTATCCGAGGGCTTTTCACCGGAAGAATTACAGCAGTATACTTATCGGACACAGAGGCAAAAACGCAACCCAATAGTCTCTTTAATAATGTTAATCGCCTTTATTGTTCTTGCAATACGTCATCCCTTTCTTGCACTGCTTTTATTTTCCGGAGGATTTTCTTCCGGTGGGCGAAGCAGCGGCGGTGGTGGATTTTTTGGTGGAGGCGGCGGTTCTTTTGGCGGAGGCGGAGCATCAGGTGGCTGGTAAGAGTTTACTAATAATACCAAAGAGGTGAGTATGGAGAGAAAATTACATCCTAAAAGATTTTTTACTAAAGAGGAAGATTCCCAAATTATCCGGGCTATTCAAAAAGCCGAGAAAGCTACTTCCGGAGAATTGAGAATTCACCTCACCAAACAAATAAAGAAAGACCCGATGCGGGAAGCAATAAGAATATTTAAACTTTTGAGAATGCACAAAACAAAGCAACGCAATGGATGCCTCATTCTCATTGGCTTAAAAAACAAAAAAGTTGTAGTTATCGGCGATAAAGGAATTAATGACATAGTGCGCAACAACTTCTGGAATGATATAATAGAAGTGATGGTAGAAGGTTTTAAAAATGACCGCTATGTAGAAGGATTAGAGAAAGGAATTCTGATGATAGGGGAAAAATTAAAACAATACTTTCCTTACGCAACCGACGACGTAAACGAACTATCTGATGAGATAAGTAAAGAAGAACTATAAAAAAAGAGGACAAAAAAAGTATATGCATAAAAAAACACAAGAAATTACGAAATTAGTACTAAAAGCCGCGCAAAAAGCTCGGGCAGAAACTAATGCCGCACCTGAACCAGCTCTTACTAAATCCATTGACTGGCCTACCCAATGTATTGTAGGTCCGGGGCTTGAAGGTGCAATTGCTTGCGAGAGTAAAATCGGCTACGTAAATGGGACAAAAGGATGGCTTATTTATTATGGGTACGACATATTTGATCTATGTGCACATTCTACATATGAAGAGGTCAGCTATTTACTTTTACATGGCAACCTTCCAACATCATCACAACTAAAAGCATTTAATAAAGAGCTCAGAGTGTGCCGCAAGGTACCTGAAACCCTACGTTTGTTATTAAATTTTCCTATTGAAAAAATGAGTCCCATGGCAGCGTTACGGCTTGGTGTTAATCTTATGCGTCAGGAATTTACTTCTATAGATCAAAACGATTATGAATTTAATAAAACAAACGTAATTAGTACAGACGAAGATTCCATTCCCATGGAAACCGTACCCCGAGGAGAAAAACGCGCTATTTATGAATTTAAAGTCAAGGAAGCTTCTAAATCAGCAGCAGGCTACACCGCGTGTTATCACTTAATAGCTGGCGTTGCCTCGATTGCGGCAGCTATTGCTCGTATTCAACAGGGACATTTTCCTATTGAGCCCGAACCGACTTTAAGCCATGCCGCTAATCTGATTTATATGATGACCGGCAAAAAACCTTCCCCGGAAGAAGAACGTATCATGGATATAGCACTTATCCTGCATGCAGACCATGGAATGAATGCAAGCACTTTTGCATCAATGGTGGTTGCTTCAACCTTGTCCGACATTTATTTTTCTGTGGGCTCAGGCATTGCTGCCCTTAACGGACCTCTTCACGGTGGAGCCAACGAGCAAGTTCTTTATATGTTAAAAGAAATAGGTAATGTTAAGAACGTGAAGCCTTGGTATAAAGAAGCACGAAAAAATAAGCGCAAAATTATGGGGTTTGGACACCGCGTATATAAGTCATATGATCCGCGATCCCGTATTTTACGCCCACTGGCCGAATATCTTGCTAAAAATAACAAAGAAGCTCTGTTGTTATTTAAAATTTCCCAAGATTTGGAAAATGAGGTCGTTTCAACTCTTGGTGTAAAAAAGGGAATATTTCCTAATGTTGATTTTTACTCCGGTAGTGTATATAATGCCTTAGGTATTCCTCCTAAATTTTTTACTACTTTATTTGCAGCGAGCCGCGTAGCAGGTTGGACTGCACGGATAATGGAATATCTCAAAAACAATCGTATTTTCCGTCCTCGAGCAATGTACATTGGACCTTTTAACAAAAAGTACACTTCTATTGAACAGCGAGTCAATAAGTAAAAGGGGTCAACTCCCTTTATACTCATACGAACAAACACATGTTAGCTTATTAATTTAGGCTGCAGCAGCAATAACTTAAAATACAACAGTAATAAAAACAGGAAGATAAAATGGGTCGCATTCTTAAAACAATGACGTTGTTGTATATCGTGATCTGTGGTTTTGTTTTCAATACAGCGCTTGTTTATCCACAGCAAAATGAGTCGTCTGAAGGAATAACAATTTTTCCTTCAATATGGCCGGTCAAAAATACAACGGCTGTTCGTTATGGAGATAATCGAACCCTTGGATATAATGATTTAATTTTGCCAGTATATGGGGATGAAAAAAATATTATATTCTTAAATCAAAAGACTAATGGAGATGATAATAGTTCAACTGAATTGAATTTTGGATTGGGGATGCGTCATTTGGTTGATGATGAATCATTAATTCTTGGTGCTAATATTTTTTATGATACGCGTAAGACATCATACAA
>Ga0208279_1000571_pt1 | contig 27552 bp, 25 predicted proteins | sample AntAceMetag02UKM_FD_184766 | JGI IMG/M metagenome (GOLD analysis project Ga0208279, IMG submission 184766) | Saline lake microbial communities from Ace Lake, Antarctica - Antarctic Ace Lake Metagenome 02UKM (SPAdes) (version 2) | ecosystem: Environmental > Aquatic > Non-marine Saline and... | reverse complement strand
GGGACGGTTTACTCGTATCATCTCCTCGCAAACTGCTAACGGATATCCCATACGTCGTCGCCTCGGTCTGCCACAGTGATGGGATCTCGTCGGGAAGGGTAACATCGTTCATCTGTGCCCAAGCCAGAGCCCACGCACGCACAACGTTTTCCACCGCATACCCGCCGCCACCGAGTGCAAGCCACGGTATGTTGAGGGTATGCAAGCGTTTAACATAGCTCTCGAACATGTTCAGGCTCATGCCAAGGCTGGCTACGTGATCGCCAAGCAGCGCGTCGGCGCCAAGCTGCGTAACGATAACATCCGGGGTAAAGGCATTGAGCGCGGGAAAGACAACCTCGCTGAAGACACGTTCGTACACGTCATCGCGCGAACCCGGCAAAAGAGGGATATTCACCACGTAGCCATGCCCTTCTTCCTGTCCAATCTCGTCGGTGAATCCGGTCCCGGGGAAGATCGTGTGCCCATCTTGATGGGCGGATATCGTCAACACGCGATTCGTCTTATAGAAGGCGTGCTGCACGCCATCCCCGTGGTGAGCATCGATATCAACATAGGCGACCCGCTTTCCGCCAGCGACAAGAACTTTGATGGCCAGCACAACATCGTTAATGTGACAGAACCCGGATGCGCGCGAGGGCATAGCGTGATGCAGTCCCCCGGAAGGATTGAACGCGATCGACGCCGCGCCAGAGAGGATGTGCTTTGCGCCATCAATGGATGCGCCAGCAACGAGCATTCCCCATTCGTACACCCCAGGAAAGACAGGATTATCTGACGTTCCCAAGCCGTGGGAAAATTGGTTAGGAACCCACATCCCCGAATCAGCCAACCGGAGTGCTTCCAAGTAGCCGGGATTGTGAAACGTCAAGGCCTCTTCTTCTGTTGCCTCACGTGGCTCGCAAACAACTACTCCATCGCGATCGATCAGTCCGTACATATCCATAAGATCGTACGCCAAACCTAGCCGATAAGTCTTAAAAGGGTGATATTCTCCAAAGTCAAATGATAACAGCGTCCGCGGGTCGACAATGCAGTTGCTCACAAGCAGCCTCCTTCGCGCGAGAATCATACAGCGAGAGCGCACTGATGGCAATCGGCAGTCAGCTAGGAACAGAAGCTAGCGGTGACTTGGTTTTCTGTCAAGCTTCTGGCTGAAAGCTACAGATCCCATGTCTCTTTGAAGTCCGTCGTCTCGATCCCCCACGGATCACAGCCGAGTCCGATATACCCGCTCGTGTTCGGATCTGCAGCTGTCTCCGCCATGGCGAAGAAATCGCTGCCAATGGCGTACAAGCCGACATGCATCCCCGCTTGACAGTCGATCTCGGTGGCAAAGGAAAAATCCACTAGGACGAGGGCAAGTACATGATCGGGCATGTTATCGTCATCAGTATCCACAGCGGCAATCAACGATGAAATCCCCTGCGCTCGCAGCAAGCTGACGTAGAGGATTGTTGTGTCTTCGCAGTCTCCTTGCTTGTCAGCAAGCGTCTCCAATGGGTAGAGCGGGTACTCAAAGCCAGGCTGATCAAGAGCGTAGGTGATTCCTCTCTGAACAAAGGAGAGGGCAAACCTGGCGAATTCGGTGTCCCCGCCGCCAATCTTTGCCCGTAGCGCACGCGCAATGTCCGATAGCGTCGGATCATCGAGTGGAGTGAGCACGTAATCATCGTACTTGTAGTCGCCAACAAGTGGCTGGCGATACTGGGAGTGATAATCCTGATATAGGGGTTCTGGGATGAGCACCTCCAACGTCTTTTCCGCCCCCTCGTACTGCCAGGTGTAGCGTCTCAGTAACCAACCATCAGGCACGGCAAGGACCGACACCGTAAGATGTGCCACACCTTTTCCTCCACGATCATCGAAGACGTGCAGTGTGACAGGATACTCACCCGGGTTGTAGTAAGTGTTAACCGGCCTCACTCCGCTGCCCGTTGTGCCATCGCCGAAGTCCCACTCATAGGATGAGATTTTGCCATCGGCATCAAACGAGGCACTGGCGTTAAACTGCACAGCGAGCGGCGCGTAGCGAAAATCATTCTGGGCAACAAAGCCAAACGCCGTTGTCGGAGATGTATTCGGTTCGCTCGGTCCGCATCCGCCAAGCAAGACAAGTATGCCAATGATCAATAGCAATCCAATCGTTTCTTTCCTCATGATCGGTCCCCCTCGTCAATGTCCGACTCCCACCAACTTCGAACAATGCGGGAGGCAGCGCAAGTTTACCCGCAAGACGGGGCAAAGTCAGCGCGGAACGCGGAACACGGAACACGGAACGCGGAAGGGAGAAGGCAAAACTCAGACCAAAAATTAGCAGGAACTTGGTTCTGTGTCAAGCTTTAAGCTGATTGCTGACCGCTGATAGCTGATAGCTGATAGCTGATTGCTGACTGCTTGCCCCTGCAACTTGCGTTCTAATCTGCCTTTTCCCCATCATTGCCATTGACCATTGATCTATTCTGTGCTACCATGCGTGGGTGTGGGGAGGGCTGGATGATGTATATGATAATTGTTGGCGCGGGAGGCATTGGGCTTAGCCTAATCGAAATTGCCACTAAAGAAAAGAACAACGTGGTTGTGATTGAGGCAAACGCCGAGCGCGCCAGGGACATCAGCAACAAGTTCGACATCACCGTTCTCAATGGAAACGCAACTCTAGCAGAGACGCTACGTGAGGCCGGTTCGGAACGGGCGGACGCACTGATCGCCACTACGAGCGACGATGCAGTGAATCTGATGGTCGTCTCCATCGCCGAGCAGCTAAAGATTCCATCCATTGTGTCCATCGTCAACGGGAAGGAGCATGCCGAGTTCTTCAACCGACTGGGAGCAAACGTGATGGAGAACCCGGAAGAGGTGGTGGCAAATCACCTGTACACAGCGGTGAAACGCCCCAAAGTCAAGGATTTTACGATACTCTCACAAGGCGATCAGATATTTCGCATTGTTGTCAAGACCGAGTCTGCTCTCGCTGGAAAGTCGTTCGCTGAGTGCGTAAAAAGGGACATCGTACCCAATTCGATGACGGTCATAGTTGTCGAACGCGAAGGGAAGAGGGAGATTGTCACTCCGCAGACGATCTTCGCCCCAGACGATGTGCTCACTCTCTTATCGCTTGAACGGGCAAGCGATGAGATAGTCGATAAACTGACCGGATGATACCTATCAATTCACGCACGTGGCCAGATCTGCGGATCATCATACGGGACCTGGGGATGCTTGTCCCTGTTGTCGGGGTCATGGCCCTGATTTCGCTTGTTGTCCCATTGGCGTTCCACGAGACATACGCCGTCTCTCCCCTGCTGATCACCGCCCTGATCTCGTTTACGCTGGGGGCAATCCTCTACATCCCATTTCGCAACGCCGGTGACGCCAAGCTGAAGCACGGAATGATCATCGCTGCCTTTGGATGGCTCCTCGTCGCCGCACTCGGCTCGCTTCCGTTTATCTTGATTGCGATCTTTGCGCAGCAGAACGGGGTTGCATCGCCGACATTGCTCCACTTCCGCGATCCGACAAACGCGTTCTTCGAATCGATCTCCGGCTACACGGGGACCGGCTTAACAATGGCCGCACGTGCCGATCTGCTCCCACGAACGCTGCAATGGTGGCGTAGTTTCATGGAATGGATCGGGGGAATGGGAGTGATCGTCCTGATGCTCACCATCCTCGCCGGGCCGCGGCCGGGTGCAGCCAAATACAGCCTGTACTACGCAGAGGCGCGGGGCGAGAAGATTCACCCGAGCATCGTCTCCACGCTGCGCACGATGTGGTGGATCTTCCTTCTGTACACGTTCGTCAGCACAATCATCCTGTGGGGTGCGGGAATGCCAATCTGGGACGCGCTTAACACCGCCATGACCGGGATCTCTACCGGCGGGTTCAGCGTCACAGCCAATAGCATCGCCTCTTACGACAGCGTTGCCATTGAGCTCGCTCTCATTCCAATCATGCTCTTCGGCGCGATTAGCTTTGCCGTGCACTACGAGCTGATGCGCGGGAAGGGACACATCCTGTGGCAAGACCCGCAAACCCGCTGGGTTCTCATCGTAGCACTAATGGGCTCCATCTTCCTCACGCTGGAAAACCTACTCAGAATCGGTCCGCTGCAATCACTGCGGGAGTCGACGTTTCAGTTCGTCTCCGCGATGACGTGTACCGGATTCCAGACCGCGAGCATTGGAAGTTGGAGCGACACGGCAAAGCTCCTCCTTTCCGCGGGGATGATCTTCGGCGGAGCGGCCGGATCGACCGCCGGCGGAATCAAGGTGATACGTATGCTTATCTTGATCAAGGGTGTCGGCTGGCGCTTCCGCAAGATCGTCTCTCCGCAAGGAGCACTCGTGCCGTTCCGCACCGGGCAGAAGGCGATCGACGAAGCGGAAGTGGGCCACCGCTTAGAGGACGCGTCGCTGATCACTTTCTTGTGGTTGAGCTTCCTGGCACTAGGTGTGATCGTATTGCTGCACACATCACCAGAATTCAGCCTATCTGACGTTATCTTCGAGGTAGCAAGCGCTCAGGGAAACGTCGGGCTGTCGACAGGAATCACCAGTCCAACCATGCCCACCCTAAGCAAGCTTGCGCTGTCGTTCAACATGTGGATCGGCCGATTGGAGATAATCCCCGTGCTGATGTTCATTCGCTTCCTCTTCTTCGGCGTCCAGTGAGGACCGGTAATGAGTGACGAGAAACAAGAGCATTCTCGCGCAGAGCCGCAGAGAACAGCATGAAGAGGCAAGAGCAAAGAAATGTTTGAAACTCAGAAATTGGAGCCTTTCTCAGCGAGCTCTGCGTCTTGAGCAAGCGTACCGAGCGGGCGTGAGGAAAAGCTTGTGCCTCTCGCAAAGGCAGTAGGACAGTAGCGCAGAAAGATTGATTCTCGCTATCGTATGAAACACACATCCTCCTTTCCACCCTGAACTGTGACAAGACCTGCGTTAATTCACATCCATCCGCACCCGGGATGGAAGCATCGCTGTACCTTCAGCAAGGCGTCTCCCGAGGCCATCTTGTATTGAGGGACGTTTCTTGTCAACGTCTCTTCCAGTACTTATGCTTATGCGACAAGCATGATCGCTTGGCAAAGACGGGCCATCTGATTTGATATGTTGTTAATAGGAGGAAGCGTGGGTAAGAGAGGAGTGCTTATCTGTGGAATCATCTTGGTGGCTGCGGTGGTAGTCGGTTTTGGCTATGCACGCAGCGACTTCATGTTCTTAAGCGAAATCGAGCCGGGGATGACTGGTGTTGGAAAGACGATCGTCGCTGGCGATGTGATCAGCGAGTTCAACGCGTCTGTGATCGGAGTCATCGATGAACCAGGAGAGTCGTCCGATTTCATCGTCGTGCGCGTGAGCGGTGAAGCAATCGGCAGATCGGGCGGTATCGCCCAGGGCATGAGCGGTAGTCCTGTCTACATCGATGGAAAGCTGATCGGTGCCCTCAGCCGCGCTGCCACTTGGTCCAAGGAGCTGACGCCAATCGGGCTCGTGACACCGATCGAGCAGATGCTGGGGATCATCGATTCCATGCATGACATGCCTGTCTTTTCCCAACCCAACGCAAGCGCCATTCTTGCGGGAGTAACCTTAGACGAGACAAGCGCGCCTCCGAGCAGCAAGGAGCTCGCCAGCTCACCGGACACGATCTTTGCGTACCCTGTCTCCTCACCGCTCCTTGTGAGCGGCCTGTCGGGAAGATCCCTCACGACGTTGATGGACGGATACAACGTCGCGCAGCCGACGGGGCTCGTTGGCGACTTCCTCCCCATCACCGTTGCCCCACAATTGTCTGGCCTGTCCTCGTTCGGTCTGCGCCTCAACCCGCTCTCCGGAGGGACGACAAACGGAACTGCTACAACTCTCGATCTGGTACCGGGGAGCGGAATTGGTGTCGCCTTAGCAAGCGGCGATGTAACGATCGGGGCCCTAGGGACCGTCACCTATCGGGACTCTGACCTTATCATCGGGTTCGGTCACCCGTTTCTGTCAAACGGGGAGGCCGACTTTCCGCTGACGAACGTCCATATATACGACACAATGAGGGCCTACGATGCTTCGTTCAAGCTCGGGACGATCGGAGAGACACTGGGGACGATCCTTGAGGATCGCGCAAGCGGTATCGGAGGTCAGATCGGCCGTCAGGCAAGCACGATCTATCTTGGAATCGGCGTCCTCGATCAAGATACGCAGGTGACGAAGAACTTCCAGATCCAGCTCGTCGATGAGCCGCGTATAATGCCCGACCTCATCCTCGCTACTGGACTGGATGCAATCGACGAGACGCTCGATCGCATCGGCCAGGGTACGGTGGAGGTAGACTACCAGATCATCGGAGACGGGATGTCGGCACCGCTGCAGCGGCGTGATCTCTTCCTGAGCACGCAGGACATCGCCGTTTATCCTCCGTGGCAGCTTGCCGGGATCATCAACTTCCTGCAGTACAACGATTTTGCCGACCCGCAGATCACGCGGATCACAGCATCGATGCAGATCACGCACGCCATCAAGGCAATGCACATCAATCACCTCGACCTGGACAAGAATTCATACGCTCCCGGTGATACGATCTACTACACGGTTGATCTCCAGACCTATCAAGGCGGCACACAGACGGTCGAAGGGGACATCACCGTTCCGGATTGGCTATTCGCCGACGACATCACTGTGCACGCCTACGGCGGACCGCGGCTGCTCGAAGAGGGGGAAGCGCCGCAAGAGTTCCAGTCGCTTGACGATGTCATCCAAGCAATCGAGGACCTGCCGACATACGATACGCTAACAGTGGAACTCTTTGCCTGGGATTACGCGTCCCCGAACGGGATGCAAGGGATCGATAAGGTAAGAACCGATATCACCGGCTACTTCCTGTATGACACACGCGAGGTTACAGTCCCGCTGATCTTGTTGGATAACGCCGGGTAGGAGCATGTTCACCCCGCAGCAGATTGCAGAGATAGTCAAGGGAAGGATTCTCAAAGGGTACGATGCAAGAGTGGCGCGGGTCATGCACGACTCGCGCCTCATCGAGCCAGGGGATCTGTTCATCGCCATCAAGGGTGAACGCACGGACGGGCACGCCTTTCTCGCACAGTCCTTCTCAAGAGGGGCGTGCGGGGCAATTATCTCCGATGAGACATCCATGCCGGGGAAGGCGCGCAACCTCATTCTGGTCGATGACGTTATCGTCGCGCTACAAGCCCTTGCTGCGGCATGGCGCAGTCAGATGAGCGCGACATTCGTCGGGGTCACCGGAACCTGCGGCAAGACAAGTACCAGATCGCTTCTTTACCACCTGCTTGAAGGCAGGATGAGCGTCTACTCGGCACCAGGAAACTACAACACCGAGATTGGCCTTCCACTGGCACTCCTCGCGATGCCGCAGGAAGCGCAAGTGGGCCTATTTGAGCTTGGTGCGAGCGGGCCGGGAGAGATCGCGCCCCTCGCCTCGCTCCTTGCGCCGTCGATTGGAGTGATCACGCTTGCTGGGCGCGGGCACCTGACCGGATTTGGAAGCGTAGAAGCGGTCGCGCAGGAGAAGTGGGATCTGGTACGCGCCCTTCCTTCCCATGGAAAAGCGCTGGTGAACGTCGACTCACCCCCACTTGCGGCGCTGGCGGCGACGTACACGGGCAACATGACGACCGTTGGTGTGCAGAACGGAGATCTGCGTGGAAAGACTTCTTTCTCAGAGGGGGGGGTGGTAGTTGATGTCCAGACACCCCATCTGCATCTGGAGACACGCCTCCTCGGTATGCACAATGCGACGAACATCCTCCTTGCCGTAGCCGTGGCACTTAAACTGGGAATGCCAGCACAAGAGATTGAGGAACGTGTGGCAACCTTCTCCCCGTTCCCTCATCGCCTAAACCTATTTCCTGTCCCGTTTGGTTACATCCTTGACGACTCATACAACGCCAATCCTGAGTCGACCCGTGCCGCAATCGAGACGCTTGCTGGACTCAAACTACCAACAAAGAAGCGTGCGTTCGTCTTCGGCGACATGCTTGACCTGGGAGAAAGATCACCGCGCTTTCACGATGAAGCGCTAGAACTTGCCATCAAATTGGGTATCGATCCGATATTCCCCGTCGGAGATCTGGCAACACAGGCAGCAAGGAGATCCGCATCCACAAGCTCTTTCATCTTCTGCAAGAGGGAGAGCCTGGTACGGTGCATTCGCGCGCATCTTTCAGGTGGGAAGACCATACTTCTCGTCAAGGGATCGCTCGCTGTTGGACTTACGCACGTTGCGGAACAACTATCGAGAAAAGAGGGAACGGCTCGCATTCCAGAGTCATCGGGGTCTGACCCGATGCAAGAGAAGAAGGAATCATAAGAACAGCGGCACGATCTCGAACTTGTTCACGTCCACGAGTCCTCGATCGGTCAGCTTGAGACTTGGGATCACCGGCAACGCAAGAAAAGAGAGGGTCATGAACGGCGCAGGAAGGGTGCAGCCCAGTCTTGCCGCGGCCTGCTTCAGTTCCCTTCCCATCTCTGCCACCTCAGGAAGAGCGAGATCGGACATCAGGCCAGCAATCGGCAGTGGAAGACGTGCAAGAATGCGTCCGTCGCGAACGACAACCTGCCCCCCATCCATCTCGACGATAGCCTTTACAGCCACGGCCATGTCGGAATCGTTCGTTCCCACCACGATGATGTTGTGCGAGTCGTGCGCCACACTCGATGCCAGCGCCCCCTTTCTTAGTGCGAAACCATGCACCAGCCCCAAGCCCACGTTCCCTGTCGCTTCATGACGCTCCGCGACAGCCAGTTTGAGGATATCCCTCTCGATATCAGACATGAGCTGCCCATCCTCAATTAGCGGGTCGATGTGCATCTCATCTGTGACGACCTGATCGGGAGAGAGATCGATCACGCGCACCTCACCTGCCCGCGCTGTAATGGCAAAAGAGAGCGGCTCGGCACTCACGTTGATACTTCCACGCACATGCTCGTCATCGTACGGCGTAAGCCCAACGACGGTCTCTCCGCCTACAGCAACGAGCTTTCCATGCGCGAAGACTTTATCCACTCGCATCGATTCGAGGTCCGACAGTACGAGAAGGTTCGCCAGGTAGCCCGGAGCGATCGCACCCACATCGCTCAGTCCGTATGCGCGTGCAGTGTGGATGCTAGCGGAAGAGATTGCCAGCTCCGGTGCCGCGCCGAGGCGAATCGCCTTATTGATGATCCCGTCGATATGGCCATCCTGCATGAGCGTCTCCGAATGGCAGTCATCGGTACAGAAATGGACGAACGGTGCACTCGTCGTCGTAAGAAGAGGCAACAAAGCTTCAAGATTCCGGGTAGCCGTTCCTTCGCGTATAAGGATGTGCATCCCTGCACGCAGCTTCTCCTGCGCCTCGGCAAGGGTCGTGCACTCGTGATCGGTGCGTGGGCCGGAGATGATGTACGCCCACAAATCGGGACCGGAGAGACCCGGAGCGTGCCCGTCGATCGGCCGGCCGCGCGCAGCGCGCAGCTTGGCGACCATCTCGGGAACGAGGTTGATCACACCGGGGTAATTCATTACCTCTCCCAAACCCAGTACCCGCTCCCAAGTGAGGATCTGTTCGATGTCCTCTGACGTGATCGTCGCCCCCGATGTCTCCAGGTGCGTCGCCGGGACGCAGGACGGAGCCATCACGTATACCTCAAGCGGCAAGTTCTTCGACGCTTCGAGCATGTAGTGGATCCCGCGAAGGCCAAGCACGTTGGCTATCTCGTGTGGATCAGCGATCACTGTCGTTGTCCCATGCGGAAGGACTGCGCGCGCAAACTCCACCGGCGAGAGCTGCGTGCTCTCAATGTGCATGTGCGCATCGATCAATCCCGGAATCAGCCACGCACCATCAAGATCGATCGTTTCCTCTGCTGCGCTTGCTCCAAAGCCGGTGATCACACCATTGCAGATCGCTACATTGCCAGCGAAGAACACTCCTGAGAAGACGTCGAGAATGCGCGCGTTTTTCAGCAGAAGATCCGCCGGTTCGATCCCGCGGGCAACTCTCACGTATCGGCTATCGTTTGTCATGAGAGGTAAGATTACCACGAACGTGGCACGCAGCCAAGCCGCCGTCCTGGTGATCTCCATGGAATCTGGACACTTCACGACTGACAAGAACATTCTCTCGCCCGCTCGCCATCGTTCACTCAAGCCACCAAGATCGCTGAGAAATAGGCTTCATTCTTGCTCTTTCCGCGTTCTGCCTGTCAGGGCACAACAACAGACACCCCTCTGCTTCTTTGAGAGAGGCTGCTCTTGCCCTTTCTCATCACTTGCAACTAATCGCTCATCACTCCCTAGTTTGCAGCAGATAGCACACCGCCTTATGATCACCTGTGAGGGGGAGAATGTAATGGATGTCACAGATCGTGAGGAGTTTCTGATTCGCCAGATGCGGCTTGCCGACGGCAACTTCCACCTGCTGAAAGAGAACGACGTGCGTGCGATCAACGTTATGGGGCCGGCAGGGTGCGGGAAGACAACGATCATCGAGCAATTGGTCGAGCGCCTCATCTCCTGCGGGCTAGCCGTCGGAGCAATCGCCACAGCCGCAACAGGCGATACTGATCACCAGAGGTTTCTTACCTGCGGTGCGCAGTCAGTAAACGTCCAGACAGGGGAAGAAGGATATCTCGACGCGATCTCTCTTAGCCACGCTCTCACCGGGCTTGACCTGGGGACGATCGATGTCCTCTTCATCGAGAATGTGCCAGGGATCATCTCTCCTGTGGACTACCCACTAGGCACAGACGAAGAGCTTGTGGTTATCCCACTTACTGCGGGGAATGGCGTAGTGCAAAGCTACCCGCGCATCTTCACCCAGACAGATCTTCTCGTCATCAACAAGATCGATCTGGCCAGTGCCCTCAACGTTACCCCCAAGGCAATCTCCACTGAATATGCACAGGTTAACCCTCACGGGAAGGCAGTTTTCACCGACGCCCACCGCGGCAACGGGATTGCCAAGCTGTTGGAAGCTCTCGGCTTCAACTGCAACACAAAGTGGTAGGAGTACAGATTTCTATTAAGCGTAGCCTGATGATACACTTCAAGCCATGAAAAAGGTGATACTGGTTGTCGACGATGAGCGGGAAATCGTCGCTTCGGTCTCTGATTACCTGCGCGAAGCGGGGTATCACCCGATTCCAGCCTTCAACGGGGAGAGCGCACTTTCGGCGTTCGAGGCGGAGGAGCCCGCCCTGGTGATCCTTGACCTTGGTCTCCCCGATATCAACGGAATCGACGTTGCCCGCGAGATTCGCCGTCGTTCCCAGGTTCCGATCGTGATGCTCACCGCCCGATCTCAGGAGATCGATCGCATTCTCGGGTTCGAGCTTGGAGCGGATGACTACATAACAAAGCCGTTCTCCCCGCGTGAGCTCGTCCTGCGTGTGCAAGCACTTCTACGACGGACCTCCAACCCAACCGTAGAGGCTCCCGTGCAGATTGGGAATCTTGTGGTCGACCTTTCTGGTCGCGAGGTACGGCTGGATGGAGCACCGATCGACTTGACCGCAACCGAGTTTGACCTGCTTGCGTTCCTCGTTCGTCGACCAAGCCGCGTTTTCACACGGATGCAGCTTCTTAAAGAGGTACAGGGCTACAGCACACCGGCGCTGATACGGAACATCGACAATCACATCATGAACCTGCGGAGAAAAATCGAGACCGATCCAACCTACTCCCCGCAGATCATCAAGACGGTATATGGGGTCGGGTACAAACTCGTCCTCCCGGAGGGGGGTAAACACGCTGATTAAGGAAATACCTCTCCGCTACAAGCTCTTCCTCGGGCTCGCCATCGCGGTCCTTGCCTCCCTCGGCGTAGTGTACACAGTGGCAACCCACTTTCTCCTCTCCGATACAAAGGGATTCATCGCCACAGAGCACGCGACACAGATAGAGGGGATCAAGAGCGAGCTCGCCGCCTATTACTCCGAGAAGTCAACGTGGGATGGAATCGAGGATGTCTTCTCCTCCCACGGGCAGAACCGCAGCAGCGAACGCGGCCAGGGCGGGGCGTTCCTACTCACCGATCCAGATGGACGTGTTATCTATGCAAGTTCTCCTGGGATGAATCGTCCTGATTTATCTTCCCGACTCCTCTCGGTGAGCATCCCGATAACAATCTCTGGAAAGAAAGTGGGCCTCTTGTTCACCGCACCACTCCTCGGCCAATTTTCCGATGTCGAGGTCAGCCTCCTCTCCTCTGTCCGCCGCACCATTGCCTACGCCGCGGTGATCAGCCTGGGCATCGCATTACTGATCGGTCTCGTATTGGTCCGCTTTGTCACCGCGCCCTTTGCACGGCTGACCGCAGCAACACAGGCAATCTCTGCGGGCGACCTCACGCGGCCAATTCCTTCCAGCAGTAGAGACGAGATTGGGCGACTCGCTCATGTGCTGGACGATCTGCGCGTCGGGCTCTCCCGATCAGAGGAGGCGCGCAAGAGGATGCTTGCCGACGTCGCCCACGAGCTGCGGAACCCGCTCGCCGTTGTTAAAGCTAAGGTCGAAGCAATGCTCGACGGTGTACAACCGGCTGACGAAGAGAACCTATTGAAGGTGAGTGAGCGCCTAGAACACCTGGAAGGGCTGATCGAAGAACTGCAGGACATCGCTCTTGCCGAGGCAGACGAGCTTCCGCTCGATCGCAAAGCGGTCGACCTCAATGATTTCTTCAATGGTGTAGCTGAGGATGCTCGCACACTATTCTCCGAGGAGGGAAAGGAGTTTCACCTCGATATCTCACCCGATCTACCCGAACCCTACGCCGATCCGCGGCGGCTGCACCAGATCGTGTGGAACCTGCTTTCGAACGCGCTGCGCCACACCAAGCCCGAAGACGCAGTTACCCTACACGTCGAGCCTCGCAATGGAGAGGTGCTGATCCAAGTATCAGATACCGGTGAGGGGATGCCAAAAGAGGTAGCCTCCCATGTCTTCGATCGCTTCTACAAAGAGAAGGGATCGAAGGGCCTCGGCCTGGGTCTGGCGATCACTGAAGCACTCGTCGAGGCACACGGAGGGAGAATCTGGGTCGATACCGCCCTTTCTGAGGGAACAACCTTCTTCTTCACCATCCCCACCTCTTCACCTGATTCCTGTTCCTAACAGGTTCCAAAAGGGTATCCACGCCCACTTCTTCTTACCGGTGTAGTCTCTTCTTCGCGGTTCTTAGTGTTTTGTCGACTCCGATACGAGCCAGCCTCCCCCCGTACCACGCGAGACTTTCTTGACGATGCTTCCTCGCCGTACTATGATCATCACGGAGTGCAACTAGAGAAAGCGGCTCGCTTTTCCTTGGGCAAGCGAGCGTTCGTCTTTCCCACCAATGGCGTGAGAGCAAGATCGCGTCCCGCGCCAATAAGGAGGACTGATGATCGGCGTATTCGATTATGTTCGCGTTAGTTCCGTTGAAGAGGGGTGTGCCCTCATAGCAGCACACAATGGCGGTGCCGTGGCTCTTGCGGGCGGAACGGACCTACTCGTCAACATCCGCAACACCGGAAGATCTCCCGACTTGCTCGTCGACTTCAAAGATGTAGCAAAGATGAATCAGCTCGTCACGGACGAGACTGTAGGCGTGAAGATCGGCACCTGCGTTCCCCTAAACGTCATCGCCGATAACAAGGTGATCAATGAGCACTACAGGGCACTCGCTGAGGCAGCGCGCAGCGTCGGCTCCTACCAGGTGAGAAACCGCGCCACGCTCGGTGGCAATATCGCCAATGCCTCCCCCGCAGCGGACACTGCTCCAGCACTCCTCGTCCTCAATGCGTCTGTGAGTGTCGCGGGAAAGGATGGGACAAGGAAGATCCCCATCCGTGAGTTATTCACGGAAGTGAAGAAAACATCGCTTCGCATCGGCGAGGTGATCACCGATATCACCCTCCCACCAGTGGGACCGCGACCCCGCAGCGCGTTTATCAAGAAGCAGCGCGTCAAGGGCCACGACCTGGCGATTATCAACATGGCCGGGTACTACGACCCCGATACTCGCCTATTGCGTATGGCGATCGGGAGCTGCGCCGTAACCCCAATCCTCCTTCCGGAAATCAATCTGTCGGGGCATGAGCCAATCGACGGGCTTGTAAAGCGGCTTAACGCGATCGCCCAGAATGCGATAAGTCCGATCGACGATATTCGTGCCTCGGCAGAGTATCGCCGCGGCCTCGTCCTTGTCCTGCTGCACGACCTCCTTTCAATGCTCCTCGGTGCAGAGGGAGGTGCCGATGAAGCTACATGAGATAACGCTTACCGTAAACGGTACGCGTGAGACGGTGAGCGTCCCCGCCGGGATGACCCTCCTTGAACTGCTGCGCGAGAAGCTGTACCTCACCGGGCCGAAGGAAGGGTGCGGTGCGGGAGAGTGCGGTGCGTGCACCGTTCTTCTCGATGGTCGGCCCGTAACATCGTGCCTCGTTCTCGCGGTGGAGACCGATGGGAAGGAGGTACGCACGATAGAAGGAGAGGCAACCGACGGCCAGTTATCAACGCTGCAGCAGGCGTTCATCGACGCTGGAGCGATCCAGTGTGGCTTCTGCACCCCGGGGATGGTGATGTCCGCTCGCGCTCTCCTTGAACGCAACCCTCACCCAAGCGACGCGGAGATCACCGAGGCGATCGCGGGGAACCTTTGTCGCTGTACCGGATACGAATCGATCATCGCGGCCGTCCGTCTGGCAGCGGAGAGGGGAGAGAAATGAGCGCTACCAGATACGTCGGTCAATCGGTGCCACGCGAGGACGCCATCCCCAAGGTGACGGGAACAGCTATGTTCGTGCACGACATGTCCTTCCCCGACATGCTCCATGCGGTAACGCTCAAGTCACCGCACGCCGCGGCACGGATCGTGAGCATCGACACCCCTGCTGCCAGAGCTTTGCCCGGAGTACGTGCGATCCTTACGGGAGATGATCTCCCCTACCGCCTCGGGCTGTACGTGCAAGACAAGCTGATCCTCGCTCGCGGCCGTGTCCGCTATCAGGGTGAACCAGTCGTGGCGATTGCCGCCGATACGCTGGAGATCGCTCGCGCCGCCTGCGATCTTGTGGCGATTCAGTACGAGACAGAAGATCCGGTTCTCGATCCACGCGAGGCAATGAAGTCGGGCGCGCGACTCGTGCATCCGGATCTTCATACCTATTCCTACATGAAGGGCGTATTCGCCCCCAAGCCGCACACAAACGTCGCTCATCAGCAGAAGATCCGCAAAGGAGACATCGAGGCGGGTCTTGCTTCATCGGACGTCGTGGTGCAGGGGCGCTTCTACAACCCGCCCGCCCCGCACGTGCCGCTGGAGACGCACGCGGTGATCGCCCACGCTCTCCCCGATGATCACATGGAGATCTACACCTCCGCGCAGTCTCCGTACACGGTGCGCAATCTCCTCTGCCTCAGCTTCGACCTGCCACACGCCAACGTACGCGTGCACGTACCGTACATCGGCGGAGGTTTCGGTGGAAAGGCCGGGATTCAACTGGAGCCTCTCGCCTACTGCCTGTCCAAGGCAGCAGGCGGGAGACCGGTGAAGATCGTCGCCACTAGGGAAGAAGAATTCGGAACGCTCCCGTCGCGCCAGGGCCTGCATACCAACATCACCCTCGGCGCCACCAATGAAGGGAAGATCAAAGCCTTGAAGGTTAAGTACGTGTGGGACGCTGATGCCTATGCAGACTACGGAGTGAACGTCGGTCGCGCTGGAGCCTATGCGGGTGCCGGGCCATACAATGTTCCCAACTGCCACATCGACTCGTTCGTGGTGTACACGAACAAGGTCTTCGGCACCGCCTACCGCGGGTTCGGGCACCTCGAGGTGATGTGGGGGGTGGAGCGAGCGATGGAGATCGCGGCCCACAAGCTTGACATGGACCCGTATGAATTCCGCATGAAGAACGTCCTGCGCACAGGCGACACCACAATCACCGGAGAGGTAATCACCCCCGGACACGGTCGGCCCGATAAGTGCCTGCAGGCGGTCGCACAGTCACTCGATTGGGGGAAGAAAGATACTCCCGTAAGTCCAAATAAGGTGTGCGGAAAGGGGATTGCGGCCCTGCACAAGGCACCGGCCATGCCCACGTACACCTCCTGCTCGGCGATCATCAAGCTGAACGAGGACGGCTCCGCGGACATCCTCATCTCCGGAGTCGACATGGGGCAGGGCACGTACACCGCCCTGCGCCAGATCGCCGCGGACGAGTTGAAGCTGCAGATCGAGAAGGTCCACGTAACCTGGGAGTGCGACACCGCGTTCTCGCCCTACGATTGGCAGACGGTGGCGAGCAGATTCACATTCATGGGTGGAAACGCGGTGATCGAGGCATCACGTGATGCCCTCCGTCAGATCAAGGAGGTTGCGGGGATCGCCTTGCACTCCGCACCTGAGCACATCGCCTGTGAAAACGGCGAGGCGCACGTAGACAACCACCCCGAGGTGCACGTTCCCTACGAGAAGCTCGCCCTCGGCTACACATTCGAGAACGGAAACAGTGTCGGCGGACCGATCATCGGCCGTGGCCGCTACATCGCTCATGGATTGACAAACCTCGATCTGGAAACGGGCCAGGGGCTGCCTGCTCAGTTCTGGACATACGGCGCACAGGGTGTTGAGGTGGAAGTCGATACGCGTACCGGTGAGATCGAGATCGTAAACATGGTCACTGCCCTCGACGCGGGGAAAGTGATAAATCCCGTTCTGGCAAGAGAACAGGTGATCGGAGGCGTTGTGCAGGGCCTCGGTTCAACGCTCTTTGAAGGGCTGTTGTTCGATGACGAGGGGCACCTGCTGAACGGCTCGTTCACCGATCACAAAATCCCAACCGCCAAGGACATCCCGCGACACACGGAACAGATCTTCATCGAGACGCCGCAGCCCGACGGGCCGTACGGAGCACGGGGAATTGCTGAGCACCCGATGATCTCCGTGCCATCCGCCGTCGCTAACGCCCTTTACAATGCCCTTGGGATCGACTTCAACACCCTTCCCCTCACCTCAGAGCGCATCTACCGGGCAATTCACAAAAAAAGGACCGATCAATGAGACGGATTACGATCGAAAAGGAACGCTACTACGATTCTGTCTTCCTCATGTTAATTAGCAAGGAAGTTGAGGCCCTTTCCGGGGTCAACTCTGCCACCGCCGCTTTGGCCACGCCGAGCAACATCGAAAACCTGGCCCGCGTCGGTTTCTCCTCGCCCGACCTGCTCGCTGCCGGGCCAAACGACTTGGTGGTGGCGATCGATGCGGAGAATCAACAAGCGCTCTCCACAGCGCAAGCACGGGTAGAGGAGATGCTCAGCAAGAAGAAAGAGGCAACATCCACCGGCACAGCACGTCCATCAACCCTAACATCAGCGATCGCAGCCCTTCCGGGTGCGAACCTCGTCCTGATATCCGTTCCCGGGCAGTACGCCGCGCGCGAGGCGAGGCAGGCCCTGCACAAGAATCTGCACGTGATGCTCTTCTCGGACAACGTCTCGCTTGATGATGAGATCTCCCTCAAGAAGGAAGCGGTGAAGCGAGGCCTTCTGATGATGGGCCCGGACTGTGGCACGGCGATCATCAGCGGCGTGCCGCTCGGGTTCGCCAACGCCGTACGACGAGGCTCAATTGGGATCGTTGGTGCATCGGGAACGGGTATCCAGGAGATCTCATCGCTCGTCGATCGCTACGGGGGAGGGATCTCTCAGGCAATCGGGACGGGCGGCCGCGACCTGCACGAGGAGATCGGTGGCAGGATGATGCTGTTTGGGATCGATGCCCTCGCTGCCGATCCGGAGACAGCGGTGATCGTCGTCGTCTCCAAGGCGCCCGCGCAATCCGTCGCGCAGAGAGTGATCACCAAGCTAGAGAAGCTGGACAAGCCGGTGGTCGTGCAGTTCATCGGAGATGATGATGCGCCGCCACGGGGAAAGATAACCTTCGCCCCATCGCTCGCCGCTGCCGCGAGGATCGCCTGCGAAAACGCGGGCATCAAGATCGTGGACGAGAGTGAAGAGAGCGAGGCACAAATTGAAGAGACTGCTGCCGCGGAATCAAGAAGGATGAGCTCACAGCAGCAACGCCTCGTCGGCCTATTCGGTGGTGGAACCCTGGCGCAAGAGGCGTGGCATCTCCTCCTGAACGTAGGTGAAGAGAAGGTCTATTCGAACGTCGCCCTGGACCAGGAGTTCAAGATACGAGGCGACGAGCCGGTCGACGGACACCTCCTTATCGACCTTGGGGATGACATCTTCACGCAGGGCAGGCCGCACCCGATGATCGAGCCGTCACTGCGCGACGAGCATGTCTACGCGCTGGCGCAGGACGGTAGCGTCGCCCTACTACTTGTCGACCTCGTCCTCGGATACGGCGCTCATCGCGACCCGGCATCAGGCCTGGCAGCGGCGATCGCGCAAGTGAAGAAGACGTTTGCGGAGCGCGGTTCATACCTATCGGTCGTAGCATCGATCACCGGCACGAACGCCGATCCGCAGGGATATTCGCGGCAATGGGCAACGCTTGCAGATGCTGGAGTGATCGTCACGAGTTCAAATGAAGCGGCAACGCAGCTGGCACACGCGATCCTCACTCACATCACGCGGTAAGGGGGAAGATAGAAATGGCAAACGGCACTAACATATCAGCACTCTTCTCCGAGAAGCTTCAAGTAATCAACATCGGTCTGGACGGCTTCGCTCAGACGCTTCAAGAGCTGGGGATTCCGGTGGAGATGATGGACTGGCGGCCACCCGCCGGTGGAGATCAGGAATTGATGGCAATCGTCGATTCACTGCGCAGCGATACTGGTGATGGCTGGCAAGAGGAAATAGCGCAGGCAAACCAAGAGGCAATCAAGCGTCTGTTGGCCGCAAAGCCGGTGATCAAGGGAATTGGGACCGCGATCGACGTCGTTCCCGGGATGAAGAAGAACATGATCCTTCATGCCGGGCCGCCCGTCACCTGGGAACGGATGTGCGGGCCAATGCGCGGGGCAGTGATCGGTGGGCTGATCTACAAGGGATTGGCAAATGATGTGCGTGAAGCGGAAGCCCTTGCCACATCAGGAGAGATTACCTTCGAACCGTGTCACCATCACGCCGCGGTCGGCCCAATGGCCGGGGTGATGACCCCTTCGATGCCTGTGTGGATCATCGAGAACGAGACGTTCGGCAACCGTGCATATTGCACCCTCAACGAGGGGCTAGGAAAGGTCCTGCGCTACGGTGCCTATTCGAGCGAGGTGATAGATCGCCTTAACTGGATGCGTAACTCGCTTGCACCGATGATGGCCGATGTTATCAAGGCCCATGGCGTGATAGACATGAAGAGCCTGATCACGCAGGCACTGCAAATGGGTGATGAGGGGCACAACCGCAACCGCGCTGGTACGTCCCTCTTCATCCGTGAGATCGCGCCGTTCCTCGTTCGTCTCGACCGGCCGCGGGAGGAGATCGCCAAGGTGCTTGAGTTTCTCAACGGGAACGACCACTTCTTCTTGAACCTGACTATGCCCACGGGAAAGGCATCGCTCGATGCCGCGGCGAACATTACGGGCAGCTCGCTCGTCACGGTGATGGCGCGGAACGGGACAGAGTTTGGCATTCGTCTTTCCAGCACAGGAGATAAGTGGTTCACCGCTCCTGCGCCGATGGTCGATGGCCTCTATCTCCCCGGATTCTCTGCTGAGGACGCCGCTCCAGACATCGGGGACTCCTCGATCACCGAGACGACCGGCTACGGTGGGTTCGCCATGGCCGCCGCTCCGGCAATTGTCCAGTTTGTCGGCGGCACGCCGCAGCGGGCGATCGAGTTCACGCAGAGGATGTACGAAATCACGATGGCCGAGAACAACGCCTATCAGGTCCCCGTGCTCGGTTTCCGTGGCACGCCGACCGGAATCGATGTTCTGAAGGTGGTGGATACGGGTATCGTCCCGGCGATAAACACAGGAATCGCACACAAGGAACCGGGGATCGGAATGGTCGGAGCCGGCCTCGTCACCCCGCCGATCTCCTGCTTCCGCGACGGAGCGCGAGCGCTGGCGGAGAAGATTGCAAAGCAAAGCAATTGATAAGGAAACCCGGGAGAACAGGAACAAGACACCGTGTAATTCTAAGCGGTAGGAAAGTTTCTGCACTTAGAGGTAATTTTCCTGAGTTCCTGGCTTCCTTAGGAGATTGAAGGATGTAGCGTCGGAGCCCTGTTCGCATTCCAAACAGGCAGTCTCTGACGTTCGAGTAAAGGAGGAACAATGAAGATAGTCGATCTAACGATACCCCTCGGGATCGCCACGCCACCGTGGCCGACCTACGAACCACTGCAGGTGAAGTACTTCAAGCGCCTCGTCCCAAACGGAGCGAACGGACAGCTCGTCACCCACTCCAACCACGTGGGGACGCACCTCGACGGTGAGATCCACTTCTACACGCCGGGTAAGGACATCGCCTCGCTCGATTTCGACTTCCTCGCCCACGAGGGCGTGATCGTCGATCTCTCAGATGTAGTCGGCGATTACGATATCTACACGTCAGAGATGATCGAAGAGCGTGTCGATGTCAAGGAAGGGGACATCCTGATTATCCACACCGGGTATCACCACTACGGCTGGGATCAACCGACTGCCGATGAAATCCGCTACATGGTGAAGCACCCTGGCCCAGACCGCGAGTTTGCGCAGTGGTGTGAAAGGAAGAAGATTCGCTGGATCGGCGTCGACTGCGGGAGCGCCGATCACCCGATGAACACGATCATTCGCGATTGGATGCCTCGCCAGGCAAAGGAGGCAGACGCCCACTTCCGGGAGAAGTACGGTGTACCGCTTGCCGAGCAATTCGATGACTCCAAGTACCAACTGATGCACATCGAGCTGTTCAACAAGGGGATCATCCACGCCGAGTGCGTCGGCGGGGATATTGACCTGTTGCTCAATCAGCGTGCAACGATCGGCTGCTTCCCATGGCGGTTCGTCGACGGAGAGAGCTCAATCGCGCGGATCGTAGCGTTCGTGGATGATGATCGCTATGAAGAGCTGATGAAGGTAAAGAGCGAGTGCGTCCTCACAAAATTCGGCGACGTCGCTGGGGCAAAGAATCCACATCTGCATGCAATCGGACGGACGTGAAGCTTTTTTGTGTTTCGCTTGTTGGCTCCTTCCAAAGGGCAACTGGATTCCAAGGTGCGCAGGCAAGAAACCAGAATGGCTCACCACAAAAGACACGAAGAGCACGAAGGGAAGAACCAGTCCGGGGAAAAAGCCGTGAGACATACCAGAGGGAGCGTTCTCCGCACTCTCGTCCGTATCGTCGGGCCCTGCCTGTCCTGTGGAGTCCTACCTACTCCACGGGGTGCCTGACGTTCTTCATCTTGAATGAGAACTCTAGTTTCATTCAAGCAACGCGAATCGGCGGACACGCCTATCGTTACCTGGCGGCTCGAGCACGCAGAGGTCGAGTCGTCTCTTCCTTTTCAGGGGGGATCAACCTGCTGTTCGAAGGTGGTGAGGCGTTCGTCCCTGTGCAGACACACGCTGTTCCACTCCATCCCTGGGCTATTCAGGTTTCCGGACACCTGCTACGAGCTGACGAAGGCACACAGGCCTCTTTCGCAAGCGAGGAGATCGCGATAGGCGATACCGTTATCTCGCTTGCCAACGCGAAGGTCGAGCACTTACGCCTGCCGGAGATCTCCAATGAAGAAGCCATGATCGCCCTGAGTCGCTCTTCTCTCCTCGCGCAGTTCATCGTGGAATGTCGGAAGACCCACTCTCGTAACCTCTTCCAGCCGCAGATCGACGCGATTCTCCGCCGCTGGCATGAAAGTGGTGAGATCGACACCATTTTTGACCTCATCGGACTCGGTACTGGTTCGACGCCATCTGGTGACGACATCCTGGTTGGCATTCTCTCGGGGATGTCCATTCTTGAACACGCAGACGACCAGGCGAAGGAATGCCTAATCCGCCTCCGTGCCAGCCTTCAGGAAACTGCACGCGCCCTCACCCCGCTCCCTTCCACCCAGATGCTCCTCACCACCTGTGAACGGTCCTTCGCCGAGCCGATCCTCGCGCTGTTGGTAAATCTTACTTCTTCAAACGCCTCAGAAGATGTCATTCTGAAGAACGTTGAGCATGTCGCTCAATTGGGGCATCAATCTGGTCTTGCAATCCTCTCAGGCCTGACCGGTTTTCTGTGTGCTCATGCAATGCTACACTCCAAGAACCCAGCGCGTACGGAGCAAAGGCAGAAGGAATGAAGTACACGTCCCGACATGCTGCCTCGGAACTCTTCCGACCGCGAACTACTTGAGGATGCCCACAAGATGGCCCGAGAATCAAAGCGGACGGTTCAAGTTGCCTCTAGTAGACAACAATGACTCCCCGAGCCCGGAGTTCATCGATCACGATCATCGCGTCCGATCCCTCTGTGCGATCGAATGGAACAACTTGTCAAGGGTCGGGTAGGTTTCCCCAGTGTGTGGGTGGCTACATGTCCCCGCCCTTTTCCTCCGACGTGTTGTGTTGATGCACCTCCTTTTTTCCGGTGATTGAACCTCCAGTGTCGAGTCTTCTCTGGCGTTGACGATAGCTCTCTCCCGTCATCTCGATGAACTGGGAATGATGGGTGAGCCGGTCCAGCGCGGCTGAGGCAAGGAGTAAGTTGCCGAACACTTCCGCCCACTCCTCTGGTGCCCGGTTGCTGGTGAGGATGATCGACTTGCGTTCATAGCGATCACGGATGATCTCGTACACGTCCTCTACTCCCCTTGTGGACAGAAGAACAAGACCAAAGTTATCCAGGATAAGCACATCCACTCGCAGGATGTTGGTGTACACCTTGTGGAATGTCCCGTCAGCACGACTGGCGTACAGCCTGCCAACCAGATGATGCAGGGGTCGGTACAGGACACGATACCCTCTCTTGATCGCCTCATACCCTAGCCCCTGCGCCAGGTGGGGCTTTGCCAGGCCTGCATCCACCAACCGGTTAAACTTGGCGGTCACAACCATCGTCTCCCCCTTACCTTCGTCTAGTTTGCTCGCTCATCGTGCGTTGGAACGCCATTTGGCTCACGAGCATGAACACGATTGTGAGCTCGCTGATCACCCACGCTCCGGGAAGGATCTTTCCCCAGTTCCAGCCGTGGATGCTGAGCTCGCGGATCGGGTCAACGGCGTAGGTGACCGGATTAATCTTGGAGATCACTGCCAGCCAATGCAGCATCACCTCGATCGGGAAGAGGGCGTTGGTCGCAAACATGAGCGCATGGTGAGAAAGTTGACGATCGCTATCAGCGTTTCTATCGTGCGGATTGAGACGGCGAGCGACAATGACATTCTACTTAGGATCCCGCTAAGATAAGCAGTATCGCAAGTGTGATAGTGAGCATGATCCCACTGGTTCCTGTCTGGAAGCGCACCCCAAATACGAAAGCAATGACGATAATAGCCACCACCTGGATCGCTCCCTGGGGCATCACCGTCAGTAACTTTCCAAACGGGATTGCCCCGCGATGGATCGGGGCAGCAAGCATCTTTTCCAGCTAAGGGTTCCCCCTAACGTGGAGATTGCTCCTCGGATTACGCCCCCGGGATTCACCGTAATCTCCCACTTCAGCAGGGTTCGTTCCTGGAGCCTTGAGAACTTCAGGTTGGAAGCCACGACACTTCTCCTCTGCCATCCATTCCTCGGTACAGATGAAGTTATTTCGTAGCGGAGATGTAGGAATTTCCCGATTGAATCTAACCCCCCTATTCTTGTATGTAATGCTATAGAACCCTAGTCTAACCCCAGTGGGTTGGAAAATTATACCTCTGACTGGGGCAGGAAGGGGATTACTGCCTTTAGGTCCTAGCTAGGAGGTGATTGGAGGGTGGTGGTAGGAGATTGCTGATGCTGCTTGATCATCTTCAGCTAAGCTAAAAGAAAAAGGAGGAGTCTCGAAATGAACGTAGCTCTGAACTTCCTGTTTTGGGCAAGTTTAATGGCTTTATGTGTCCAGGTTGTTGAAAAGTCAGCGGCAGACCGGTTCATCAACATGATGAAAAAACGGTTTTGGTGGGATTATAGCGGAAGAACTTTCTTCTGGTTTAACGCGGCTTTTCTGCTAGTTTACACAGCTGGCATAGTTCTGTATGAAGCTTTGGGTGGTGGCTGGGTCATTTTTCCCTTGAGTTTTGCTTGGATCCTCGTCACAATTGGTTTCTGGCATGTGATTGCAACAGGCATCTGGAGGGAATACTTCCCTGGTCTGATAACAAGCCCCATCCATTGGATTCTCATGTATTTCATAATGAGATACGAGTTAGTGCAAGGCACTATTATAAAGTCCCATTTCGTTGCGAGCGCGATAATTGGAGCGGGCATCGTTGTGCTCATGCTCGGAAGCTTTTTTCTCAGAAGCTTTCTGGCCACATCCCGACGATCGAAGACAAAGGCTGCCGAGAGCAACTAGTCTCACTACCAGGGATATTCCACGGTTGGGCTCAGTGAAGCTCCCCGCCTACAAGGCGGGGCATCGCAAGATCAAGAGCTCAAGAAGCTTAACTGCTCACCAAGAAGCATACAGTTCCAACTGGACATCGAGTCCAGTTGGAACTGCACGAATTCATCCCCTCTTACAAAGCGGGGCATTCTTCGCGGTTCTCGTAAAGAACCGTGCAGTAAGCCCTAGGGGACATCAACTGGATTGGAGTTGGAAAGTGAAGGGAGGGACGAACACCCAACTGAGGGATAAATTGATACAGCTGCGTCAGCGTGTGGCAGAACTCGAGCCGATCGCGACTGAGCGCAACTGGGCAAAGGGAGAGCTCAAACAAGCTTTCGAGGAGCTAAGAAGAAGCTTGGAGGGCACGGTTAATGCCCTGGCGTCAGCAGTCGACTTCGAGGAGCTGAGAAGGAACTTGGAGGACACGGTTCATGCCCTGGCGGTAGCGATCGAGATGAAGGATCCTTTAACCGCTAGTCATCAACGGCGGGTGGCCAAGCTGGCCTGCGCCATCGCAGAAGACATGGCGCTTTCCGATGATAAGATCGAGGGAATCGGCATAGCTGCGATGGTACATGACATCGGTAAGATCAATGTCCCCAGTGAGATCCTTAGTAAAGGTGGTCCATTAAATGACGCTGAATTTGACTTGATTAAAAGACATCCTCAGGCCGGATACGACATATTGAAGGAGATCAAGTTCCCCTGGCCGGTGGCACAGATTGTACTTCAGCACCACGAGCGAGTGGACGGGTCTGGATATCCACAGGGGCTCAAAGGCAACAACATCTTGCTTGAAGCTCGGGTCCTCGCCGTTGCTGACGTGGTGGAGGCGATGTCGTCTAATCGCCCTTACCGTCCGGCACTCGGCATCGACAAGGCAATGGAGGAGATCAGAAAGAACAAGGGGAAGCTGTACGATCCGGATGTAGTGCCTGCTTGCCTGCGGGTATGCAGCGAAAAATCAAGGTCCAAGAGTGTCTCACAGAAGAGAATGAGCATAATACGTAGTTAAGCAATGACTCAATGCAAAATGCCGAAAAACGTTCACCGAGCGTACATACTGGCACAAATATCACCTCCGCAGATAACTTATAACGCAAGAATAACATCCAATACTTCTTATCATTACGATTGGCATGGTTTATCGTACAGAGGAACGGCTCTGGACGCAACGCTCAGAAAGTGATCCAGGCAACGGTTGGAAATTGACCCACCCGCGGCTCAAACTCGGTAGATTGGAGTTAAGACCAAGCTACCGGAGGAAGGATGTTAAGGATGGACCAAGTACATGTTGTCAGGTACAAGGCGTTGGTGGAGGATCAGTCGATGCGTCAGGTGGCGCGTGAAATGGGAATCAGCCGCAACACGGCGCGCAAGTACCTGAAGGTATCGGAGCCAATGCACCATGAGCAGGGAGCACAGGCAAGGCCGGGGCTGGAGAAAGTAGCTCCTCGGATCGATGAACTGCTGGAGGAATGAAGCACCCGCACAACCGCCAAGCAGCGGATCACCGGTACCAGGCTCCATCAACAATTGATTGAGGAAGGGTACAAGGTCGGAAAGACCACAGTGCGGGAGTACCTGCATGAGAAGCATCGTCAAGAAAAGGAAGTGTATATTCCCCTCATCCACCGCTGTGGGGATGAAGCGTGAGTTGACAGAGAGATTCAAGGCGTTGGTCAGTCAGTACCTGTTCGAGCCGTTCTTTGCCCACCCAGGTGAGGGTCACAACAAAGGAAGGGTGGAGGCACGTGGTAAGGGGATCCGCCTTGCACATCTGACTCCAGTCCCGCGCGGTCAGACACTGCACTCGATCGCTGAGGATCTTCTTGCCTCAGTGGAGAAAGCGGGAGAGAGGAAAGTTGACCGTGAAGGGAAGAGTGTGATGGACCGCTTCGCCGAAGAGGAAAAGAAACTGTGTGTTCTACCGGAGCGGCCGTTTGAGGCGCGGCTGGTGAAGCTGATGCAAGTGAGTAAGCAGGCGCTGGTGCGGGTCGACGGAATAAAGTATTCGGTGCCGTCGCACTGGGCAAGGCTGGAAGCGACGGCATACCTAGGAGCAGAAGACATCCGCATCACCTGTCACAAGGAAGAGGTGACAGTTAGCAAACAACGCCGGGGCACTCGTCAGGTGCAGTACCGCCACTACCTGCAGGAGTTAGCGCACAAGCCACAAGCAGTGAGGCAGGTGGCACCGGAGCTGTTAGCGGAGTTAGGCGAGCCATACGGGAAGTTGTGGCAGGTGCTAGCCACCACTCACGGTGAGCGGGAAGGGGTGCGGGTACTTTCTAAGATCCTGGCGGCGGTGCTCGATCATGGTGAACAGGCGGTACGTCAGGCGCTCGCCTCAGGACGGCAGGACCTGCTGGCACTGGCACCACGGCTACAACAGAAGACAGTCAAACAGGTCGACGTGCCGGTGGCATTACAGGGGTATCCCATCGAGGCTGGTTGTGCCGCGAACTACAACATTCTCCTCATGGGAGATGACCGATGAACATGCAGGTAATCGATGCTGTGATCAAGGAGCAAGTTAAGCAGCTAAAGATCCCCGCGATTGGGAAAAGCTACAACGCTCTTGCCCGTCAGGCGAGAGAGAGTGAGTGGTCATACGCGGAGTTCCTACGAGAACTTCTAGATGAAGAGTTGCGCTCAAGGCAGGAACGGACCGCGGCACGTAGGTTGCGGGAAGCACGCTTTCCTGACGTCAAGACACTGGACCAGATTGACTGGGAGGCGATGAACGGGGTAGGCGATGAACGGGGTAGGTAAACAGCGAGTCATTGAGCTCAGTAGCTGTGCGTACATTGGAGCAGCAGAGAATGTTGTGATTGCCGGTCCGATCGGTACGGGGAAGACGCATCTCGCGATCGCCCTAAGGGTGGAGGCTGCTCGTAGGGATACCGGGTTATTTTCACCCGCGCAGCTGATCTGGTGCGGGACCTTCTCGAGACACGTGATGCACGTACGCTGGGAAGACTACATCAACGCATCAAGCAAGCAGCGCTGTTGATTGTGGACGAGTTTGGGTTTGTTCCATTCGACCGTACTGGGGGAGAGCT
>Ga0208279_1000568_pt1 | contig 27746 bp, 27 predicted proteins | sample AntAceMetag02UKM_FD_184766 | JGI IMG/M metagenome (GOLD analysis project Ga0208279, IMG submission 184766) | Saline lake microbial communities from Ace Lake, Antarctica - Antarctic Ace Lake Metagenome 02UKM (SPAdes) (version 2) | ecosystem: Environmental > Aquatic > Non-marine Saline and... | reverse complement strand
GGGTGTGACGATCTCGACGTCGCCGCCGGTGTGTGGGTGGCCACCCACACACCGGCCCGAACACTATGCGTCGGACAACTTCCCAACACAGTAGCATCGGACAATCAAGATACAAGGGTGTGCACTGCACACCGATTCCATTGTTTCATCAGACAGGATGGTGTGCGGTGCACACTCTACGGACTGCCGGCGCAGAGATGACAGAGTCAGGAGAAGTACAAAAGCCTACACCAAAACAGGAGACTCTTCTGATCCTCCGCCCGTTGTTTGTCGATAATACACAAAGAATGTGCTGAGACCTTGGATAGCGGCAATGAGACGAGTGTTCGGAAATAGGTATGCTGTCCCGGAATTCCCCGGGGACAATGCGTTTCGGCTAAGGGCCTCGCAACGATAGGCTTGGCTGTTATGCGGAGGCCTTACATAGATGGTCAGCCATCAAGAGAGACTACATGGTGAGAAGAGATCCCAATAAGACCGCTCGTAACAGAATCATCGAAACGATCAAGCTCAAGCTACGAGGACGCCTTCCCATCGTACTGAGTGAAGTTGGTTTAGAGAGCGAACAATCACTCAATGCCAAAATTGGCAGCAAGAACGACAAGTTCTTTGATCTCAAGCATGACGTTATACATAGTCAGGAGGAGTTTGTTTCGCAATGGCTGGAAGGCTTGAAAATCAGCGCTCTGAGAGATCGCGTGCCCGCTCACGTTAGGCTGTGGCTCGACCTGAAGAGGCACAGAGCTTTTCGTGAATACACTGTGCTCTTTCTAAAGCGATCATATCTCAAGCATTTTGAGGAGTTGTCGAAGAATCGCCCTTCTGTTGAGGATGCGGAAATATGGATCGGTCAGAATAATGCAAACTATGGGCTCCTGGTTAGCCCACGATTTAGAGATGATGAATGGGAAAACGACAAAAGTGAAATCCGCGTATTCAGCAAGGCATATTGGACCATTGGCCACGTGATGGCTACCGGCCTAGTCATACCAGGGAAAGACCGCACTCTCGAGTTCAGCGACATTGATCAGTACCTCCTGTTCTTTCAAGATACTCTCGTGAGAAATTCCGGATCGAAGTACGAGTATGAGATAGCTGGCCATTATTGTGACTATGTACGGGAGCAAGAAGACCCAGAGCTTGTGCCGATGTTGATACCAGAATTCAGGTACGCCGGGCTGCAGAAGAAGCATCGCTACCGATTGGACTATTTGATAATCAATCCGTACACCTTGGACAGAATTGGATTCGAACTATCTCCTTGGTCGACTCATGGCTATCTATCGAAGATTGCTGGGCTGACTCAAAAGGAAATCAACGAGATGGCGGCTGACAATTTCGCCAAAGAGATGCGAAAACACCGGGCCTACTTCAGGAAACACAATGTCTTTTGCCTAATATTAACTGACGATGTATTGAGGGACACAGAAGAACTCTTTGCGGAAGAAATCAAGCCCCATCTGAAACCAGAGAAAACGCAAGTACAACTCTCGTTCCAGATCATGGAGGAATTCTTTGAGGGCTAATATTGGGGCGCACACGCTACGTGACTGATTGCGAGGATTGCGTATGACGGAACAGAAAATAAAACCTGAGAAGATAACAAAGCCAATTCAGTTGCTTGCTGCTTGGTTGGTGGGCTTATTTTCCATCGATAGTTGTTTTCTGTTCGCGGCCGCAAACCTAGAGACAGGCTCCTGGGAGTCAAGAGCTCTAGTGATAGCTGCAATGGTAAATGTTCCTGTGTTCTTATTAGCCTGAGGAATTAAAGGACTGCGGTCCCTTTTTCGGGGGGGCAGTCAGGTAGGGTGTGCACGGCACACCGGTTCTGTTGTTTCGTCGGCGGGACATCCATGATTGCTGACGGTGCTGCGTCGCGGCCTTGATGCAGCGCGAGGCCCTGGCTTGGGCATGAGGAGATGGTGTGCGGTGCACACCCTACTGGCGAATCGTTCCAATCCGAAATCCGCTCCACGCTTCACAGGTGACACGACCCTGTTGGGGCGACAAGGATAGAGACCGATCCAAAACAGTGAGGATTCTCTGGTCCTCCGTCCCTTGTTCGTCGATAATACGAAGAGAGCGTGCTTAGACTTTGGATAGCGACAAGGAGACGAGTGTTTGGAATAGCCCTGCTGTCCGGATTGTTTCAATTCTTGTGAAGATTGGAGATTTTGGCTGTGAACAAGAACGAAGCTACCCTTGCGAGTCTTCTGGCGGCATTTGCACTGGGTGTTCTATTGACCTTACTGTTGACACTCAGATTCGACAATGCACGGTACGTTCCTTATGGTCAGGGAGGAAGCAAAATCTTGGATACTCGAAACGGCCGAGTATATGGCAGAGGAGTGAAAGGGCAATGGGTTCTCGGCGTGAAACGGGTCGGCAAGGAGTAGTCCTGGTCAAGGAAGCGGCGCCAACAGGGCATACCGTAACCAGTCACGTAGGGGGTGCACGGCACACCGGTTCTGTTGTTTCACCGGTGGGGCATCCATAGGTAAACGGTGACAGCCACCGATTAAATGGAGGACATTACGGTTTAATAGGGTGACTGTCACCGTTATCCTCACCTTCTTACGAAGGGGAAAAATAGAACGGCGTTGATCACAGTTACAGAAAGAATCTTACACTACCAGAAGGAGCTATGGAATTGAGTAGGGTGTCCCCAAAACTCAAGTGTGAATTGACTTATGTCACAACGATTGTGAGAATGGGAAGCACGATCGCCTTTGTTTCATGGCTGGTCATAAGGAATCCATTGACTTATGCTCCGGAGCTTCGTGGGCACTGAATTGGCGAAAGGACGGATGGTGAATGTTTAATACGACGACCCTTATGTGGGGCATGCTATTCGGCACTATCGGATTGGCTTTTTTTGTCTATGGCAAGAAACAAGCCGCAGTTGTTCCACTTCTCTGTGGCTTGGCCCTCATGATCTTCCCCTATTTTGTTACCAATATCTATGCGATCGTTGCGGTAGGCATTGTCCTGATTGTATTGCCATTTATCATTCGGGTATGAATTAGCTAGGCATTTCTAGGGACACCGTACTAAATTGGGAGCATGAACCTGCTGCGGGTCTACCAAGCCAATCCCGAAACCGTCACCGCCGCCTTGGCCTGAAAAACCCGAGACGGCATGCTCAAGAAAAATGAAGCCTGGAACCCAAAAACCACTTGATTGCCAAGACAGTCGCTACCGGCTACCGGCTCGGGTATAGACCGGAGTCTGTTCATGAGGCAACGGCCATTCAACAGGTCGCCAGGCTCGCCACGGGGGCCAACTACGCGGGGGGAGAACCTTGCTTGAAGTGCCTTTGGATCTCCTCACGGAAGTCGGGCGTGTCCTCATAGTTGTGCACTTTGGCACCGTGTTGGACGACGGCTTCGAGTAGTTCCTCGGTTGTGTCAGCCGACAGTGCCACGGAACAGTTGCTATCGGGGAAATCCCTGCAGTCGATGTACTGGCGCGCCATGATACTTTCCTTTCACGGGGCTGGGAGCGTTCTTTGCGAACGCTGTACGAAGGCTTACATGCCTAAGGATGCTTTACGGACGGTGGTCAAAAGGGTTCGGCATATTCGAGCGTCTTTGTCTTGGCCTCTCGCACAAGCTCTTCGCTGTCGTCAATGATAGTTTTGTAGGATAGGCAGCTTCCGCCCATGCGGGTGGATTGCCCTTGGGTCTGTCACGGGGCAGGGTGTTCCGTGGTGGGGCTGGGGAGTGCGGTGCGGTTGCCTCTACGAAGGAGATCGGTGGGCGGGACCCACCCTACGATTCTAGGCCCGCATTAACAACCAGCCATAAATGGCAGTCATCCCTAAAATATAAAACGTAATAGCGCGAAACCATTTCCCTGCCAGTTTCGGCGTCCTAATAGGTGCGACGTTCAGGATAGCCAGTGCCATAAGTGTGGTGTAGAGAATCACTACTAAAGTATCATGCGCTATTAATCCATGAAGCAAAAAGACGGCAGAAAGAATGACTACATTATTATCAAGTGCCAGGCCCATGTAAGTCGATTTGTCAACCAGGCCAAAAACACTAAAATAGCTCAGGCGCATCACCCCCGTTGAGACTATCACAAACGCTCCTGGCAGGAGCCAAGGACTAAAACCGCCATAACTCAACAGAACGACGGATGGACAAACACTAAAACTCACAACATCTATCAGGGAGTCAAGCTGCGCGCCAAAGGCTTTATGCTCATCGGTTCGTCCTTTTAGCCGGCGGGCTATAATTCCATCATACCCATCGAACAAAACGGCCCAGAGCATGCCGATCATGGCTGCCTGGAAAACCCCTACGACCGCATAGTATATCCCCAGAATAGCACAAAGAAGCCCTGCCAGTGAACAGAGGTTAGGGGGGTCCCAGGCAAAGGAAACGATGCTCATCCTGGATAGCGGCCCCTTAGGTCGATCTTGCATAGGTACTCCATACTGAAGCATTAACTAAACTGGCCAGCGCTTACTTGTGCCGCCGCCGATTTCACCCGGCGTTCTTCTTTTCTACATCCTTGATACGACTGGAACTGGTAATTTTCACGGAACCCCGTTCGGTCTTATTGACGTTGTAATTTGCCGAATAAACGTCATTGTTTACGGTGACATTGGCAATAGAAGCATTCTCTTTTCGAAGTATTTTAGGAAATACTTCCGCCTGAACTCTTCGGAATTGCGATCGATCATCAATCTCACCCCACAACAGATCTCCTATATGGTAAGAAGACACATCCATCTTATGTGCAATATTGCTGATGCAGTCCTCGTAATTCAGATGCCGATCGAACTGGTTGAAATAAGATTCCGCATACTCCAACATCATTTTAAAAAGTCTGGGTGAGATTTTTGATATGCCGACCAATTCGCGGAGAACACCCGAACCTCCTTTGGCCCTTTTATGATTGGCGATAGTTTTCGGTATCGACCTAACACATTCACCCCGCATTTCAACCCACACCTCATCACCGGCGCCCGTCGGATCGGACGTCAGGATGGCATTGGATTTGTGAGTCGCCACAAGCTCTTCAAGAGCTCGCGTTTCGTAAACGAGATCTGATTCCAACAAAAGAAAACTGCTCGAAAGCAGTTCCTTCGCACAACAAAACGAGTACATACTACCCGAGTGCGCGTAATGTTTATTATCGACGACCCGAATACCAGTGAATCTCTTAGCCAATGTCTCATAGTATTTCGACTCAAATCCCACCACAATAATAATGTCAGCGATACCGATCGACTGCAGTTGCATGACAGAACGTTCTACAATGGGGAAAGCGTTCATCTCCACAAAACCCTTGGGTCTATCTGAAATCACATCCCTGAACCGAACGCCCATTCCGGCCGCAAGTATCAGTGCCGTGTCAATGTGATCGTCTTTGTGATCCCTATTATTTGTAACCATATATGATGCCCTTTCTGAGTATCTAACGAATTCGTGTCGCCACCGCGAGGCTCCAGGAAACAAGAAATCGCGGATTGGGGCCAGCAAATGCATCTTTTACTCGACAAAGTGTTTGCAGATGATAACTCAGCATATTGCATGGTAGCCGTATTGCAAGAGAAAAGAATATCTCTAGCGACCTGTAACTAATCTACGAGGAATCAAATGGCGCATTAACAGGCGAAGTGCAACAGGGTAGGCCGTGACATTGCGTTTACAAGGGGGCGGTCCCGAATGGCGTTCGGCCGGTGGCAACGTCAAGTGAAACGTGGCGATGGGTCCAAGCGGCGGCGGGGCGGTGTGGGGAGTTTTGAGTTCTTAGTTTTGGGTTTTCAGCTTTGAGTTTCTAGATATGACAGGGGGGGCGTCCATAGGTGGCCACAAGTTGACGCGTGGGTTGACGGTCCGGCGTACGATTCCGGTTGTGTTCCTCGATGTGGACGTATTGACCGGCGATGCCCATGCCGACGAGGATTTCTTATGAGAATAACCTGTTTGCGCCACGGCAAAAACCGGTTCTATTCAATGGCCTGCTGTGGTATCATAGCAGCACAGGCCGGCGGCCTGCTTGCAACGGAGCGCCCAGGTTCAATGGGGAATGCGCTATGAAACGCCGAGGCTTCACACTCATTGAGTTGCTGGTGGTCATTGCCATTATTGCCCTGCTCATGGGTGTTCTCTTGCCCGCGTTGGGGCGTGCTCGGAAACAGGCGCGAAAGGTCGCGTGCATGGCCAGTATCCGGGCGTTCACCCTGGCCTTTGCCTGCTACTCCTCGGAAAACGACGACAGAATCATTTCTCTCTACTTCGAGGATGAAGGGAAGTTCTGGTCCGAGACATTGGAGAACACTTACAAGTCGGACGATTTGCGTCTCTGTCCCATGGCCACCCAGGTGCGAAGTGCGGAGACGGAATTCACCCATGGCAACCTGGGCACATCGAACTACGGAGGTCATGACAAATCCTGGTATCATATCCGCGCGAGCAGCGACCGAACGAAGATGTACAAGGGCAGTTACGGCACGAACGGCTGGGTTCATGAGGGACTCTCTCAGACTTGGGGGTTCAGCGTTGACAATCACTGGAAGAAGATGAGTGTTCGGGGGGCCGGCAAGATTCCCCTGATGTTGGATTGTACCTGGGTGGCGGGCTATCCGCTCGATACGGAGGTCCCCCTCTCGGCCAGCGAGTACGCCAGCTTTGAAACAACGGGCGGCATTCTCGGGCAGATCAATCGATATTGTTTCAGTCGCCACGGCCGAACGACAAACTGCTCGTTTCTGGACGGAAGCAGCCGCGAGGTAAAACTGGAAGATATGTGGTCGCTCAAGTGGCATAGGAATTACAGGCCCCGAAGTGACATAAACATTGACTGGATGCGATAATGACACGCAGAGAAGGCTTTACGCTGATTGAACTGCTGGTGGTGATCGCCGTCATCGCGGTCCTGATGGGCATCCTGCTGCCGGCCCTGAAGACCGCCCGGAATCAGGCGCGGCGAGTGGCGTGCAGTTCCAACCTGAGGCAATGGGGCATTGCCATTGCGACCTACGTTGGCGAGAATGACGGGCGTTTGCTGAAGACGGACGATACGTGGGGGGGCGGTCCCGAGGGCATCATTGCGTGGGCCACCGAGGAACGAGCCAAGGCCCACCCCGGGGAGTTCAGCCTGCCGGCGTTCGGCCCTTACATGCCCGGCTTCAATTATGCCCAGCGCGATCTGGGGGACGTCTGGCTCTGTCCGGCCAACAAGATGGACTACTCCTGGATGACCCACGAGCATTGGGATGCGGCGGAATTCATCGTGATGGAATACGCCTACTGGGCCCGCATGGACATCTATTCCGACCACGTGACCCATCGGCGGCAGTTGGTGGACAAGCAGCTCACCGGCGATCGGATTGTCGTCGCCGATGCGTGCTTCCGATTGGGCGGCACCGATGGCTATCTGTACAACCACGGTCAGGCCGGCGCATCGGTACACAGGGATCCTCCACTGTTCAACTGGAGCCTGATGGATACCGGCCCGCCGGCGATCACCGGGCTGAACCGTTGTTTCGGAGATGGGCACGTCGAATGGAAGCGTCGCTCCGAGTACGACGTCGATCTCATGAATGACTGGAACGACAGAACCGAGCCGCGCGTTCTCAGTGGCAACCAGAGTTTCTATTGAACGAAGCATAGCGGCCGGTGGCAGCGCCGCGTACGACTTGTCGATGGGTCTAAACGGAGGCGGAGCGGCGTGGGGAGTTTTGAGTTCTTAGTTTTGAGTTTTCAGCTTTGAGTTCTTAGATATGGCAGGGGGACGGGCCATAGGTTGCCGCAGGTGGGCGCTTGTTTGCGGGACGCCTACCACACGATGAGGAAACGCATGGGCTGAAGCCCATCCCACCGGACTGGTGTCTCCTGAGTAGATCGCCCACAGAAATACTGACTCGACAGTTGAAATGATTTGTGGTATTCGGAAACGCTATGGGTAAAGATGAAACAGAGAAAACAAAGACAAGGGAAAACATACCAAGACTACGACCAACAATTGCCTGCCTGATCGCCTTTCTATTTAGCCTGTGGTGCGGCAGCAATGACGCGGCGGCGGAGCGTCCCATACCCGGAAAATTTCTTGGCTTCAATCATAACAAGGTCGAGAGAAAGTACTTGCTCCACCTTCCCAAGAACCTCCCCGAGAACGCCCCGCTGGTGTTCGTGCTCCACGGCTACCACGGGGACGCCAGAGATTACAGCGAGCTTGGCATGAATCGCGTCGCAGACGAGAACGGATTCGCGGTGTGCTATCCGCAGGGGGCTAGGGATTTCGAGGGGACGCCGCATTGGAACGCCCGGTTAACAATCAGCAAGACCGACGACATCGGTTTCCTCTCGGAGCTGGCGACCCACCTGCAAGAGCGTCACAAGTTGAATCCGGCCAAGACCTTCGTCAGCGGAATCTCTAATGGCGGATTCATGAGCTATACCTTGGTGGCGGAAAGACCGGACGTTTTCAAAGCAGCGGCCTCGGTGATTGGCACCATGAGCGGTTACACCTGGGAACACCGGAATATGATCCGACCCGTACCAATCCTGCAAATCTCGGGCCTGGGCGATGAGGTCATTCCTTATGATGGCAGCATGTCTCCGGCTGGCGGCTGGGGCGGTGCACCCAACCAGGACGTGATCATCGAATTCTGGATCAAACTCAACAAGACCGAGACCGAAGAGGTCGTCCAGATTTCGAGTAAAACAACGGCGCACTACTACAAGGGCGGTGTAAATGGTAACGAGGTCTGGCACTACAAGATTGAGGGATTCGGGCACCGCGTTCCGGGCGAAAGAGAAATGGGGACCACCGCGGTCGACGTGATCTGGAAGTTCTTCAGCAAGTTCTGAATGTGTCCCCGGCAGGCGAAGTGACCAGTTCTGTAGGATGTGCCGTGCACACCGCATGGTGGCCGTGTTCTGTCTGAAGGGATCGGCGGGTGGCAGCGTCAAGTGTGACTTGGCGATGGGTTTGAACGGAGGCGGGGCGGCGCGCGATAGGGCACGCGTTGTCGGCGTGTTCGGAGAGACGAGATGAGATTGTTGGTTGTGACTTTCGTTGTGGTTTGGGCCTTGGCGCCGGCGGCGGCGGGGTCGGCGGCGCGGGATACTCTGGCGTTGACGATTGCCCCGATTCCGGCGGCTTCGAAGGGGGCGCTGGAGGACGGGCGCAGCCGGGCGCATATTACGATCTACGAGGATGGGTACGCCTGGTGTCCGAGCGTGCTACGAGCCGGGGACGGGACCTATCACATGTTCCATTCCCGCTGGCCCAAGTCGCTGGGGTTTCTCTCTTGGCTGACGCATTCGGAAGTGGTTCACGCCGTTTCCGATCGGCCGGAAGGACCTTATCGTGAGATCGGCATCGCGCTGCCTCCGACGGGCGCAGGGCGGGGCGATTGGTTCACGGCGCATAATCCCAAGATCAAACGGTTTGGCGATCGGTACTACCTCTACTTCTGTCAGACGCGGGGCGACAGCTTCGCCACTGACGGCGCGGCCAAGCGGGTCGAGATGGCCCGGACCGGCTACCGGCATCCGCTTTGGATGAACGAAGCCCGACCCAACCAGCGGACCTTCGTCGCGGTCACAAACTCGCTCGACGGGCCTTGGACGGTCTCGGCGGCGCCGATCATCCAGCCGGCCAAGACCATCACGACCCTGACGGTCAACCCGGCGGTGTGCCAGGGGCCGGACGGGACATACTTCATGATCATCAAGGGCGACAAGCCCAAGGCGACCGGGTTCGTACGCAACCAGGCGCTGGCTACGGCGCCGGCGCCCGAGGGGCCCTGGACGATTCAGGACAGGCCCGTGATCGACGATCTGGATACCGAGGATGGGTCGATGTGGTACGACCAGAGTCGCCGGCGGTTCTACGCGGTCTTCCACGCCCACACCTTCATCGGCCTGATGACCTCGGTCGACGGGCTCAACTGGGAGAAGGCCAGGCAGTACCGTCTGTCGCCCAAAGAGATCCGGTTCGACGATGGCAGCGTTTGGAAGCCCCAGCGCATGGAGCGGCCGTTCGTCCTGACCGATGGCAAGGGGCGTCCCCTGGTCCTGTTTGTCGGCTGCAAGAAGGGGAACCTCGCCGCCAACGTCGCCTTATTGCTGTCGACCTCGGGCAGTGCGAACTGAAAAGACAACGGCGACGGCCGGCTATCGAAGGTCGTGACATTGTGATTCGATAGGCGACGGTCGCCGCTATTGGAACGAAGCCTTGTTCCCTCGTGTCGGAGAGGGAGGATGATCGGCCTACGGAATGTCTGATTTGGTGATTTCCTTCACCTCAAAATTCCGCTGGCCGGCGGGGATCTTCACGGAGACCTTCTCTCCCACCGAGAGTCCCCAAATCGCATCGCCTACGGGTGAGTAGACGGAGATACTTCCTTCATCGATATCCGCATCAGCCGGGCCCAGCAACTGATAGGTCACCTTCTCCTGCGTATCGAGATCCAGCAGATGCACCACCGTACCGAACTCGGCCCGGTCGCATTCGACTTTCGTGCAATCAACGATATCTGACTGGTTGATCTGCGTCTTCAATTCGCCGATCTGCCCGTCGATAAAGCCTTGTCGCTGACGCCCGTAGATGTAGGCGCCGTTTTCCTTCAGATCGCCCTGTTCCCGTGCTTCAGCAACCGCGACCCGGACCTCGGTCAGTTCCTTCTCGAGTTCGACTAGTTCCTCCTTGAGCTTGTTGAAACCGGTTTTTGAGATCGGTACAGGGTCAAGCATTCTGATATGCCTCCACGTGCAAAGTAGTCTTTTTCCTCATCTGACTGCCCATCGAACGGGCAGAAGCCAATTGGCCTAACTAGATACTCGAAACGATCAGGTTTTTCAAGTCGTTTTCCTCGGCAGGGGTCGAGGGCGGCCTTGCCGGATTGATTCTCTGCCCGTAGCATGGGGGGGAGGCCGTGTTACACGGACGGATGGCCCGTCATTGGGATCGACAGAAGATGGAAGGGGCGCGACATGACCACAGTTGGGGAGAATGTTCTGAGCCGCCGCGATTTCTTGAGAACCACCGCGGCCTGCACAACGACGTTGGTGGGCGGGGCTCGGCTGGCGGCGGGGGCAGTTGTGGAGGCGGACCCGGGCCGGCGGGCCGAGCCATTCTTACTGACGCGCGGCATCATTCCGGACGTCTACGATCTGGAGAACTTCGATTGGCCCGAGCGGGCCAAGGCGGCCAATCTCACAACGATTGGGACGCATATCACGCCTTCCCAAGTGGCGGCTTTCATGCGATCGGAGGCCGGGCAGCGGTTCTGGAGTAGATGTGCCGAACTTGGTATCGCAGTCGAGCACGAACTTCATGCGATGGGCGATCTGCTGCCGCGCAGTCTGTTCGAGAAGGATCGCACCCTGTTTCGTATGAACGGGCAGGGCGAGCGGGTGGCGGACTGGAATTGTTGCGTTCATTCGGGCCGGGCCCTTTCGATCATCTGTGAAAACGCCGTGAAGTATGCCAAGATTTGCAGGTCTACGACCGGTCGCTATTTCTACTGGATCGACGACAGTCGCCCAATGTGTCGTTGTCGTCGTTGTCGGGCGTATAGCGATACGGACCAGGCGCTGATCCTGGAGAACCGGATATGCAGGGCGTTGCAGCGATATGACAAGCGGGCGAAACTGGCGCACCTGTGCTACAAGAATACGATTGTGCCGCCGAAACAGGTGAAGCCGGAGAAGGGAATCTTTCTGGAATTTGCCCCGATCGAACGCGTCTGGAATCAACCGCTGAGCCAGTCCGACGCTCGTCGCGACAAAGGGACAATGACACACGGCCGGCATCTCGAGGTTCTGGACCAGAACCTTGAGGTGTTCGGCGCCGATGATGCCCAGGTCCTGGAGTACTGGATGGACGTGTCCCTGTTCAGCCGATGGAATCGGAAGAAGATTGTCAAGATCCCCTGGCACCGAGATGTGTTCCTGGACGATCTGCAGATGTATGCCAAGCGCGGTGTGCGGCATGTCACCTCTTTCGGCGTCTACATCAGCTCTGACTACGTCAATCTTCATGGAGAGCCGCCCTTGAGAGCATACGGTGAGGGGCTGTTCACATGTCAGCCGAATTCGACGAGTGCCTAAGCTCTCGATTGCCGACATACCCGTTAGGGACCGACTATTGTGTTCGTCTTGAGGGCATCCGATGAGAATGGCCACCATCCTGTTGCTCTGTGCTCTTAGCTGGGTCTTGTGGACGGGGTGCGTTCCCAGGGGTAACGATGCGGCAAGAGCGCGGAGTGGGAAGTATTACGACGTGACCTTTCGGGAGAGGGGCGGCGTGACTGTTGATGGCAGACTGGACGAGTCCGCCTGGCGGGCCGTCGCGGCCAGAAGCGATTTCAGCTTTCCCTGGCGAGATCGAGCTGCGCCGGCCACGGAGCTTCAGTGTTGTTTTGACCGTCAGATGTTCTACTTTGCTTTCCGCGTTCAAGACGGCGATGTGGTGATTGAAGGGCCCTGCGATCAAGAAACGGTCGTTGCCCGTGAGGATCGGGTGGAGATCTTCTTTTCCTGTGACCCAGAGTTGAGGACCTACTACTGCCTGGAGATCGATCCGGTGGGCAGGGTCCTGGATTATCAGGCCCATTTCTATCGGCAGTTTGACGATCGTTGGAACTGCCCCGGGCTATCGGTTGCCGGCCGTCGGACGGACGACGGCTACGTCGTGGAAGGCGCCATTCCACTAGAGACGTTCAGGGCTTGGGGTATGCTGGGTTCGACGGGGCGTCGATCGCTTCTCGTTGGTGCGTATCGGGCCGAATTCAGCTATGGCAGCGATGGGGCTGTCAGGGAGGAATGGATCAGTTGGGTGCATCCTCGTTCGGAGACGCCGGATTTTCACATCCCTTCGTCGTTTGGGAGGTTCAACTTTCCCTAGCGGCATCTATCCTGCGAGTCGGCGCGCCGGTTCGGACATCTACGACTCAATGGCCTACGATGCAGATGCCCAGTTCGTCGGCGCGTTGGAGGGTCTTGGATTTGTCGATGATGATGGTCTTGCCTGCCTCGATGACGAGGCACCGGGCGCCGCCGGCGGCGAGGTCCTCGATGGTCTCGGGTCCGACGCAGGGGACGTCGAATCGCATGTCCTGTTTGGGCTTGGACGTCTTGATCAGGGTCCAGCCTCCGGACTTGCAGTGCTGGCCGGCCCGCTTGATCATCTGGGCGGTTCCTTCGATCGCCTCGACAGCGATCACCTCCCGCTCCTTGACCGCGATGGCCTGGCCGATGTCCAGGTCCCCCAGCTTCTTGGCCAGGGGCCAGCCGAACTCGACGTCGTGCTGGACCTGGGCTGCCGGCTGCTTCTTCGTCATAACGCCCGAGGTGGCGAGGTCGTCCTGGCAATACATGGTCGAGTTCTCCAAAAGGATGCCGCCGGTGGCCAGTTCGTCGGCTATCGCCGTCAAGAGCACGTCGGTGTGCAGGGGTTTGTGACGCAGCCGCAAATAGTAGATGCGAAAGGCGCGCCAGTCCGGGATGTATTTGAAGATGCGCCACGGCGTGAAGAAGTGCGCCTTGGTCACGTGTCCGACCATAATGGTCTGGGTGACGCCATGTTTTCTCAGTCGGCGAATCCAGCCTCCGGGCCGTGCCACGGCTGCCTCATAGAAGACGTCCACCTCGCTGGCCAGCGGCGGGTCCACGTAGTCGGCCAGGCCGACGCATACGACGCGGCAGCCGGCCTTCCGGGCCCCGGCGGCGACCATGAAGGGCAGACGTCCCCCTCCCGCGATCAATCCGACTGTTCGTGGTTCCATCATTGTCAGGCTAGCGCCATGCCTTTCAGGCGTTATCGTGCGTAACGAGCTTCCGTGCCGACGACGGAGGCTGAAACCGGCAATTATATGGCCAAATCGGAAGGGAGCAAGCCTATAGAGGCGAAACTTCGTTGGTCTGGGATGGCGTGGCGTGGCCCGGGCAGGTCAAACCTCAGGAAGCGGCCGGCTTGATCTGAGACAGGAGACTCTCGAGCACCGTCTTCTGCATCGCCTCGGACGGTTTCTGGGCGAAGCCGTCGTCGGGGTCTTGAAGCACCGTCAGGGCCGGACCGATCGGGTGATACATCTCCGGGTTGGTCGGGCCGAACAGGGCGCAGGTGCGCAGCCCCATGCCGGCGGCCAGATGGGTCACGCCGCTGTCGTTGCCCACGAAGGCGTCAGCGCAACTGAGGAGCCCAACGACGCGCGTCAAAGGCAGATCGCTCACACACCGGGCCGCGCTGCGCAGCTCCAACTTCTCCCGACCGCTGAATCGCTCGGCCTCGACGGGGCCCAGCAGGAAGACCGCTTCGATCTCGGCGGCGCGGAGCCCGCGGGCGACGTTGATGAAGTTCTCCAGATGCCAACACTTGCCTTGTCCGCCGCTGCCGGGATGAAGCACGACGAGGGGCTTGGAGACGTCCACACCCGCTTGATCGAGCAGGTCCAGCCCATGGTCCCGATCGCCCTCGGCGACTTTGATCAGGACCTCCTTTGAAGAGACCTCTACTTTGTCAGGCGAGAGTCCGCCCTCGTGAGCGAACTGCTGGATATAGTATTCCGCCACGTGAGGCGTTTCCCCCTCCGGGGGCTTCAAGGACAGGGTGATGATCTCGGCGCTATGGCTGCAGTTGGTAGTGAAGATGAGGTTTTGCTCGAAGGCGCTGTTCGGCTCGCCCAGGAATGTCACGATCCAGGCGTAGTCGGAAAAGGCGTTGATGAGGGGATCGTGATCGATCAGATCGAATTGGGCCGGCTCAGCGAACAGGCGGTGCAACTCGGTGGAGTCAATCGAGCGGATGCTGCTGACGCAACTACGCTCAGGAAATATCCCGATATACTCGGTATGTCCAACGAGGTCGACGCCTCCCAGTCCCAGCGTCTCCTGCATGAGTCGGGCCAGCGGCAACGTCAGAATGCAATCACCCAGGGCCCCCGGCTGCAGAATCACCGCCCGCTGCGCTTCCTTGGCCATTTGCGCGCCTTTCTCTTCGAGCAAACTCAATATGTCGTTACTGGCCTGCATCGGCGGTCATTGTAGTCGAATGTCAACCACGCCTCAAGCCTCGTTGCGATTGTCTTCTGAGAAAGATGGTCGGCGGGCTCAGTCGTTGATCCGTTCGATCCATCCGGCGCCGGCCACGCGCTGCCGGGCGTCCTGCTCAATGTAGAAGACGGCGAGTTGTCCGGGGGTGATCGCCAGATTCGGCTCGTCGAAGGCCACGCGGACGCCGTCTTCGTCCGGGAATATCGTCGCTGGTTTGCCGCGATCGTTGTAACGGATTTTGACGGTGCCGGAAAACGGCTCGCTTGGCGGGTCGATCAGCCAGTTGACTTTGCCGGTCGAGAGCCCGTTGTGCATGACCTCTTCCTTGGGGCCCAGCACCACCGTGTTGGCGTCGGCGTCGAGACGCGTAACGTAGTAGGGCTTGCCCATTGCGACGCGCAGGCCACGCCGCTGTCCGATCGTGTAGCGGTGGATGCCCTGGTGCGTGCCCAGCACTTTGCCCGCGCTGTCGACGATCGGGCCTTTGCGAACGAGTTCCGGGTGGTGCTGCTCCAGGAGAGCCACGTAATCGTCATCAGGGATGAAGCAGATTTCCTGCGATTCGGCTTTCGTATCGGTGCCCAGGTCCAGTTTTCGGGCGATCTGTCGCGCCTGGTCCTTGGAGTGCTCGCCTAGGGGCAAGAGGACGTGGCTGAGCACCTTGCGATCGACCATGGATAGGACGTAGGACTGGTCTTTGGCCAGCGAGGCGCCCTGATACAGACCTGCTTGGCCGTCTCCGTCGTTCAGTATCCTGGCATAGTGGCCCGTTGCGAGAAAGTCGGCCTCGCGCTCTTTGGCGAAGTCCCAGAGCTTCCCGAACTTGATTGTGCGGTTGCACACGACGCAAGGATTCGGCGTCAAGCCCTTGCAGTAGGTGTCGAAGAAGTACTTGAGAATCTCAGCGAACTGTTCCCGGAGATCCAGAACGGTCAGCTCAATCCCCAGCCTCTGCGCGACTTGCTGGGCGTCGACCTCGGCGTGGCGATTCTGGTCGCTGGTGATCATGAACACGCCCTGACAGTCGTATTCCGCTTCGAGCAGCAGGGCGGTGGCGGCTGAGCTGTCCACGCCCCCGCTCAGGGCGACGACGACCTTGTGCTTGTCCTGACTCATAGTCCTCCATGCGACTTGTTTGCCCCAGACTCGGGGGTCGGTTTGAACTATGGTACGCCGGTCAGGCCTGCGAGTTCTTAACGGCCCGGCGCCACGTCGTCGTAGCCGGCCTCGGCGCCGCCCATACGGAATTCATCGTGGTAGAGCACTCGCTTGCTCACCGCGTCGCTGCGTCGGTCGGGATCGCGCCAGCCCTTGTACAGACCCATCTTGAAGAACGGGCCATGTCGGTCATTGAAGGCGTTCGGTCCCTTCTGATCGATCGCGAGCTTGCCGTCTTTCCAGACCTGCAGGAGTCCGTCCGATCCATAGGACCACGTGACATGGATCACCCAATCGGTCCAGACGCCTTTCCGGTAGGGGCCCAGGTCGTAGTCATGCGTTCCGCCGTATTGCCGCTTGCCGCTCTCGAACGTGTTGCGTTTGGCGTCCCAGCGACTGACCCAGCTCCAACGCCCACTAGTAGTTGACAGGGCCATCACGGGGTTGCGCCAGTTTTCGCCCGCATCGAAGTCGGGAACACCGTGCCATTGGGCGACGATTTCCCAGATGCGATCGGGCTGATAATCCTCAGGCAAAAGGATGCTGAAGCCGTACCAGTATTCCTTGCCGATTTCCGCCCGGGGTCCGCTCACCTCGGTGCGGTAAGAAACGCGATCTTGACGACGGTTCAGCGTGGTCTTCATGGCGTGCCGGCCCGCGCGAGCCGGCCCGCGGGAGACCGCCGGGGCGTTGCCCGAGGTTTTCCATCGCTTCAGGCCGCCATCCTCGAAATCGCTCTCGAACAGCAACCCGCGCCGCTTTCTCTCGGTGCGAAGGATACGCAGGGCGATGTCGTCTTTATAGGATGGGGGCGTCAGGGTATGCGGTCCACCCTCGTGTCGGAAAGAATCTGTTTGGTCAATGTCACCGGTCTTGGTGTTGATCCATTCGGCTCGGTAGGGCCCGCTGGGTAGCTTCACGGACAGTGTGGCCAAGCCGTTCCCATTGACGTAGACGGCGTAGGCCTTGCCGGGCAGGACGAGGGCTCTGGCTGTGGCTCCCTCAGGCGCCTCGGCGCCGATGATGGAATTGTCCGGCTTCATGCGGATGAAGTCGAAGCTGTTGATGAAGTCCTTGAGGATGCGGAGTTGCTTCCAGAGCACTGGGCCGCCCCCGCCCGGTGCGTCGATCTTCATCGTGCCATTCTCATGACCGACGGCAAATGAATAGTCCAGGTTGTTGTACACCGCGCCGCCGGCGACGATGAAATCCCATCCTTCCAGGCGATAGGGTCTGGCCCGCTCATCGCCGGCAAAACCGGTCTCGTCATCCCCAAGGGCTCTGTCCCAGTGGTAGTTTTCCGCGATGGTAGTCGGCGGCTTGGCGTAGTGAAAATTGAAGATGGACACGTGGGGGCTTGGCTTCTCGATCTTCTTGGCCTTGTTGGCAATGTTCTGAGCGATCAGGTGCTTGTGTTCGAATCGAGATTCGGCGCGGGCGATGGTCTCGGCGATGTGATGTTGCCAGTCCATCGTCACGCCGCCAAAGTAGGGCTCGTTACAGATCTCATAATAGACGTTGTCAAAATCCTTGAGGGTCTCAACAACTTTCCGCACCATCGCTTCCTGCACGGCGAGAAGATCTCGGTGTTTGAGTGTGTAGACTTCCGTACGCTCCATGACGCCGACGCCATTGACGTTGTTGCTCGCCTTCATCGGGCTCAGGTGCCACATGCTGTCCTTGTAGAAGGGGCAGAACAGGACCATTTCCACGACGATGTCACGCCGGCTCGCCAGGGTGACAAAATCGGTCAGGCGTTCGAAGTACGCGGGGTCCCATCGCTTCAAGTCAAACTTGTTGCCTCCTCCGGCGTAGCCCGGGGTGTCACTCCGTGCCCAGGGACAGATCAGATTGCCCTTCAACGGAGCGAGTGTGTTGTTGACGATCTTGAAGGCGCCCGGCGGCTCGCAATAGGCGCCGCTGAAGGTGCGCGTCAGGTTGAACCCGTTGGCCTGCAGGGTGTCGAGATACTTGGTGTAGTCGAAGGCGCGATTGAGCACGGCGCCATAGTGCTCGGCCGAGGTGATCAGCACGGTGGACTTTTCCCGCCAGAGAAAATAGTGGGGGTTCTCTGGGTGCAAGGCCAGGGGACGCGCCCCATACGTCGCGGTGCTGACGGCCAGGATTGTGACAATCGCTACGACCGCCAGGGCCCAACGCTCAGGCGCGCCGCCGGTTGCATGGGAGCGGGCGCGGTTTCTGTCTGCGGCTGGAACGGTCTGTTTCGTGTTTGGGGCCATGGTTCACTGTTCCTCATCAATGGGTCGAAGGAAGAAAGCCTATGCCGTCGCGGTACTCGAAACCCTTAAAAAACCGGGAGTTAGAGTGGTATTGTCAGGCCCGTCATTCCGGTCCGGCACGAGAGGCCGAGGCGCATTATACACCGGAAGCGGCCCACGAGCCAACGCGCGAAATTCGGAGATTGACTTGGTTTTTGTTGTAACAAAGCCTCCGGTGCTGCGTCCTAATACATAGCCGGACGCGGTTCAGGTGAGGTACCGGCGGAAGCCGGAGAAAAGGAAAAGGCGAGAGTCCCTAAACGCAGGGAACAGGATAGGAGTACGGCTATGTGCAAGGTAAGCTTCTGTACACTGGTGGCGTTTGTTTTCGTTTTAGCGGCGGGGGGGCAGGCTGAGTCGCAGGTGAACACGTACAGCCAGCATCACCAAACGGACCCGGCCGTAGCGATGAATGACAACGGGGATTATGTGGTCGTCTGGCGCAGTCATGTGGCTGACGGTCGAGGCGGTGGCGTTTATGGACGCTGCTTCAATGGCGATGGAGTCGCCCAGGGCGACGAGTTCAAGATCAACACGTCCGATGTGGGCGTGGATAACTGGGCTCCGGATGTTGCAGTGGCTCCGTCGGGCAGTTTCGTTGTCGCTTGGGTGGCCGCTGCTGATGGCGACACGGATTTGGTGGCCCGCCTGTTTGATGCCGACGGGTCGGCGACGAGCGAGGAATTGCCGGTGGCGGTCTCACCGGACGCGGCGGCGTCGAAGCCGAGCATTGCGATGAATTCGAGCGGCGCCTTTGTCGTGGTCTGGACGAATTGGTATGGCGACGCCTACATCGGACGCAGCTACGCCGCCGGTCGCGTCTATGACGCCAACGGAACGGCTGTGAGCGAAGAAATTGCGATCAGCGATCGACCCCAACAGTGCTGGCCCGATGTGGCGATGGACGAATCCGGGAGATTCGTGGTAACCTGGATTCGAATGGGTGATACGTACAATCGCCCCTATGGCGAGTACATCATGATTCGCCAGTTTGAAGCGGACGGCGCCCCGTCCGGCCGAGAGGTGCCCTTGACGGACGATCTCAACAGCCGGTGGTATGGTCCCTCCGTGGCGGCCAGCGAGGCCGGTGGATTCCAGGTGGCCTGGGCGGTGGGCCCATTCCCTTATGATATCTGCGCCCAGCCGTTCGATTCGGCGGCCGTGCCGATTACACCGCCGTACCTTGTCAACACGACCATGGTGGGCAACCAGGGTCATCCCTGCATTGCCTCATCGGGTGACGAGGATTATCTCATTGTTTGGGATTGTCACAACGCCGACGGAACGGGCTGTTGTGTGATGGGGCAGTTCTGCACTTGCGATGGCGAGATCTGCGGAGATGAGCGGGTCTTGAGCGTCCAGGGGGCCGGACGATGCTGGTATCCCGCTGCGGCCCTGGCGGCCGACGGCCGCTATGTGGTCGTGTGGATCGCCGAGAACCTCGACGGTTCAGGGTACGGGATCTTCGCCGAGGTCGGGACGAAATAACGTCGCGAGCACCTGGGTTGTTGGTTGCTCATGTTCCCGAATAGGTCCCGCGCGCGGCCGGTCGCTCGAAGGCGCCGGCCAAGTCGTTGAGCAGGTACTTGCGAACCACCACATCCCAACTCATGTCACGGGCCAGGCGGTAGCCGTTTTTGAGCAGGGTTTCCATGTCCATCCTATCGGTCGGCAATCGGCGCATGATTTCTGTCGCGACTCTCATTCCCTCGGCAATCTCCATGCCGTCGCGCACGTGGCGATCGATTTGCAGGAGGTCTTCGATGTCGGCCTTGCCGCGGTCGCCCAGGTCGGTGTAGTCGGCCACGATGACGTTTCGCACCACTTGGCCGGCCGTCACGTCGCGAACGAAGCCGGCACAGCCGCAGACGCCGGTGAAGACGCAGATGCCGCCGAAGGTCAGCGGTTCGAGTTGCGCGATGCCGAACGGTTCGTAGATGCTCTGACCAAACTCCACATCGGTTCCTTTGCGGATGTCGAGGAACTCCATGTCCCCCGGCATCTTACTGCCGCAGGACTTCGGATCGAAACCGAACTGGTTGACGAAAACTGCCTTGATATTCTGACTCCGGGCGTTGAACTGTTGGATGGCCGTGTAGAAATCGGCCTCTCCGCCGGAGAGGTCGGGCCACCCCTCACGGTGCGCCACGGGCCAGCCGTACGTGGATTCCATGTGGTGGATGTCGCATGTACGCCGCCGGGAGACCTCCGTGCTCAACAGCACGAACATGGCCGTTTGCCCCCGTTCGCTCAGCCTCTTATCCAACTCGCCCAGGACGTGAAGGTCGCGCCATAGTCCTTTACTACGCACCAGACGGGTCACATGGGTGAACACGTAATCCGGGCGGTACCCCAGTAGTGTCTGGCAGTAGCGCTGGATCTTTTCCTTGGAGGCGAGTTTGTCGTCCACGCTGATCTCGTAGGCGCCGATGCCGTTATAGACGATGTCGATATCTGCGGATTCAAACTCCGGGGCCAGGAAACGCAACTCGTCGGCCACGTAATCGCCGACCGCATAGAGGTGGTCGCAGAACTTGGAAGCTTCGACCAGGGCGTGCTTGAAGTAAGAGGTTTGGCTGCCGAAGACCTCATTGACGCACAACCGGTCGCGATGGGCCTGCTGCATCACGTTGTAGAACATGGTGTCGTGGCCCGGATGCTCCTGCACGATGCGGCGCATCGTCGCTACTTCATGGGCGTAGAAGACGGTGCGGAAGTTGCAGCACGTCTCGAGGATGGCGGCCAGCACGGTCGGCATGCCCATGAACTCGTGCGAGATGACGGTGGTGTGTCCCTCCGCGACGCCGAGCGCCTTGAGCAGGGCGATGGCGGGCGCGGCCAACCGTACGTACCGTTCATACTCCCACAGATGTTCGTGGAAGTGACTTTGGATGCCGAATTCCTCGAAGAGACGTTGCTTGAATTCGTTCAGTCGGCCGGCGTCCATGTAGCGCACGTCGATCAGCAACACCTCGGGCGAACTGTGGACGCCGGTCTGCTCATCGATGAACGTGCGCCGCCCATAGACGATGCCCACGTTATAGAGACTCTCAATGTGTCTGAAGGCGCGGCTGTAGCTCGGATTGATCAGGCCGTCGATCGACGAGTACAGGACCTCGCCATCGTCGCCCAGGCGACTCTCGACGGAGCCTTCGGTTGTGAACAGGGGCTGACGAGAATCGAGCGGTGGACCGCTTCCAGATAGGGACGGCAGGTGAAGAATCCCTGCAGGACGGCTCCGATTCCCCCGATCTTCGCGGCGGCTTCATGGGTGACGTGTACCGCGATATTTTCCTCGGCCATGTGAGATCTCCCCAGTTGTCTACCCGTCGATCCGAGTTGGATGATACCCACTTAAAATGTACGCAACGGGTCACGCGCGGCCAAACCGCCGCGATCAACGGGGGGAGGTTTTCTGGAGGGCCCGAAAAAGAAGGGACCTGATAACGGAGAAGAGGTGTGTTCTCGGAACCGAATCTGGGCGCGACGAGTTCTAGGCAATTCGTGTACGCAGGTTTCGAATGAGCCCGGAGAGCACCTGAGCCGGGACATCCGGTAGTTCCGGCACGAGTGGTTCGCTGCCGGCCATTTGCTCCAGAATCTCTTTGGCCTGCTTCCGGTGCGCGGCAATGGATTCGGCTGTGACTTGGGCCGCATCAAGGTCTCCGTCGGCCATTTGCCGGAGGTAGCGAACGATCGTATCGGTCACTTCGGCTTCATTGGAGTCGGCGCCAGCGGCCGAGGGGGTCGCGGCATCGGGGACTTCTTTCTCCTGGAGAATGTTCTGTGTCAACAGGGACGTTTCGGCCAGGAGTCGCTTCTGACGCTCCGCCTCGGTCTCATCGATCGGCGCCAGGGTCAATTCATCGTCCGTATCCATCTGGGGGACGTAGACGATGTTGTGACAGGCCGGGCACTTGCCGCGCTTGCCGCCGGTTGTATCAGGGGCATCAATCTTTTTTCCGCAGTGCTCGCAGTGAAACTTGATCGACATCTTGACACCTCATCTGAAGCGGTTAGCCTTCGGCGTGGTATTCGGCGACTACATCGGTCGTAATGCCGCCACGCGGGGTGAATCGGGCCGTGATTCTCATCCAGCGCGGTTTGCATGCGCTGCTCAGATCGTCCAATATGTCATTCGTCAGGGACTCGTAGAAGATGCCCTTGTTCCGGTAGCTCTGCATGTAGAACTTGAGGCTCTTCAACTCGATGCAGTGCGGCCCGGGGCCATACTCAACGACGACTTCCCCGAAGTCAGGCTGCCCCGTCTTCGGGCAGACGCTGGTGAATTCCGGGCACCGAATCGTGATACGATACTCCCGCCCCGGTCGCGGATTGTCAAACAACTCGATTGTCTCGGTACTACTCATGCTCATATCCTTTGTTTCACCTCGCCCAATAATATAGTCGCCCGGGTCCCCCGAGACAAGCAATAATCGTGACGCGGGGCCAGAAAAGCGGCGTCCTGTCCGCCGGCCATTGCCTTTGACAGGGCAGGGCCCGGACGATAGCATGGGAGTGTTTGGCTGGACTGGGTATGTCGCCGAGTCGCGATGTCAAAATATGTTTTTTCCCCGGGGAGTGACAGTCGTGGAGGAAAGAAAGGCCGTGGTTTTGCTCAGTGGGGGACTGGATTCCTCTACGACCCTGGCCCTTGCACGCAGCGAGGGATTCCGGTGCTACGCCCTGACATTCCTGTACGGCCAGCGCCACCGCTGTGAGATCGAAGCCGCTCAGAGCGTCGCGCGGTCTCTGGGGGTGCTCGAGCACCGACTGCTCGAGATCGATCTGGGCGCCTTGGGCGGTTCGTCCCTGACGGATTCGAGTCTCGAGGTGCCGAAGGATCGGGACGAACTGGGCGCCGGGACCGACATTCCGACGACCTATGTGCCCGCCCGCAATACGGTGTTTCTGAGCTATGCGCTGGCTTGGGCCGAGGTGCTCGGCCTCTTCGATATCTTCATCGGCGTCAATTCGACCGACTATAGCGGCTATCCCGACTGCCGGGCTGAGTTCATCGCTGCTTTCGAAACCATGGCGAATCTGGCGACGGCCGCGGCGGTCGAGGGCAAAGGCCGATACCGAATCCACACGCCGATTATCGCGATGAGCAAGGCCGAGATCGTGCGCGCGGGGACGGAGCTGGGCGTGGATTATTCGTTGACGCATAGCTGCTACGACCCCGACCGGCAAGGGCGCAGTTGTGGTCGGTGCGATTCCTGTCGATTGCGGCTGAAGGGCTTCGCTCAGGCGGGCCTGGAGGACCCGCTGTCCTATGTCCATCGGAGTCTCTAGGTGCTGCTATGGCGAATCGCGACACCGCATCCTCAGAGGTTCGCATGCATGTCACGGAGATGTTCTATTCCGTGCAGGGAGAGGGAATCCTCAGCGGTGCGCCCAGCGTTTTCGTTCGCCTGGCCGGTTGCCCGTTGCGGTGCCGATGGTGTGACACGAAATACGCCTGGGATTATTCGGTCGGGAGCGACTACGCGATCACGGACCTCATCGAGGAAGCCGGACGGTGGCCTTGCCGGTTTGTGGTGATTACGGGGGGCGAGCCCCTGGTCGGCTCCGACCGGACGCCCCGGGCTGGACTGGTCGATCTGACGCATCAACTCAGGGCCCTGGGCAAGCACGTGACCATTGAGACTTCGGGACTGCGCTTCGTTCCCAATCTGGCCTGTGACCTGATGAGTATCAGCCCGAAACTGGGCAATTCCACACCGTCTCAGGCCGAGGCCGTCGCCGAACACGAACGGGCCCGGGTCGACCTGAAAGCCTTGATCGCCCTGATCGAGGCCTACCCTTGCCAACTCAAGTTCGTCGTCGAGTCGGCCGAAGATATCCCCGAGATCCGGGAGTTGCTGGGCCAACTGCCAACCGTTGCCGGCGATCGCATCCTCCTGATGCCCCAGGCGACGACGCGGGAGGAACTGCTGGCCCAGGCCCCCAGGGTGGCGGATTTGTGCAAGGAGACCGGTTTTCGTTTCGGTCATCGCCTCCACGTGCTCCTGTGGGGCAATCGCCGGGGGATGTAGCCGATTTCGCTTCCGCCCTGGAGGGGCGATCGCCCCGGGCCTCGCGCGATTTCAGCTCGAAGAATCTCAAGAATCGCAATTGACAAGTCGCTCTGCATAGGTGATAATCCCGGTTTTCGCAAAATGCCCGGGTGGCGGAATTGGCAGACGCGCTAGCTTGAGGGGCTAGTGGGCTTCGGCTCGTGCTGGTTCGAATCCAGTTCCGGGCATTTTTTATGCGCCCGGTGGGCGAGGCGATGTCGCTAAAACGCTTATGAAAGGGTCGATCGGTGAGAAGAAGAGCCTTCCTCCAACTGTCCGGAACAACGCTGGCGGCGCTCGGTTCGGCGCCAGGTCTCTCGCAGAAGGCCGTTGCTGGGCCCGATGACGCGCGAAAGCGCCGCCCGAACATTCTCATGATCACCTGCCATGACATCGGCCGCCACCTGGGCTGCTACGGGGTCGAGACCGTCCAGACGCCGCATCTCGATGGGCTGGCCGGCCGGGGCGCTCGGTTCGCCAATTACTTCGCGACCGACTGTGTCTGCAGCCCAAGCCGGGGCTGCATCCTGACGGGCCGCTATCCCCAGGCCAACGGCCTGATGGGGCTGACGCACAAGCCGTGGAACTGGCGGCTTGGCGAGGGCGAGCGGCACCTGGCGGCGGTTCTAAAGGACGCCGGATACGCGACCACGCTGGTGGGATTGCAGCACGTCACGCAAGGGGACCCCCACGAGTTGGGGTATGAGAAAGTGCTGTCCCGCAAGCGCGTCGCCGAAGAAACGGTGCAGGCGGCCCGGCGGGAATTGCAGAACGCCGAGCAAGGGCGGCGGCCGTTCTTTATGAAGGTCGGCTTCTTCGAGGTGCACAGACCCTTCAAGCAGGGCGCCGATACCGCCAAGGGTGTCGCGATCCCGCACCACTTGCAGGACACGCCGGAGATTCGCGAGGATCTCGCCCAGTTTCAGGCGACGATTCGTTTCTTCGACCAATGCGTGGGCCGCATCCTGGAGGCGTTGGACGCCGGCAAGGTCGCCCGTGACACGCTGGTCATCTTCACCGCCGATCATGGCATTCCCTATCCCGGCGCCAAGTGGACGCTCTTCGATCCGGGGATCGAGACCCCACTGATCATGCACCAACCCGGGACGAAGTTGGTCGGTGGCAGGGTGTTCGGGCAACTGATGAGCAACGTGGATTTCATGCCGACGTTGCTGGATTTGGTCGGCGTGGACAAGCCGGACAACCTTCAGGGCTACAGCTTCAGAGACGTTATTGAGGGAGCGGAGATCCAGTCCCCTCGTCGAGAGGTCTACGCCCAGCGGACCAGCCACGCCCTCTACGACAATCTGTCCCGTTGCGTGCGGACCGAGCGGTACAAGCTGATCCGGTACTTCGAGCCGGGACGGACGGTGGTCTATCCCACTGACGCCGTTCCCCAGAAGGTCGCCCAGCATGTGCAGCGTCCGCGTAGGCGATCGGGACAGCGTCCGGTCGTCGAACTCTACGACCTGCAGGCCGATCCCCACGAGCGAAAAAATCTCGCCCAGCAGCCAGAGCACGCCGCGACCGTCCGAGACCTGTCCGACAAGCTATGGGCCTGGATGGAGCAGGTGGGGGACCCCTTGCTGCAAGGGCCCCTGCGGACGCCGTACTACGAGGAGGCCATGCAGGACTATCATCAGCGTTTCGGCAAGCCCTGATCCGTGCCCTACGGATCGCGCGAGTGTGTGTGAAGATATCCTGGCGACCTCGAATTACAGCTCATCAGGCCGACTCTGTCACCCCTGCGCAGAGCCCACCCTGAGCGCAGCCGAATGGGCAGGGGTCCAGGAAACATCGAAGCATCCTGGATTCCCGCCCCCGATCGAGGGCCGTGGGGTGTGCATCGCACACCATCTCGTCATGCCCAAGCCAGGGTCCCGCGCTGGATCAAGGCTGCGACGCAGCGCCGTCAGCAATCATGGATGTCCCACCGGTGAAACAACAGAACCGGTGTGCCGTGCACACCGCAGGTGACTGTCACGACCTTTAATAGGCGGCTGACCCCGTTATTGCCCCCCGAGATTCGTTACAGCGCCCTGCGTCTACGCATCCAGCCGACGAGGCCGGCACCGATACTGCTCAGGAGGAGCGCAGATGGAACAGGGACGGTAGGGACCCCGCGATCTCGGAGTTCAAAATTGTCCAGTATCAATGCCGTGTCTCCCAATTCGTTCGACGCATCACCGATGAAGAACTCCAGAGTATGCGCGCCCGACGATATTGGGTAAATGGCAGTATAATGGTTGTAGTATGGGTAAACGGAGCCATAAGGTCCTGTGATGGTGTGATTCGTCCACCATTTGCTGCTTGGTATGGCAGAGAATGTGCCGTTCGGCGTGCGAATAGCCCGGTCGAATACACTCCAGCCATCCAACTTCATGTCAACGGGGTCTGGGTTTCCACCGTCTCCTTCAGCCGTCAGTACCGTGAACTCCCAGAACACATAGTAGTCCCTATCGGTCACAAACGGCAGTGTCATCTCGGCTATGTCAAACTCGGGTCCAAATGCGCCCGTACGATCAATCCCTGAGCTTCCGGCTCCGGTGGCACCTGGGCCAGTCCTCAGGTACGCGAACTTGCCCAAACTCGCCCACGGGTCAAGGTCAGAGAAACCGGACGCCATTTCAACGGTGACGTTTCCGGTTGTCGAAGTAACAGGTACGCCGGGGGCCAAGCCGACTATGTCTGTCTCAAAATCTGTTATTATCTGTGCGGCCTCAACCGAATGCATGCCGGCCATTACCGCCAAGCAGCCTGCCAATACAAATGACCTCATAATGCTGCAATTTTCTATCATGACCCTCGTCCTTTCTCCTCTATTCCCATGTGGCTTTCTTCGGCAGTGGATGCCTGATTGCCAGTTCTCTGAGCCTCCATGAAGCGACGCTGCACAGCCAACTTTGACTGTAGACAGATTGTACCATTATTCAGTAGCCTTGTCGATACGTATACATACGTAGTTTGGGGGGCTTAGGGTAAATCTGCATTGCCGGCCTGCTACGTGCCATCCTCACACTGGGCCCCAAGGTGGCAGTCAGAAGGTCAACAGGCCCAAACACCGCGTAGCATCTCGGAGACCCGGTCTGAGGCGGCACGCCGAGTGGCACCTATAAAGAGCTCAAAGTCAATCTGGACTTTCCCTTTTTGCTCCCAAAAGATTGGATCGAGAGCAATTCTTTCTTTCCCACTCGACTCGCAAAGCGGATTGTTTTTCCGCGTTGGTCGCC
>Ga0208279_1000565_pt1 | contig 27817 bp, 30 predicted proteins | sample AntAceMetag02UKM_FD_184766 | JGI IMG/M metagenome (GOLD analysis project Ga0208279, IMG submission 184766) | Saline lake microbial communities from Ace Lake, Antarctica - Antarctic Ace Lake Metagenome 02UKM (SPAdes) (version 2) | ecosystem: Environmental > Aquatic > Non-marine Saline and... | reverse complement strand
TTATAGCATGCCTTATTTTATTTTTATCTCAAATTCTGCCTTTATATTTTAATCTTAAGATCTTTTCCCCACTGTCACTTAAGCACTTTATATTTTTGGACAGGCTCTAAATACTTCAAGTACTTTAACTGCTATGCGTCCTTTGCGTTTGGTAGAATTCAGTTTCATTAAATTAATTTTAAAACGTTATCCGCAGAGTTATTAAAAGACCAAAAAAAAGCCCGGAGACGTAACATCTCCGGGCTTCTGTCATTTAAAAACTATACAATATCCACGTCATTGGTACTGGTGCACTCAAGAAAGAAATTATAGCACTTGACCATGTTTTCCTGATCCGCACGAAGCTTCATCGCCTCACGGGGATGCTGATTTAGGCATCCGCTAATCCCGTAGATATCATTATATCCCCACTCTATCTCTTTACGCAGAGGTATAAAGACTTCCTGAATAGATTTATATATCGGCTTAACATCAAACTTTGGATTTTTAAGAAACATTAAAAGCAGCTCAAGGTTGCAATTTCCAGCCCCTCTTCCAATACCATTAATGGTCGCATCCAGAAGGTTCACCCCCTCAATGATCGCCTGCTGGGTATTTGAGAAACCCAGCTGCTGATTGTTGTGCGCATGGAAACCCAGTTCCTTGTCCGGAGCATATTTTTTATACATATTCAGATAATAGGTTACCTGTTCCGAATAAAAAGCGCCGTAGCTGTCCACCAGATACAGATAGTCCACCTCTTTTGTCTCATTCACCTGTCCCAGCGCTTCAATCAGGTCGCTTTCAATGGCCGCAGAAGTCGCCATAATATTGATCGTTGTCAAATAGCCCTGGTCTTTGGACCGTTTGGCAAGGTCGATCCCCTTGTCAATGTCCGGCACATAACAGGCCGTACGGATCATATCCACCGGGCTCTGATCACAGGGGGCGAGATTGTTAATATCCACACGGCCCACATCAAACATGACTGCGATCAGGGGCGGATTCTCGCATTCATGAGAATCCATGATCCGCCGGATATCATCATCATCACAAAAATTCCACAAGCCGTATTCACTTCTTTTATAGGTATCGCTTTCAACCAGTTTTTTACCGAACTCTATCATGTCCACACCAGCATCGCATACTGCCCGGTAAACCGATTTCACAAAATCATCAGTGAACTGATAATTATTAATAAGACCGCCGTCGCGGATCGTGCAGTCAAGTACTTTGATTTCCGGCCGATACATTAGAATCTCTTTTAATTGGTTTAATTAATTTTCCAGGTGAAAATCTAACTATTTCAGATCGGTCAGTCTATACTGACAGCGTATTTTGCCTTACCTTCTTCATACAGGTTTCCGCCATGTATGTCATTGATTACCGTTGCCGGAAAATCAACGACTTCTATCCTGCGAAGCGCCTCCGCGCCAAGATCGTCATAGGCGATGACTTCTGCTTTTTTGATGCATTTTGAAATAAGCGCTCCGGCTCCGCCAAGTCCTGCAAAATAAACCGCTTTATACTTCTTTATCGCATCAAGCACGGGCTGAGTCCTGGCACCTTTGCCTATCATTCCTTTTAAACCGATCTCCATAAGCCTTGGCGCATAAACATCCATTCTGCCGCTTGTGGTCGGACCGGCAGCGCCTATTACCCCGCCCGGCTTAGCCGGAGAAGGACCCATATAATATAGGGTCTGTCCGTCAACTTCAAAAGGAAGTTTTTCACCCTTATCAATCGCTTCAACCAGCCTCTTATGAGCAGCATCACGGGCCACATAAAGTACTCCGGTCATAAGAACCTGATCCCCGGCTTTAAGCCCTTCCAGTATTGCTAATTCGATCGGCAGCTTTATTTTCTGAGGCATGACATCTTCCTTTTTACAGGCTTTTGGTTTTAATTAATGTTACTCCCTGAATCTGCATAAATCATCTTCATCTCATTTTCAAGCTAGAACATCCCGGCAACCTGGGCAGCCAACCTATTCATGATCGCCTGGCAGGCCTCCTGCCGGTTGATGTTTGTCTGCTCTGCCTTAACAACAATTCGCGTCCTGTATTCCTGAAAAGAAGACTTAATCTCTCGGCTCGTTGAAAAAGTGGTCGATGACCCCTGTTTTGCATTGGTGTTCATTGTTCCGGTAACCCCGCCGTCAACTCTTTCTTTTAGCTGGATATCAACAGAGCCAAGGTATGTATCTATACCTGCCATTGAGCCCAAAAGACCGCCTGCAATACTTCCCAGCACAGCTCCTGCTGCACCGGCGGCAATTGAACCGCCGCCGTGGCCGATCTGACTGCCTGCCAATCCGCCTCCAAAACCGCCCAAAAGCATTCCCTCCTGGGTCATGGTATCGCGTTCAGCCCCCATATACAGAAGATTGGCCTGAATCGTGTAGCCGGCCTGAGAAGGTTTATTGGTTATGGTATAGCCCTTTGAAGCAATTTTAACTCTTAGGAGCTCACCAAAATCTATTTCCTGAAAATCAGAGGTATTGGTAACCCTGACATAAACTAAATTATTTTTTTCCAGCATTTCAGGATCCAGAAAAATGGTGTCCGACATCTTTGCCGTCACCTTCAGCTGGCGGCTGTCTATGGCCCTGCCGGCTGTACAGCCGGACAGTACAACAGCGGCAAATACGATCAATATGCATAACATAGTGGTTGATGTTTTGATATTTTTCATCTTCTTCTCCTTTTGATATTAAAACTAAAAATTAGTATACCCTGCCTATAATTATAGCAGGGTATCATGATTATCTTTAATAAAAAACAGGCCCTTTGTGACGATCAGTCATCATCCTTATTATAATAACCATCCTGATAAAGCCGTTCATCATCTTTGCGCTGCAGATTTACAAGATAAATACACAGGGCAATTATCACCCAAAGCGCGATCAGTCCATAAATCCGCTCTTTACTGATTTTGGCTGCCGCTTGAACATCTGAAAGCAATATTTCAGCAGGACCGGCATCGGTATCATCTTTAACCTCAACAGCTTCAAGGGTAGACACTTCCTGTTCCGCACAGTAACCTGTATCCGTTAATACCGTTACCGTAGATAACATGCTGAATAATAAGGTTACGAAAAATAGCATGAAAACCCCTGACATATTTATACGACTCATAACCGTCTCCTGCCTGAATTAAAAATAGTAACCGATTGCAGTACACACCACAAAAACGATAAGACTTATAATACCGATAACCGTAAATATCGGGTTGGCTTCATTTTTCTGAGACTTCCAGTCAACAAAAGGAATAAGCGCGATTAAACCCGCAGCTGCGGAAAGAACAACGATCCCGAAAACCTCACCCTCAATACCCATAACATAGGTCGGTATCCATTTTAAGATCTGGTATACCCATAGAAAGAACCAGTCCGGTTTTACCCCGTCAGGCGCCGGCTTTAAAAAATCAATATCCGGATCCAGGCCTGAGGGCATCAGAACAGCCAGAGTCACCACGACCCCCAGAAGAATGAGACAGTTCACCACATCATGCCATAACAAATGCGGGAACATGGGCTTATAGGGTACTTTCTTCTTTTTCTTCTTCATCTCATTTTCCACAGACATGGGCACGCTCATTCCATGGAGCTGAACCAGCAGAACATGAACACCAATAACGATCAGAAGCGCCAGAGGAAGAATCCCCACATGCATGGCAAAAAAGCGGTTCAGGGTGTGCGCCCCGACCGTTGCACCGCCGCGCAAAAACTCCATGGCATATTTACCCACCACCGGGATCGCTCCTGGAATTTCCGTACCGACGTTAAGCGCAAAGAAAGCCCGCTCATCAAAAGGCAGGGTATACCCGCTATACCCCAGAAAAAGGACCAGAAGCAGCATAATCATTCCGGTCAGCCAGGTCACTTCCCTTGGCTTACGATAGGCTTTTATAATCAGGGTTGAAAAGAAATGGACAAAAAGCACCACGATCATGAGGTTGCTTGACCAGTGATGAACCGATCGGATCAGCCAGCCGTAAGGCACATTGACCATAATCTCTTTTATGCTCTGGTAGGCAGTATCCGCAGACGGCTTATAGAAAAAAAGAAGCAGCGGACCGGTGATCAGCTGGATTAAAAGCAGAAACAACAGCATCCCGCCCATATAATACCAGATCGAATGACGGTGCATGGGAACCATCTTTTTCCGGGCAAGTGTTAGGATCGAACCCAGCCCGATACGTTGACTTACTTCATCTATAACATTAATCATTTTTTCATCTTCCGTACAATTGATGGTTATACGTGATTATTCTCTTTTTTTTCATCAAATGAAACGACCAGCTGTCCGCCTTCTATTTTCATGTCAAACTCCGGAAGCGGTCTGGGAGGCGGGCCCTGAATATTTACGCCCAGATCATTAAAATACCCGTCATGACAGGCACAGTAAAACTTTTTTGAATCCGACTTGTACTGGACAGTACAGTCCAGATGGGTACATTTTGCGGAAAAGATCCTGAGATCACCGTCCGCAGTCTTTAAAAGAACCGCCGGAATATGCCCGTACCTGAAATAGGATGCGGAATTCGGCGCCATTTTATTAATATCCGCGATCGCTATCTTAACCGCCTTGGGAAGCGGTAGCTTTTTCTTATGGAAAAGAAAACGAACCACCGGATTGGCAACATAAGCGGTCAGTGCCGTGAGCGCACCGCCGATCAAACCGGTTAAAAACCATCGCCGCGAGAGTAAGGACTCCTTAAGCTTCATCTTACCTCCTTCTTTTGTTCTTCCGTTGGCCCCGGGATATTAAGAGTACTTAAACATATCTGCCTTTAGCCGGTGGCGATTTATTTCACCAGCCGGAAGAATTTTTTAAATCTGTATTTTATCAGTCTGCGTCTTAATGCTTCTATTGTATCCGTCGGCCTGATATCTTTCGGACAGGCATCAATACATCTGAATATCGTATGACAGGCCCACACGCCTTTCGGGCTATCCACTTTTTCCAGGAATTTATCCCCTCTCTGATCACGGGAGTCTTCCATATAGCGGAAAAGTTTTGCAATGGCGGCAGGCCCCAGATAATCTTCATCCATACCCAACACCGGGCAGGCCCCGTAGCAGCAGGCACAGAGTATACAATTGACATACGGATCCAGTTTACTCACCTGCTCCGGTGACTGATGTCTTTCCTTTTCCGGTTGTTTTGTTTCATCTACATGAAGCCACGGTTCCACCTTCTGATAGGCATCCCAGAAAGGTTTCATGTCAACCACCAGGTCTTTTATGACCTCCATGTTCGGCAGGGGTTCGATTAAAACCTGGTCACCGATAAGGGTTGCAAGCTGTGTCCTGCAGGCAAGCACCGGGGCACCGTTCACCAGCATGCCGCAGGAACCGCAAACAGCGCTTCTGCAGGAAAACCGGAACGCCAGACTGTCATCGTCTATCTCCTGTATGCTCAAAAGGGCTTCAAGCACGGTTGTACCGCTGGGACAATCCTTCACAAGGGTATCGTAATACGGTTCCTTATCAAGATCAGGATTGAAGCGGAATATCTTAAAAGTATATTTAGTATTTTCGTTCTTTAGGCTCATAATCCGTTATCTCCACATCAGTGTAGCTGAACACCGGTCCATCCGGCGAATATTCTGCTTTCGTGTGTTTTAACCAGTTTTTATCATCACGGCCCGGAAAATCAAGTCTCCAGTGTGCACCGCGGCATTCTTCTCTGGGAATCGCACCCCCAACAATCATCTCTGCCATATCCAGCATTCCGCGCAGCTCCAGTACATTCATCAGGCCCGGATTAAACCGGCGCGAAGAACCATTCTGAATGGCCACATTTTTATATCTTTCTTTAAGATCTTTTATTTTTGTATAGGCTTCCTCAAGAAGCTTTTTCTCTCTAAATACACCACATTTATGAAACACCGTTTCCCGCATCTCATTAAGGATGGTCCCCACTGTTTCACCGGTCTGTTCACGGGAGATAAGTCCAGAGACAAGTTCTTCCTGTTTTTTAAGCTCTGCGTTCAGGACAGCTGTATCCGGCTCACCTGCACCGCCTTCAAGATATCGGGGAATGGCCTCACCCGCAAGTTTTCCAAAGACCGTGGTATCCAGAAGCGAATTACCGCCGAGACGGTTGGCGCCATGAACCGAGACACAGGCGCATTCACCGGCAGCATAAAGACCGTTAAGTCTTGTTTCACCGTGAACATTGGTATCAATACCGCCCATGGAATAATGCTGGCCCGGCTGAATCGGAACCGGTTCGTTGATGGGCTCGACCCCGGCAAAATCAAGGGCTATTTCCCTAATTCCCGGAAGTCTTTCAAGTATTTTATCTCTGCCAAGGTGCCTTAAGTCAAGATGGACATACTCATCCTTAAATCCGCGGCCTTCATTGATCTCTGTCTGGATACTTCGGGCAACGATATCTCTGGGGGCAAGCTCCATGGCTGTGGGCGCATATTTTTCCATAAACCGCTCACCCCTGTTATTCACCAGATAACCGCCTTCACCTCTTGCGCCTTCACTCATCAGGATATTGGTCCCATAAAGCGTGGTGGGATGAAACTGGACAAATTCCATATCTTCTATGGGCACACCGGCCTCATAGGCCAGCGCAATCCCTGAACCGGTACAGATCAGTGCGTTACTGCTGCGGGAAAAGATACGGCCGTATCCACCAGTGGCAAGAACGACCACCTTGGCGCTGATCACTTCCAGCCTGCCGGTCGACATTTCCATGGCAACCACACCATGGATACGGTCATTTTCAACCGCGAGAGAAAGAACCAGCCATTCTTCATAAAATTTAACGCCCGTTTGAACTGATCTTTCGTAAAGGGTATGCAGCAGCATATGTCCGGAACGGTCAGCAGCATAACAGCAGCGGGGATACCCCGCTCCGCCAAAGGGGCGCTGTGCGATCTTTCCATTTTTAAGTCTGCTCCAGGGGCAGCCCCAGTGTTCCAGCTCATAGACCAGAAGCGGTGCCTGCTCACACATGACTTTCGCTGCCGGCTGGTCGGCCAGGTAATCACTTCCCTTAACCGTATCAAAGGTATGCTTTTCAATGGTGTCATCTTTTGAGCCCTCAACATTTGCAAGTGCCGCATTCATGCCCCCCTGGGCTGCAATAGAATGCGAACGAACCGGATGCACCTTTGTCAGGACAGCGGTATCATACTTTTCCGACACACCCACAGCAGCACGAAGCCCTGCCAGTCCTGCGCCTATCACTAATACATCATGTTTAATCATGAGTCTTTATTCCTCTACTTATTAATTAGAAGCCGGTTCGATAGATTCCTGCTCAGTCAAACAGCCACATAAAACATACAAAAATATAGGCTACCAGACCTATGGCAGACAGACCCCAGAAGAGTTCCTTCTCTTTTTTAACCCCGAGGTCGATAAGACATGTCCTTAAACCGTAAAGGCTGTGATATATAAAAAGGAATATGACAACAAGGTCCGCAGCCAGATTGCTGTGAAGTGTGGTCCAGTACGGAACAACATCTTCTCCGAGAGCTCCTGCTACACCGAATCCGCTATACATCTTAAACCCGATTAAAAGAATCAGGAGTAGTCCGCTAATCCTGTGAAAAACCCATACAAACATGTTATATCCTCCAAAAATTCAATGGTTTATTAGTGATTGGATTGGTCGGAAAGATTTTTTTTAACATGAAGTGTTAACTTTTGCAAGAAAAATCAAACTCTTTCAATCATTTTACCTGTCTGTTATTTTAATATGGGTCTTAAAAAGAGACAGATTCGTTTTGTTTTGTTAAACCTGTCTTTTTGGCACCAAAAAAAGGGCCAATTCTAGACAAAAAAGATCCGGTAATCTTGTTACAAACAGTTATGATACTTCCCGCAGCCCCGCCTGTAGCGGGATTTCCACTATGTTTCAACAAGCTACGGGGTATCCCGGCAATTGATGTTCGCCGCCTAACGAAGATCCCGCGATTGTGCGGGACAAGGCGACACACCCCGATTTTTATTAGTAATGTTAGAATTGTGCCGATTCATCCCTGCTCAAAAAGCGGGGCTTTATCAGCACCCTCCGGCAAGCCTAATTATTTTTTATGCTGTTTTTAACATCGCATGATTGATCCTCACAAACGCCTTGTCCAAATCAAATTTTTCCCGTTCTTCCACAGTCAATACACCCAGCAATTCATCATCAATACGTGACCGCATCTTCTGAATTTCTTTATCTGAACGGCCAAGATTAATCCCGTACCTGGAAATATCCGGATCACCGCCATCTTCTTCGACCTTCTTCAAAAACAAAATCATGACCTCCTTACGGGCCAAGTCAAATCCATTACGAATGATAAAATCGATATCATAAAAATCACGCGGCGCTATTTTCGGCCTGAGCGCAGCTGCGCGAAGCTTTTCACTCACAATTTCATTGAGGGATAAACAGTTAATTGTGCCGGCCTCAAACAAAGGCTCACCCGTAAACGCATGCACGAATTTATGCCGCACCGGTTTCGGTACGGTTTTCTGGACAGGATTAAACCGCAATCCAATTTCAAACTTGATCGTCTGCTCTGTCGGAACTATCACCGAATCATATGCAAAGGAAAATATGTACTGTCTGGACTCATTACTCCCGGCATGATCAACACCGTCAATCCGCATACCAAACTGTTCTGCAAAAGATTCGATTTTATCCTTAACTGGTTGAACAGCCTTCCTCCGGATGCTTCGGGTAACAGGTTCATCCGGCAGCTGCATACTGAAATCCAGGTCTTCGCTCAACCTGTAATAAGCATAGTAAATTTTATTCAGGCAGGTACCGCCTTTAAAAACAAGGTTATCCGACAATTCATAAATGCGCGAAAGGATCAGGGTCAGATAATAGTCTTTCTCCATCAGCGGAGCATAAAACCCGGTTTGCGAGGCAATACGATCCACCAATTCTGAAAACCTGCTTTTATCATTGTGGATCATTGACTATGGCCCCCCACTTTTTACAGATTTTTCCTCTTCGATCATCGGAAAATGAAATCAAAGAAGTTCCCTGTACACTCTGTTCCAAAGGTCGTAATAGTGCTGCCTTCACCCCTGCCTTCTCAAGAGCCAGACCGATACGCTTTCGTGTTTTGATAGCTGGAAACCGGGTACTGTAATCGATCAGTTTCTTCATGTCGCACCTTCCCCCCCCGGCAAACCTCTCCACAATTTTAGCAGCTTCATCAATCCCGCCAACCGGTTTGTTGTAGTAAACAAGATCAACCAGGGTTCTTTCCTTCGAACTGACCCAAACATCCCAGCCCTTTATGTTTATTTTCTCCAGCCCATACATTTTCTCCGGAGAAATTTTTATAAATTTGAATGTCAGCCCGGCAATTGTTTTTATTTTGGAAATTTTCAGGTTCACCACGTAAACGGTCTGAAACTGTTGATCAATAAAGTTGTAAAAGTTAAACATGGTTGAATAACCGATATAATACGCCTCTCCCGGCGAGAAAAAAACAGGCGGGATAAGAAATTCACTCACGCGCCTGCCCGTAAGCACAGCGTCCAGGGGTACAAAAATATAGACCCCTCTTTTAAGAGGGATAAATATGCGCTTGTTTTTAAGGCTGTAAACCAGCTGGTTCCTGTAAGGAAAATTTTGTGGTAAAAAGGTGTCCAGCTCCTTTGCCGTTACAATATCTTTTCCTTCATAAGTGAGCCTGGCAACAAGTTCTGCCTCTGTTCCGCTCAGGGAAGCTATTGCACTATTGTTATTCATAAATAATCTTAAAATTATTATTCTCAAACAAACATACAACAAAAAATACCACATTTTTTCTATCTGTCAACCGGAATTCAGCATTAAAAAAGGCCCTCCAAGGGTCAATTCTAGACAAAAAAGATCCGGTAATCTTGTTACAAACAGTTATGATACTTCCCGCAGCCCCGCCTGTAGCGGGATTTCCACTATGTTTCAACAATCTACGGGGTATCCCGGCAACTAAACTTGATTATTTTGGATACATGCCGCTTGACTCCGCATCAGGGACGGTCGGCGCGACACGATCCCGACCAAGGTGACCCCGGTTTACCGGTTCAGACATTTTAGCCTGATTTTAAAGAAATACATGAAAAAACAGTCAAAATCACTCACTTGTAAATGCTTCAGTTGGGGGGGGGAACATCAAGTCTAGAAAAAATTAAATTTGCGTGTCAATAATAATGACACAACAAAACATGCTATTGAATACACTGGGTGATTTTAAATGTTCGGAAACTGAAGATTACAGGTTAAGTAATATTTACGAAATCCAACATTCAACTAAAAGTATTATAATGACAGTATATTGCTATCATTACGCCATTAATTAATTATTGTTGACTGCATACTCTTTACATAATACGATTTATTAATCGTGAAAAATTCTGTAATTGATTATAAATTAAGGCGGAATCATATTGAAGATTAATAATAAAATTATCGCTGGTTATTTCCGGATTTAATTCCTCGTCAGCATCATAGCCGGCATCCTTGAAATAATGACCAACAGGTAAAAAAAGACAATGCGTGATCGAAAAATTAGTCTTCCAATAAAACTTGCCTTTGGAACAGGACAGGCCGCCGAATCCATCAAATCAAATTCCTTTGAGTTTTTCCTGATGTTTTACTACATCCAGGTTTTGCACTTAGACCCCATTTTGTCGGGTACCGCTATTCTTCTGGCGCTGGTGATGGACGGGATTACAGACCCAATTGTCGGCGCCATCTCCGATAATTTTCATTCGCGTCTCGGCCGCCGCCATCCATTTATGTATGTATCCGCGATTCCCTTTGGCTTAATGTTCTATTTACTGTTCAGCCCCCCAAACGGTTTATCTGACACCGGTCTTTTTATCTGGCTAACATTTTTTGCCATCGGTTTACGCGTCATGATGACGTTTTTTCTTATACCTTATTATGCCTTAGGTGCCGAGCTGACCGAGAACTACAGCGATCGCACCGCTCTCGTCGCAATTCGAAATATGTTTTCTTTTATCACGGCCATTTTTTTATCAATAGTTGCATTTAGGATTTTTTTTAAAGCAAGCGATGCGTATCCTCAAGGCCAACTCAACCCTGATGCTTACCCCGGCTTTGCGTTGACCTTCGCTATCGTGTCCGTCATTGCCATACTCATATCGACACGCGGAACCCAATCACAAATCCCTTATTTACACACCCGCAAAAGTGATAAAACTTTGTTTTCAGGAAGCTTCAGCGACTTCTACAAATATTTCTATACAGGACTGGGCGATGTGCTGAAAAACCGGGCATTCCTCTCCATCTTTTTGGTTTCCATTACGTTCTTTATTTTAAGCGGTATACAACGAGCACTTGTTTTGCACATGAACACCTACTTTTGGGCGCTCAAAACAGCCGAAATGCAATATTTGTTCTACGCTTTTTTTGCATCCACTGTACTCGCAATACCGTTCATCAAGCACATTATTAATTGGTTGGATAAGAGAAGAACAATGTATCTTGGATTGTCGGTCATCCTGACATCCTATGTGCTACCCACCATCCTGCGCCTCAGCGATTTCTTTCCAGACAATGACAGCTCATTGCTATTACCCATACTGATTTTCAGCCAAATCACAACAGGTTTCGGCATGGCCATTATGGCTGTCGGGTCAGGATCAATTTTGGCAGATATTGCAGATGATCAGGAACTGCAAACAGGCAAGCGCCAGGAAGGTTTGATTTTTTCTTTTATCTCTTTCGCCCAGAAAGCAACATCGGGTGCAGGACATTTCTTTGCAGGTCTCGCTCTCTCTCTGATATCGTTTCCTACGGAAAGAAACGTTCAGCCTGTTGATATACCGGAGGATGTTCTCTTCAAACTCGGTATTGTCTATGGCCCAAGCGTTTTAGTTTTTGGTTTAGTCTGTTTTTACTTTTTCTCTTTCTATAACATCACGCGTGAAAGTCATGAGGAAACCCTGGAAACTTTGAGAATACGACGTTTAGAAGAGACGAGCGATTTGTCAGAAAAACAAACTTGAAATAACTGCGTGGCAGCAACACCCGCAAACGAGTAAAGACACACGGTAAATCACATGCGGCGTTTCCCGCCGCTATAACGACCATGGATGCTGGATAGGATTGGCGTTCCCCCTAAAAACTGAAGTATTTATAAGTTAGTGATTTTGAGAGATAAAAGGATGAACTTAAACATCTGATAATTAACCATTATGTTAAACAAATTCGGTGATTTGTAAATGATTCCGTTTTCTGAAGAACATTCAAGAACCAAAAATACTACTGAATATTCACGCAGCAACTTAAAAAAGGGCCTCACTTCCAAATAACAAGGTCCTGCAAATCTATTGTTTTTTTATTCTCTGTATTCTGATCAGATTTGCACCGTATTTCACTTGAACCCTGGAACCCCCGACCCCTGCCACGACAAAGGCGTGGTTGAACCCTCTTTAAGCTTTAGATTAAAGAATCGCCTCTTTATGCCGTGCACTATGGCACTGGATGTTGACTGCCACCGGAAGGCTGGCAATATGGCAGGGGAATGTCTCCACATGGACAGAAAGTGCGGTGGTCCTGCCGCCAAACCCCTGAGGTCCGGTACCCACTGCATTTACCCTTTTTAAAAGCTCTGCCTCAAGTTCTTCAATTTCCGGATCATCATTTGGTTTTCCCACTTCCCGCAGAAGTGATCGCTTTGCCAGCTCCATGGTCCTTTCCGCAGTACCGCCGATTCCCACACCCACAATTAACGGCGGACAGGGATTGCTTCCGGCCTCTTCAACCGCGTTGGTCACAAAATCAATCACGCCCTGTCTGCCCTGGGCAGGTTTTAATACAGCAAGCTTACTCATGTTCTCACTCCCGCCGCCCTTGGGTGCAACAATTATCTTCAGTTTATCTCCGGGCACGATTCGGGTATGAATAATCGGCGGGGTATTGTCTTTGGTGTTTATTCTGGTAGAAAAAGGTTTATCAACCATTGATTTGCGCAGATACCCCTCTTCATAACCATCACGCACCCCCTGGGCAAGGGCTTCGTAAAGGTCGCCGCCCGCAATATGGACATCCTGCCCCAGATCAATAAAAACAACGGCTGCACCGCAGTCCTGACAAAGGGGAATCTTTTCCTCAGCCGCGATTTTTGCATTTTCCTGAATAAGCGACAGCACCTCTATTGCAGCCTCTGAAACCTCGTTTTCTTTTGCTTTTTTAATGGACGCAAGTACATCCTCGCAAAGATAAAAATTGGCTTCCTGGCACAGTTTTGCCACAGTCTCGATTATTTTGTCGGTTGTAATCTCTTTCATTTTCATAACTCAGCATTTTTCAAGAGGTTAATTCAAAACTTGTCCGTTGTCCGTAGCCTTTAGTCCGTTGCAACTGACAACCAGCCCTGAGCGAAGTCGAAGGGCGAACCACTGACAACTGACCATCTAATTGCCCTGGCAATTAGATCCCCATCACATCAAGAAGCCCTTTAACCGCTTCTGCGGACTTCTTCAGTGCTGCAAGTTCATCATCTGTCAGCTTCATTTCAATAACCTGTTCAATACCGTTTGTTCCCAGTTTCGCGGGAACTCCGGCGACAATACCATTAATTCCGTACTCACCCTCAAGAAGAGTCGCACAGGGGAGAATCTTCTTCTTATCTTTAATAATGGCCTCTACCATCTGTGCTGAAGCCACGCCCGGCGCATAAAAAGCACTGCCGGTTTTTAACAGGGCAACAATTTCTGCACCGCCCTTAACCGTACGCTCTACCATACTGTCGATCTTTTCTTTCGGCAGCAGATCTGATATGGGAATACCTGCAACCGTACACAGCCTTGTAACCGGAACCATGGTATCCCCATGCCCGCCCAGAACACAGGTAAACACATCTTCGATAGAAACATTCAGTTCCTGGGCGATAAAAGTCCTGAACCTTGCGCTGTCAAGTACACCCGACTGGCCAAACACTCTTGTTCTCGGAAACCTGCTCACATGAAGCGCCATCTGGGTCATGGCATCCAGAGGATTACACACCACTATAATAATACAGTCCGGAGAATGTTTGACCACACTTTCTGTTACCTGCTGAACGATCTTACTGTTGGTCGCCACCAGATCATCCCGGCTCATTCCCGGTTTACGGGGGATACCTGAAGTAATTACCACAATGTCAGAACCTGCGGTTTCTTCATAATTATTGGTTCCGATAATATTTACACTGGAACCGATAATCGGACAGGATTCCAGCATATCCAGTCCCTTCCCCTGGGGAAGACCATCAACAATATCCACAAGAACAACATCCGCATACCCACCTTCTGCTATTCTAAATGCACAGGTTGCTCCCACATTACCCGCGCCGATTACAGATACTTTGCTACGCATAGCCGTACCTCCTTCATATAATAAAATTATTAAATAATTATTAACCTTTGGATGATTAAAACAACATAAGACAAAGCTTTTTTTGTGTCAATTAAAAAAAAGATAAAGAAATAAATAGAGAAAAACTGGACTGTTCAGTCTTTATAAAAAAACGCCTAAAGAATCGCTGGAAAAGGATACGCCTGTAGAGTCTCTCGGTAGTTAAGTTGATTACTTTGATACCTGCCATCTGCCTCTGCACAAATGTGTAACATATGCGCGGCATGATTACGACCGATATCCTTAAAACTGCGTGCGTCTCAGTCACAACTCAGTCACGTGAATAATAAATCTTGACTATGATATCAATAGTGATACTATATAGATATGCTCAAGGTTAGCGAAACGATCAAACTAATGAGACAGAATCCCAAAGGGATTCGTTTTGAGGATCTTTGCAGGGTTTGTGATCACTATTTCGGAGATCCAAGGCAAAAGGGATCCAGCCACCGTGTATACAAAACACCGTGGCAGGGAGATCCAAGAGTAAATATTCAGAATGCAAAAGGCAAAGCCAAAGCTTATCAGGTCAAACAAGTCCTGAATGCTATCAGGAGGTTAGAATATGAAAAACCTGAAAAATGATCATTATACATATCGGGTGACATGGTCGGAGGATGATAATGAGTATGTTGGCCTCTGCGCAGAGTTTCCAAGCCTTAGCTGGCTTGCATCCTCTCAGCAAGCCGCACTCAAAGGAATCAGCACTTTAGTAGCGGATGTCGTAGCGGACATGAAGAAATCTCACGAACCAATCCCAGAACCTCTCGCTGGCAAACAATTCAGCGGTAAATTTGTGGTTCGCGTTCCGCCGGATGTCCATCGCCACCTGGCTGTAGAAGCTGCTGAAGCAGGCGTTAGCCTTAATCGGCTGGCAAGTGCAAAGCTTGCGTACTAGGAGGTTGCCCGACAATAGACTTCTACTGCGATCGGCTGCACATTCCGCTGACCACATTGGAAAAGAAACTGGTTTTAGGTTTTGCATAAAGGATGAAAGCCGTTCCTCCAATCCCGAAAACCGGGATGCTCTTCGAGTCCGTCAGGACGCTCTTTTGTTTGATTTTCCGAAACCTCCAAAAAAAAACAGGGCCATCCAGTAACTGAACAATCCTGTCTTCTATAAAATATCATGTAAGAATCAAACAAAAAGGCTTAACGTTGTTTCCATCCGTAAAAAGATTTATTCTGAATCTGGTCACGGGTCTGCATCTGCGTCTGGCGCCCGCTGATTCCCCACAAGTCTTTTTTGCTTTTTCTTTGTTCTTCCAGCTCTTCTTCTTTGATATAATTCATTACGGCAGATATGGCCGCTTTAAGCCTTTTTTCATCACTCACAGGAGAGCTCCCTTCGTTAAACCGTTTAAACTGTTCAAACCGTTTAAACCGATACCCTCATCAATTTATTGGTTCATCAAGTCTGCTTAAAAGATCATTTGCCGCCGAGGTCGGTGAAACCGATCCTTTTTCCACGTCGCATCTAAGCTTCGTTAAGGACTTTCTTACATCATTTTTTCTATAAAACCACTCTTTAATGCCATCTCCCACCAGTGCCTGCATCCAGGCAACCGCCTGTTTTTTCCGTTTTTCTTCAAGCTCGCCGCTATCTGTGAATTTTTTCCGATGATTTAGAACGGTCTCCCAGGTCTTGTCTATATCAATCATCTTTAAAGCGCTGCAGGTCAAAACCGGAGCAGACCAGGTCATGGTCTCCGGCCGCAAAAGATGCAGGGCCGACTCATATTCTTTTCTGGCCTGCTTTGCCTTTTCAATATTATCACCATCCGCTTTATTCACCACCACCGCATCGGCAAGTTCCAGCACGCCCTTTTTGATCCCCTGAATCTCATCACCTGCACCTGCGATCATTAGAACCATAAAAAAATCAACCATTGAGGCAACAGTTGTCTCTGACTGTCCCACGCCCACGGTCTCAATGATCAGAACATCAAAACCAGCGGCTTCACAGGCAATCATGGTTTCCCGGGTCTTACTGGCGACTCCGCCAAGAGTTCCTCCTGAAGAAGACGGCCTGATAAAGGCAGCCGGTTCAATCGAAAGCTTCTCCATCCGGGTCTTGTCCGCCATGATACTGCCGTGGCTCCGGGTACTGCTGGGATCAACCGCAAGCACCGCCACCTTATGCCCCTTACGGATCAGAAACATCCCGAGACTTTCAATAAAAGTACTCTTCCCCGCACCCGGCACCCCGGTGATTCCAAGACGAACCGCTTTTCCGGAATGGGGAATCAGGCTGTCAATCACCTGCCTTGACAAGGCTTTATGATCATGGCGGGAACTTTCAATCAGTGTGATGGTCTTTGAAAGCACCCGCCGGTCTTTATTAAGAACACCCTGAATATAGGTTTGGGGGTCTTTCAAACTTACTTCCTCTCATCAAGCGCATTTAAGAGCTTGTTGGCAGATTCCGTAATCACTGTACCCGGGCCAAAAACGCCCACAGCGCCGGCTTCATAGAGAAAATCATAATCTGCAGGAGGAATCACACCGCCCACAACAACCAGAATCTCTTTTCCGCCCTGTTCTTTGAGCTCTTTAATGATCTCAGGAACAAGATATTTATGCCCGGCAGCAAGAGAGGAAACCCCAACCACGTGAACATCATTTTCAACAGCCATCTTGGCCGCTTCTGCAGGGGTTTGGAACATCGGACTGATATCAACATCAAATCCAAGATCTGCATAGGCTGATGCAATCACCTTAAACCCTCTGTCATGTCCGTCCTGTCCCATTTTGGTCACCAGAATCCTGGGTCTGCGGCCCTCTTTTTCAGCAAACTCATCTGTTCTTTTTCTGACAGAGGCGATAATCTCACTGTCGCCGTACTCTGATGCAAATGCACCGGAAACACACTGGGTGGTTGCCACATAACGACCAAAGACTTTCTCAATCGCATCAGAGATCTCACCAATGGTTGCCCGTGCACGCATGGCCGGGATACAAACCTCAAGCAGGTTTCCATCAGCTGCAGCACAGTTAGTCACAGCTTCAAGCGCGCTTTTCACCTCTGCGTCATTTCTTTTTGCACGAAGCTCTTTCAGGCGTGCGACCTGCTCATCACGGACAGCACTTGAAATAGCCAGCACATCAATCTCCGCCTCTTCTTCAAGCTGATATTTATTCACACCCACAATCACATCCTTGCCCTGATCAATACGGGCCTGTTTGCGGGCCGCAGATTCCTCGATGCGCATCTTCGGCATTCCCGACTCAATCGCTTTTGCCATACCGCCGAGCTCATCAACTTCCTTAAGAATTTTTCTTGCTTCCTGAACAATAGAATTGGTCAGTGATTCAATATAGTATGACCCGCCAAGCGGATCAACAACCTTGCAGATATTTGATTCTTCCTGGACAATGATTTGGGTATTTCTTGCGATACGTGCGGAAAAATCAGTGGGCAGTCCAATGGCTTCATCAAATGAATTGGTATGGAGTGACTGGGTTCCGCCAAGAACAGCAGACAGACATTCCATGGTGGTACGGATGACATTATTATACGGATCCTGCTGAGTCAGACTCCAGCCGGATGTCTGGCAATGGGTCCTGAGCATCAGAGATTTCTGGCTCTTGGGATTAAACTGACGGATAAGATCCGCCCACAGAAAACGGGCCGCGCGCAGCATGGCGATATCCATAAAGAAGTTCATGCCGATACCAAAGAAGAACGAAAGACGGCCTGCAAAGGCATCAATATCCATGCCGGAGGCAAGCGCTGATTTTACATACTCCAGACCGTCTGCCAGAGTAAAGGCGGTCTGCAGGACCGAGTTGGCACCGGCTTCCATCATATGATACCCGCTGATACTGACGGTATTATACTTGGGCATATTCTTTGAGCAGTAACCGATAATATCTGAAACGATCCGCATGGAGGGTGTCGGCGGATAAATATAGGTATTCCGGGTCAGATACTCTTTTAAGATATCATTCTGGATGGTTCCGGCCAGTTTGTCCTGGGAAACACCCTGCTCTTCTGCAGCCACAATATATCCGGCCAGGATCGGCAGAACAGATCCGTTCATGGTCATGGAGACTGACATCTCATCCAGAGGAATACCCTCAAACAACACCTGCATATCCTCAATGGAGTCTACCGCAACACCGGCCTTACCTACATCACCGGCAACTCTGGGATGATCAGAATCATATCCGCGGTGAGTGGCCAGGTCAAAGGCAATTGAAAGACCCTTCTGGCCGGCGGCCAGATTTCTTTTGTAAAATGCATTTGACTCTTTTGCGGTGGAAAAACCCGCATACTGGCGGATCGTCCATGGACGGCCGGTATACATGGTTCCTCTGACACCGCGCACATAAGGATCTATACCGGGAAGCGTATTATCAAATTCTATCCCTTCAAGATCCTCTGCCGTATAAAGCGGCTTAATATCAATTCCTTCAGGGGAAGCCCAGGTCAGAGAATCAAGCGGTTTTCCTCTGAGCTCCTTCTCTGCCAAAGCTTCCCATTTTTCTTTATTTGGATGTTTTCCCATAATAAACTCCTTTTATTTCATAATTCGCAATTATTAAATCGTGAGATACTACACCCCGCTTTTCACTTCTCATCCCTCACTTTTCACTTTTTTCAATTAGCATTCCTGACAAAGTTCCACCAGAACACCGCCGGTTGCTTTTGGATGCAGAAAAGCAATTTTTTTACCGCCTGCTCCGATTCTGGGTGTCTGATCGATCAGTTTTACATCTTTTGCTTTAAGCTCTTCAATAGCGGCGTCAATATCTTCAACCAGAAATGCAAGGTGCTGAAAGCCCGTGCCTTTCTTTTCAATAAACTTGGCTACCGGACCATCCGGCGAAGTTGATTCCAGAAGCTCTACTTCGCTGTCGCCCACAGGAAAAAAACCGGTGGTTACTTTCTGCTCTTCAACTGTTTCGGTTTTTGTACAGCCTATTCCCATAATGTCTGTCCAGAATTTGCTTCCTTCATCCATGCTGTTTACCGCGATTCCAAGATGGTCGATCTTAAGTATCTTCATATTCTTTCCCTTTCAATCGTTTATATATTATTCAATTTTAATGAAATACACACTGCATAGTTTTCCACAGAACTGATTAGTATAATATATAGAGTAAGCACATGTCAAGATTGATAAACAAAAACGCTACCTTTCTGTATTTCCTTAACATTTTACAGGTTAACCCAAACAACCCCCACAAATCCTTCAGTCTCTTCAACTACTTCAGACACTCCAAGTACTTCAGGCACTCTAAGTACTTTAGGCATTTTAGACACTTTAAGTACTTTTCCCATTTACCTTTTGACACTAGCTCTGATTTAAAATATTATTCATTAATAAACAATAATTAATAAATACGGCCCCGATATGGAAACAATCTACCGAACACCCCCCTACAAATTCTGCCCCTTTTGTAAAGGTCATCTCAGTCAGGAAGATCCCTACCGGCAGAAATGCATGGAATGCGGTTTCATCCTGTATCATAATTCGAGCCCCTGCGCAGGAGCCGTCCCGATCGATAAAAACAACAGAATACTCCTGGCAAAAAGAGGCATAGAGCCTTTTAAAGGCGGCTGGAACATCATCGGCGGTTTTCTTGATTATGGTGAAAATCCGATGGACGGTTTAAAAAGAGAAGTAAAAGAGGAAACCGGTGTAGACTGTGACGTCACCGGCCTAATCTGCATGTATGCAGACACTTATGGAAAAAATGGACAGGCTCTAATTAATATGTGTTTTACGGTTAAGCTTCTCTCCGAAGATGTCACCCCTCTTGATGATGTGAGTGAGCTCAAATGGTTCAAACTTAACAGCCTTCCGGATAACATCCCCTTTGAAAGCGACCTGAAAGCTTTAAATGAGCTTAAAAAAATCGTAGCATAAAAGAAAATAGACAGTAGAGAAACACTTTATGGAGAAACATTCACTTAAAGTTCTGGAATTTGACAGGATCTGTGAGTTCCTGAATACCTTCGCCACATCATCCGGGGGGAAAAGAAGGTGCAGAGAACTGGTTCCGGCTTATGATGAAAGAAGTGTGACCACACTTCTTGATGAAACCTCTGAAATGAGAAAAGTTGTGGAGCTTTCAGGACCGCTCATACTAAACTGTGTTTATGACATAAAAGATGCCGTTAAAAGATCAAAAATCCAAAATGCTTATCTCGAACACGAAGATTTTCTAAAAATTGAACAGACTATAGATACCGCAAAAATAATAAAAAACTTTTTCTCGGAATATAATGAGGCCTGTCCGAATATCTTTAAAATAACGGACAGCATCATTATTCTTTCCACGCTTATAAGCAATATCAGAAGATGCGTCTCTCCCCAGGGAAAGATCCTTGACAGCGCAAGCCCTAAGCTTGCCGAGATCCGGGACCGACTGGGCAAGCTTCGCCTGAACGTGTTAAATATTCTAGAACAGATTATAAACAATAACGATCTTCAGCCTGCGGTTCAGGATGATTTTATCACCATACGCAACAGCCGTTATGTTATCCCGGTAAGAACGGACAGAAAAAACATGATTCCAGGCGTTGTCCATGACCAGTCACAAAGCAAAGCGACTTTCTTTATCGAACCTCTTTCCGTGGTCAACTTAAACAATGAACTTCAGAGCCTGCACCGGGAAGAATATTACGAAGAGATAAAGATACTGACTGAACTCACAGAAATGGTCAATGAATACAGCGAAGAGATACTTATTGATCTTGAGATCCTTGAGCATATTGACCTGATACACGCACGCGCACTTTTAAGCAGGGCTTTAAACGCTGTAAGACCTATAATTGATACAAAAGGTGAGATCAGCCTGAAAAGCTGCAGGCATCCCATCCTTATTTCAAATTTTATTGAAGATGCAAAAACAGAGCCCGAGAAAGAAGAACCGGTAGAGATAACGGGCCGGTGGGAATTTAACCGGAAAGACATCGTACCGATAGACATCAAAAAAGAAAAAGACACCCGGATCGTTGTTATTACAGGTGCAAACGCAGGCGGAAAGACCGTGAGCATGAAAACACTGGGCCTTTTCGTACTGATGGCTCAGGCCGGGCTCCACCTTCCTGCTGAAAAAGGAAGCCGTCTCTCGATCTGTAAAAATATTTTTGCAGACATCGGTGATGAACAGAACATAGAAACAAGCCTCAGCACTTTTTCCGCACATATGGCACAGGTAAAAGATATTCTTTTAAATGCGGAACAAAAATCCATGGTCCTGTTTGATGAACTCGGATCAGGCACGGATCCTTCAGAAGGCGGCGCCCTTGCCGTAGCAATACTTGACTCTTTAAAGGAACGCGGCAGTTTCACCGTGGTAACAACCCACCTTAATATCCTTAAAACCTATGCCTACAGCAATGATGATGTTAAAAATGTATCCGTTGAATTTGACCCCGTCACCCTAAAACCAAACTACAAACTGGTTTATGGCGTTCCCGGGATCAGCAACGCACTTGCCATTGCCAAAAATATCGGAATTCCCCAGGATGTTCTTGATAAGGCTGTTACGCATGTTGACATGTCAGACCAGCAGGTCACAAAACTGATACACGGGCTGGAAAACACCCAGCTTGAAATGATAGAAGAAAAAAAAGGAATTGAAAAAATAACAGCACTTGCAAAAAAACATCTCCGGGCAACTGAAGAACTGTTTGGAAAAATAAAGAGCAGAAAAGACAAGATCCTTAAAAATTTTGAAACAAATTCAAGAAAGCTCTTAAGGGAAAGTGAAGATGAACTGATGAAAATCATAAAGGACCAGAAAAAAAGACGGCTGATCAGACCAGATGATACCCAAACCAACCGGGACAAAGACCCGGAAATGTTCCAAAAGGTTAAAGGAAAGCTTTACAGCCGGTTCCCGAGAAAAGACATGCCCGTAATCAGGCCGGAGAATCTTGAGACCGGACAGACCGTCAGAGTCACTCACCTGCAAAAAAACGGAATTGTGGTTAAAGCTGACAACAAGACCAAAAAAGCGGAGATCAGCATTGGAAATATAAAAGTGAAGACCGTTTTCAATGAGCTGGAGCAGATAGACAAAAAAGAAAAAAAGGCTGTGCCCAAAGCAGCCATAACAAAAAAAAACCCGTCTGATAATCAGCCGGTCTCTACGCTGAGCAGCAGTGTGAATGTGATTGGTATGCGGGTTCCCGATGCACTCCCGGTTGTTGACAAGGCAATTGATAATGCACTTTTAACCGGAGCAGTAAATCTTGAAATAATCCACGGAAGAGGTACCGGAAGGTTAATGAAAGCTATTCACGAATGTCTTGAAGAACATCCGTCTGTAAGCAGATTTGACAATGCCCCTTCTGATCAGGGCGGAACCGGGATAACAATTGCAAAGATAAAGTAATTACATCAAGGGTTCAGGGATTCAAGGGGTCGAAAGTAAGTTTACCCAGTGGAGGATGAACGTCGAACATCGAATTTTGAATGAGGAAAAGATGATGCCACAAAAATATGGCCTTGAAGAACGGTTGCTAGGCTTTTCTGTAAGCATTATCAAACTGGTTGAGCACCTTCCAAACACTCGGACCGGCAATCATGTGGCGGGACAATTATTACGATCGGGAACATTTCCTTATCCAAACCACGGTGAAGCCCAGGCAGCGGAGTCGCCAAAGGATTTTATCCATAAATTGCCATTCTCTCAAGGAACTCAGAGAAGCCCAACGATGGCTCCGGTTGATCAAAAAGGTTCCTCTGCTTAAAAATCCGAAACTGCTTGATGAACTTTTGCTGGAAACTGAAGAATTGATTAAGATTTTTGTGACAAGCATCAAAACCGCTGGAAAGAAGAAATAATAAATAAGCACTGAACATCAAATATGAATGCGGAAAAAGAAAAGAAATCAGCAGGAAACAAATGATACTCCCGCAGCAATCTACGGGGTATCTCGGTAGTTAAATTTGATTATTTTAACACATGCCGCTTGACTCCGAACCAAGGTTCAGTGTATGCGTGGCATATTTCCGATCAACTGATATTTATGATTGTTTTTTTTATTCAACGTTGGACGTTCATCTTTTAAATACTTTACTATTTTACAGTTGTACATCTTTTACGCTACGGAATCATATGAACAATCTTATCTCAGCAAAAACAAACGAAAAAAAGATCCTTACGATCACTTGCTTCAGCCATTTCCTGAGTCACTTCAACATGCTGGTATTTCCTGCGCTGGTACTGCCCCTTTCGGCCCTGTTGGGAATATCCATCGGAAGCACCATTGAAATATCCTTCTGGATGTACCTGATGTACGGATTGACCGCCCTTCCCTGGGGACTGGCTGCTGACCGGTGGGGCGCAAAACCCCTTTTAACCCTGTTTCATCTGGGATCAGCCATAAGCTGTTTTGCTGCAGCCTTTTATGCCGGTTCCATAAACGGTTTGGCCGTATCCATGATGGGGCTTGGGATCTTTTCCGGGATCTATCATCCTGCCGGACTGGGTCTAATCTCAAAGGAAACAAAAAAGATCAGCAGAAAGCTGGCCGTAAACGGTGTATTCGGGAGTCTCGGAATTGCCTTTGCAGCTGTGTTTGCCGGATTTTTCAACTCCTATTTCGGACTAAAAACAGTCTTTATACTACTTGGCCTAATAAATCTTTCCGGTCTTTTTCTGATTGCCGGATATAAACCCGTTCAAAAACCAGCAACGGATAAAAAAACACAGGATACGGCTGCATCTTTTCTTACCCCATTCATCATTTTACTGTGCGTCATGATGCTTGCAGGCATCTGTTACCGGGGCTCCACCTTAACGATTCCGGCCTACTTTGAACTGAAAAACAATGATATTTTTTCAATGTGTGCATCACTTACCGGACTTTCCCTGACAAAAAACCTGGTGGCCACCCTTTCAACCACGATCATTCTAATGGCTGGAATTATCGGCCAGCTTTTCGGCGGACGTTTAGCTGAAAAATTCGATCTTCGTTTCTGCTATATCTGCATGCATCTTGTTATTATTCCGGTGGCGTTTTTAATGGCAAAAACAGCGAACTTTCCCCTCATCGTTCTGGGGATGTTATATTTTTTCTTTCTGCTTGGAACCCAGCCCATAGAAAACACCCTGGTGGCAAAATTAACCCCGAAAAGGTTTCTTTCTACAGCATACGGATTAAAATTTATCTTTACCTTCGGTGTGGGGGCCCTTTCTGTTAAAGCCATCAAGCAGATTGAAACATCCTTCGGCATCGAAAACATCTTTACCTTCCTGGGAATAGTTTCAATGATCCTGGTATCAGTGATCGGTCTTTTAATACTTGTCACCTCAAAGCATAACATCAGGTGATAGAAATCAGGTTTCTGGTTTTTGTATACATCAACCCTACAAAATACAACTTGATATATACCCTCCCCTCACATCATATGAATTTTTCAAAAAGAATAATAAAAAGTCCTAAAATATATTTTTTTGATACGGGACTCCTCTGTTTTTTATTAAGGATTAGAAACCCTCAGGATATCCTGACGCATAACATGAGAGGTTCAATTTTTGAAAGTTTCATAATATCAGAGATATATAAAACTTTTACACATGCTGGAGAAATTCCCCCTCTTTATTTTTGGCGAGATAAAACCGGACATGAAGTTGATTTAATAATTGAAGCAAGTGAAAAACTAATCCCAATTGAAATAAAATCCGGAGAAACTATCTCTAGCTCATTTTTAAACAATCTAAAATATTACATGTCACTTAAAGGTAACAACACATCAGCAGGAAGTCTTGTTTACGGTGGGAACAAACATTATCAAAGAGAAAGGATAACTATAAAAACATGGTTCCAATGTTCATAACAACACCTGTTTTTATGCTTACCAGCTTTATATGCCTTAAAAGACACTTTAAGTACTTCAACTTACTTTAAATATTTTTCCTTTTATAGTTTTGTTACTGACAACTATCAACAGACCGCAGTTAATGCTTTTGCTTTTATGTTCTTGACTTTGCCTCAAGCTTAAGCGCTCCTCTTCACCCTTTCCTTTTCATCTTTTTCTCAGTGTACTCCGAAGCTCTGTGGTGAATAAGGTTTTGATCTTTTCAGTTCTAACAAACCCTCTGCGTTTTCTGCGCACTCTGCGAGAGAACGATTTTACAAGTTTAAAGTCTTGGCCCCCTATTACCTGTTTTCATGCCAAAACGCACTTACAGGCAAGGCTGACAATTTTGGGCCGAAGGGTATGTGTTCATCTCCTGTATACAGTTCAATGTCTACTTCGCTTCCTGTTTGAGACCGGAAATGACACAGATCAATCCGTTGAAAATACCATGACGATTGCTTGAGAAGTTCGGATACAACAAAATTTCAAGGATGTTACCTGCTGTTCCATGATCTTCGGCAAGCCGCCTGTAATCAACACCCATAAGATTGCATGCAAGACCGGTATGAATTAAAAAAATTTAAGTGATTTCACAATTCTCTTTCCGATATTAACTGACCAGCTCGAGCGCATATGAATCAAAAAAAGCTCTTCAATCATCACCGAAAATCCAAAGTACAAAGCATTTTAGGATCAGCTTTCAGCCTTGAAGAGCATCCCTGCAAAGCCGCGATTTGACCAGCCTTCGCACAAGGCTACGGCGTGGCACGAGATCGGTCTTACGACCTCGATGTAAAATCAAATCACACTTAAGGCTGCGTCGAAATATCCGTCTATTTTCTACCACAATGAAAAATAGTCTTGACTATCTTTCATTTCAGCAAACTCTATATGTCCTTAAACATAGCGATTCCACATTCCCCAATCTAAATTCCGCAAGCAGCTTCTCCTTTCCTTCTTTTCTCCCGTTTAGTTTTACAAGAGTCAGGATCGTCGACAATATCCTCCGCACATCTCTGAATCCCGAGAACAGACGGGTCGATATTGGACAGAATATTTTTTTATTTTCCCGAAACGGCGAAAAGCGAATAGAAACAACTGATCCCATCAGAGCAAAAGCCCGGGTTAAAACATAAATCTGATATTTTTTATAATTTCAAATAATTGAGAATAAAAAAACTAATTGTTTGCTTGAGCTAAAACGTGTAAACTTTATAAAATCCAACGAATCATCGATTAAAACAAATGGAGCAGATATTGGAAAAAGAAAAAATTTTAAAACGTGTCCTGAATATTTGCAGGTTAAACGGATACTCTATCATCATCTTCGCGGGTCTTTGCTGCCTAATCTGTATATTTATCGGCAGCTGGTCAGGTGTGATCATCGGCATTGCCGTGGCGGCCTCCGGATATATGGAGCTCACAGGCGGTAAAAGATTAAAAGATAATATACCTGATGCAGGGAAATGGTTTATTGCAAGCCAGCTCTGGCTGATGGGACTATTAATATCTTATGCAGTATATAAATTATTATCCTTTGACCCTTCACAGGTTTCGGTTCTTCTGTCCCCCGAGATAAAAACATTAATTGAAACACAGCTGAACCTTACGGCAGAAGCTTTCACTGAAATGATCGTAGGCATATATAATTTAATTTATATATCCATCATCGCCGCAACTACGATTTACCAGGGGGGACTGTGTTATTATTACTGGAACAGCTCCAGGAAAATCTTTGAAAAACCAAAGATTCAGCCATGACTTCAGACAAACATATTCCGGGACAACTGCCTTTATACTTTCATCCCTATGTTTTTGCCTTTCCCTCAAGCGAAGCGCTCTTCGAATTCCGGTTTTGCCGGAATGCTCTTCGAAGCCGAAGGTTGCTCCTTAAGCAACGCACTCCTCATTGTGCCACTCTTAAAGTGAAACGCTCTTTTACCTGAATGCTCTTCAAGTTTAGCCCTCCTTTATTTTTTACCCCCCACTTTACCCTCACTACCCCTAAAAAAACGCCCTGCCAAAAAGAATAAAATCATCGTAAAAGCCGTAGACCCCGTCACCTACGAACACATAATAGTTGCAGGCATAATACATATTAAAATAATTCTTCTCAAGCCAAACCTTAAAAACAGTGGGTAGGAAACAAAAAAAGTGGTCGAGTCTGCTCTTGATACAAACTGCTAAAAACAGCACCGGGCATAGGGAAGACCTTGTCACTAACTATAATGCTTGAGACGGGGCCCATAGAAAGATTTAAAAAAGTGGGCAATTATGCATCGTACTGCCGGTGTGTACAAAGCAACAGGTTTTCTAACGGTAAGTCAAAAGGAAAAGGGAATCGTAAAAACGGTAATAAGTATTTGTCCTGGGCATATGTTGAAGCAGCAAACCTCGCTTTGTGGAACTATGACTATATTAAGCGGTACCATCAAAGAAAGACGGCTAAAACAAATAACGTAGTAGCAATAAAGGCTATAGCCCATAAGCTGGCCCGTGCCTGTTATTACATAATACGAGATCAGAAGGAGTTTGATCCATTGAAAGCCTTTGCGTAAGTAAATGGCTGCGGCAGTGAACCAAAGTTTTGGCTGGTATTAAACCAAAGTACGTGATTGGAAA